>JAABUO010001204.1_pt1 | contig 35701 bp, 27 predicted proteins | sample 5559291 | NCBI WGS metagenome assembly JAABUO01 (sample SAMN10711878, study PRJNA513372) | rock metagenome | isolation source: Antarctica rocks | place: Antarctica: Victoria Land, Finger Mt sud
TCGGGTCAGGGAGCAGAACAACATTTGACAGAGAAGAACATTCCTTTTTGACAAATGAGTATACTCCTTCCAGCCTACTGAAGTCGTTACATTGTTCTGAAAGAATCAGCAAAAGTGCGTATGACCCGAAATAACCAGCCAGGTGTTACTCTAAAAGTCGCCAAAATGTTAATCAACGCCTTCCCATGTGTTAATCAAAAACCTTGCCACCCTGAGTGAAAAACTACGCTTTTTTCGACTAACGAATGGCCTCTCATCTTCTGACCATGCGCGTGAAGCCGTGTCAAGAGAACGAAGCGACCTTGACGCGGATGAGCAGCATGGTAAACTCATCAAGGTCATTTGTCTGAAGGTGGCAAGTTTTTAGGCTAACAGTCTCTTATCAAATGGCAGTCGCTTTGATTATCAAAAACAGTCGCACGCACGACCATTCTCCGATTAAGTGATATCGTCGGCAGCGATACCAGCAGAGAACAAGAATAATTCCGCTCGCTGAAAAACACTACTTTTCTTCTTGGACACCATGAATGTCAATACGAAAGACCCGGTTCGAGGGATCATCCGAAGCGAGTTGATTGATGGCACGTACCACTATGAGGGCAATATCAGCGACTGAAGTTCCTCGAAAAAAGCGAAGGATGAGAATACCACCATGAGGAGGTGGAAAGCGTATTCGATTGAGAAAATCTGTATCACGCGTAATCAACGTCATCTGCTGACGCCGAAGATAGGTAAAAACGGCAGTGTCCGGTTGGGAACGTAGCCCTGCGTCCTGCACCGTAATGGCAGCATATCCCGCCGTTTGTAGGGCGAAGAGGACCTGTCTTGGAACGTTCTCATCGAGCAAAAACGACAATGGACGATGTGTCTTCATGCCTGCGTTACTTTCCTTGGCTATTCTCCAGAGCGTCGGCATATCCCTTCACGTACTGTACTTGCTCTTGTGACAGGCGTTGGACTGCTTGCACTTGGGATGGCTGGAGTGCGTACTCTCGACAAATTTCTTCGAGAGGCATGTGACTTTCAAGGTGATCAATAATGACATCTACAAAGACACGCGTCCCTTGAATGACTGGGCGCCCGCTGTTAATACCAGGATCTTGCACGACTCCAAGGGAGAGCGAGCGAATGTGTTGAAGTGCCATACATATTCTCCTTTATTCTTCTTTCGTTATCGTTTCATGTGTTGAACCCTGAGCGATTGGCAAACCATTTCCCATCTCTTGCTCTGATCCTGCCTGAATTTTCGCAAGCTGTGGTACCGCGCGGCCTGACGTTGTGCCTTTATTCTCCCAGCTCCTCAAGCGTAAGATCAATGATCGGCATTCTGAGAGGTCCTGGTGTCATTCCGTGCAGCAGGAGCAACGCTCGTGTCGCTCGGAGTCGCACCTGGGGAAAGGGATCCGACCCAGAGAGTTCTTGCAAAGCGAGATAGAGCGAGGAGGGCACACGCTCGCCCATGAAACTCAATGTCTCCAAGGCCGCACATCGCACATAGAACGTCGAATCAGTGAGGGCTGCGGCGACAGGCTCAACAGGAATGCGTAAAGGGATTTTCCCCAAAGCGTCCAAGATATTTTCGCGCACCGGAGGATACTCGTCATTCAGCGACTGGAGAAGCGGTTCAAGTGGAATCTGGTCTCCAAACCGTTCCAGAAGAGAAATACATCCATACGAAGCCGCAGCGCGTACTTCTGGATCGGGATCGCCTAGGGCTGCAACGATTGGTTCCAAAGGGGTGCGTTGCTCTGTCGCCAGCAGGGTTTTGATCGCTGCTTCACGCACGTACTTCGCCTCGTGCGTACAGTAAGGCAACACCATCTCAAGTGGAAGCGTCTCACAGGGTCGCTCACGCAGCACCTCTAATGTTGCCGCACAGACCGCTGGTTCAGGGTCGGCAAGCAGTGTCAAGAGCAGCTCGTCGGAAACCCGTTCCCCCCAGAGGCTCAGGTCCCCAGTCAATGTCTCACGCAACCAGGGATGTTCTTCGGGAATTTGGAGCACCCGCAAGATGAGGTCAAGTCCAACTTCTGCTTTCACCACGGAGAGTGTATGAGCGACCTGCATGCGGAGAAAGACGGAGGTCTCCTGATCGGCGAGGATCGCCAGCAACGCATCAACAGGCAACGGTTTCTTGATCTCACACATGAGGCTCAGCAGCAACGACTGCTCCTGGTCATGAGAGGTCGAGTTGAGTCGATCCAGCAAAAATTGAGGCTCAACCAGGTCCAGGTACCCGTCCTTCCGCACATCATGGAGCGCATCAAGACGACGCTGAGGATCCGCCGACTGGCACTCCTGAAGCACATGCAGATAGAACCAATCGTTCGTTCGCATGCGTCTCTCCTTCTCTGCATCTCACACCCCCTCTTCCAATCACCGTTCTGCTCATAGTGTACCATAGGTTCCTGCCAGGATGAGGAAGACTCACTGCCCTCCTGTCTTGCTCGATCCACGGTCACAGGGCGCGCCAGGCGCAACGACTGTGACCCTTGTATCATGTCACGTTTGGAGGTCGTCGGCACGTCCTCTTGGAGAGAGGGACATACGCTGCCAACTTCTCCCTTCATCCTAGATGGATGGTCGATCTTGCAGGTCGCGCCAATAGAAGTCCAATTCGCGCCGTCGCTGCTCGATCCCCATGCGGTCCTGCGGGCTGGCATGCAGTAGCGCGTTCTCAATAGCAGTACAGAGCGATAGATATTCCTGGCTTGACAACGCTTTCGCAAGTCCGAACATAGCAATACTGTGGTCACAGGCGAGAAAGCGCACGTAGAGCTGTCGTTGTAGGCGAGCCTCTTCCACCGTCGGCATCGGCGAGGCAACTGTGTGCGAGGATGGCAGCGAGGCAACGCACAGCGTCACCATTTCCTGAAGCAGTACATACTTCTGGTTCCACTGTGCATCTTCATCCGGGTCAGACGACACCATCTCCGCGCTTACATGGGTCATGCCTTGAGGTACCATATACGGTACAGGTGCAATGCGAAGATAGCCCAGTGGGCCGAGGTCTTGATGTGAGAAGTGATAGAGGACCGTCCCGTTGGCAAGCTGTTCTTGTGTCGTCTCGATGCCCGGTGGGACACTCGCCGCGAGCTGCTCTCGCCGACGTTGCAGGTCTAACAGATGATCCAGGTGCGCGAGTGCCGCTTTGTCGTCCTGCGTCAGACGGCTACGGCTTCTCGAAGGAGACGTTCGTGTCGTTCCCGATGATGCCTTGCGCTTCCCTGATGGCTGTTTCTTGTTCATACAGTGTCCTTCCTGATAATCCATTCACCTCTTGTGCTAGTAACCTGTCTGCTCTCTACAACGAGGCTGAGTGCAGGGATGTACTACAGTAGACCGAATGGATAGCAGAAGCAGGAGGGACGATGTTTCATGGAGGAGTCTACACGCTGGTTGATACACCGCAAAGTACCTGTTATACTTTCTGGGGCAACGTCTAAAAATAGATATGATGAGCAGACAGGAACAAAGAACAATGAATGCAGACGCTGAACTTCCTGAAGCGGAATCTTCAGAAGACGAAACGTTAGCACGACATACAAGGATGGCAGAGGTATTAGGTGGTGAGCGTAGAATGGGCTGGGCTGACTGGAAGGACATGTCAATCTACGAATCAACATGCCTCACAGCAGATGGGCAGCGCGTTTCTCTCTGGGCGGTGGATGTCCTTCAACGTGTTCTGAAAGATGATTTTCTCTCGCGAGTCGAGGATTGGCAGAAACGCATGCAGGAAAAAAATCCTGATGTGAAGCTAGAAATGCATCCCATCTTCTCCCTCGGCTTTTGGCCTGCAAATGATGTCCCTTGGGTCTATGCGAATCTCATCCGACTGGCAGCCAACATACAGCTCTTCATCCTTGAGAATAAGTCTCATCCCAACAAAGTGAGAGATGTAGTGAAGGCGTTACATGACAACTTGGAACCGATTAGTTGGGTGAGTGCGTTGCTCCAACTTGAGGTGGCCGGTCTTGGACGAAAAGCTGGGTGGCAGGTCCAATTCGAGCCCCAGTATCTCACAGGCAAGAAGTCCGATGTTCGCCTGACTAACGGTCCGACTCACCTCCTCGTGGAAACGACATTGATGCGTCGGTCTGTTCAGGAGCGCAAAGCTCTCGCCTTCTTTGACCGTTTAGCGTGGCACTTGGACCAACTGGGATGGCAGTATGATGTACGCATTTCCGGTTCCTTGAAAGGTGCTTCATCAGAGAATGCTGAAGCAGTAGTCCAGTGGCTCCAAGCTATTGAGGAAGTCGCACGTGCGACTTCCCATGATGGTCAAGTGTCGGATCTCATAGTTAGTTGGACTGTGTTCAAAGTTAGTTGGACTGGGCAAGCTTAGAGGAAAAAGAACTAGATACTATAAATTTGCTAAAATTCACAGTTACTTGGCCTCATGTTCCGTTATTATCACAATTAATGGTTGCAGCCTCCTTAAAGTCGTCATTATTATCATAGTTACTTGGGCTGTCTTAAAATGCTAATCCATTTTCTTTGATATACGGTTCCCAATAACTGTGGTCAAAGTTCGAGTAACTGTGAAATACGTGTAGGATTTCAAGGTTGTTTGGGCTGGAATCAAAGTTACTTGGACTACACAGGCTTGAAATAGAGGGATTGAATAACTGAGGTTTCCTAATCTCATAATTAATGGGATTGCCCTTTTGCCAATATCACAGTTACTAGGATTAGACTAATTTTATATACTCTTTAATAATAAAGTTATTGAGATCAGCCTAAATATAATAACTATCTACTATGACACATAAGATTGCATCAGCTTACTGCCTTACCACAGAATTCGACTGAAGTGCGTTTCTCCCTTTTTATTAGCATGAAAAATATTATTTGGTAACGTAGCTGTTGACAAATCTCTTTTTATGTGATATGCTAATCAGCAGATAAGCAGATACAAGGAGTCCGTGAAGTTCAAATAAGAATCATAGCAATACGAGGAAAGATATGACATTCGGCCAGATTATTAGCGACGCACGCAAAGAAGCGAATCTTAGCCAAAAAGAACTAGCTACTCGTGTCAAAAAAGAGGACGGGCAGCCAATCTCTCCCCAGTATTTGAATGATATCGAACGTGATCGGCGCAATCCTCCGTCTGATTTTCTGATCGAGCAGTTCGCCGCGATGCTCAATATCCCGCCAGAAGTTCTCTACTTCCATGCAGGTGAACTTCCAGCAGACATTAAGGAGACCCAGGCAGATACAGAGCATGTCGTCGATGCATTCAAGGCATTTCGTAAAACGTTAAGGGGAAACTGATGGTGAAATATATTCGTGATACGACTGGTCGCTTTCGCATGCGTCCATATTATGAGACAAGCGAACTCGATCAGGAATGTGAACGGATCATTACCTCGTTCATGCGGGAAAAGTGTGGTGGAATGGCTTTGCCCATCTCAACCGATGTTATTACGAAGCTGATCGAGCGCGATGCAAAAGACCTAGACCTTTATGCTGATCTTTCCACGGAGGGGCCTGATGTAGAAGGCGTCACCGATTTCTACCCAGGCCAGAAGCCTCGTGTGCGAATAGCAGAGAAGCTCTCGCAAGATCAGTACAAGTATCGCCTTCGTACAACACTTACACACGAGTACGGTCACGTGAAGTTCCACAGTCCTCTTTGGGACCAGCAATTGTCATCTCATCCTCGCCTTCTACAAGAGACGTCTCGCACGTCACCGAAATGTAAGCGGGATGGAATGCTTGATGCGCCTATGAGCGACTGGATGGAATGGCAGGCAGGTTACATCTGCGGCGCACTCCTTATGCCAATAGGGACTCTGAAACATCTTGTGATGGAATATGTAGAGACACATCATCTCTATTGTCCTATCAATGTAGATTCTTTACATGCCATCGGGTTGAGAAACAAGATTGCAACTCACTTCGATGTCTCACACGATGCAGCTCGAGTAAGACTTTTGAAGTTGAGATACGTGACGAACGACTCTGTAGGACCATCCTTGTTCGGCTAATCTCTCTTTTTTTGCTTTTATGTACGCTAATCAGCGTATTAGCTAATACGCTGATAGAAAAGTTAATGCGGTTGTACCGCAAGAAGGGGGTTGACATATGTCAACGACTGCTTTCGAGCAGACTCATACACCACAGGACCACGAGTACATCTTTCTGATTGATGATCTGGAATTTCGTGTGTATACTCCAATGATTACTGGTGGCGAGATCATGGAAAAAGCTGGCATTCCCCATGAAACGGGATTACTCCTTCTCCTAGAAGATGGTACCCAAAGAATTGTTCTTGTTGAAGAGATCATCTCCGTGGAAACACACAAACACCACTTCAAAAAGCCGCCTCGTTTCAAGCGAGGGCGACGATAATGGAGCGATGGAAACAGGAACTTAGACTTGTCGAGACTATATACGGCAAACTTGAGGTGGGTCCGACACTCGAATGGTTTTCAGTGAAGTGCTGGAGGCTACCTGAGGGGTGGAACACGAAAGAAACGGAACTGTTAGTCCAGATTCCACCGGGCTATCCAGTAACGCCACCTGACAATTTCTACACCGACTGTGACCTTCTTCTTGCAGGTGGGGGACAACCGGGAAATAGCAATCCAAATATGATACTGCTGGATCGTCCGTGGCGCTGGTTCTCGTACCATGTCGAAGGGGGAGACTGGTTACCACATGCTGATCCATTAAAGGGTCATAATCTCGTGACCTTCCTACAGGGTATCACCAAACGGTTAGCGGAGGTAAGCTAGTGGCGATGATACGTATGCCAGAACGTGTATGGACTGCTGTTCATCAACACCTATTCTCGAGTGCAGGTGAACACTTTGCCTTTCTACAGGCTAGCTGGACTTCGTCTCTTGGCGAGCCAGTGTTTATCGTGCGTGACGCCATCCTTGTCCCTGACGATCATGTTCATAGAAGCCGTAGTGGTTGGGAACTCACCACTGAAGGAATTATTGATGTAATCAATACTGCCGTGCGTTCCAATGACGTGCTTGTTGAAGTACATAATCATGGCGGTATTCGGCCTCGCTTCTCGCGCACGGATCGAGACGGGTTACAAAGTTTTCCTAGTTATGTGATGAGTTCACTCCCCGGACGGCCCTACGGTGCTACTGTCTGGGGGGACTCAACCATTTATGGTGAGTTTTTTTTACCGGATGGAAGAAGTGGAGCAATCAACAGTATTGTAGTTGTGGGGGAGCGCTTCCAGCAGCTGGTATCTCGTGATGATGATACGAGGCATGTTGCCTCTGCATTTGACCGACAACTTCCTTGGTTTACAACCGAAGGACAACGTGCTCTGGGTAGGATACGGGTTGGAATTGTTGGTAATGGCGGGACTGGTTCACAACTCTTACAGAACCTAGTATATCTCGGCGTTCGCGATTTCGTGCTGATTGACGACGATGACGCAGATACTACAAGCATGAACCGTCTGGTTACAGCAACAGCGGCAGATATCGGAACGCCTAAGTCCATGCTTGGACGACGTTTCGTTAAAAGTATTGCACCAGAAGCTTCTGTCATGGTCATAGGGGAGAAAGTGCAGTCTATAAACGCGGTGGATGTTCTCAAAGGTGTCGATATTCTGTTCGGTTGCTTCGACAATGACGGCGCACGCCTCGTTCTCAATGAGATTGCTCTTGCATATAGCATTCCTTACTTTGATCTTGGAGTGGGAATAGAAATAGAAAACGAAACAGTAACGGTTGCTGGAGGTAGGGTAATAGCTGTTTTACCTAACGGTCCCTGCCTTCATTGTATGAAGCAGATTGACGTAGAGGAGGCACGCTTTTTCCTAAGTAATGTAAAAGAGCAAGAACACCAAGTCGCCAGGGGCTACGTCCACGGTATGGAGGTCAAGGCACCCTCAGTCGTGTCACTCAACGCCACGATTGCAGCGGTAGCGACAAACGAGTTTGCGGTTTACGTGTCTGGTATTCGCCCCGTCAACGTTCATACCGACCTTGACATTCTCGGTGTAGGTCGTCCCCTAAAGACACAATGGATAACTCCCATTCGCGCAACTATTGACCCCACATGTGTGCAATGTCCACTTGCGGGTATAGGTGATGATGCACACATCGAAAGGTTTTCTCGTTCGTTGAATTGATGATATAAAGAAAATGGTTACGGACCGAGATACCCTAAACTCGTATAGGGTTTCAGGTCATACCCTCTTTTGTACATCTGAGGTGGGATATGCCTCTTCCTTTTGAGCATGAATACGATCCCAATCCCATTCTTGATATGCAGAGATGTTAAGTGAGTGAAACCCTGATAATAAGTATCGTTTTTGACTTCTCTATCAGTACCAAGCGTGTGTAAAAACCAATTATAGGTCAAGTCACAAAGAGAGGTTACTTATGTTTTGAACGATTGACCGCCTCCGGTCAATCGTTCTTTTATTAAGATGCTAACCCATGCAAGTGAGTAAATGTCGCACTTAAAGGCCAACAACTTAGCTATTTCTACCTGAGTGATATCACTACATCAAACTTGGATTATAGGTTCATCTATACTTAATTTACAGCTAAAATATCTCTCCTCTTTTATCTTGAATAGGCATTGAGTGAGAAATGTTCAACTCGCATGGCAAGTTGTACTGTGGATGGTTGGCTATAGAGTCGCGTAGTATCGAGGGAGCTATGCCCCAAGAGCGTTGCCAAACCTACCAGATCACTAGGATACTGTGTCAGGTAGCTTTGGGCAAAGGTGTGTCGTAAGTAATGAGCACTAGTCTCTTCGGGAACCAGCTCACCTGCCGCCTTCACCAATTCGGCGATCATCTGCCCCATCGCTGAGGTTGTCAACTTCCCTCCCTTTTGACTTAAGAAGAGGGGATCAAAGGTATGAGATGACTTCGGCTTGGGCCACTTCGCGGTAACGGCCTTGAGCGATACCTTCTCGATATCCAAGTGAGGTCCGACGCATATCGCCAGTGCATCACGTGCAGATGCATTGAGAGGAACGGATCGTACTTTGTTGCCTTTGCCTGCCCGGACAAGGAGCGTTCCACTTCGCTCCCCAAAAGTGATGTCACCGTAGGTGAGACGACTGCATTCACTCAAACGAATGCCTGTTTGGAGTAACACCTGAAGAATAGCATAATTGCGTTCAGGATCGCGAGAGGTCTGCGCTTGACGCAGCAACGCATTGACCTGAGTACTGGAAAGCCCCTCGCGTTTAGAGCCTGCTTCTCCACTCACCAATTTGATGCGTACCGCTGGGTCAGCTACAAGATAGCCCTGATCGACAAGCCATGCACACCATGCACGTAAAGCACTGATACGGAGATTGATGGTGCTCATGGATTTCTGCTGTTCGTGCTGCAACTCATTACGGTAGCCAATGAGGGCGATAGGAGTGAAAGCGGAAAGCGTAAGTGGTGTTTGCTCCTCCTGTTCATACCATGCAAGAAAGAGGGAGATGGCTTGTGTATACTTTTTAACCGTTCCCACGGCGTGATCGTGATCTTGTAAATAGATTCGCCAGTCTTCGAGAAAGCGTTCGGGAGTCCAATGCTGGTGGTCCGTTTTGATCGTCATGACGTGCTGCATATCGGTATCCTTGAGCTTAAAAATATTTCCCGCTGTTATTTTTGTTCCTTAGCAGTGTTTGCTCAACTCCGTTTTGAGCGTGACTCATATCTCAAGTATACTATAAAACAGCAGGAAATACATATTTCCCACTGTTTTCTCCTCACTCGCTGCCAAGTTTTTCTGCACATAACTTTACTGGGCAACTCTCAGATCATTTTCTTAGATCTCAGCTTTATTTGAAAGATTTTTTCTTACCTTTTCACCAATTGGCAAGATTTACTACCAGACGTGCTTCCATGCTTTAAGTATGCAGGAATATCTTTCCATGGTCAAAGTGTGCAGTATCCCAATCTACTACATCAGCCAGTATTTGCTGAAACTCCTTTAGTAATCGCTCACGCTCTGTAGGATCAGGCATCACAGAGCTTCTCCAGATCAATACGATCTCTATACGGTCAGGATGAGTTTCACTACCAACAATGTAACGTGCGATCGTTCCTGGAAAGAGGTATTTTCCCTCCTGTTTTATCTCTTCCAAGCGCCGTGCCAGACTCTTCTCTTGACCAGGTCGCATCTGTATGTTTATAGAAGTCATGAACTGAGCGTTTTCTTCTGATGAGATACGCCAAAGAGGAGTGTTTTTCCGTGGCCGCCCAACAAATTGTCGTTGAAAGTTATGAAGTTCTTGCAGAGGAATCAAGAGAACGTCCGCAGCTCTTACAGCAGGCAGACGTTTCATCTCAATATACAAGTAAACTCGTCTCTCCGATATACCTAGTGTCTTGGCAGCCTCCTTCACAGAAACATATCCAGGGAGAGGGGGTATAGTATCGTCATTCATTACTGTAGTGTAATGATTAGAAACATTATTGAAAAATTGTTTGAAATGAAAGATACAAAGCGTCTTTTGATATGAACTATTCAAAAATAGTTCTTTAGGTGATATAATCATTGCTATCAATGGGAGCTGAAGGAGAAGGATGAAAGGCTTATAACAGCGTTAAGGGAAAAATATAGAGACAAAATATAGTGGAGGTTGCAAAAGATGCCAGCTCAGTCAAAACGTTGGCAAACACGAATTGATATTCATGAGGAAGATGCCGATGCTGATATAGACGAGAGGCCAATACATGAAATAATCTATGTTTATGGTGAGACTATAGATCGCCTACGTCAAGCGGTACGGGCCTATCTCATTGCTAGGAAGCCTAGGTGTTTTAGTAACATTGGGGATCACATCGTTGGATATTTTGAATACTACTATCATGAAGTAACAACTAACGGATCAAAAGAGGAAGAGGGGTGGTTACTTTATGATACGGAGTTAATTAGCGGCCAAAGGCAAGGAGATATTGAAAATTCTCCAGAAAAAATGGAGAGCTTTGAAGAGGTCGTGGAGCACTTTGTACAAATTGCCCTCATTCCTGAGAAAGGGCCATCCTATCAGTCAAAAGCTCTTGTTGGACGCGACATCCGGTTACCTTTGTTAGAGCGAATCTTGCGAGAGGCTGAAGAATATCCTGTTAATGATTTAATTCAAAGAGGTTGGCATATTATTGCACTTGAATATAAGGGAGAACTAAGTCTAACAGGAGAACTTACTAACCGTATGGCCGTATTTGTCATGGGGCACCCAGAAGTGCAAGCTGCAATGCTCACGCTTGATTCATATTACTACGAAACCAAAAGTAGATTGACATTAGAGACAGCAAAACGCTAACTGTGTTTAATAAACCTTTCTGCCATTTTTACATCTTTAGCCCAACTCAGACAAGAAAAAGTTTGATTAGATAGTAAAAATAGATATTTAAAACTGCTACATAAATAAAAAAGTAGTCCAAATTAGAATCTGACGCTTACAGCATAACAGACATTCATAACTGAACGACTACTGGCGAATGTCGAAAACTATTTGCACTGGCCTGCCTGGTGTGAAAGGTATAACAACCTGATCTGGCCTTTCATCGTTATTTTCCGTTTGCCAAATTTTATAAACAGGGACGCTTAGGAAATCTATTAATACCTCTAGTTCCGCCACGCCGATCATCGCTTCACCTTTTTCCATTGCGACATAACGACGGCGTGAAGTGCCTATCAAGTTAGCACATATCGTTACAGTGATACTTTTATACATGCGAGCTTCTCGCAATACGCGTCCAATTTCTCGATTGCGTTCCTGCATTCTCATCTCTTGTGTCTGCATCTGTCTCAAGTCTCCGAACTACTAAATCCATCTTACTGGTACTTTTTAACTATTTGTGAGCTAAAACTTATCAAAACGATACCTTTTGTTACAAAATTGATAGAGGTATGTGCAACGTCTATGATACAGTTCTCACATGAGGGCGTCAATGAAACGATGTACAACGAAAGGGAAAATAACTCATGCCTGTGCGAAAAGTCAGCAATCGTGGAAGAAGGAACACGATAGGAAGCTTCCCTTCAATTAAGATGAAGCGTATGATCGCTTATGAAAGCTTGATCGAGCGTGATTACATCTATGTATTAGATTTCGAGCAAGATGTACTAGAATATGAAGAACAACCTCTATCCATTGAATACCGATACGAAGACAAACAGAGGCACTATACGCCGGATTTCTCCGTTAAAAAAGTAAATCAACGCATCATTGTTGAGTGCAAGCCTAAGGTATTTGTCGATACCGCTGAAAATCAGCGAAAATTCGATGTGGCGCGTTCATGGTGTGAAGAGAGTGGTTACCAGTTCCAAGTAGTGGTTGAATCAGAACTTCGGGAAGGACTTCGTTTGGAGAATATCAAGATGTTAACAAGATTTGCCCGACAGGTCGTCGAGCCAAGAATACGTGCAGGCTTATACAGTACACTTTACTCAACTGAAGGAGAACTGACGATCAATGATTTAGCAGTTCAGCTCTCTCCTATCAATCCCTCAGCAGCGATCCCTAGTATATTGCATATGGCATTTCATCATGAAATTGTTGTTCCACTTAATAACAGTAAATTATCAGGTTCAACACCTGTATCTATACTACCTCTACAAGCCTGAAGGAGTCAGCAATCATGAGTACACATCAATTTATCGTTGGCACACGTTTCCGTTGGCAAGAAAAAACGTATGAGGTGAGACCTTCCAGTGCAGAAAACACTCTTACTCTTCGAGAAGTTCTTACCAAGCAAGAAACAAACGTGGATATGCGCGTGCTAGCAAAGGCCCTGTTTGAAGGAACGTTATTTTTCATCACACGCGAGCAGTCCATGAAGTCCATTATATCTACTAGCAGCAATTCACAAACTGAGCAACCTACATTATCTGACTACTCCGAGTACCAATCAAATATAGCATTATACCGCTTGCAGGTTATCTCACCTCTCCTTAAAATGCAGCCGAAAGAGCGTAGCCGAGAAATGATTAGAGATTATGTCACTAAGCTAAGAACTGAGAGGGATGAAGCCTTTGTAGGTTCACTGCTCGGCAGCGTAAGTGTTAATTCCATCTATAACTGGATACGCTCTTACATCAATGGTGGTTATGACATACGATCCCTCGTCCCTAATACGAAGAGACGTGGAGGGAAGGATAAGCTACGTCTAGATGCTGGAGTAGATGCACTTATCAATGCAACTATTCAAGAATTGTATAAGAGACCAGAAGCAATCTCCATAGATGATGTAGTGCAAGAGGTCGCCTGTAGAGTTCAGGAAATTAACATATCTCATCCAGAAAGAAAGGCTCTCATACTTCCTTCTAGATCAACTGTTGCCCGTCGTATAGAAGCTTTGGGGGCGGCTGAACGATTTGCAATACGCTACGGTAGACGGTTGGCCAGACAGAAATTCTCTCAATACGGTCAGAATGAGTATCCAGAAATGCCCACCGAGCGTGTTGAAATTGATCACACACGTGCAGACTTTATTGTGATAGACGATCAAGATAGTTTGCCACTGGGAAGACCTACGCTTACATACTGCATAGACATGGCAACACGGTATCCATTGGGTTACTACATAGGATTTGAGCCTCCCAGTTACTTGTCGGTTATGGAATGTTTGTATCATGCAATCTCTCCTAAAGAGGGTGTGCGAGAAAAGTATAGAACAGAGCACGACTGGATTGCCTATGGCATTCCCTCTAATCTTGTAATTGACAATGGAAGAGAGTTCATTGGGAGAGATCTGAGTGATGCCTGCTTGTCCTTAGGTATCGTCTTGCAGCAGACACCTGTACGTACCCCTCACTTTAAAGCTGGTATTGAGCGGCACTTTGGAACGCTCAACACCATGCTTTTTCACACTCTGCCAGGCACCACTTTTTCCAGCCCCCAAGACCGAGGTGATTACAATAGCGTAGAGCAGGCTTGTGTTTACCTGAGTGATGTAGAAAAGATCCTTCACACCTTTATCTTGGATATATACGCTGAGAACTTTCATAAAGGCCTTAAGGGAATTCCTGCTCGACGCTGGGAAGAAGCTCTTCAATCAGGTTTCCTGCCGACACTTCCTCAAAGCTTGGGCGAATTGCAGGTATTACTAGGCAGAGTAACAAAGCGTGTCATCAGATCCAACGGAGTCGATTTTGTTTCGCTTCGCTACAACTGTGATGACCTCATTGATGTGAGGACAAAACTAAAGGGCGAGGAAGTAAAAATCAAATATAATCCAGGTGATCTTAGTCATATTTATGTCTTCGATCCATTCATCAAGCAGTATCTTAAAGTACCAGCACTTGATCAAGAATACACGCGTGATCTTTCGCTTTGGAAGCACACAATAATCCGGCAAGCAGTGCCAAAAGAGCAGGATAAAGCTGATCCAGTTGCGTTAGGGCAGGCGAAACGCAAAGTACGAGAAATATTTGAGGCTGGTAGGGAGCGTAAACGTGTTGCAACACGTAGTAGGATGACTCGATGGGAAACATCAGGAAAACCTCTTCATCGAGTAAATCAAAATACTAATGCTTCTGTTACGTCGTCCTCTGCAACAGTTCCTGAACTTCAAGGAGCCTTACAGCAAGAGGTGTCCTTCGATGAAGGGTTTTTAGCCTCAGAAGGCGATGATGGATGGGAAATAGACTACTCGTTATCTAAAGAAGTTTAGCAAAGATTTCATGAAAGAAAGGGCGTTCAATGGAAGCCAGTACAGAATATCCATTTGATGACAAGTCTCTCATACAGGGACATGCTGCGCTCATCCGCTACCCACGCTATAAAGAACTGCATCGAGACATCAAGCAGTGCCAATACATCTCAAAGATTGCTGGGGAACCGCAATGTATGTCGCTTGAGGGGGTTTCAGGAGCTGGTAAGTCCACCTTGGTAGTCGAATATGCAAAAAACTTCCCTCCGGTCGAAACAGCAGAACGTACGCTGATTCCTATCTTCTATGTACAGACTCCTTCTCCTGTTACAGTCAGAGGTATGGCATCTAAAATGCTCGAAAAGTTGGGGGATCCAGCTTTTGATAGAGGGAGAGCATACTCATTGGACTCTCGCCTCATCAAGTTGATTATTGCCAGCAAAGTTGAACTGGTCATTCTCGATGATTTCCACAACTTGATCAATAAGGAAACAAATCGTATTCTAGCAACCGTTTCAGACTGGCTAAAAGCTCTCATAAAGGAAACTAAAGTACCTTTCCTGGTAGTTGGAATCGAGGGTCAGGTTAACAAGATACTCAAAGCGAATACTGAGCTTTCGAGATTGTTTGCAGTAAGAGAGATGCTTCATCCATTTCAATGGAACACTAAAAAGCCAAGTTCGATTAAAGAGTTCGCCCAGTTTATTAAATACGCCGAGCAAGCTATACAAATGCCTCTGACAGGAAGAATACGCCGTATCGAACTGCTCTTTCGGCTTTACTATGTTACTAATGGGATAGTAGCCAATATTATGAAGTTGATGCATTGGGCTCATTTTATCGCTCTGAGAAGAAAAAGTACATCAATTGAGCTTTGCGATCTCTCACAAGCCTTTCAAAAGCATATAGCACAGCATATCGGCATAGTGACTAATCCATTTGATGACCAGTTGGATAAATTCGTTCCACCACAGAAGTAGACGGAAGGCAATGCTGCCAATAGCATGTTTGCAATTGGTGGTAAGTCTAAGGCATAAGCTTAAGGTATCAGCTGAGGACATAGTAGTTATGAGACAGCAAGAATTGAAATTACTTGGACACCCACGTTTGAAAGCAGGCGAGTCCCTCCCCTCTTTTATAATCCGTGTGAGTAAATCCAATTTCTATGAGCCGCCAAGAATCCTCATGGGATTGATACATCACGAACAGGTTACAGAAGTGAAGGATAGTTCTTTCTGCCCTCGTGAAGCTGCCACATTTGAACGTCTTGCAGAATTAACTCAGACGAAAGCAAAGCACTTATATGCATCCACTGCTCACATGTTTGCTCGCCTACTTATGCTGCCAGATGACAGCACTGAATCGCTTGTATTAGAAACGCTCATCTTTCCAGTGCTATCTGTGGAAGCGATCAAGAGACTTCTCCGATCGGAAACTGCTGGGCAATTTTGCCCATTGTGCCTTGCTCGATCTGCCTATCATCGCTCGATCTGGCTTCCGACTGTAGTTTCCCTTTGCTTGGAGCACTCGTGTCTACTCGTAGATCGTTGTAGCATATGCGGGAAAGCTGTCAGCATAGAGAGTATAGTCAACTCGCATTGTGCTTCGTGCAATGCTGACCTTCGGCAGGCACAAAGAATTATGGTAGAAGATGAAATTGGACTACTTACCCAAAGGACTATTCAGTTGTGGCTGCGATATAAGTCTCCACCTTACCTACGTCAGTATTCGATACCTGAATGCCCACCATCCATATTGTTTCGAGTTATCGAAGGATTGCGGTTCGCTGTTCAGAAACTGGCAGTAAAAGACTGCCCACGTGTACATATTCTCCCAGTTTGGCACGATATTCTGAAATCCGACTACAAGATCGGTTCGAGCAGCCTTACGTCGTATCAAAGCTACTGTGTATATACTACGGCTTTTAGAGGTATCACTGACTGGCCAGTTGAGTTTTACAAGTTTTTGGATGCCCTGGCTTCAAAGCAAGAAGGAACTATACGTACGGGCGGTGTACACCAAGACTTGGGTAACTTATACACAGGTTGGCTAGAACACAACTGGCAACATGATTCATTCAACTTCATACAGCACGCATTTGATCTCTACTTAGTTGAGCACTATGGACTTTCACAACCTATGTTTTCCCTGGATCGCCTTTCAAGATATCCGCAACTCGCTGATGGCTTCACGTACGTAAGTATCAATCAAGCATCAGAAATGCTAGGAGTTGCACCATCCATAATTCAAAAATTCATTCTCTGCGGACAGCTAAAGACAGTCAAAGGCAACAGAGAAGACGTTCTCTTCGTCAGAAGAACAGAATTGCTAGAACTACAAAACAGTTGGCGCTTCTCGCTTAATCTCAAAGAGTTGGCGCAGAAACTTGGTATCTCAGAAAATATCGTTTTGAACATGGTCGAAATAGATATCTTCTCGGTTGTGCAGGGTCCAGCCCAAGGATTCTCGCAGTGGAAATTCGGTACGATGGGAGCACAGGAGTTCCTTGAAAAAATTAGAACTTATACAGAAGTGTGTGCAGAGGATGAGATGGGCTTTGCTCCTATTACAATTGGGGATGCTTCCCGTATCACTGCGATCATAGGGCTGAATATAGCATCAATCCTAAAACGGGTGGCTGAAGGATTATTGCATGCTTATTCATTTTCAAAGGTCATCTCTTGTGGATCATTGTTGTTTAACCCTGCTGATATTCAAGTGTGTATCAATACCATCAAATCCGAAAACGGCTGGATTGAACGAGAAGGAGTCACCAAACGCCTGAAGGTAAAGGATGTAACTCTTGCCAAATGGGTAAAGGCAGAACTACTCTGCCCGATCGCTACTCGTGCAAGTGCACAGTACTTTGATATAAACGAAGTTGAAAGGTTTCTTGCAATCTACGTAACAAGTCAAGAAGCAGCTACCTTACTAGGAGTTGGAGAACTTACTATACAGACGTGGGTAAGACAGGGGCGTCTACAAGCAGTTAGCGGTCCGGGGGTTGACGAGTGTCATGCTTATCTTTTTGACAAAGAGGCATTGCTAAAGTGGCGAGACGAGAGGGTTAATTTTGGAGAAGCACTAGCACTGTTAGGTGTAAGCAGAGCTACGCTTCACACATGGATAACAGCTGGGAAAATATATCCATTAAATGACATGGGTGGGAAACAGAGATGGCTTTCTAAACGTGACGTTTTGGCGTTACGCAAAGAAGTGGAGGCGAAGTTCGCTATCCGTCAAGCAGCACGAGAGCAGAAGCTAAATTCGTTGTTGCCAACCTACAGTGCAGCGCAAAGAGACTTATCACCATCACTTTCTCACAATGAGTAACTATAAACTCTCGATATTCTACAAGAGAAAGTTACCGCGTTGAGAAGATACCTCCGCTTAAGTGAAATCAATACAGTATTATACCTGCACGCTTTTACGCTTAATAGAATGCTACCATCCTTGGGTTAAAAATCGATTGCGATTAGCGATATCCAAGACTTTCGAGCATGACTCCCAAGCGATGTGTTCAAGGTTATGATAACGGAGTTCAAATGGATGCTGCTGTGGAACAGCATCTATTATTTGTGCTGCTTGCTCGATTTGTCCAAGGGCAACATCGATCCACACGTCCTCTAACACATCTGGAATTTGCCCAAAAAGGGTGTGTATAGCTTGTAGGCGCCCCGAAAGCATTTGGTGTACTCTATCCTCTACAGAGTCTCTGTACCTCATGTTATAAATAAAAACCACTTCTCTTAATTGACCAATACGCTGGATACGCCCCTTGCGCTGTTCTAAACGCGTCGGATTCCAGGGCAAGTCTAAATTGATTAGGCAGCCCAAACGCTGGAGGTTAAGCCCCTCGCTAGCTGCATCAGTTCCTAACAAAAGCCGTATTTCACCGCTCTGCACCATCAGTTTTAGACTCTCTCGGTCACGTTTGTTAAACATGCCATCAATGAGGACACCTGATCTTTGGCCTCCTGCGTAGATTCCAATAGGTTCTCTTGGAAGAGCTTCAGATAGCTGAGTAGCTAGCCATGAGATGGAGTCAAAGTATTGAGAGAAAACAATGCATCCTTGCTGGAGCCAATTCCTGTTCAGTAGGAGATCTTCTATCACTTGATATTTGGGATCCCTTTCTTGGTTGACATTGAGTGCGTCGATAAACTCTTGTAGTTTCTTCAGTTCAAGAGGTGTGAGAGACTTCGGCTCTTCATATTGTTGCTCTTCTTCCTCGTCATCTTCCCCAAGGGCCTCCCATGTTCCGATCATACTTTTAGCTGTGTTCATTCCCGCATATATTGTACTTCCAACGCGTCTCAAAAGTAACGTTTTGAGAAAGCCAGTACCTTTCATTCTTTTTGAAAGCATTTGACAGAAATCCTCTGCAATATCGTAAGCATCTCTAAGGTAAGGAGGAAGGCGTATAGCCTCTGCTTCACTATCTCCAAAAAGTTCAACCTTTACAGGCTTCAAATAAGGTTCGCCCGTTACTTTATCAATTGTTTTTTCCAGGTATTCTCTCGTCCGACGAACAGTATATCGAATAAAAGGGTTGTGTTTGTCTGTAAAATCGCGCCTAAGTCTCTTTACTCTTGCTCTATCGGGTTCTTTGAGAATGTCCCAAGCATCTCCTGGGGGTACAGCAACATCTTCTGATAGATTTAGCCCACGGCGTATAATCTCAAAATCCCGTCCTTCTGATGATGGTGGCAGCGGGTTGCGTATCCATCCCCAAAGAGGCATATCTTCCTTCGGCAACTCGATCTTGTGCATTACTAGATCGAGCGCTTGCTTTGGACGCTTCCAGTTACTCCAAGCGTTTCCAAGAATATTCTCCGTCTGAGTACCGCGAGCAAGCACATTGAGTAGATCCCACAATTCGATGGGATATATTTGCACGGGTGTAGCTGTTGCAAGTAGCAAGCTCTTTGTACGGATAGAGATATCGTATAGAAAGTCTAACAGATTATTAGGGTCTGCGATCTCACTCTCTCGCCCAAGTCCGAGATTTTTCCTTCTTGCTCTATGAGACTCATCTACTATCACTACTTCATAACTCATTTGTTTAAGATAGGAAACCACTTCAGACTTGCTAATTATGAGGCCCTGTGAAATTACTCCAATCCTCCTGGGACACTTCTTTATTCCTTCAGGCCCCTCTATCGGATATTCTATACCATTCTCATCAATCCATTGTTTGCCGTTCCAAATTGCAGATGGCATATCCAGCAGACGCTTCATCTCATCTTGCCACTGCTCTAGAAGCGGTTTAGGTACGATAATTAAAACAGGTCGATCTCCCAAGAGCGAAATGAGTAGAGCGGAGAGCGCAAGCTGTACCGTTTTTCCCAAACCTACCGTATCGGCAAGTACAAACCGCGCGCCATGAGCCTTTTTATGGGCATCGGCTACGAGTTTGACAAAGTATTTTTGGTGTTCCCAAAGCCCATATTCCTTGCGATACACAGGCGTTTCGATAATCGGAGCGGCAGGATCAGCATCCTCACGCCACACTTCTACAGTCGGAATGACTGTGCGTTGTGCAAGCCTTCCAATGTCTTCTATGACGAAATCGGCAAGACTCACTGCAAATCGACTATTCCAAAGCGCATCAAACTCTTCTTGAACCCACTGAACGGCTTCAAATGAAGAATCTTCCCAAATTAACTCATAGTGCATTTTCCAAGCATTGAAGGTTTCATTCGCACTACCCATGTATGACGTTTTCTGTCCATCCTCGAGGGTGATGACTCCAGCTTTACCGTGCTCAAGTCCAAATTTTTCCATAGGAAGGACTTTCACCTGCATTTTTCTAGTGCTTAATAAATTGTAAAGCCGTGCAAAGCGCGTCTGAACACTGGATGGATAGGCTTCTGGCTGAGAACCGCACCATTCTTTACGCATTGCATACTCAGCAATTCTCGCAGTTTCCACATCTCGCACATCCAAGTTCGAGTTACATACAATGCGAATAGGGCCACTAATTGTTTCTAGTGCCTCCCCTGCCACGTCTAAAATCGACGAGCGAAAGTACCCAGCTATGCGGTCATAGCTCTGCGCTCGATAGAGCCGTTTTACAAGGAAAGACTCATGCAACTGATGCCGTCGCGAGGAGAAACGTTGAATCATGCTTGTGCCCTCAACTACTCTCTAAGCGTGATCATTCTCTAAAGCCCAAGCTAGAATAAGGGCAGACTTAGCATCGGCACTCCAACGCGTTCCCACGTATTCTAACTTGGAAAAGTAACGGAGAATTTCAATGAGACTCTTTCGCGCACTCCAGTAGTTCGGTATCTCGTTGCGTAGCCAGGCAAGGCCATCCTTTACGTCTTCTGAGCGGACTCCCTCCCAAACTGCGAAGAGGGCGTTCCTTACAAGAGACGATCCAAAGCCGGTCCCCCCCAACATGCGTGTAGAGAATTCCGTGGCCGTTTTCAACTTGGCCTGGTTTGCTTTTCCGCTCGCGAATAGTTGCTTGTATTCTTTCACGCCGAAGCCTCGAGCCAATTCTTGGTACGCGCCGGTGCGATATTCCCCATGCATTTCGAGCTCAAGCCCTTTTAGATAAAACCGCTCTTCAGCAGTCAGCGTCCTCCAGATAAACGTATCGAAACCTAGAGGAACGAGGTAGTCACAGGCGATCTTGACAGCTTCAGTGATGATTTCCTCAACAGGAGAAATTTCGCCTTTTCTCCGCTCTCGCGAGAGCTCATAAGCGAGATCAAAATCTCCGAAGTTTCTGTAGTTATAATATGTCAGCACTCGTAACGCTGCCGCATAGGATGCGAGTTGGTAATCGGTATCACCAAAGTTCGGAATTTCTTTGTCTTCCAAAGCCATCATGCTGTCAAGCTGAGACTTCACTTCAAATTCGACCTGCGGATAAATGTCATCGAAAAATACCTTATCGTCAGATGTCTGTTTACGGAGAACGAGGATCACCGTCCCTTGTACATAGTTACCTTCCTTTAACGCGGAGTTTGTTTCGGTTGCTATACACCACGCTGCGCTGACGCTAAGTCCAGATGCCCAAAGTATCTGAGCCAGTTCTGCCCAAACGCTGGCGTCTTGGTGGGTGAACATCACTACTTGGAACGCGTCATCAGGCATGTGCGAGGCCAGATTGCGATAACAGGCCACCATACTTTCACGGAAGGCGGCAGTGGAGCCGCTGATTGCAAGCACCCTCTTACTATCAGTGTACCAATGAGGGAAAAAGCTTTGTAAGTGCTTATCATACCACGATAAGAAAAACTCGGAGAGCTCGTGATAATAAATGGCATCTGCATAAGGGGGATCTGTTACCCAGACGTCACAATCTGTAGAGACGCTCCTTGCATCTAAGGGTTCTATATGGTGTTGCTTATCCACGTCAATAGAAGGCCAATCCATAAGAAATACCGTTCTGAGGCTACTTGTGGTCCTCGCCCCATAATTATAGAGAGTGTTTAATGCCTGATTACTAAACACCTGCTCGCTCTTCTCATTCGCCCCATGGGCATGCCATCGCGAAAGGCGAGCATTATAATCGCAACATTTACCAGCGCTCAGCAACAGTCCTATCGCCACAGCAGAATTTTCCGATGTATCAGAAACAATATGTTCAAATAATGAGCCTAATATCAGCAGTTGCCTTGGATTAAACAGATGGTGCCAATATGTCCAACCTCGTGTCCTTATAGGTTCGCTTGTTTTACTGCCCGGCGTTATTCTTCTGCTGGGAATGTAACCTAAGCTCTGCCAACCTCGGAATCTCTCGAGCAGTAGCTGCAAAACTTTCTCTTCTCGCACTATGTCATTCACATCGGGGGCGCAATAGTGTCGGCGCGTATGTATCTTCCCTTTCGTATCCACATAAGTCTCCACCCAACGAATACAATAGAGCCGCTCTTGGAAAACGTCCTCCTGGCGTGGTACCAGATCATCGTTTTCCCACGCCCGTAATCCATATTCCATGTCTTTAGAGAAATGCCGGTCTCCTCTAATCATCGAAATCGGTGTTGATTGTGTACAATGAGGGCATACAAGATTTGAGTCTCTTACCGTTCCCATTTGGCTAGTGGCTTCCATAACGAGGCGAGTGACATCAGACTCTATCTTGATCTCAAAACATTTTTCTGATTGAAGGGGTTGGAGCTTGGCGATGGTATGTGTACGCTCCCCAATAACCAGACTGTTTATGAGTGGGACCTTCCATCCACACTCGGGGCAGATCGTCTCGTTGCAGTAGATATACGCATCTGCTCTCCATCCCTTCTCGTTAGTCTCGATTTTCCATTCGCTGATCTCTCGTTCCATCGCTTCATAAATACGCTGTTGCTCCTTATACATCTGCTCAGCAACATGGTCTCCGCCACCGACAACGTTTAGCGAAGCCCAAGTCAAGAGGGTAGCCACAGGGTTTAGGTCCGAAGCCCACACTTCACAGCCTAAGCGTGAGGACTCAAAGGGAATACTCCCCCCTCCGCAAAAAGCATCTCCTATCCGTGGGAGATGCCCAAAGCGTCGTTGTCCCAATTGCTGCACCAGTTCCTGCAATGTAGAAGCATTTGTGTCAAGATGAGCATTGATGTATTCCCACGTCTCCTCAGATGGTCCATCAATCTGTTCAGGTCTGCAACAATACTCGAGTTTTTCGTCATAGGAGAGGCGCAGAAAGATAAGGCGTTGCAGTTCTTCACGCTCTTTCTGCGATCCTTTGAAGATGTATTTCTCGAATGGATCGGTAAGTCTCTCATCAAACAGCGATTTCCTCTCTTCAAACCATCTCCTTTGTTCCGCGATTTCCAGACGGGCAAAAACTTCCCGCAGAGGAATTTGCTTCGTTTTGCGACGCCATAGTCCGTCATCATCCATTGTGAGTATTTTCAAGAAGACGTCATTATCCTTTTTGGGGTCGTCCGAGTTGGGTAAAAGCAGACCTAAGATGATCGCTCTTACAAGTATAAGCGGTTTTCTCCCCCACCATTTACCAAGCCCAGTCAGTGTCTGGCTGTAGTTTGACTTGCGCTCTTTGTAACTTTCCTTCGATAGTCGAGAAACAGGAAATTGTAGCTCAATGAAGGACTTTGTAGATATAAGTGTGGTCATTAATTAGCGCTCCTTCTCAAAGTAGAGTTCCGTTATGGCTAGAAGGCTCTGAAGCGTTAGACCACAATACATCCTCTTCCGCCAACTTAAATAGTGGCGTATCCAAAGACGGAGGACGGCTACTCGGAATTTGATTTTCTGTTAAAGCGTACCGAACCGCTTTGCGCCATCCTTTATTCTTTCCAAATATGGCATGGCCTGTTAAAGCATTCGTCATAGTGAAGAGCCACCAGCGTTCCTCTGGAGCGAGTCCTAACCAATTCCTTATGGCGTTTGGAATGAGGCTGGGATCAGCATCTTCTATACTCCATGCGAGGAGCACAAGTTCTTTTCCAAGTAAGCGTGACACAGGAACTTGACCAGTTCTCCACAGTCCAGGTTTGAGCCCAATTTTTTTTAGTCGTTCATTGAACTCTACTCGTGTAGCATCTGCTATAGCATCCCAATAGCTACGTGGTAGGATGACACGCATCGTATTTTCGTCTTGTCCCAAGGCAACACTTAACTCGCGGCGTCCCTCATTTTCCTCCCATATGAGATGCTCGCTGATGTACACTCCTTCTTTTTTATTATTAGGAATTGTTACTAGAAAATGGTGACCCGATTCTGTTGGGATAAAACCAAAACCGAGAGTTTTGGTATGATCAGGCATTACTGTTCCACCTCCTCAGATTTTAAATCAACCCTTACCTCTGCTATCCAATCCAGAAAACGTTGTCCTGTTGGAAATTGGAAGGTGTTTGCCTCGATAGAAACCTGACCTTCAGGAAGAAGAGCACGCAAATTATCAATAGCGTTTTCCAGTTTATCTGCTTCTATAGGAAGTGTATCATCAAAAGTAAGTTCTAGCCAGTGTGCTTGGGCGGCGATAGTCACGTGTGCAGCGAGAACACATACTTGATATTTTTTCATACGTCCCATTAGCTCGTAAACATCCTTGGTCACATCCAGTTTGTGCTGGTGGATCCAGGCAAGTGGATGAACAGTATCAATGCTGAAGTCTTCCTTTTTATCCCAAGAAATGTTCACACGATGCACTTCAGAAAGCAACTCGTTCTTTTGCCCTACGGCCAAGACATAGATTGTTCCAGGTGGAACTGTGAATGGATTGTTGTATAAACCACCGGCAATTCTAGGGTCAGAACCATCGGTGGTGTAACGCATGGGAACCTTCGGCGCTGAGAGCAACTCGACCATTTTCTCACTACCATTCTGATAAACTCGGTGCTTCAGCGTTATACGATTTCTCCAGGTCTGAGGTGGTCCCTGAGGATGTTCACCTTTTGAATCCGCACAGAGAAAAGATAACTCTAGGTCGTCCGTCTCAAAAAACTTCATATCTTGAACGGGTCTTGAGGCGCTTGTAGCAGGAGAACCTACCTCGCAGTAGATAATATCTCCATTGATCGGAGTCAGTCTCAATGTCGCAACTCCTGTGTCGTCGTTGCGCTGAAAATCTTGGATAAGGACTCTTGTTTCTGGCTTTGGAAATGGAGGTTTCTCTACATAACCACCGTCCTCCCGCCACTGTCCTTTATGGATAAGGGCTACTTTTAGCATGTCCAGTGCATCGGGATGGTGCCATTGCCAGTTTGGCTGAGTGGCTGCCCTCCGCTTTATCTCTGGCCAGGGCATAGACTTTTGGGTAAAGAGGCGCTGCTCGCATTTGCTGCGAAACGAATCGTCGGAGATATCCTCCGTAAATTTTCGCTTTGATTTGAGCGTTTCTCTCACTTGCTTCTCGCCATTATACTTGTTGTCAATGAAGTTCATGACGAAACTGGAATCAATTAAGCCCGCACCGCCTAAGCCCATTGTATGTGGATAAGTTAGGGTTGTGAAAGTTTCCCTCAACGCGCTAAGGAGTTGTAAATTTGCTCTATCAAGAAGCTCAAGTGCATTTAGCCTTTGTAGATCGTTCTCGGCAACCTTCTCGGCATTCATTTCGGCAAGTATGTAATTAATGGCTCTGATGTAGGCTGATCCTTCTAGTAATTTGTCTAAAGTTCCTCGTGCTCCAGAAAGAAAAAGGACGCGGTTTTTAAAGTCAAGGTCCTGGTAGAATTTCCGAAGATCCGGGTGGAGTCCCCCCGCGTTCGGCGCACTTATGATTAAGGTGACCTTGTCCGACTTGATATTGATCTCGTCAATTGCCGGAAGGGCCAACACCTCCTGATAGCAATCCTTTATAGAAGGAGTAAAAGTCTTGATGAGAAAACTTTTTAATTCCTTAAGCGATATTTCAGGCGTATATCCCTCTGCCGTGGTTTTCAGTTTCGCGACAAGATTCTGTACATTCTTAAAGTAAAGCTTACCCTCCCGATTAGCATGTAAATACCAAGCATTCGAGAGTAATGTACCAAGAACTTCCTTTGGGAGCCGAGATATATCACGATTTGGAGAGCACAGATAAGATATGATTTCAGCGTGTGAGAGTCCTACAATACCTCCTGGCACATTAGCCAACGATGAAACTAGAATTAGTTTACAGGCATCCTGTGCATTGGTACTGTCGGTATTAGAATCCATGATCTCAGCAACAGCTTGACCACCAGAAGCAATATCGTGGCTGATTGCATTATCCAGCGTAGGATTAATTTGTGTAATCTCTGCAAGTGTCTCACTATCGTTCAAATCTAGGTCGTGAGCGTGGATCAAATAAGACGTATCAGCCTTACCCCCTTCCTCAAAAATTCTAGAGGTAAGTACACGCATCAGTCGAATCAATCCCCTTGTCTGTTGAAAACCGGGGTTTTCGCGAAATCGTGCGTAGAGGTCACGAATAGCAAAGTGAAATGGGTAGGATTCTTTTAGCTGCTCAGCGAATCTCTCTGGAGATGCCTTCGTAATATCTATCTGTCTAGCATCACGAACTGCTTGAGCGTATGCTTTAGCCACTTCCCACTTTTCCATATCGTTTGGTAGCTCTTCAAAAAGGCGTTTCCGAAGGATGTGATAAATATCATCGGTGTTCAACCCGACGGGCTCGAGGGTAAGAGCCGTACGTCCGACCTCGTTTTCGAAATTCTCTAGAGCTCTGTTGATCTGCTCACTACCACCCTGATATGTTGCTTTGAGGTCTGAGATAACAACACAGACGTTTGACAGCTCTTGTTTGTTCACCGCAACAAGGAGATTAGACAACGCAGCTGTTGATACTTGTGATAAGTCCGAATTGCCAATTTGCCGGGACTTGGCATATTCGAAGTAAGGAGGAAGTTCGTCAAGTAAAATGAGTAGCGGACCACCTTTGAGAAGGTTGATCCACGCTCTCGGTCCTGGTGCGGAAAGTGGGCTATAGTACTCATTGAAAAGGTCTTTCTTGCCCAGCCGTTCTGCAATTGCTCCCCAGATACCTAGAGGATGATCGGTTTCACGTCCGGTAAAGCCTACCACAGTCACCGGTTCAACATGATCAAATTGGCTCGCATTTTCCATGAAATCCTTGCGTAGCTCTCTGTGTGCAGCAAGGAGACCGAGCGCAATCATATTGTGTGTCTTTCCTCCTCCCATAGCCTGGGAGAGGATAAAAACTCCCTGTGATGATTCACCAGCGAAACGTCGGAAAGCGTCCCTGATAAGCTGCTTCATGCCATTAGTCTGGTAGTTCTCTTCAAAGAATGCTAAAGCATCAATACTGCTATCGGGATCAAGCAGATCCATAATATCGAGAGCAACATCCCCTCTTGATCCCTCAAACACACTTTTTCGTGGTTTACAGACTTGCCTCAGAGTTTTCATCGTCTCTATTCTTCCTGTCTTCCATGAAAATACACAATGCCTGACTTGAACAGATAATACTTGCATATTCGTCTCTTAGACAAAATAGGTAGGTATCGTTTGTAAGGAGTGAAAAACGAAGATAATGAGGGTAGTGTAGAGGATTCTACAAACCTCATTATCTTCTGAGCACTCCTATTTGTTGTGATTAAGATTGTCTAACGCGAAGATCAAATTTATAACCTTCGCATCTTTACTACTTGTCTTTTTAATGCTTACATTGACAGAAAAGTGAGCTTAGATTTCATATATATTGGCTATAGTAGCACAGGCCAAATATTTGTGACCATTATGACCTTTATCTGCCAGTCCCATTATATTTGAAAAATGGTTCCCAATAACTGTGGTCATAGTCCAAATAACTATGACCACAGTCCAAGTAACTGTGAAATCCGACAACAATTACAACTCGTTTATATATCCAGGTTCGCGCTCTTCGCATGGCTCTCAATAAACCGTTTGCGAGGGGCTACTTCGTCGCCCATGAGCATGTTGAAGATTTTGTCGGCTTCGATGGCCTCTTCGATGCCCACCTGGAGGATGGTACGCTTGGCCGGGTCCATTGTAGTGTCCCAGAGAGTTTCGGGGTTCATTTCGCCGAGACCTTTGTAGCGACCTACCTCTGGCTCTTTGCCGTTATGTCCCACCTTATATTCTTCGACGATGGCGTCACGCTCTTCGTCGCTGTAGACGTAGCGGACCTGCTTGCCGACTTTGATGTGGAAGAGCGGCGGCTGCGCGATATACAGGTGCCCATTCGTGATAATGTCGGTCATGTGACGGAAGAAGAAGGTCAGGAGCAGCGTGCGAATGTGTGCTCCGTCAACGTCGGCGTCGCACATGATAACGATGCGGCCATAACGCAACTTCGCCATGTTGAAGTGTTCGTCGATACCAACACCGATGGCGGTGATAATGTTCTTGACCTCTTCACTCTTGAGTACCCTGTCAAGGCCGACGCGCTCAACGTTCAGGATTTTACCGCGTAATGGTAGTATTGCCTGAAAGTGACGGTCACGCCCTTGTTTTGCGCTTCCGCCCGCAGAATCGCCCTCGACCAGGTACAGTTCACAGCGGTCGGGATTGCGTTCGGAGCAGTCGGCGAGTTTGCCGGGGAGGGTGGTGTCAAGGACGTTTTTGCGCTGTACGAGGTCGCGTGCTGCACGTGCGGCTTCTCTCGCCTTCGCGGAGAGCAGACATTTCTCGATGATGGCTTTGGCCTCGCTCGGCGTCTCTTCGAGGTAACGGGTGAGCATCTCAGCGGTGATAGTCTCGACAACGGGTCGCACTTCGGCGTTATTAAGTTTGCTCTTGGTCTGTGCCTCAAATTGCGGATTGGGTATTTTGACGCTGACGACAGCGGTCAAGCCCTGTCGCACATCGTCGCCTGTCAGGTTGCCGTCCTTCTCTTTGAGGATATTGGCCTTGCGTGCATAGTCGTTGAGTGTACGCGTGAGGGCACTGCGGAAGCCAGTGATGTGCATGCCGCCGTCAATCGTATTGATGCCATTAGCGAACGAGAACTCGGTGCAGGTCCAGCTATCGTTATATTGCACCGCTAGCTCAACCTTCATGCCATCAATCTCGCGTATAGTACTGACGGGGCGTGCTTGAAGTTTGAGTCGGTTCTTGTTAAGATAGCGCACGAACGAGACAAGGCCACCTTCAAAGTAGAATGTTGCCTCACGGTCGGTACGCTCGTCAATCAGGGCAATGGTCAAGCCCCGGTTGAGATAGGCCATTTCGCGGAAACGCTGCTCCAGGATATCAAAGCTAAAGTCGCGTGTCTCCATAACGGTCAGGTCGGGCAAGAAGGAGGTTTCGGTACCTGTTCCTTCGGCTGGACCAGCATCGAGCAGAGGCGTGACAGGAATACCCTTTTCGTAACGCTGTCGCCACACATGTCCATCGCGCTTGACATCCACCTGACACCATTCGGAGAGAGCGTTGACGACCGAGACACCGACGCCGTGTAGTCCACTACTGATCTGATAGCCACCACCGCCGAACTTACCACCAGCATGTAGTACGGTCATCACGACCTCAACGGTTGACATGCCGGGGCGTTGATGGTGTTCATCGACGGGGATACCACGCCCATTGTCGCTAATCGTCACGGAGCTATCAGCGTGAATAACGACACGAACGGTATCGGCCTCACCCGCCATTACCTCGTCGATACTGTTATCAACAACTTCATAGATAAGATGGTGCAGGCCACGTTGATCAGTTGCGCCGATGTACATGCCGGGGCGCACACGAACGGCCTCTAAGCCTTCGAGAATCTGAATATTCTGTCCACCATAGCCACCGTCACTAACACCGTTAATCTTTCTTTTACCATTCCCATTATTACCATCATTACCCACTTGCGTTGCCAGGGGAGTATTTTCATTTGGGTCATTGTGGGGAAGTTGTTCTGCAATCATTGATTCTCTTGCTTTCGCCATAGCACCATACATCCTTTTGTTCGATAACCATAATAGTGCGATTCAACTAGATAAACGGCACCGCGTATGGGCGACATTTCTAGCTGTATTTCAATAGTATGATGAAAGTTGCGACACAGGGATTCTACCCTACATGTATCTGCGCCTGCGTTAAGTGGCACATGACAACAACGCACCCTGCCTGCTTCTTTATATATATGATATCTCAAGGTCTCTGAGTGAGAAGAAGGTAGATGTGTGCGGAGGGCAAGACCGCACCTGTGATGTTTTATTCTGACATAGCCTTAAAAATGTGGTAACGATGCCACGTCTTCATCACATAATTATACCACATTTTGTGCAAAAAATAAAATAAATTATGATAACGGACTATGTACTGACCTGTTCCAAGAGAACAGGTCAGTACATAGTCCGTTATGAAAACTATTAATAACGACTGCCGCCAAGTTGCCCACTCATAGGCATGCCATTGTTGGCACCTTGCATAGCTGGCATGCTGGGCATACCCTGTTGCATGGGTGCGCCTGCTACATTGGTGGCGCAGTAGGGACAGAAGGTCCAGCGCAGCTCAAGCAAGCGTTCGCATTTGGGGCATGGACGTTTCAGCTTTTGGCTACAAGAGGGACACACTTGAAAGTCTGACTCGATACGTGCATGACAATTGGAGCAGGTCTGCCGCTCGGTCATCTCGGCCAGCAGAGACTCTTCTTCCAACTGCCGCTCGTAAATTTCCGCCAGGGTTTGGCGAGGACGTAGAATCATATAGATGAACAGTCCGCCGACAAAGAACACGAAGACCAGGGCGGTAGAGAGAATTTGCGTTAATGTGTCCTGTGTGCGCGAACAGATATCGCGGTACGTCCAGATTAGCAAACTCAACCAAAAGATGACGACGAACGCTACTGTACATCCAATAAGCGGCCCTACAAACCCCTGTAGCGTGTTGAGAATGTTGCCACCCGATGCAGCAATGACAAGATTATAGTTATTCACAGGACACAAGCCCCCTTCACAGGATGAAAGAATATGGTACATATAAGTATTCAGACGCAATACAAACGCGCTATGTCGCGCTCAAACTTCTTTATCTTACACAGTAAAACGGTTTGCACTACAAAGAAGACAACAGGATAGGACTATCGTCAAAAAGATAGATCGCAACGGGCAATACACTATCACATCGGACAATATACTATCGCACACAACGGGCGACCACAAGGGATCGCCCCTACCATACCTTGTCGGTACAGCGTAGCATCGTCTATAGTAGGGGCGATCCCTTGTGGTCGCCCGTCTATCTCTCCCCAACATATCCTTTGTGGTCTATCCCCACAGCGTTTATTCAAACAACAGGGTTATAATTCCTCCACTCCGTATTCCCACTTCGACGGTTTGAGCATCCTGCATACTAAGGACTGCCGATGATTGACGCTCCTCTAATAAGTTTGTCATATGTACCTGCATAAAGGCAACCCCAGGTTTAATTTTGGCACTAACGGTACTATCGAGTGGGTTATAAACCCGAATGACAAGACCGTGTCCATCGTTGCTACGCTTTATCGCACTTACTACAAGTTCGTGCGGTTCAACCGTCACAAGAGTTGCCAGTGCGGACAACTGGCCTGAATGCTGCTCCGTTACTATCGCACTTGTGTTGATAGGTATGTTAAATGCCTGCGCCTCTCGTAGCACGAAAGCTTCGTCGTTTGCCCATGTGCCAGCATGAGGGACAAGGGCGTAGTCGAACGTGGAATTGCCGAGACATTGCGCCTCCGGTGTGTATTCCATTGGACCGGCATGTCCACGCCTCGTCGAGAGATCACCACGTGAAAGCCAACCGACACAACGTAACAGGGTGAGTGCAACCGCCATCGGATTTTCAGTGTCAATTGCAGGACCACTCTGCACAACTTCATATTCTGGTAGGCCGCGATTGAGTACCGCTAAGCCACTTGTGCCATTACTTACATCGACAAAGCGTTTCTGCGGAAAGACGTTGACTGGAGCTTCAATCCATTCCGCAACATTTAGCGGAGTAGGAAGTGTCACAGGACGGATCCGCATCTCGAACGTACCCTCCGCTGCTACCGTTTCTGCTTTGTAGGGTACGGGAAAGAGAACACGTAAACGATGGTCTTTCGCATTGTTTTCAACGCTCGTATGAATACTAATACGTTGCACACCAGGAAAAAGTGTAATATCACTCGAAATTGGACACATAGCAGTCTCGCTACTACGCTCTAAACGACTCTCTGCACAGCCATCAGGGAGTGCAATGCGACTACTCACACGCAAAGTAAGACTGACTGGCAGTGCTTCGATGACCTCAATCGTCGGTGGCTCGTTCGGTTCGCTTATCAGGGTATCATGTTCAGGCGGACTATAGTTGTACAGATCGCCGACATCTCCTCCATCTACAAAACGATTCAGGCCAGAAAAAACTCCGCCCGTCGCTTTTTCTGTGATTGTTAAGGTGCCATCCTGTATATTTGCCACTACTTTATAGAACTCATTCTCGATACTATTCTGTTGGGCGATGAGGATTGATTTTTGAGCCTGGAGCTGTTCTGCGACAACACGCTCTGCCAAACCGCGTGGATAGAGCCAGAATGTTTTGTGTCCATACGCGGGCAGGTCGGTAGCGATGAAATCAATTGTTTCGCGGGCCTGATCGACCAGTGCTATCTCTAACGTGTGGATATCTTCGTTTGCCAGCAGGTCCAATATATGCTGTCCAGCAACAGCGATTTCCTGCTCGTTGATGGTGACGCGTCCTCTGGGTACAATCATAATCTCAATATAGACAATCCCGGTCTGCGTCAATTGTGGATCATCAGGCATATTGCTGTATGGTCCCGATTTATCGCGTCCAATATGGACACGCGACATGACATATGACTCGTAGCCCTGCCCCAGTGCCGAGACAATCGTGGAATGAGCCATTTGTACTAGTTGCGCGGGTGATGTGATACCAGAGAACGCGATGGCGGTAGACAGCATTTCGCGGGCGAACGGAGACGAACCAATCTCCTGCCGCCAACGTTTCACGATGCGATATGGGAGTGGTATACCACGCTGATCGACAATCACAGCATTATGTAGCGAACCAGGAAGTTGTACCTCGATACGAACCTCTTCAGTGCGGAGACCCGGGGCGGGATTGAAGACAACGACAGGCACAGGTTCATAGCTTTCGTATGGGGCAGGGAACGGTGCGCGTGTATCGGTCGCATTGACAAGTTGTTGCATTGCCTGCTGGATAAGTTGCTCGGCAATTTGCTGACTTTGCGCGAAACGGACTGCGTTCTCACGATGCACCTGATCGATACTACAACCACAGATACTATCATGAGGATGGTTTTGCAAGAGATAGTGCCATGCGGTGCGTATCAATCCCTGCGGGTAGGTCGCGCCCAGCTTCCATGTCCAGGCGGTGAGCGGCTCGACCCAACGTTCAAGTAGATGCTCGATAGCAGTATTTTGTTGCTTAATCCACATGCGACTTGAGAGAACCGAGGGCAAGAGATGCGAGTATTGACTACTCCGCAACTCACCTGTAAGCGTTTGCAGGGAGTCAGGCGGTATCATCTGACGAGTAGATTCGATATACTGTGGCAGCGTACCTATCTGTATAGAGAGTGAGTCGTAACGTTTGGCTTGCTCGTCCTCGCTCTCAAATTGGGTGAGCAGCTTTTGTCGCGTGGGATCAATTGTTTGCATACGCTCGTTGGCGGCTTTAATCGTGGCGGGTAAACCTTCTTGTATCTCCAGGTGATCGGAGCCATTCATGAAGAGAAGGGTATTCGTGTTGGCTTTGGGGAGCAGATTGGCAGTAAGCAGTTCAACGCGCGACACAAACTCTGTCGGCTCAAGCGGCATCTGGCGTGCATTTGAGTAGCCAATGGGGTCCGCAAGATGTGCCACAAAAACTGTACTGCCGTCGGGAGCGGTCCACAAAAACTCGCTCGTCTTTACCTCTGCCCCGACGCCGCGCCAGAAGACGGCATTGTCGATGCCCACCCCTTGCAGAATTTGGGGAAGTTGCGCGATATGACCGAAGCTATCCGGTACATAGCCAACGTACATAGGATTGCCGAAGTCGTTTGCTTGACGCAGACCAATCTGTAAATTGCGTATCAGTGCTTCGCCACTCACCAAAAACTCGTCGGGCTGCACATACCAGGGACCAACCAGTACACGGCCAGAGCGAATATGCTTGCGGAGTCGCTCTTCCTGCTCCGGTTGTATTTCTAAATAGTCGTCGAGGACAATAGTTTGTCCGTCGAGCATGAAGTGGGTAAAGGTATCATCGGAGTCCAGGATATCGAGCAACTTATCAACGGCTTGTACGAGGCGAATACGAAACTGCTGAAAGGTCTGGTACCATTCGCGGTCCCAGTGGGTATGAGGTACAAGAATGATTGTAAGTCGCTGCGTCATGATGCTCCTTCGACGGAATGTGGGAGGCGGGTGCATAGTACCTCCATAGACAGGAGATAGCACAGGCACGCAACCTATGTGAGTGTTGAAGAGTATTATACAATGACATAGTGCGGGATATCAACATGTTTCATAACCTTTTTTGTAGGTCTAGGAGCCACTTTACAAAGAATTTAGAAATTTTTGAAGGTAGAAAAGAAGCTTCTGCGTATCTCTCGCCATCTCAACAATTGATATATTATATACTACAGAAGGATTATTCTCATAGCGTTCTGGGAGGTGTCTTCATAGCATATCAAATGACTGTTACATTGAGTGTCCAAGAGTATCAAAAGCTTGTGACGGAATGGTCGTGAATTAGCCGAGAAATTATATCGTGAAGGAAAACTTACTAGTCTTGCGACGTGAAGACCTCTAACTCAGGAGGAACGTAAGGAACGTGAGCGATTTGTTCAGCAATTAGATAAGGGTGGTAAATCTGCATCTGAGATGGTGATTGAAGATCGAGGATATTACTAATGGCCCTTCTTCGTCATGTGCTGATATTGGCCTTCTTACTGTTGCAGCCGCAGAAGGCTTGAACGTCAAAAACCCAAACAACTATGCATAAGCTACATACATCCCCGAAAAGCGTAAAGGTTGTACAACCTTGGTTTTTAGTCTAAACACCAATGTTGTAGAAAGAGATATGGTATGATAAAAGCAAGAGATAGTTTCGTGACGAAATAATCAGCGAAGGACGCAATCAGATTACTATGACAGAAGAGGATAAGTTACCAGAGCCTAAACAATTGAAAACAATCTTCACTGGTGACTCAGAACTTCCTACCACATTCATTCCTGCAAGAGAAGTAGCCACAACATTTTTCATTAAGGCAGGAGTTATGATACCTGGTCCTGCACACAAAAAATTTGTAAGTGTCCTACGGCCTTTTTATGTACGGCTTACGCATGTAGAAGATGGCTATGCGGCAAGTAGCCTTATTTCTGATATATATGAGCAAGGGGAATCTGTTGGGAGTGCAATACGTAGTTATCTCTATTCTCTTGCAGACGAATTACTGTGGTTACAGAAGCGAAAAGAAAATTTGTCTAAGCCACTGCTTGAACAACTGATTACAATGCAAGCTTATCTAATAACTGCATAGAAGAACATAGATTATATGGGTACTTCTATCAAAGACCTGATATGGCTTTTAGAGTCTATTTAGGTTATGAGCTTAAAAAAGACCCTCTATGTCAAGAGTCAAAACGCAGAAAGGAGGAAGCAAGGTGAAAGTGGGTGAAGCTGCCTCCCGTGTGGGGATGCAAGTCTACCACACCGGTCAAGGCCAAGACGAGCGCGCCC
>JAABUO010001205.1_pt1 | contig 35656 bp, 44 predicted proteins | sample 5559291 | NCBI WGS metagenome assembly JAABUO01 (sample SAMN10711878, study PRJNA513372) | rock metagenome | isolation source: Antarctica rocks | place: Antarctica: Victoria Land, Finger Mt sud
AATCCTCTTCAGGCAGCGCTTCTTCACCATTTGCACGCCGCTGTGCATTCTCCTGCCGGCGCTTCTGCAGCCACTGCGCCTGCTGCTGTTGCTGCCTGGCCACATTTCTGTGGTAGTACGAGACTTTTTGCTGCTCCATCACAGCATCATCCAAGCAGTCTGTGACAAACTCCAGATTACGCTCCAGAGTAGGCAAAACAGAGAGGTTGAGCTTGTCAACATCAATTTGCTTAATGACTGATGGTGGCTCGATCTCTGCCAGCATGGCTGCTGCCAAAGCTGAGTTCTGCAGATTGACTGGGATTTCCTCGAAAATCTCTTTCCAGGTGATGTTCCCCGCCTTGACCTTTTCAGTTGTGAGGATACCATCACCCTTGTAAGCAGATATAAAGCTGTCTTTAAGCCTGATTGCTTTGACAGCTAGACCTCCACCATTGCTACGTTGAGGGTCACAGATGATGCAAATACAGCGCTTGATGCTTTCCTGGTAGTTTACAAAGGTCTCAATCAACTCAACCGTTTGAAAGGAACCAAGCTGGGTGGACTGATACCTGCAATGGCAGCCATGTGTTCCTGATTTCAATGTGTAATAACAAGATTTGCATTGACAGTATGAACAGAGCTGCGCACCAGCCAACTGTGTTATTGTCAACGTTGATCTCCCGCAAACACCGCATCATTTCAAGCTGGTAGTTGGCTCCATCTGCCTCATTGCCTTCATCATCTTCTGTTCTAGTCTGCAAGAAGTCAATGAAGATGTCGTCATGCTACAGAGTTCAACAAAACTGCACCCCCTATCTTTATATGGCAATAACTCTTACAGGGAAAGGGAAGCAGTCTGTCACTTCCAGCGTTTGGCCAATGTCAAGACCGAGCAGCTGCCCTGTGACTAGGGAAGGCATGCTTTCTTTGCAGTGCTTCAGGATCTTGAGAACAGCTAGCCCATCCAGCTGCACGTTTCTGAGCGGGGATGAGTCCGTTTTCTTCTCCATCGCGGCGGCAAAATTCATTGGCCCACCTTCGGACGCCATGCTGGCTACCCAGAGGCAATACAATCGTGATCGCTGCAAATGTCGCGCAAAATTTACAATTAGCCGCCTGCCTTGACGAAGCCTTGATCCCTGAGCATGTGGGGATTCTGGATTAGGGAACTCTGTTACAACGGCGAGGGAAGCAAGGGCTTGTCTCGCCCTGGACAAAGAGAAGGCAGTTGAGATCGAAGCGAACCAGCAAGTGTATAGCCGATCCGATTACCTTTCCAAACCAATTCATGAATGCTTGGAATCAGGGGGGTCGTGACTTGTCCTGACCCTGTGCGCTGAGGGCGCTGAGGGTAGTGTTGTGGCTATCAGCACAAAGCGCCTGGTCGCGGGGAGTGCTGTACAATGGCTCTAGATATTCGCATAGCAGGGAGATACCGCCTTGGCAGAAAGATCGGCAGTGGTTCTTTCGGAGATATCTACCTAGGCAAGAAAGCTCATAGTGATTCACCTTGTTCGACTATAAAGATTTTTTTGTGAGTCAGCTTTTTGGCTTACAAGTCACCACCTGCAGGCTTACACATTCACACTGGGGAGGAGGTTGGCATCAAGTTGGTGCGCTTTGGCTCTGCCTTTGACTTACGCAACTTTACTGAATGACCATGACATGGTCTTCACTTGCTTCCTTTTGCAGGAGTCAATCAAAACCAAGCATCCTCAGCTGCTTTATGAGTCCAAACTGTACAAGATATTGCAGGGGGGAAGTGAGCTTACAGCTTGCTGCCTTTGCTCAACAAAGTTGCCACAAGTACCTAACCCAATGGTGTGTGATTGCAGCTGGAATTCCCAACATCCGCTGGTATGGAGTCGAGGGTGACTACAACGTCATGGTGATAGACCTTCTCGGTCCCAGTCTGGAAGATTTGTTCAACTTCTGTAACAGAAAGTTCAGCTTGAAGACCGTGCTGATGCTGGCCGACCAGCTGGTGAGTTTGCCACTATCGTTCAGTGAATATGGCACCGCGACAGCTCCATCAGCTCGTGCCTATTCTGCAGATCTCAAGGATAGAGTACGTGCATAGCAAAAGCTTCATCCATCGTGATATCAAGCCAGACAACTTCTTGATGGGATTGGGTAAGCGAGCGAACCAAGTCAATGTGATCGACTTTGGGCTTGCCAAGAAGTTCCGCGACCCCAAGACGCACATCCACATCCCGTACAGAGAGAACAAAAACTTGACAGGCACAGCTCGGTATGCCAGTATCAACACACATCTGGGTATTGAGCAGAGTAGAAGAGATGACATTGAGTCTCTGGGCTATGTGCTTATGTACTTCCTGAGAGGCAGTCTTCCCTGGCAAGGACTGAAAGCTGCCACCAAGAAGCAGAAGTATGAGAAAATCAGTGAGAAGAAGATGGCGACACCAGTGGAGATCCTGTGCAAAGAATTCCCAATGGAGTTTGCCACCTATTTCCAGTACTGCAGATCGCTGCGGTTTGATGACAAGCCTGACTACTCATACCTGAGGAAGCTCCTGAGAGATCTGTTTGCACGAGAAGGTAAGCTGAAGCACATCAGCATACTGTCAGAGCTGGCAGGATATAGCAATGCTGTCCCATGACATGACAGTGAGCAGTACAAACTGTGTGCAATGACAACTTCCTTAGTCATTAAGCAAGTCATGCTCCGTGTCTCCATTTTGATAATGCGGCAATGTTCCAGCATGCCAGCAAGATCTGTGATCATGGCATGGGGTGGGTATGCCAGATGAGTTGTACTTCAAAAGGAAGGCTTGAATCAAAGTCAGGATGACAACTCAGGCTGCTGTTGGTATTTAAGCTATTCAAAAAGCACCTCGCATGGGGTGCTGCTGAGAATAGCACATACCTCAGCCTCTTGTGTAAGTCAACGCAAGTTGGGTTTGCAAGATCTATATGACTCAAAGTGCTTATGTATTGTGTCTTTCCAGGATTCCAGTGGGACTATGTCTTTGACTGGACCATTCTGAAGTATCAACAGACCAAGAACCATGCTGTGGCCAGGCCAGATGCGGCTCCTGCAGCGCAAGCAGACCCTGCTGATACAGACAAAGGAGACCGCAGTGGGTTTGCCAGGGCTTCAAGGGGGGATTCAGGCAGGAGGTTCGTGTCTTGATGCATACATGGTTGCATTGCTCCTTTCCATGATCATGTCAGAAGAGTGCAATGCCAAGCTAGACCACAGCTCTGCGCATGCTCTGCCTGAACATTTCAGGTCATGCAAGCATATGGAAGCGCGATCTCAATGTCAAGAGAAAGTGCTTATGTGCTCATGCCTGTCAATGTCACTGCAGGCTGATGCCAAACGCCAACCCTGTGCCGCCCAGGCGAGACTTTTGAGGTGATCAAAACCTCACCAGATGCCATGACACGTCCCTGAACTATGTTGTGGGTCCAATACATGCATAGCAGGGTACAAAGCGAACATGCATGCATCTGCACCACAGAGCTGTTTTGTTTTGGCTTTTGTTGCTCGCTCACCGGTTGTGATTTGCAGGAGTCTGATAATTTTCGTCATGTGTGTAGCTGACAGTGCGAGCTGCATGTGTGAATGTGACCTCAATGCAATTCTGACTGTTGTCCGCATCTGCTGCAGGTGCTTCTGACACACACACACAGACAAGTCAGGCCTCCGCTGATGAACTGAATAGATAAATCTTCTACCTGCGCGAGATCATTGTCTGTCTTGCTGAAGCAGCATCTGCAGGCATGTGTATGTTAGCGCCCTGCAGCCAGGAAGTGCCGTTTTGAGATGGTGTTCGTGCACGCTATGACCCTCTCTATCCCTTCCACGTGGCTTGTGCTTGCACAGCTCCTTATGTCTAGTACAAGGTGTGGCCATTCCTCTGGCCCAAAATGCCAGAGCACTGTACTTATCAAGTCTGCCAGCACATTGTATGTTTGTAGAAGCACTACAGTCAGAGTGCTGGCTTGTATGCAAGCTATCGTGGTCCTAATGATGTGTGTCTCTAACTGTTGTGAACTTCAGCTTGTTAGTTTTGGCGTGTCTGGCCTAGAGATTCGGTTTGCCTTGACCCTTCGAAGTCTGACCTGTGCCAGACTGGTGCTTCATCTGAAAGCTTGCCAGACATACTTGAGCGTGCTGAACTTTTAGGCTGTAACCTCAACCATCTGAGCATTTATTGGTGCAGCCATTCTTTATGCTGCCTAGCTTGTCGCTTGTGCAAATGGCGCTTGTTTGGTGGATAGGGCAGTGCAAGCGATACAACGATAAAGCTTTCACTGCAAGCTTTCAATGTTTGCTACGGCGGCAGCATGCAGAGTTTTTCTGTCAGTGCTGTCTGCACTTGCGAGTGTGAAAATTGATGCAGCAGTGATGTTGCAGGCCACCTACGTGCCCTCTGCAAACTCACTGGCTGATTGTCATCATATGTGCACAATTGTGGTCCAAGCCTCATTAGGCACTTTCGGTGTGCAAGAAGTACTGCATGTTTGAACTTCCGTCATGCCGGATGAGCAGACAGTCTGGAACTGTGTGGTGCAGCAAATGCTTAATGGTTGCCCGGAAACTGAGTGAGCTTGCTCGCGGCATGCATAACAAGCATTCAGGGTCTTTCAGTCACTGATCTACAGGACGTGATCTGACACTCGGTTACGACTGCGTGAGCACCTTCCGGTCCTGTCAATCTGCTGACTCCCCAGCGAAGTGTTCAGCATGGTCGGCCTTACAGTGTCGAGACAGAAAGTGGTTGTTTGCGACAACGGTACAGGGGTATGCAGCGCAAACCACCCTGCACGTGAGATCTAAAGCTACCCCAGCCTGTAAAACTGCTGAGTGCCGCTGCAGTTTGTCAAGTGTGGTTTTGCGGGCGACAACTTTCCGAGAGCTTCGTTTCCTTGCATGGTTGGGCGTCCAATGCTCCGTTCTGAAGAAGGGTTCAGCGAACAACAGTTGAAGGTACAGACGTCACTGCCACTTCGAATTTGCACATCACAATCACCTTGATGAAGCGTGTTTTCGTCCAACTTTAGCCTGTGCAGCGTGCAGGACGTTGTTGTAGGGGAAGAGTGCTCACAACAGCGCCACAGCTTAGAGGTCACATACCCTATATCAAATGGCATAGTACAGAAATGGAATGACATGCAGCACATTTGGGACCATACGTTCTACAAACAGCTGCAAGTGGACCCAACAGAGTGCAAAATACTCCTGACAGATCCTCCCTTGAATCCAAAAGGCAACAGAGACCGGCTTTTGCAAACCATGTTTGAGCAGTATGGCTTTGCAGCAGCTTTCATCCAGATACAAGCTGTCTTAACACTGTATGCTCAAGGTGATGATATTGTGTACATACACTCTTTTCATTCCAGGCAGTAAATGCTTCCCCAACACCGCTGTGGTAGCTGGGATGCAAGCATGTCCATTCATGTGGTCTGCTCATGCACCTAATTTATGCAGGACTGTTGACGGGCTTGGTGGTGGATTCTGGAGATGGTGTAACACACACGGTGAGATCAATAGTGGCCATGTTGGCTTTCCAACTGTACCAGCACACATCACATTCAATGGATGTAGTGTATGAAGCCAATACATCCTTCTGACTTGAGGGTGGTCTGATGCACGCCATCGTCTCACTTGGGTATATGCTGCTCCAATTATAGCTTCTGCAGGTAGCTGTGATTGATGGCTTTTCATTTCCTCATCTGACCAAGCGATTGAATGTTGCTGGCCGTCATGTGACCACACAACTTGTGGAGCTGCTGCTGCGGCGAGGCTATGCTTTCAACCGCTCAGCTGATTTTGACACCGTGCGGCAGATGAAGGAAAAGCTATGTTATGTAGCATGTGACTACCAGAAGGAGGTGCAGGTTGGCATTTCTCGCCAGTTTGATATGCTGGTGCCTTAATGCAAAGATCACTTGTAGCCAATTCCAAGACATTCTAGACAAGGCCAAATCCTCAGGTGCACAAAAGCAGAAGCAGGAATCGGTGTGCCTAAAAACGCAGGACACAGGCACTGTCATACGCTGCCAAATCACTTCGGTGTCTGCTGCAGCTAGCCAGAGAAACCACACATATAGTTCAGTCTTACACTCTGCCTGATGGGCGAGTGATCAAGGTGGGAGCTGAGCGCTTCATGGCAGCTGAAATCATGTTCAGGCCAGAACTTGTAGATGTGGAGACCCCTGGCATCTCACAGAATGTCTTCGACTGCATTCAGGTCAGGCTGTGGTTCATCACCTGCTTGCATCTTCTGTGCAAAAGGCATCTGCTCCTGCCGGAGTAGCAAAGCAGCTGAATGACTCTCTGCCGTTGTCATAAGGGGCACTGCGGAGCCCACAAATGGGAATGCAGCTGAGCACTCAACTCTGCGACACGATAGACTGCTGGCTATACAGATTGAGTCCATCCCTAGTTGATAGGGACAGCATTGTAGCATGCTGGAGGTCTGATAAGCTACCTGATTGCAATACAGGAGATGGACATGGACAACAGGATGACGCTGTATCACCACATCGTGTTGAGTGGGGGCTCTACAATGTATCCCGGCATGCCAAGTCGAATGGAGCGTGACATCAAGGCTCTGTATTTGGATCAAGTCTTGAAGGTAGAGCATGCCTGTCAGTGTTGTCACTTTCCGTACGTGGTAATCTGTGTGCGGCATCTCAGCACAATGCCAGCGCTTGTCAAAGGGATATCACTTGTGTTACAGGGAAACAGAGAAGGCCTACGTAAGCTCAAACTCAAGATTGAGGATCCTCCAAGAAGGAAACACACAGGTAACAGATCAACAACTTACGCACATGAGAGTAGGCTGCTGGCTGTTCCACTAAATTACACCGCTGTTACACGTACAATATGCATCCACATTGACAGGTATTCTCTGTGGTGCATGGGTCGCCGACATGTATCCAACAGCAAGGACAGTGCTGCTAGCATTCATCATGCCTAGCCTAAATGATACAAGGAGAGGGCACGCAGGCATCTGATGTGTGGCCCTGTTGTGTTGCAGTCTTTCTAGGTGGAGCTGTACTGGCAGACATCATGAAGGATAAACCATCGTTTTGGGTGAGCAAGCAGGAGTATGAAGAAGATCCTTATAGAGCCCTCAAGAAGTGTGGATCTTTGTAAAGATATGATGAGTAGTGTTTGCATGTTCATCGCCCAGTATGCTGTTAGCAATCATGATCTGCCTGTTTACCCTTCATCCTCTGTAATGGATCATGTGAACACGTTCATTGTAATCCTGCAACAAGATACAACAATATTGAACACGAGACAGTATCATCAAAGACAAAATTTCAATCCGCCTGATGCAGGCAAAACGGGATTGCAAAAGCCTTGCAGGTGAGCGTACAGATGTGAACAATTGATCAATGCCAAGAGTGACACACACTTTGAGAGGAGCAGCAATAACAGTTTGTCTAAAGCACCACGTGCAAGCTAAGACATGCAAGATTTGCACACAAACAGCGCATCATCTAGAAAAGGAAAGGGGATTCCTGCAACCATACTATCAGCACAATGTCAAAGAAGGCTACTTGCATCTTCTCTACAACAGTATCAGCAGGTGGTCACAAGCTGGAACTACACTGAGTGAGGAACCCTAGTATCCTACAGAGCTAAGACTAGCCTAGCCCATGAAGCGGCTGGTGCTCATGAACCAAAAGGTGTTCTCGCCAGGGCATTTACAGACACCTGACGCTTAGATTCCGGCATTCGCCAGCTTCCTGGACCTGCCAGCTTCAAGGACGCAGCATCATCATTAGCATGCACGGAGGCGTGACCGTTGACTGATGGCCATGCTGCAGGCCCACTACCGGGCTGGTGTGACCTGTTATGTGCACGCTGCTGTTGCTGAGACAAGCCAGAAGCAGCATGGTCTGGTGGCTGCAGACTGTGGCCTGCTGGCAGGTTCACAAACCTTGCAAGGGCATGCTTTGGCTTTGATGCTTGGTTGAGTGGATTGCCTAGACCAGCGTGGGGATTGTGAACACCCTGAAAGTTAGAAGAGCCTTGCTGTGGGTTCCAGGTAGGCTGTTGCCGCGGCGATGCCTGCATTACTTGTGATGGCACCTGGCTCAAGCCAGCAGCTGCGCTGCCATGCATGGAACATCTGTCAGGCTGAACCTGCGAATGATTTGCATGCTGACTGTGCAAGCTGTGATTGAGTCCCAGATTTCCTGAAGTCAGCTGTCTTGAGGGAGCCACATGTCCATCAAGACCTGCTGCTGTAGCCATGCCATCAAGCGTCTGTTTTGGCTGGCCATGCATTCGGGTTTGCTGAAGCTGCTGCCTGCCTGTTTCACGAGCTGTAGCAGATGCTTGAGACGAGCCTGCCTGTTTCGGCCATTTGGTAGCTTGTGACATATCCCCACCTCTTGGAGGGTGCCTGTCAGGCTGCTGTGACAGTGCACTGCCAGGACGCAGAGTTTCTGACAAAGCATCAAGCTGAGCACAGCCTGAAGCAGACTGTAGACGGCCCACAGTGTGAGCTGAAGACGTGCCATGTTTGCTGAGCGTTTGAGGTTGAGCAGCAACTGAGGGGGACCTGCAGCATCAGCATGGTGATTCATCAATGTCACAAGAGGGTAGAGAAGATGTGCAGCAGCCTGTGCAGCGTCGTGATTTCAAACCAGCACTCTCAGCGTCAGCATTGATGCGAACTGATGCGCAATGCTGAGATGCTTGTCAGACTGTACAAAGGAGTACTGCTGCTACTGGTCAACGCTCATATCAACACATTTGCAGCATGACTCGTGCAACACAGGCAAATAGAAGTGAGCCTGGAGACTGACCTGGCTCTGCGTGTCCTGGGTCTGGTTGCCAGCAGGGGAAAGCGAGGAGGGAGGGAGGGGTCATGCACAGCATCTGCCTCTGGGTTGCTGCGTGACATGTGCTCCTCATATGTCCATACAAGGCGGCTGTGCTTGGTTCTTTGTGACCTTGCCATGTCAGTAGCCTTGCCATCTGTTGCATCATGCCTCCTGTCATGCTTGCCACCTTGCTGCAGCTGCATGCCCTCCGCTGGCTGTATATGCTGAGATGGGAAGCTACTGCTTGGCATTGATGCATAGACGGATGGTGCTGGTGGCTGAACATGATTTGACGGTGGGTGTGGGGGCAGCTGAAACTCAGAGTCATCAGAAGATTGCCGAGCAGCAGGCAGTGGCTGAAGAGGCAATTTTGCCTGCTCCACGGCAAAGCGCGAAGGCCCTGCTGGGGGTTTCTTACTGCCTTTGGTACCTGTCTTCTTGCCAGCCTTTGCCCCTTTAGCTGCTGCAGCTTTACTGGCAGCTCTGCCAGTTGTGCTGGGCTGAGAGGTGGTGCTCTTGCTGGCTCTGGCAGGGGCTGTTGGTTGCGGAGCACAGGGCCTACAGTTGGGAAGGTGGTCGTCAAAGGCAGCAGTGAGTAGGAGGCTGTGGCACACTGTGCATCTGACTGTTTCCAGCTTGCTGTTGCTGCCTGTGCCTGATGTGGATGCTAGGGCAGCCAGCCGTGAGGGAGGCAGGCACGTCGATGCCTGAATGCCCCTAATGTTGGCATGCATCTCAGTCAAGGCTATGTCCATAGCCTGGATTTCAGCTTGACCTTGAGCTGAGTCTGGATCCTCTCTGAGGAGATCTTGAAAGTTACTCCAACCTGATGAATCTGCTGGCGCATCATGCAGCGAGTCCGAACACCTGGTGGCAGAAACGGACTACGTGGGTGTTATTAGAGAACAAGAAGCCACAATGCAAACAAATCCTGAACTTATGCTTGCCTGGCAGCAGAAGACCAATCACTGTCCTTGAATACGGATGTAAGATGATCGACCAGAGCAATACAGTTTGAGGTCTGCAGCACTGCTGGCAGAAGCGCTGTTTTCTGCTCCAGCTCTGCAAGGACACTCACAAAGGTTCGACATAGCTTGATGTACAGAAGCGCCAAAAAAATTGATTTGGCGGGTGCTGCCAATGCAGGTCAACGCCGCTGCCTGGCGAAGTCACAACGCCATATCGCTAACGTGTATGTAGTACTCACAGCGCGAAAGAGCCGCGGCAAAAGCATGCTGACACAGAGCATGTAAGAGTACTTGCAAGTCCGCTATGCAAGTCCAGAGGCATACCCGCGCGAAGAGTCCTGAGCCTGTCTGAGTCAACTTCCTGGCGAACCATGTTAAGTCAAAGTAACACTAACGTAGGCGCTGCAAGCTGTTCGCTCAATAGCGATTTGGGGTCATTACGCGACAAAATGTCTAGAGGGGCTTACGTGCGCCCGGCAAGGCATATGCCGCAATGTATTGCGCGTGCATGCTCTGCGACATTTTGACCTGACTGACTGAGTCAAGCAAGGTTGCTTGACTACATTACAGTTTCATTCATCCGTTCGAGCGAAGAAGCTGCGACTACGGATGACGCGATGCGCGACGTCGGGCTTGAGGCTGGCTTGAGGTCCGAGATCGCTTGCCTTGATCAGTAGCACGACTCTTCAGGTGTTTCCGAATCGTCCTGTACAGCGTTGGCATTGCTCCCACAGCTCGTGCTAACCCTCGCCTGCGAGTTGCGTATAGGACTACACGACACTGGCGAGCTTGACGCAGCGCCTTCTTCCAGGTCTCAGAAAAATGCTGCAGTCTTCTGTGACACCTGGTTCATGCCGTGCGTTTAGCGCAGTAGCTGGACCGGGCTGTGCAGTCCGCAGGCCAGCACAGCTGTTGCACCGCCACACGTGCTTGCCGAAGGTAAGTGTGCTGACGTACTTTCTGTGGCGTGCTGCGTTGCCCTGCCCCTGCGCTGAGAATGAGTCAAAGCTCGTCTGCTGCAGGGCCTGTTGGGCGATGTGCGCTTCGCACGAGCTGGTCTTCCTGCAAGCTTGAGCTCATCCTGCCAGAGGAGTAAGTCCGTGATCACTTGCTTTTTTGGTAGGCAGGCAAAGCTTTGCATGACTGGCAGGCAGCCAGCAATGACAAGCACTGCAAGTGGCTCTGCAGCTGTCAAGTAGGAGAAGCAATATGTATGAACTGTTTTGTATGCAGGGCACCCCCATAATATGGGTGTGGTCACCGCACAGGCAGTTGCTGCCCCTGAAGCTGAGCAGGTTGAGCAGGCTGTCTCATCTGATATACATGGCTTTGAGTTGCAGCGGCAGCAATGGGTCGCTGAGTACAACTCTACGGTCCTTCTTTACAAGCATAAGAAGACAGGTCTGCTGATACGCATCCTTTTACATCTGTGCACTTTTGTACATTTGTGTCTTTGAACAGCGCAAAGCTGCTCTGCATCAGCGTCCGTGGCTTCTTGCAGTCTCCATATCTCAGTACTTGCTCAGAGACTTGACATGCATATGGCTTTTGAGCAGATTTCATTTCATAGCGCTGACAGTCAACAGGAAGCAAAGCATTCTGAATGACACTGATGACATGGCACAGGGGCTCAGGTCATGTCTCTGCTGAACAAGGATGAGAACAAGACCTTTGGGGCTGTCTTTAGGACACCAGTGGAGAACAGCAAAGGCATTCCCCATATTTTAGAACACAGTGTCTTGTGTGGAAGCAAGAAGTATCCAATCAAGGAGCCCTTTGTTGAGCTGATGAAGGGCTCCCTCAATACCTTCCTGAATGCCTTCACATACCCTGACCGCACTTGCTACCCTGTGGCTTCAACCAACCTTCAGGTAAGACTGTTGTCTCTACTCGTCCCTCAGTCTGTAATAAAATACTAGCATGGAGTCTCCTGCTCTGCAAGAAGGGCCAGGTGCAGGTGCTCGAGCAAGCAAGCATGTCTTGTGCCTTCTCACCGTCATGTGTCATTGTTAGTGATGCTTCTGCTGTGACTGCTGATCTCGTCTCACAGAGCTTTCATGAAGGTCAGCTGATCCTGTATCAGACATGCAACTGGTCTGCTTTGCATGTTCTCATGTGTTCAGGAGGTTTTGCTATTGCTGATGAATGCCAACTTGTTGTAGGATTACTACAATTTGGTGGATGTATACCTAGATGCAGTGCTGCAGCCCCGCTGTGTGACTGATCCCAAGACATTTGCTCAGGAAGGCTGGCATTATGAGCTTGATGATGCAAAGGTAAGTCCTATGCAGCTGAGGTGTGTTGTCAATGCACTCAAGGCAGGGTCTGAGCACCTGGACATAACATGCTCCTTCCAAAGTGTGTCAGCCTATTACTGCAGCTTTCCTCCCAAGTTCCAGTGACAAGCAACAACACAGTCTGCATGCGGCATGACCTGCCCCTCTGATGCAAGCTGCTTTATGCAAGCAATCGCAGCACAACTGTCTGGCACACCCCAAGGCCTGCATCCAGTGCTGATGTAGGTATGAATACTTTTACCAGCGTGAAGCTGTATGTTTATCGACAGTTGTGCCCAAGGTTGCAAGCAAACATACTGTCGAGATGTGCAGCAACAGCAGTGCGTATGATGTGGAATATGGTGCAGGCTGAGATTACTCGCAAGGGTGTTGTCTTCAATGAGATGAAGGGTGTCTACTCATCTCCTGACAGTGTAAATCAGCGCGCCGTGCAGCACTCTCTCTTCCCTGACAACACCTATGGAGAGGACAGCGGCGGTGATCCAAAGGTCATTCCAGAGCTCACTTTCGAGGAGTTCCAGGTACAGCAGGCGCTGCTGTTTGAGCATTGAAAACAACAAGCAGCAAGGACTGCAGCTGCATGACATGCAGCCTGATTCAGACGTTGTGTAGGTTGTGCAGTATCATATTGCCTGTCTGGGGCATGGTCTGGAAAGCTTCATACCTGTGTGATGGCCACCGTCAGTATCAATGGCGCCGTGCATCAGGTCTAAGCACTGGTCACTGCACAAAGCAGGCACTAGCAATACGTCGTCCTACTCTCAGCTGATGTCAGCTGATGTTGTCTGAATTGGCATGCAGGACTTCCATGGCAGGTATTACCACCCCAGTAATGCACGCTTCTGGTTTTATGGAGATGACCCAGCAGATGAGCGCTTGAGGCTGTTGAGCAAGTACCTTGATGAGTTTGAGGCCCGGCCTGTAGACTCTACAGTGCATGCTCAGCCTTTGCACCAGGTAATGCTGGACCATGCGCTTTGTGCTGTCTGTCATGGCCCCATTGCATGTCTCTGTGCTGTTCTCTTACAGGCAGACTTGCTGAGAGGCTTTGCTGGATGAATCCAGCTGGCAAATTCTCAGCACCTGCGGAGCTGTGCCTGCTTGTGTCAGTCATCCCGAGGATCGCGCTGCCGTTGCGGCATCTTCGACCTCAACTCTACCCAAATGACCATGATAGCAGGCTTTCAGCTACTCACAACCGTTGCTCCATAGCAACAGTTGAGACAAGCTGTGACAAAACTGCATACGGCAGCAACAACTGTGTCAAATGTTTCAGCTGCTGCAGACCTTCATGTTGTGTGGACGCTGCATGCATGGACTTGGGCTGCGCTGTGACAGGCATGCTTTCATTGCGCTTCTGACATGTTGCGTTTTGCATTTCAGGAGCCAAAGAAGGTGGTACAGCACTACGCTGCTGGTGAAGGAGAGGGCGAAGAGGCACCAAAGGTGAGCCTTCCCTTGTGTTCCCCAAACCATGCCTTCTCTGCTTGCCTGTGAGTTGTATCTATGGAGTATAAAGTTGGCTGCCTTCTGCTGCTGCTGCTGCTGCTGCGGCATGGCATACATGTGGTAGACATGGTTGTCATGCTATAGTGATTTGCATGTACAACAACAGATGTGCACCTGCAGCAGCAGCACTATTCTGCTTCCCATTTTCTGGGCCTTTATAGCTGTCTGCATACATCTGCAAGCATGAATGCCATGAACAGCACAGCTCGTGTCCTGTACCACTGCCTGTCTGATCATACACCTTGCGCCCAAACAAAACAGTCTCACTTGGTTCGCCACTCCTCTAAGCTGAGCTACCTTGTGGTGCTGTGCAGGCGTTTGTGAGTGTGAACTGGCTGCTGTCAGAGGAGCACATTGACTTGGAGACAGAGCTAGCCTGGGGCTTCCTGGACTACCTGATGTTGGGCACCACGGCTGCCCCCCTCAGGCGGGCCCTTACAGAGAGTGGCTTGGGTGAGTCCATCATCGGCGGGGGCCTCAGCGATGAGCTGCGGCAGCCCACTTTCAGCCTGGGTCTGAAGGGTGTGGACCCTGCCAACGCACAGAAGGTCTGCCTCTTGCCTGCCAGCCCTCCTCCTTGTCTGCTCATCTTTCCCTGTGGTTTGGATGGCATGGTGTGGCAGCTGATGAGTCTTTTGTCAGCTGAGTGTGTTGACACGTGCCTGCCAGTACATAGACTCCAAATGCACTCTTCTGCCTTCTGCTTGCTTGCCTTCTGCCATTGCGACCTGCCTGCTGCTTGTGTTTGGCCTGCCTTCAGTCAAGATGGCTGCATGCAAGTGAACCTTGGCCTGAACCATTGCAATTGTTGCGGTTGTGGCAAACCCTGATGTGTCACTACCGAACAGCAGTTGTAGTTGCAGTCGGAACACGTGACATCATGGCATGTGCACAGGTTGAGGACCTGGTGCTGAGTGAGCTGGAGAAGCTGAAGAACGGTGGCTTCAGCAGCACTGCCGTTGAGGCAGCCTTGAACAGCATTGAGTTTGACCTGCGTGAGAACAACACCGGCAGCTTCCCTAGGGGTTTGAGCCTGATGCTGCGCTCAATGTCGTCCTGGATTTATGACAAGGACCCTTTCCAGCCCCTGCAGTGGACTGACTCCCTTGAGCACTTCAAGGTACTGTCTTGCCTTTCGCCTGTCCCATCACGGTATTGTCTTGCCTTTCGCTTGTCCTATCAAGCTGGCCCCTGGTTTTCCTAAGGCTTGGCCCAACCACCAAACTGAATTTCACCTTTGAAATGCGCTGACTTTCCTTCAGAGGTATGGTCTCACTATGATGTTCAGCTCCTATCTGTCCAGCTTTGCACAGCCAGGTGCGTCCTGCTGTCTGTTGTGTCTGTGCGTTGCTGCCACCCATTCATCTGCTGTTGCCTGCTCTGTTGTCCTGTTTCAATGTAGTCATCAGCGCATGTTGGCCATTGCATGTTGTCATTGCTGTCTGAAAAGGTGACTGCCATTGCTTGATCATTGTGTCAGTAGTTGACCAGCCTCATCTTGGGCCAGCAGAACCAGGTTGCCTCTGGGAAATCTTCCTTGCTCCCTCCTCTGTTACAACAAGCATCTGCTGGACAAGCTGTGAGCATACTTGGCTTTTTGAAGTGCCTCACAACCCTTCACTCTTGTTTTGGTTTCTGCACATGACCATACTCCTGCAGACGAGACAGTGTCTGACAGGAGATTGTATTGCTCACAGACTGTGTCTGTTCTCAAGCAGAACGTCCAAGTACAAAAGGCAGGAGTCAGCGTCATGAGGCAATTGCAAGCGACGCATGTTCTGTCCTGCTGTTCACCCTTGTACTTTGCGTCATCTTTGCAATGCAAGGCCGTCTTGCTCCTGCAGAGACTGTGTTTTGGCCTTTTGCTTCATTGGCACCTGCAGTCAATGTCTATTTTCTGTTTCTCTTTTATTCTACTATGCAATTTTCCCTCCATTTTCCTATCTTCTAATTGGCCACTTATTCTTGTTGCGTTGAATGCTGAATTTTGGCTGTGTCATGCAGGGCCGTATTGCATCAGGGGAGGATGTGTTTGGCCCTTTGATTGAAAAATATCTGCTGGCCAACAAGCACAGGGTCACTGTCCAGCTGCTGCCTGACCAGCAGCTGGTAGCCAAGGAAGATGAAGAGGAGAAGGCTCAGCTGGCTGCCTTCAAGCAGAAGCTGGTGGATGCTGAACTGCAGGAGGTCATCAGAAGCACACAGGAGCTGAAAGAGCGTCAGGTCAGTACCTTCATGCACACCACTGCTTGTGTTCACCACGTCTTTGGTTTTTCTTGTCGCTTATGTTTTGCAAAACACCCGCCGGTGCTTGTCTGTCAGACATCTTGCCTGCTGCCTGGCTGTGTTCCTGAAGTGTTTAGATGCAGCCTGAAACCCCGCCTGCATGAAGACAGATGTCAGAATTCCAGGTGCTGGAGATGCTGCGCCTGCCCGACTATTGCTCATCAAGTGGTTGCAGAATAAGTTTTGAAACACAGGCCATTGGAGCACAGTTGCTACATGTCAGCTTGCATCAGCATGTCCTAAAGCTCAGCTGGGGGCGCAAAAGATTTTTTTTTTATTTTCAAAGGATTATGTGCTGTAGAGATTGCCTGTGGGCCTCTCGGAGTCTGTCTGCTGCAGCACAATGTTCTCGCAATCTCCAAGACATTACTTATACAGCCACGTACATGCTGGTCTTGATCTAGTGATACTGGCTGCAACTGCAGCAAGGCATGCTGACGCTTGTGTTTTGTACAGGAGACACCAGACAGCCCTGAGGCCCTGTCATGTGTGCCCACTCTGCTTATTTCAGACATCCCCAAGGAGGCCTCCTCCATCCCCACAGCCCTGGAGGAGTCCCAGGGAGTGACATTGCTGAACCATGACCTGTTCACCAATGACATTCTGTACATGGAAGTGGCGCTGGACATGCGGCCTTTGCCTGCAGACCTGTTGCCCCTCATGCCATTGTTCTGCAGGTGCAGCCTGTATACAACAATGCTCATGCAACCTGAGCCTTGTCAGTCTGTTAGTACGTGTGATGTTCTGTGTACGCATGCTGCGTCGTCCCTTACCCAAGTCAGGGCAACTTAGTAGTCTAGTTTGAGCTGCTTGCTATGAGCTCTTGCAACGCAACTTGCGATGCGGGGCAGATGACGCCTGCTAGCAGCAATCAGCCAGGCATGAACATTTGCATATGTGCTTTGTCTGCTTTCCATGTTGCAGAGCCTGTCTTGTCGAATAGCATACTGTGTGTCATGGTGAAGCAACATGCAAGAAACCCTGCGAGACTTTGCTTTCAGCAGTCAGCTGCTTACAACAGCATGGATCTGAACATGTGACACATCAGTGGAGCCTGCAGCATCAGTCCAACTTGGCTTTTTCTGCAGGTCTCTGACTCAGATGGGTACACAGGAGGAGGACTTTGTGCAGCTGACGGAGCGCATAGGGCGCAAGACAGGCGGCCTTTCGTTCTCCCCTTTCACCAGCCACAAGAGAGGGCAGGTGGAGCCCCAGGCCTATCTCATGGTCAGGGGCAAGGTCACAGCCAGCAAGGCCCCGGATATGCTTGACCTCATGCGTGACATCCTGCTTACTGCAAGACTAGATGACAAGGAGCGCTTCAAGCAGGTGTGCTTCTTTTTGCCAGCCTGATCTGATCTGATTTCTGTCTGTCATCATCAGTTGATGCAGGCACTGGTTGTGTGAAAGGTGCAAGCCTGTTGTTCTGCGCTGGCATACTTTGTGGCATGCTGTGATGACTTTGCAGTGTCCCGTGAAGAGTTTGCATAGAGGTATGAAGCTCCTGGTGTGAGCAGAAGAGGCAGATCAAGAACCAAATATGTATTCACACGCATGCCTTGGAACTCTTGTCCTGATGCTGAGCAAACCAGTGCTAAGCTGCAGCAAAGACTTTGGATAAGTTTCAGGGAAAAGTGGCTGGGTAGACTAGATTGCTGTCAGTGCCTGGTTTGGTTGCAGCAGCGAGGCGTCATTTTGGCTGCTACTCTTAATACAGACTCTAGCGTAGCTGCATAGCAGCGTTGTTTCTCAGAATCTGCACAGCTTGCTAGCTGTCTAGATAGTGTTGCTAGCTTGCCTCCTTGGAAAGTGTAGTCTTGAGTTCAGACCGGCAGTCCAGAAGTTGCCTGCTGTTCCACTCTGCAGCTATTGGCTGTCTCAATCAGATTCCAATGCAAGGTTGAGTTGCAGTGTCACTATCAACATTGCATGGCTAAGAGGCATACTTGCCCTTGGTTCAGCATGCTTGCCTGTATTTCCAGTTGAGTCAAGAACAACATTTCATTCCCACTACATGTATTTGACAAGCTACAGCAATTGACTGTGCATACACCACTCAGGCATCGACCCATACCTGGCTGCAATTGACTGTGCATACACCACTCAGGCATCGACCCATACCTGGCTGCAATTGACTGTGCATACACCACTCAGGCATCGACCCATACCTGGCTGCTGCAGATGGTGCTAGAGACCAAGTCTGGGCTGGAGGGGGCAGTCATTGGTGGCGGGCACAGCGTAGCAGCATCACGCTTGGATGCGCAGCGCAGCGTGGCTGGCTGGGTCAGTGAGCAGATGGGTGGCCTCAGCTACCTCTTCTACATCAGAGACCTGGTCAGTCTTTCTATCTCCCTTTCTCTACCACAGTACCCTTTCTGTTTCACAGTCTCTTTGCAGCTAACATGATGTCTGATCTTTGTCAGAGCCATCTGTGTTGACATGCCCAACCGCTGTGCTGACGTGTGCTTGACTGTTAGCACAGACTCAAGGCCAAGAGCCTGTGCTGTGTGGTGCAAATTGAAGTAAGACTGGCTTGTTGGTGGGTGTGCTGCTTTGCTGATTACCTTCTGTCTGCAGGGCCTTTCCAGCTAACTCTCCACTGAACAGCTTCCTGCCTGGCATGCTGGTTCAGTCACAGGCTGATTTACTTTCGCAGCTGTGACTCAAAGAGGCTCCAAGCCCTGTCAGCGACTCAAAGTTGCTGTCCATAAGCTGACTTGTACACCTGGTATTTGGTACAGGCCAATAGGATAGACGCTGACTGGGAGGGCGTTAAGGCTGACCTGTCGCGCATCAGAGACATCCTGCTGCAGCGGCGCGGCGCCTTAGTCAACCTGACAGCAGACGAGCACACTCTGTCGTCAGTGCGCCCACATTTGGATGCCTTTCTGGGAAGCCTACCTGCTGAGTCAGCAGCCCCCACCAGCTGGGGCCAAATGCTGCAGCCCTTGAATGAGGCCATCACTGTCCCCACACAGGTATCTGCTTTGTCCATGCTCATGCTTTCATGAGGCCAAGTTGTGGAGCAGCCCATGCTGTTATATGACACAGGGCAATGCTGTTGCTTGAGCATGTACTGCATGCCTGCCCAAGCTGGGTGACCACATTTGAAGTCACAAGGCCAGGGCTGGCATGCACAGTCCAGCATAGCCTGCGTGTTGACACAAAGGGCTTTTGACCCGGCTTCTGATGCCATCTGCTGGGATGCAACACATTGTTATGCACTGACTTGGCGTCACTAGCTGAGTTGTCTATTGTTGTCCTTGTTTGCTTTGTTTGTTTGCTTTGTTTCTGCTACAGGAGTTTCGGTAATGGCAGGTTGAGAAGCTTTCAAGTGAGGTCTGCTTGTATAGGTGAATTATGTAGGCAAAGCAGCCAACCTGTATGAGGATGCTGGCTACAAGCTGCATGGCTCAGCGTATGTCATCAACAAGTACCTGGGGACGACGTGGTTATGGGACCGGATTAGGGTATCAGGAGGAGCCTATGGCGGCTTCTCAGACTTTGACTCCCACTCGGGCATGTTCACCTACCTCTCTTACCGGGATCCCAACCTATTGAAGACTGTTGACAATTATGATGGTGAGCATGCCTATATGTATGAGCTCAGAAAGAAGTGCCACACAATCATTGCGCAGGCAAGTAGTAATAGTGGGTGCCCCTGATTGAATCTAGTGTGCAAAGACTGACTTGCATAGCAATCGTCATCTTGCTTCCCAAAGTCTGTCCACAGTTTGCGTTGAGTGATTGTGCCTTCAAAGGCAAGCTGTGCATCAAGCTCAGCTTCAGAAGTTCGGGTAATATATGGTTGACTGCTGCAAAAACGTATCTGACATGCATTTGTGATTCGTAGGCACCGTTGACTTTCTGAGGAAACTGGAACTGGACAATGACTCCTTGACCAAGAGTATTATTGGCACCATTGGTGATGTGGATTCATATCAGCTGCCAGACAGCAAAGGCAGGACGGCTTTCATGCGCCACATCCTGAATATCAGTGATGCAGAGCGACAAGAACGACGGGAGCAGATACTAGGGACGTCTCTGAAGGACTTCAGGTGAGCGTCGTATTGTACATTTTTTTGGTCATATCTGTGTTCGGGCTGATGTCGTGCTTGCATGACACTGTTGCTTACTCATGTACTGAAGACAAGATGCTATCCAAGTGCCTGCGGTGGCATTTGCTTGACAGAGTACTTGCACTGCTTGTGATTAGTTGTAAATGCCTTGCAGGGACTTTGCAGATGTGTTGGAGTGTGTCAAGGGGGATAAAGCTAGGGTAGTAGCAGTGACCTCAGGCAGCAGGGCAAATGAAGTCAATGACACAGAACGACCAGGATTCTTTGACCAGATAACAAAGGTTCTTTAGTCATGTGGCATGTACACAATCACAGCTGACAATGCCGTTTCTTGCATCAACCCTGTGTCTGGCCCTGTGAATGTGTGACAGGCTGACGTTGGGATCTTTAGGCAATGTAGGCGCAGTTGCATTGACATATTGAAAATGCACCAGCTCCCACGTGCAAGTAATATTCCTAACAACGCTCACAGAGTTGCATGGCGGACAGTAGATATGTAAGCCCACCACTCAAATTTGGATGAGCATGAAGTGCACAGCAAAGCCTGTGGTAATTTCGGCTTGAAAAGAAACACTTGCAGAACCACAGGCACAGTTGATGCCCTTAAATCAGCACACATATAGAGGTTGAAATCAAAAGCCTGCATTAGAGGTGCCTGGCAGCACAGCCTATGATCACTCTGCAGTGCAGTCAAGCAACAAGTCTCAACTTGAATCATCGTTGCCTCAAAGTAAACACAAACAAGCACAGCAGATTGGTACATGGTGTAACTTCACCAACACAGCAAAAAAACAATTGGTGCAACTTCAAAAGCTGCGCAAGGCCTGCATAGCAATACGCTCAGCCTAGGAGCTTGGCTGAGGCTGATGATGGGCCTGGGGTTGAGGGGGAGTACGCTGCCCCTTCCATCTGCCGCTGTTCATCCATCTGTACTGCATGCGCAGCCTGTCCAACAAAGCACTGGGCGAGTCTAGTGCAGGTCGCACATCTAAGTGCATGGCTATGGGCATCCCAGGCAGAGGCGCTGCATTATAGAAGTCAACAACATACCTGCAAGTAATGTCAGCGATTTGGTGCAATCACATACTATCTCAGACAGCTTTAGTCCAACAGACTGCAGTGCTGCCTTGACACATTCAAGCAACTGATTGTAGTCAGACTGCTAAGCGTGCCTCTGGCAGAAAAGCAGCCTCATACAAAGCAGACTGGATGCACAGACCTGTCAAGCATCAAGTTGCAAGACTTTGCAGGCAGTTAGAGCTCACCAGATGTAGGGGGAAGCAATGCACACAAAGCCACTCTGAACGCCCAATAGTGCTGGCGATTGTTATGACAAGACACAAGTAACAGGAGCTTGCTGTTGCACCTGACTTCTTTGCCACAGCGGTCCACGACCCAGTCATGCCTGTCAAAGGGTAGCTTGTACCCTAGAAAGTTGAGCAGTCGGGCTTTGGGACTGTAATCTTGGGGACGTCCAGCAAACTTCTTCAAACGCGGACCCCCACATCTGGTCACATGCATCTTCTCCCATTGCAATACCTGCACAACGAGGTGCGCTCAGCTGGGGGAAACGACACAGCCTATTCATCTGATACGGGTCATGGTTCACTTGGTTTAAGTAAGCTAGTACACAATGGCAGAACAAATAACATCTGGGTTGTATTGGGCTGGAAGGCTGTGTTTGGTGTTATAGCATGTATGCCTGTAGCAGGTACAGCAATGCAGATGAACAAGCACGTCATGCATCCTTGTACCTCTGACCACGCTCGCTCATTGACACCATTGTGTATGGCAACCACCGATTGCATATCGTGCTCACTTGGTGACCAACCCTTCCTCTTCATAGCATTGTAGAACATTTGTTCACTGGGATACATCCACACAGGGCTGTCAGCTTCCTGGTGCGCAGGTCTTCCGTCATCAGCTGCTCAACAATCAGACTGTGAATACTTGGTGCTATTGCCACAGACAGCAGAGTTTGTCTGGCCAGAAAAGCAAACTTGCAGCTAAGCTGGCTGGACATGCATACCCACTGGGATCGTGGAAGGGACACGCTGCCTACCAAGAGGCTGACTCTGTCCAGGTGTAGGCTGGTTGCTGGACTGTGGCATGAAATTACTTGGGTTGAAGTCGGAGGTAACAACTGGACAACCTGCAATGCTCCACCTCAGTTCTGGCACGGTGTATGCCAACAAGACATAGCATGATACGTACCTCCCGGAGTGATCTGCTGACCACCTTGTCCACCAACAACAGGGCATCCGCCGCTTGTTGAGGGCAGAGTGTAAGAAGGTAAGTTGTCCTCAATGTTCGTGCTGACAGTACTGCCTGCAGTGCGATGTAACATTCATAGCCAATTACATGAAAATTGCCATGTCTGTGCGCTTTATATGCGGTACCGAGAACGAAACTAAGGAACCGCGTAGCTTTTTGGGAGATCAGTCTATGTATGCTTACCTGCCAGACACGCTTCGGCTTGTTGGTCATTGGTTGCAGCGGCTCGCACAAACAAGCGCTGCGCTGATTTCTGCTCTTCTGTTTGCGTCATGGTTTCAAGAATGGTTGAAGTCTGGGTTGAAGTTTGGCGTATCGAAATGGCAAAGCCTCACTGCCGAAAGGAACGTCAGACAGCATGTTGTCACAGACGCCATGATTCCAGAATCCCTGAAAAGCAAACCATAGATGAACATTGACATAGGAAATTGCCTGAAATGCTGCTGTCCCAAAAACAGTATATTTTAAGTGGAAGCAATAGTAGAATTTGACCTACCCAACTTGACCTCGTTGCAATGGATTATTCAGATTTCTGGCAAATCCTGTCTTGCAATTGTCCTGTTGCCATTGGAGTGCTGAACAGGATTGCTGCTCAGTATGCTTGTCAATCATAATCATGCCACGTGCTGCTCGTGCACATCTACAGCCCTCATCAGGGTGAAGCAAAGCACTCATCAGGGCAAAGCAAAAGTATATGAGTCAGTAAATCCAAACCCTAGGTTTCTGACTCATGGCGCCAACACATCTGGCTTCAAGTTCCCAACCGTTTCTTCATGCTGAAATACGGGGATCGACGCAAACTTACTTGCAGTGTGTGTTGATACGCAACTAGCTCTCGAAACTGGTGGCCTTCCTTGACTGCATGTCCACCGACCCCGGCGCAGAGCCTGCCTTGGCAGGTGAGGATGCCCCCAGCTCAAGTGAGGGGTTGCGGCCCGATACCAGAACCTCAAACAATGAAATGTGGGACGGTCGGCCTGCAACGTCAGGAACCCTTGAGCCGCCTCCCTCATCAACCAGCGACGTCAGGGTGAGAATGTGGACCTCAGAAACAGCATGTATTTCTGGTTGTCAATCTCCTGTATCCATCAGCATTGAGCAACGTGGCAATACACCGCAGATGCAAGGAATACAGCAAAAAATACAGCAGCTAGAACAGGAGACTGCTCAGCCAGAACGCCGTGAAGCAGCACGTGCTCGCAAGAAACTGACTAGAGAAGTGCAGCGCACCCTGGCTGAAGCAGGCCGCAGCGATGCAGATAAGATCAAATACTTGGAGAGCATGTTCTCAGAACAGGTGCAGCTGTTGCTTCAAAACAGATCATTCACTCTGAGAATTGTAACCTGCTGCAAGGCATCATTGCTGGTTGTGCTTGCAGGTCACACAGCAGGCCAGACTTGAAAACCAGCACATCCCTCTAAGAAGACAGTGTGACATTGCTAGCAAAGAGCGTGAACAAGGTGCGCAGTGTGTTCACCGCTGCATGGCAGTCCATTGCCTATTTGACAAGCTGTTTCCATCTGCAAGTAGAAAATGGTCTGTCATTGCTTGTCTTGTCACCAAGCAAATTCTGCTTTTGCAGCCATTGATGAGAAGGCACGCGTTGTGGAGCTGAACAGCAAGCTACATGAGCTGTGTAGGGAGCTGCGCAAGGAGAACGCCCTGCTCCTGGATACAAGCAAAGCCATCAGCGCCCAGGAGCTGACTCAGCGCAAGTCTCTCACTGACAACTTCCAAGAGACAGTGGAAGGCATTACACGAAGGTGACTCACATGTGTGCAACCTTATTGTACGCAATGGTGTGCCAAGTGCATAGTTGCCGAATATATCAGTTGCATTGCTGCGCAGGCTGGAAGACCATGAGAAGGACAGACTACGCGTAGTCTCAGAGAATGATGTCTTGAAGCAGAAGCTGAAGGCTTTGTGTGAGCAATATGAAGCCAGAGACAGTCACTACAATCAGCAGGTGCTGTTGTGATCAACCAGACTGCCATTTTCGTGTGCTACTGGCATGAGCCTCTCTTTGAATATGTTCATGTCATGTACAGTTACAGACCAAAGACCTAGAGCTCAGGATGGCAGACATCAAGGCTCAAGAGCAGGCTGTATTGGTTGACTGTGCCGAGGCGCAATCAGAGAAGATGTCAGAAGCATTTACTCAGATGCAGAGTCACAAGCTTGAGACTGATAAGCTGCTAGAGTCATACAATGAGCGTTTCTCAGAGTGCCAGCACAGCATTGAGAAAAGCAATGAGGTCAGCACTTAGCCTTGTCATGTCTTTGCAGCTATACAGATGTCGCCTGCGGTGCTGCTCGAGCTATGTTTGGATCAAGCATGACACTTACTGTTGACTTTGCCAGGTTTTCAAGATGCTGAGGCAAGATGGTGAGCGCAAAGCACAGCAGCTCAAACAGGCTGAGAAGGACAGGCGCATCATGAACAAACAGCATCAGGAAGTGCAGCAGCGCCTTGAGCAGTCCAACGCTCGCCTTGTGCAGCTGATGGAGGAAAACACCAATCTCAAGAAGACAGATACTTCAGAGAAAGCCCGCCTTAAGTCTCAGAACGAGATGCTGCAGAGTTTGTGCAGAACTCTTCGCGATGAGGTTAAACATCTGAAGACAGGAACAGCTACTAGGTCACCACCCGCAGCTGTTGATAGTTCAGCATCATCTCCTGGTCCAAGTGAATCATCTCTACATGTGCCAGCCAGCCCTGATAAGGCCAGTGGCATGGAAACAGATAGTGACCAGAATGGCAGAGAGGCATCAATCAGCTTGTCTGCGTCAGCAGACTTGTCAGATGCCATGTCCCAGGCTCTCACAATTTCAGCAGAAGACTCAATTACCAGCATAGATGGCGTTAGCCTGACTCAGTAGATGTCTTGCCTACAAAGGAGGCCAGTCATGTTTGGTACATCCCAGAACTATTCTAGAAGGTCTGCAGAACTGTTTTTGATTAGACTACTCGTGAATGTGAAGGCATCTACATTTACCCCTCATCTCTCCCCTCATGGATACAGTCTGACATTGGCGCAATAAAGGTTGACCTACTCTATCACATCAGATTTTGCATTCTACTCTATAAGTGTCCATAAGTGTGAATAAATAGCAATACCATTCGGCTTCTCCCTGTTTTAAACAATGACCATTTTGGTACCTTACAGCTGCAACCTTTGGTGCTGAACCACCGATGTTGCGTTTGCATCTGTAGTCATGACGCACACATTCAGTGGCGCAAACCATGTTACTAGTATGAGCAGAATTGCAGCGTAGCTGCATTCAAACTTGTAAGGTCACAGTATGTCAGCAACAACAGCATGCAGCGGACATGAGCTGGAGTACTGCAATCCAGTCCGTGATGCCGACACTTAATATAGGACTAAGGCTGCACTTGCTGTAGACATGCAAATCTTCAGAAAAACATTGTGTAAGTCAAGTGTTTTGCTGCCTGCAGCCTTCAGGAAAAGATCTGGAATAAACAATAACCAGAGCACATCATTTTACCATGTCACAGACCAGCGCACTGCATGATGGCCTATTCACCTGCTATGACCTACGGCCTACGCCCTAGGTGCACCAACAACAGCATTGGCTAGCATGAAAGTGCGCATTGATAGGTCCTTGGCCTTCTCAGTGATCTGCTCTGTTGGGGTGGGGAAGGTCATGTTCATGACGACTGTGCCAGCCTGGCTGTCAATCTTGGCATTCAGCCGAGCATTTCTGATCAGGTTGACAATCCACTTCTCAGCTGACTGCTCATCCATTCCTAGCTTGGCTGCCAGCATCTTCAGCTCAATGCAGTTGTGTATCCGGCAGTATGTCTCAAAAATGAACATGCGAGCATTCTCCACAAACTCCTCTTTACAGGAGGTCAAAAAGTAGTCATCGTCAATAACCTGCACACAACACATCGTGAACTGCTGGGAGATATACAGCTCAACAGGCTGGAGACTACAAGATGACAGACAGGTGGGAAGGGCTGACAGGCTACAGATACGCCCCCCTTGGTTGCTCACCACTTGGTACAAAGCTGGCAAAGCTTACAACATTGGGCAGCCTGAAGTTGCACTGGTGCAAAACCCTAATGTGCATGTATCACAATAAGATGGAGTAATGCGCATATGCCCCCTGTATTGCTGTGCCCTGACACATATGCGCTTCCTATATCACTGCAGCAATGTGCACCCACCATCAGGAGGCACAAAGACAAAAGAGACTCAATAAACAAGACAAAACCCTTCTGAGCTTGTGAATGTAAGCCCACCTGCTCACACTCCTGCAGCTTCTGTTGCGCTCCATCAAAGTCATAGTTGGTGTAGAGACACTGCAGAAAGTCTGTGACGGGATCACTGACGTGGTATGACTCCTGCTCAATGAGGCGCATCAGGTCCTTCATGACATTCCTTCGTCGCTTGTTGACTACTGCAGCCACTGCCAGGTAGCGAACCAGATGCTGAGCATTTGTCTGGATGGCATTCAAGAACCTGCAGCACAGCAGACACAATGATCACAGCAGCAACTTCAGGCTCTGCTGATTGTCACACCTGAGTGATCACAACCCTGATAGTTCTGGAGTTGCCAACAATCACTACAAAAACTATACTCAAAAACAGCATGCAGTCAGCGGCGATGCATGTGCTTGTCACCTTTCTTGAAAGAAAAGGTCGATGATAGCATTGCGGCCATTCTCATGGTTAAAGAAGACAAACAGGGACCAGTGCATCAACCAGGTCCGCTGCTGAAGCTGCACTAGCAGAGGGGCAAAGTTGTTGTCATCAATGACATTCTTCAACTTGGTCAGAGAGTCCATTGCTGTTTCCCAGTCTTGCAAAAGAATTTCTGCTGCTAGCTTGCCCCACAAAGCGCTGAGGTTTCGTTCTGAGTTTGTGGACAGGGTTCTGTAGTGATATAGAAACTCCGCTGCCTCTGAGTAGTTGCCACAGTCAAACTGAAACTTAGCGTACTGATACAGTGCATCTATCTGTTCGCTGCCAATGTTGTGTTCGCGCTGTAGCCAGGGAAGGTTTTGTGCCTTCTCTTGCTTGAGCTGCTTGACCAGACTTTCATCACTGAGAAATTGCACTATGCTGTCTGCTTGGGCCTGCAGGTCGGCAAAACGTAAGTGTAAGCTATACATATGGGCAAGATCAGCCAGTCCTGTCTCGGCTGCCTAGGTTGCTAACCTGCAGTTTTCTGAGATTCTGCACAACTTCTGTTCGTCGCTCCTTGAGCTCTTGAGGGGGATCACGGTTGTTCAGCTGAGTGAAAATCTCCATAGCATAATCAAGCATGTTTGTCTTGTTCAGCAAATCAAGCTTGCCCTGCTGAATTTGATCCTCGGGATACAGCTCTTTTGCTGACAGCCACTCCAGCAAAGGAAAGACCAGATGCCTGTCCATGCTCTTGGCCAGCTTTGCGGTGAGATCATGTTCTGCCATTGTGGCACGTCCCGTCACATACCCAGCGCTGGGATCAATGCTAACTAGGAGCTTCGCACGAAGCCGCCTGAATAGGTTATGCTTCAGGGCGCTCCGGCATTGGGGCTCTTTGCCCTGGGGCCTCCGGGGGCGGGCGCAATAACCCAATAATGTGCCATCCAGGCATGTTACCAGGCTCTGCAGATCATTGCATGCTTGAGAACTTGTATTTGAGATGCAATCTATCAAGGAATGTGCCATCTGGTGGTGGCATGTCGCTAGTCAATGTCTGCCTGACACTTTCTATTTAACACAGACCATAGCAGCTTGCAACTGTACAGGACTGTTTACAAATTTGAAGCTGATCATTCAGTTTACCAGTATTCTGACTATTTATCTACAGTCAAATGCTACCCACACAGGAGACTACTCAGTAGGTTCAGATGTGGTTGCCATGGCCTACAGGCCGCTTTGGCAAGGGTGTCAAACATTGCAGCAGGGAAGACAGGGTCTGTCTTGTGTGCATGCTTAGCTCAGTTGAAGACGAGCACCATTTTCTGTTTGACTGCCCCGCACACAGTCACATACGTCAGCAGTACAGCCACCTTAAGGCTTTTCCATTAGGCTCCATTCTCACTGGCAGCTTGTTTGGCCAACCCAACGTGCTAGGCAGTCACCTCAAAACTTGTTTTGCACAAATACAATCTGTGTTGGCCAGTCCACGGGTAGTCTGGCTTCTGAAGTTTGTAGAGCTAGATTAGAGTAGAGCGTGTGGCATCGTGGTACCAGCACGCTCCTTCATTAAGCATTGCATCTGCAATTTATTGGTGCTTTATTGACGAACGCCTTGAACAGTGGTGCTTTAGTGTATGTTGATTTCCCAGTCATTGTCTGATGAGTCCTAAAGACAGGACAGGAAAGGTAAATTGATTGACTTATGCAAATTCCGGTCTTGCGCTCCGAGACCATCCGCTGGGAACTCACTAGAAAGCCCGGACCACGACATACCAATCAGGAAACAACTGCAGCTGTTCTGCACGCATTGCAGCAACCAGTAAATGCTCGTTGCCGTTGCTTTGGGCCAGTTCGCTTTCGCTGCGTTCACATGGCTTTTGCAGCTCAGGTTGTCAGCGTAGGCAAAGGGTCTCTGCGTTCTGGCCAACCTTCGCGATGCATGCGTTCTTTTAAGTCAGTGCAGCCATTGCTGATGTATGCAAGACCTCGTCCGCTACGAAGTCGGCAGCAACTTGACTACCGTCGGGCAAACTGCTATGCAGTGCTTTCAAACAGGAGTATGCTGTACTTGAGCGGTGGATGTGAGGGAGCTGCAAAGTGTCTTGAAGTGAACAAATGAAGAACGCTGCTACTCACTAGGTCATTCTCTGTTGCAGCTGAGACAGATCAGTCAGCTGATAAGTCTGCAGACGCACTGAAGGCACACTTGCAAGAGCTTGAAGATGAGCGCAAAGCAGCAACACTCAAAGCTGAGCACATGGCCACAAAAAGCCAACGTTTGGCCGAAGCCATTGAGAACTTGCAGGCAGGTGCACTGCGTGCCATGAGGCAGCAAGATGAAGCTGCTGCCAGAGAGCTCCTGCAGGTTCGTACTGTCTATGATTACATTGGGCATGATTTTTTCAGTGTCAACAAAATCTGCTGTTGATGTTGGCACGAAGTTGCACTCAAGTTCTGCGTGCATTGCTTGACAGCAGTGTGGTGTGCAGGAGAAGACAATTGTCACAACAGCTCTACAAAAAAGCAAAGACCGAGCAGCATTAAACTTTACACTTGCAGAAAAGCTGAACAAGCTCATAGGTGAGGAACATAGCTGCAAGTTTGTCAGGTTGAAGCATGCCCAAGGTGACCTTTTTTAAGTGTTTGATGTGTTCTGACTTCATGGCACATGTTTCCTAGCATTCAGCACAATCATGCCTGGAAGGCTGTCATCCAGTCTGCACCCATTGCTGTTTCAACTTGGCATCACTGCAGGTGCAAAACAGACAGAGCTTATTGCCTTGTTGCATCGGTCGAGTAGTTCAAAACGCCTGTCTCAGAAGCCTTTTTCAGTGGACCCTGCCGGAATGGTTTCCATGGATGACACTCAGCCAGGCCCCTCAGGTACTCACACAGCTCAAACCTAATCACCACTCATTCTTGTATGTCAGAAATGCAAGAAGTTGGGAACATCTGTCTTGCATCACAATATTGATGTGGTGATGTGGTTGCTTCACATTAGTTGATTCATGCTTTGCTGTCCTCTCCAGTATCCTCAGGTCATAGGCATGCTCTTGCGCTTTGCAGGCCCACATCGCCATTGGTCAGCGGGCTACTCGTTTGTCTTGCATGTCCAACAAAGATTGTTGTATGCCTTGTGCACAAACTGATGGTTTGTGCATAGCTGCAATCACACTCAGCCAGGTATGTGTCAGCAGTTGCAACTAGTTTGTAGGGACCTTTGCAGGCTCGCAGTCAGACACAGACTCTCAACAGGGAGGCAGACTTACATTTTCCCCTGGGTACGACCCTGCCGTGCTCACTAGCCAGGACTACCAATCAGAGGAAGAGATTGACAACAAGTTCCTGGAGCTTGAGAGACAGACGCTGGAGTCTATGATGGAGGCTAGCCGGCTACATACTGAGCAGGCTAGCAACACTCAGGAGCAGGACCAGCAACGCATCTCATCTGGCTCATCAGCCTCAAGCTCTGCAAGTGATGCTGACATAGGCCCTTACAGCAGCACCAGCAGCAGAGCCAGTACCAGCCACACAAACTGGTGGCATGATGCAGGCACCAATTTGCAGCAAGTTCAGCAACAGACTGGACCTCTGGAGTCACATCAGGCGCACGAGATGGCTAAGGACGTGACAACTCTGCTGACCAGGATTGTCAATGCCAGGGTCATGCGTGGTCTAGACCCAAAGGCTGCTCAATTGGTAGACCTTGCTGTCTTCCAAGTGGGGGTAGCTGCATCTGCTGACCCAGCTGTGCGCATAGCGCCTCCCAGGACAGACTTCAGCATCAACGTCAGGCAGCGCCTGTTCAGAGATGCAACTGCTGTTGCCTTGGAAGCGTGCTCGCTTTCTGCAGCCGGTAAAATAACAGAAGCATGGCAGGAGCTTACATCCAGTTGGGCTGAAAAGCAGGCAACAGATTCTGCTGTTGCTCACTCACCAGATGTGACAGGCAGGCTGGCCCAGATGTTCCTCAGGAGCCTTGCTGAGCTGTTCAAGTTAGAGCAGACAGAAGTTGAGCGCATTGTGCATGCTGCTGTGGCAGCTCATACCAGGGCAAAGCTCCTGGATGCAGTGGCTGCTGTGAAGCAGGTGACATGCTTTTTCAAAAACTGCACATAACTGCGTGTAACTCACATTTGATTGCTGTTGCTGTCACAGCAGCAGCATAATGATGCCAGCTTCAGTCTGCGACAGACGTCTTGCTGTTGCAGCTCTCTGTCATGGCAGTGCCTCAGGAACATGTGCACATGCAACCTTGTGCACATGCAACCTTCTGCAGTTTTATGCTGATTTCAAGCTTCATAGGTATTCATGACAACCTGTGCTGTTGAAAATGTAGGCGGAGATTCCAGCAAAAGCAGATGTTGCCCTTGAAAAGATGCGGCATTTAGCTGCGGTGGTTGACACTTTCCCGCTTCCGCCTCGCTCCCCTGAGATGGAGTTGGTCTATTCAGGCTTGCGTGGATTTCTGGGATATGAAGACCGCAAGGTCTTGCATGAGGCGTATCAGCAAGTCAGCTGCAGCCAGGCATCTCTTCGTGCAGTTGCAGACGTGCTAGGGATGAACTTGTAGCGCTAGGCTGGCAGGTCCAGGAGCCTGGGTCGAATCTATTTGATTCTGGGCCATGCAATTCTGTGCATCTTGTGTCAGACAGCTACTTATACAGTATGTATTTGCGGCCTGTTCAAGCTGCTTTGTATACAATCTATTGTTCAAATCCTACATAATCTACGTTTGGCTCAAATTGTGAGATGCAAGGCTCAGATATAGCCAGGTTGTCTGCAGGCTTGCAGGGCCACGCATGCCTGAGGTCCATCACATGGCACAGTTGTATAACTTTGCATGCGTTGAGGAAAAGGGCTGCACCTTGGTGCAGTGAGCTGAACGTGAGCTGCACATATCTATGCCTATAATCGCTGCATGCAACATGCTAACATTGCAGACCGCACAGGAGATCAGTTTCCTGACCAGCCTGTGCAATAAACGACTTGGTTCCTGCCCTCAAATGGCAAGGTAGCAACTTGGATATGCTTGGGGTCTCTAGATTGCAAATACTGTATCAATTGCTCATACTTTCGGACATGGGTACCATCTGGCAACCGTCGCCTTGGGAACTCCATTGGGTACACGCAGCATGGCACCATAGCAAAAGGGCGTCTGGTCCTTTGGGCAAAGTTGATGATTGGCTCAGCTGCCTGCAAACACAACATGCTGTTCAGGGACAGTCATACCCGTACAGTGTACCTAGCTAGCTGTTACAAACACATTGCTAGGCAGTGCAAATTTCTTGCGGTGGCTGTAAGCTGCAAAGATCAAGCTGGAGGTCCGCAGTGACCAGCAGTGCCTACAGCAGCAGCAGCAGCAGCGGATGGCTAACACAGGTGGTGACAGAGGGCGCACCTGGTCAGGATGTATCCCCACAATGACTGAGCACTCCTGAATGATTCTCCTTGCCAAGTCCAAGTCGGTAATATCAGTGGCTCCTGCAGCGTCATCTGCTTCACTGCTTTCTGCAACGACGCTTTCTAAGATGGTACAGCTGGCAGTAGCCTCGTGCAACTCTTGTTGTTGTGCCTGTGGCAGAGGCTTTCCAGTCTCGGCCTCAGCCCAAGCCTGACCATCCTCATGCTGCAACCCACCAAATCAGAGTCACAGCAATGCAATTTGCGGCACAAATGCACAAGAAGACGACAAACACTTTACGACCCATAGACGCTGGAATCAGCTGGTGACGTACAACAAAAGCTGATGGTGTTGCAAGAACAGAACCAACTGATGATAGAGGCACTTCATTATGTTAATCAAGCCTGATTCATGGATGAAGACACCTTTCATTAGTCACAACGCAATAGTGTTGGACAGAGCAGGCATGCGTTGCATGAGACAGGCCAGTGCACAAAGTGCAGTTTTTCAAGTGCTGCTCATGCAAAAGTGCAGCAATTACACACAATACATCCTACAGGGCATGTACACAGGTTGCTGGCAACAGCTTGAGACAGCTAATGAGTTTCACCTGCAGTCCCTTGTGAGTCCACTTGATATCCTTTGCCAATTGCATCGACTGCTGCAGGACTGCCCGCCACTCTTCATGCCCTTCGACTAGCTGTGCAGGGTTGTGTGAGTCAAGTGATGCATGCAGTAAGTGCACAGCCTGGTTGTATCAGATATCTGCTGTGCACCACCACCAATCACTGCTTTCACATGACTGCCAGAGTCTGGTCCTGATGGCAGTTGGCTGCCCTCAGCAGGCAGATCTGCTGCATGGGCGGTATTTTCATGAATGGCTTGGCCAGCTGAAGGTGAGTGCAAACCTGGGTCTGGGCTTGCTGTCAAGAGGCCGTTGATGACAGCTTCGTCAAAAACCATGCGCAGATGAGGGGGATCAATGCAAACCCTCTCGCCTGACACAAACTTGTCATGGGCATGGTCCACATACGATTGAAAGTTGACATTCCTGTGGTAGTAGCCTTTCTGCAGCCCAGCATCAAACACATGTCAGAAACAGTGTCTCAGTAAGAGCTCTGCCTACTGACAAGTTTACAAAGATGTCTACCAGTCAGGTAAGTGATCTGAGTTCAGCTGAGCTCAAATGGACAGAGACTGAGAACTGACCAGCATCCATTTGTGCTGTCTCCAGAGCTGCAGTGCGCGTGGCTCCACTACAGTGGCTTGGATCCCATTCAAGTTCAGCAGCTCAAAGCTGAGCTCCCCCTTGCCTCCAGCAATGTCAAGAACACCACTCCCTTTCTTCAGTTGCTCTTGTCCAAACGTGTCCATCAGAAACCTGAAGAGTTGCTAATTTTAGCGTGACTCCTGTTCCACAGCACATGCAGCAGCAGCAGCATGCTACATGTCTCAAAGCACGATTTGTGAGCTCATGCTAAGTCTGCAAAACGTGTTGCATTGCAAAGCACAAAGCTGACATGACAGACTCAGCTTCTGGTGCTAGCAGGGAGATCAGGAATGGCCAGCATGTCACAAAGGTGCAGTCAAATGGTGCATGTGCCACCTGCCTTCGGAAGACACCTGCTCGGAATGCATTTCTGACCAAGTTTCTCCTGCCCACACCTCTGTTGCTGATGCGCTGCGCCTGATTGGTGGTGGCATTGTGATTGCTGCATGAGCGAACAGTGTGCATGTCACAATCTTTATAGCTACATTTTGCAGAGTCAGGGTACAGATATGCTGATGATGACGGGGCATCAGTAATGAGTACAGATTCACAGCTGACCTGGCATTAGTGACGATTGCTTTTTCTGGCAGAGCATCAGGCGGATGCCTGTAAAAACACTTCTCCTTGTACAGGCAGTAGCCACGCCTGCTCCAGTGCTTGCAAACCTGTATGAAGTCACAGCTGTTTCAGGTACAGACAGGTCAACAGTTCAAAGAGAAAGTCACGAGGCATGAGACAATTTCTGCAATGCTGTTAGCAGATGTTCAGGAAGTCATGAAAGGGAGCATGTACTACAGTGCCTTTCTGACACACAAGCCTTCAGACACACAACCAAGCTGTTGTTGCTGTACCCACCCACCGGAGGCAGCAGTTCTACACCTTGTCCATCAGCCTCTTTCAATGCGCAGCTCAAATGCATGTAGCCTGTATAGTCTCCCTGAAAGCGTGTAAAGGACTGTGTTCAAGGCTGCCCTGAGTGACTGACTTGACAACAAGAAGACGCACCCAGGGATAAATGGCGTTTCCTGGACTGATAGGTAGATGGCAATAACTGCACGGCGTTTGATGCTTGGCCTGCATAACAATCGGTTTCCAAACGGGACTTTGCCTCTGTGTGCCGCCACGGGTTGGTCCATGGCTGGAAGTATCGTTGCCGAACACAGCAGGCAATGTCGCGTCTGCCGCAGGGATTTCCATTCCGCTCGAATCTGCAAGGCTTGCAAGGTCGGACCCCATGGCAAGGATGGCCCTGACCTGACGATGTTCACACTTTCATGCATGCCATGCTGAGCATGCTGAGCTTGTCTCATCAAACCATTTGACAGACACTCAGCACACAGACTGAGCAGCTGTGCATCTTGCGCATCAGCTGGCACGGGATCATTAATGGAAAGTTACTACACCGCAAAGCTGCATTTACATACAGCGCAATGTAACAATCTTTTCTACAGGGTACTTTGGTACCAAGTGACAGCACTGCTTTCAAAACTACAGCTGCCTCCAGGCAGCAATCAGATGGCTCTGCAAAGTTTCTCGCAACATCCATTGAATGCCCATGTAGGTTGCTCAACATGCTATAGACCTTGGTCGGCTTCATCCTGGCCCCAGTATGTCCAGAACACTGCTAAACAACACTGACAAGGTGCTTATTTTGCAACTAACCTACTCAGGAAACAGTGGTTGATTCTCTTTCCTTTGACCAGATGGCCAACTGCCCATACGCTGCTTCTCTTGCACTGTCTCATGGTGGCCTGTCAAGCTTTGTTGGCTGACTGCTCAAATCGACAGGAGTATGTCATGGGGCCTGAGTCTCGTGTCCACAGCTATTCCGTAGGCAGAACACACTTTGCCCCAATTTGCATGGCACCAGTTTCAACCTGATCATGACCTTCCATTCTTTGATAGGCATTTGGATCAATTGCAGGCATCATGGTAGTGGCAAACATACCCTGCAACATTGCAACTTTGTTGCAAGCCCAATGTCACATGTAACACCTCAGGAGGACAGAGAAGTATGGCAGATGGCCTTCTAACACACAACTAGAGTGCAACTGATTTCTAAATCAGCTACATATCTGGTGTTTGTCAGCCAACAAAGCTTGACAGGCCACCAT
>JAABUO010001207.1_pt1 | contig 35656 bp, 53 predicted proteins | sample 5559291 | NCBI WGS metagenome assembly JAABUO01 (sample SAMN10711878, study PRJNA513372) | rock metagenome | isolation source: Antarctica rocks | place: Antarctica: Victoria Land, Finger Mt sud
TTCATCTGCATCAGTTCTGATCGACTGGAAGTATGCTTCAAAGTACTGACCCTGGGGTCCAATGGAGGGTCGGCGGACTCGGCTGCAGATGTCGGTCAGGAAGCCGTCCAGCAGCTTGCAGCGGCTACGGTGCTCCAGGACCAGCTTCGGCAAGGGGTGGTCATTCTCCAGCTGCTCCAGAACCTGCATCCGCCCTTCATTTTTTCTCGTTTGGTTTTTTTTGGGTTGTTTTTTGAGGGAGGGAAAGCTACTTACACAAACATGCAACGAAAGAAACCCATGTTTTTGTGGTGTGTTTTGGGAGACAGAAGAAAAGATAATACAGGAAAATGATCACCCAGGAGGTGGAAATTTTGGAAGCAGTACACAGGGCGCCAGTCAGCACACAGGTACAGTCACTGGACAGACACATCAGACTTCTCCTTCCCGATTGTCTAACATTTATCCATTGACACGCATGCATGACTAACACCAAAAGGAGAAGGACTCAGAACAACATACCTCAGCCCCAGTGCTGTACAGCTTGCCGCCCTTCATGGCCGATTGTCAAACAGTCACCCATTCACATGCATGCATGACATACACCAACAACAGACATACTCAGAACAAAACACACCTCAGCCCCAGTACTGTACAGCTTGCCGCCCTTCATGGCCGATTGTCAAACACTCACCCATTCACATGCATGCATGACAAACATCAACAGCAGACGGACCCAGAACAAAACACACCTCAGCTCCAGTACTGTAAAGCTTGCCACCCCGCAGTGGCTTTGCATTAGGCGGCACCGCCAGCTTCAAAACATTGAACAGGATGTTGGACACTTCAGCGCTGCTGCCTAGATTGAATTGGCAGCCGGCCAGGCGCTGCGCTTCTTCCTCAATCTCTTCCACACTTCTTTGCAAGGGAGCTCTGCAGGCTCACAGGTGGCTCACCTATGACTTGCTGCACAATGCTCAAGGCCAGAGAGACTTGCTTGCCTGTACTCCATGATCCTCAAAGCTTCTGTCACTGTGCAAGATGTGCTTTGGAGAGGCAACAGCATATGCAATGGCGCTTGCATAGCAAAGAGACAAGTGCAAGGGTAGATTATTTTTGAGAAGGACAGAAGGCGGCTGCCCACTGCTTCCACCATTGTGAACAGGCAATGCATATTATCAAATGACGGTTGCTATGCAGCATAGCATAGTGTAGCATAGCACAGCAGAGCATAGCATAGCATAGCACAGCAAGGTAAGCCTGGCATAGCATAGCACAGCACAGCACAGCGTAGCATACATCATCAATCATCATCAATATATTTGATGTTCTGGAGGGCATACAATAGCATAGCAGAGCATGGCATGTAATAGCATGATACAGCAGAGCACGACACAATGCACCGGTCCAGGCTCCGAAACCAAATTTCACACACAAATAGTCTGTAAGAGTGTATAGATAGTCTGTAAGAGTCCACGTAGGCACGAGATCAGTGCTTACTTCTGCAGCGCCAGTGCCTCTACATTGACAGCAATGCGAGTGTGCTCCATCTCGGCCAGCACCCGCACTAGAGGCATCTATATCTTGGCCAGAGGTTCACACAGGCCTTCTGACTGCACAGCATTACCAGCAGGCAGTAAGTGCCTTTGTACGTCAACTGCATCTTGCAGTGATGAATGATCAGTGCACAGGCATCCATGGCACTGGACCTGATAGCTCACTCTGCACATATCTTCCTTGAAAGAGAGCTTTTCAATTTCATGTTCTTTTGCCTTCAATATCCTTTGTATTTGTTCAAGGAAGCTGCTCAATAGACCAGCATTTGATTGTAATATGAAGCACAATGGGGGAATTTAGTTTTGGACATGTCTCAAAACTCAGCGGCCCACTTTGCCTGCACACATGTGGGTGAATGTGTTGCAAATCAGAGTGAACAATGCCAAAGGGTGACGTACCTTGAGCACAGGACGCAGAACAGCTTCCAAGGCGAGTGCCATGACGGCCTGCCTGCAGGCCTCCCTCTGAGGCGGCCTCATCTCGCCTACAACAATCAACAACAACATGCATCTCACCCACCACAGATGCCTGTCACTTACATTAAGATGCACGTCACCAACCACAAGGCGCATCTTGCCTGCAACAACATGCATTGCATCCACAACAACATGCATCTCACCAACCGCAACATGCATTGCACCTACAACAACATGCATTGCATCCACAACAACATGCATCTCACCAACCGCAACATGCATTGCACCCACAACAACACGCATTGCACCCATCGCAAAATGTATTTCGCCTACAACAACATGCATTGCACCTACAACAACACGTCCCTCACATGTAACGAGCAACAACATGCGTCTGCTCAACACATGTTTGCAACGTTTTCAGATGGCCACAAAGAGGGAGAGGCTGTATGGGTTGTCAGTTTCCTGCCGATGGTGGCAAGACCAACTGGTGAAAAGCTGCTGCGCTGCAGTGGCGTACTGACAGTAGTCATAGAGATATGTCACGTCCTAGGTGTCACACAGACTCAGTGACGGCAGCAGGATACTTATGTATCAGCTGCATTCAGGTGTCAAGCATGGCTGCCTGCTGAGAGACTCTGAGGAAATGCTAGGCGCAGGCAGGTACCAAAGCTTCACTTTGTTTTGATGCATGTTTGTGAAATGAATAGCTCTTTGGCAAAAAACAAACAAAAAGCTTCACTATGCATGAAACTTGACCCAGTGAAACAGGGACAAGACCCATGCAGCTCCAGAACCTTCTCAAGGATGAGTCACCTGCTGCATGGCAATGCAGTAGCCATGTTTCCACACTAGCATGCATCCCAAGATTGGTGGGCTATGGCCTCTATCACATCATGTGTGCTGACCTGAGACTGTTCTGAGCACATTCAAGGCAGATGTCACAGCATCTTTGCCAGCCTTCAGAGTCAGCAAGCCCTCCAGGTTCCGTTTGATGTCGCCCCTCTTCAGTGTGACCCGGCTAGGGCTGTCTGTCACGTCAGGGCAGTCTGGCTTGACCAGCCAGGTGGCTATGCGCACATCCACCAGAGGGTCTGCTAGGGACATCGCTGACTTGTCTGCAGATCCAATGTTCAATAGCTCTTCAGGATGTAGTGGCGTTATGTTCTTAGAAACACCCTGTTTGTAGCGTAAAGTTAAAGCCCCAGGCGTTCCTGGGGACTAGTATCAAATACCTGGGGAGTAGTATGAAACACGTCTGTTTTGAAGAGGCATCTAAGCTGACCAAACGCAGCTATGCAACCTCATTAGTTGCCATTACATTGAAGCCAGAACAGTCAGCTTCATGATTCAGCTTGTTACTCGAGTAACAGCCACCGTACCACACAGCTGATGCAGCAGAACACAAATTCCACTGTAGGTGCAGTCAGGACATGACAGCACCGACATTTCTGGTAGGCCAGCACTACCAACAATGATGTGCAACAGGTCAGGAGGAATGCCACTATGCTCACCATTGTGTGAATACGGTACTGTACGTTACAGTACAGTGCATTACAGTACAGTTCCGCGTACAGTATTGTACTGGTGTGAAGTAGACTACCTGAAAGGAGAGCTACCATCTGTGACTTCAAGTCAAATGTGATCTTCTGAGCCCGCTTGTTTGCCATCATGCCAGCCACAAACTTGTCTACCCCAGGCGCAGCTGGGTTGAGTGGGATGTAGTAGACGGCGTCAGGGCTCCAGCACACTGCAATGCCTTGCACTCTGCAGATGCGCTTCATGCTGGAATCTGAATCTGATCCCTCTGCAGCACATATCAAAGGCTAAACCCTAAATGTTCCCCTGCAAACGTGGCGAGGTACACATAAATTTACCACATACAGCACATTTTGCAAAAATAAGCAACCCAAGACACAGCCTCTGCAACAAAAGGTTCGATGACGCTAAAGTGAGCGTCTGCCTCATACATGTGGAGTCAGCCGTGATATTGTTATAGTCCTACCATGACTTCAATTCAGTGGACGCGCATGCTGAAATGTGTGTTGCTGCTCTGTCCGCCTGCTCACTACTGGGGACTAGGGGCTGCACACTAGGACTAGGGAGTCCAGACCGGGGACTGAGGATGAGGCACTGGGGAATGAGGCCTGGGAAACATGATTAGGGACTGGCAATGGGACAAGGGACTAGAGTCCAGGACTATGGACTAGACACCAGAGACTGGGGACTAAGGGCAAGGGAGAGTCTGGGGACTGGGGACTGAGGACTGGGGGCTGAGGACTAAGGAAGAAAAAGGGACTGGGGACTAGGGACTTGGGGACTGACCAGATGCCATGCCAGGCAAGCTTGGGAGCTGCAGGCTTGGGTGGGCGCTAGCTTGGCCTTCAGCAACGTCCAGGGCGAATGCCCACAGCTTTTGCTCTTGCCACAAGGGCTGCACCTGCTTCAAGGCTCCTGGGCCCTCCACCAAGATTACCCCCTGCAAGCACAGCACGGGGGGATTTAGTGAGAAATATTTATATTCAGGGTTCAGGGCAACAAGTGAATTGCAACAAGCTACATGCTGTGCAATGGGCAATGGTATGCAATGATAATGGCAATAGTGATGGTGATCTGCGTACCAGCAGCAGAACAAACAACAGGAGGACAGGTCAAAGCGTCCTGGCAGCAAAAGAAACAGAGGGAAGACCATTCAAGCTCGTGGGACAGCATGACTAACCTCCTTGGGCAGCACCACAGGCGTGATTACAGGCGAAGTCAAGGGGGAAGGTAAGGGGGGCAGGCTGACAGGGGTCATTTTCTGGGTGCTGTTAGGGCTGTTGCCCGTATGTGCCCCCGGCCCTGGGTTGGCACCCAGCACCTGGTGGAACTGAGCAGCTTGAGCTTTAAGATCGGCAGCTCGAGTGGTGAGGAGCTCGCGGGCGCCTCTGAGTATGAGATGGGCAGCTCGCCGGTCCAGGCTCTTCTGTGCTGCCTCATTGCTGGGCTTGCTGTTGCCTGAGTGCTGACCTGCACAGTCAGCATTTGGCATGAGTTTGGTCACAAGGGTTTGGTAGTGCCACACAAGGCAGATGCTGACTCACCTTTGGCAAGAATGGACATGAGGGTCGCCTCAGTGGATCCTGCTACAGCCTTGGCAGTGCGGAGGCCGGCTGCATACAGAAAGCTAGCTCTCTCCGCCATTGCCCTTCTTGCAAAGCACAAGCGCTGCTGAAGTGCCACACAGGACAGAGGATGACTCACCTTTGGCAAGAATGGACATGAGGGTCGCCTCAGTGGATCCTGCCACAGCCTCGGCAGTGCGGAGGCCGGCTGCGTACAGCAGGCGAGCCCTGTGGGCCTTCACGTTGGGGATGTCCATCAGGACCACCAGCTCTGGCTTGGTTCCAGCTGTCACACGCACCTGCAGACATGCATTTACTGTCAAGTCACGTGTAGTCACTGTCAAATCGCGTTGGGAATGTCCATCAGGACCACCAGCTCTGGCTTGGTTCCAGCAGTCACACGCATCTACATGCGTGTAATTATTGTCAAACCATGGACAGTTACTGTCAGAGTACATCTAGTCATTGTCAAAGCATGTTGGGGCCATCAGTACCACCAGCTCTGGCTTGGTCCCAGCAGTCACACGCACCTACATACGTGTAACTACTGTCAAAACATGCACAGTTACTGTCAGGTTACATGTAGTCACTGTCAAAGCATGTTGGGGATGTCCATCAGCACCACCAGCTCTGGCTTGGTTCTAGCTGTCGCGAGATCCCGCATAGTAAATGCCAAATTACGTGCGGTTACTGCCAAATAAAGTGTAGTTACTGTCAGTGATGCATAGTCACTGTCAAGTTACGTGTAGCTACTTTCGAATTAAGTCGAGGATGTCCACCAGGACCACTAGCTCTGGCTTGGTTCCAGCAGTCACACGCACCTACATACATTCAGCTACCAGCAAAAATCGACGCTGATACTTTTTTTGGAAGAAATGCCTGCTACAAAGTGCATTGCAACTGAGCGTCCAATTATCTGTGCGCCTTTCAAAGTCAGAATTGCCCAGGGACTAGAAATCAAGCGTGAGGTTGCACTGCACGCATGAAACTTGGGAATGAGAATGTCTGGGTCTCATCACTCTTATTGTTGTTGTCACAACACTACTATCATCATTGTTACTATTCTCATTATTGTTATTACTATTACTACTATTATCATGATTATTACTGTTGTTATTATTATGTTTATTGATATTTTATTGTTATTACTATTACTACTATTATCATGATTATTACTGTTGTTATTGTTATGTTTATTGATATTTTATTGTTATTACTGTAGTGAGCATGTGGGGGACAGCAGCCTGATGGACTCAAGGCTCACCTGGAACTTGGAGATGAGTATGTCCAGATCACTCCAGCCCAGGCACTCACAGAAGGCAGCCACCATGAGGGCAAACTTGCCGGCGCTCTCTTGCAGGTCTTTTACCCTAGACCTGGTGGTCCCATACCTTGTTGCCACTTCGTCATGCGGCACCTGCATCATAAAACTTCTTGGTCTGACGCTCTGTGATAGTCATACAGTCTTGCAGGTCTTTGTGTGAAGGGTGACAATATGGTCTTGTATGACGGTTTAGGGCTTTCATCCTGGACCTACTGGTCCCATACCTTGTTGCCACTTTGTCATACGGCACCTGTAGCACAGACTCCTGTGCTCATGCAGCACATATGCTTCACTGTTCATGCAGACTGTCTCATAAACCTCAGCCTTAGACCTTATGTGCACCACTCCTTGCTTCACAAGTCTCACACATTCCTCAGTCTCATAGGGTGTACCAGCAAAACAACAGAGGGCAGAGTCACAGTCAGCCTCCTGCATGTGTGCTTGCGCTCAGTTTTATCATGACCGTAGTTTCATCACTGCCCTAACACTTCCTTTTTTGTGTTTTACTTAGTACTGTACAGTCGGGAGGGGATGTGGAGCCAATTGTGACTCATCAAACATCCTGGCTTGCGGGACTATGACTGTGATGTGTGACACAAGCAAGCTTTCCAGGCTGCACTGCCAGCTGTAATTTCAAAAAACCCACACGGCGCAAACTGTTGACTGCAGAGTATCGTCAGCATGCATGCATACATCACCACGACTGTGACTGCTGCATGTCTTGTGTCTGACTAGTGATGATGAGGACCACATGCTAATGGCAGCACAGATTCTCATGCTGATTCCAGACAGGAGTAGGCTTCCAGTAGGCTTCCAGTAGGGTCCCAGTAGGGTTCCAGTAGGGTTCCAGACACAGGAGTCGCAGCAAATAGTGCACTTATGCAGACGTCTTGCGCGTGCGCAAAGAGAGTCTGCACAACACATGCAGCAACAAGCAACAGTCTGCAACAGCAACAAGAGCAGAAAGCAATTGTGCAGTTTGGGAATAATGCATTTGAGGGCCTTCTGACAGCAGCAGCCCCGATCTATGCAACAGTTTTAGTTCTCAATACATTAACTTTGATTCTTGACACAACAAAGGATGGCTATGCAACAGTTTGGCTTCTGAAATCGACAATTAAAGAAGAAGAAGAAGAAGAAGAAGAAGAAGAAGCATTTTACAAGCTTCTGCCTGCCAACAAGGCCGAACACTTGTGCCAATCATGGCAATCATGTTCAAATCTTCATGAAATCTAGACAGCAGTGCTGGTCACCTCCTGAATGACGTCATTCAGCATGAGTGCCATGAAGAAGCGCTTGCAGATGCGCTCCTTCTCAGCATCTGACTCCGACACATGCCGCCGCTGCCCACTCTGCACAAGCTTCAGCAGGTAGGCCTGGCTCACGCCCACCAGCTCAGCCACCTTCTGGTCACCGCCCTGTGTGTCACAACAGTCCTTTCGATTTCGGGTACAGCAAAGAGTGAGGCTTGTTAACTGTTTGAGTTGTCAGCATGCACAATGAGAGAGGACGCTTTTTGGTGCACCATCAATGAGGATTTACAAATGACGTATCAGAATATGCCTTGATTCATGTTTAAGGCATACCTTGAGGGCTTGCAGCATCTTGTAGAAGGCGTTCCAGTCAGGGCCTTTGCGGTCCCATGCACTCAGGTCTACTGGAGTCACCAAGTAGGTGAGGTGCATGTCGCTGGTCAGCACAAACCCCTCCCGGGCCTTGGCCAGATCCTGCATACACAACAGTTGTTGGCTCATGCATCCATGCATTCATTCATTCATTTGTTCGTCCATTTGTTTTGGGTTTGTTTGTTGGTTAGCTGATTTGTTTGTTCGCTCATACATACATGCATGCATTCATTTGTTCAAGCATTCACAGTCAGGTACAGCTAGCCCTGAATAGATCCCTGCGTGAGGGCCTAAACAACTGGCAGAAAGAATGCAGTCAGACCAGAATGAGGGGTTCAGAGGGGCAAACAGAAGAGATATCAGGGGGGGGCAGGAACAAAAGACATATCAGGCATGTGTGCAAGAAGACAGGACGAAGCCATGCAGATTGTGAAAAGCCACCTTCCAGACTATCAGCGCCTGCTGGGGTTTCAAGCTTCCAGCTGACGTGGCTTTGCCCAAGGGCAAGGATGCATAGGACTTGCTGCTGCCGTTCCAACCTATGAAGCCATTCTCACGCAGCCACGCCAGTGATGTACGCGTGCTGGATGCAACCACAGCCTGCAAGGTAGCATGGACGCTGTCACCACCAAGTCAGCTATGATGCATGCTGCACCAGGAAAGGAAAGGAAAGGAAAGGAAAGGAAAGGAAAGGACAGGAAAGGAAAGGAAAGGAAAGACTACACCTTTGAGCGTCAGTTCAATGAGATGCCCAGTATTATACTGGGCTGCTGCATGCTGCACCATGTTATTGCATTGCTCTGCACACATGCCTGGTTGCACACAAGTAGTCTTGCTAAGTCAGCTAGGGAACGCTTGTTTGTAACTCCAAGGCATGTCGGTGAGTATGAGCATACTCATGTGAGTGGTGGACAGTTGAGTATGAGTTCCAGTGTTGCAAGCTGGCTATTGGCAGGAGCTGCTCTGTATGTCAGCAGAGGCTCAGATGTGCAACAGGCAGCTTGCTAGAAGGAAGAGCTGGAGATGTGCGGTGGCTAATTCACTGTTAAAGTGATAGTGTACACATTGCAAGCTGTGTGCTGCAACTGAAGCAACAGGACACAGCAACAGACAGCAGACATACAGACAGCTGGCACAAAAGGAAAAAAGGAAAAAATGACTACACCTTTCGGCGTCACTTTAATGAGAAGCCAAGTATTATACCGGGCTGCCCAGGTGTACAGAAACAAATTTATCCCGTAAAAGTAACTCCATATTGCCCTGCTGGATATTATCTGATTCCAAACCAGGGCAAAGTTTCACCAGAATATACCATAATCTCTTGTTGCATGCATCCAACAACCAGTGCTTGCGCCGCAACACAGTTAGTTACAATGTATTGCGGAATAGAAACAAAATCCTCAAAAGTTGTAGGTTACAGGAGGACTTTGTGCAAGTGCAGTATGGTTGGTGAGTCTCAGCTTGCCTGGAAGTCTGATGTGGCGGCCAGCAGAGTGCATTTCACAAAGCGCTGCACGTCCACGACCGTGGTGACGGAGCCCGAGGCCACGGCTTCCATGATGGCACGTGACATGCCAATGCTGCCCTCACTCAAACAGCTCGCGATGGGCTTGGCGTCAGCCTGCATAGCCATGTACTGAAGGCGTTGATTTCATGCTCAGACTCAGACACAGTCACAGACACATACTCAGCCTGCACAGCAGCATACCAGAGGCGCCCACGTCACACCAGCTTGATAGGGTGGTGTGGAAGTCTAATCCCTCAAGCGTCATGTGCCATGTATATGTACATGTATATCTACATGTACATACACGTATACATGTACAAATACGCGTACATGTACAAATACACATACGTATACATTGAGAGTAGCAGTCAAGCACAAACATGTACATGTGTATTAAACCCTGAACCTTGAAGCCCAATTCTAAGTGTATACATAAACGTATACATGACTCTGTGTATGCATTATTTGTACCTGCATCAGCTCCAGCAGTTGCTTGCCCAGCTGGGGGTTGTTGGCCAGCAGGATGGCCTCCCCCTGGGTGTCAATCCCCGCCCTGCCAGCTCGGCCCGCCATCTGGCGATACTCGGTTGCGCGCAACACACTCTCTTTACTCTGGATTCCTTGGTAGTGATGCCTGCGTACCACAGCACCTTTCACCGCCTGTCCATCCATCTATATAGCTAAACAGCAAAGCCTGTCCAGGGTTTATCTACCGTATCCTACACAAGCCTTACCCCACCATGCGCCCCAGTATATATATGATGACAATGCACTTAAGTAAGCAGCAGACTCTGCCCAAGATTTGTCTACCCTGTTCTACACAGTTATACCTTCACAAAGCGCCCCAGGGCGCTGATGTACACTGGAAACAGTTTAAACGGTAAGCCAAGAAGCATGTTTAGAGTCATAGCCTCTGAGAAGCATTTGATCCGGCCAAGTGGCCTAAAACCCTATGATGGTGCAATTGCTTGATAGGCCGCGACATGACAGCAAACACGTACAGCAACAAAGCAAAGCTGCAGCCAGCACCACAAACAGCTGTTTTGTGTGCTGTTGAACAAGAGACAGCAGATAAGCGCAGCCTACAAGAATCCATCCCAGAAAACGGCTATCATGCAGAAGTCGACCTGAAGATGACCCTGCGAGCTGGCAGGTTGACCCCGGCAGCCAGCGTAGAGGTTGCGCACAGCACTGAGATGGCTCCGGTCCTGTATGCATTCTCTACCAGCTCTCGCTCCTCTGATGTCAGCCCTGCATGTGCATTTGCTCATTCATTCAATTGATCAATCGTTCAATCGTTTATTCGTTCATTCAACTATTCGTTCATTTGTTCATTCATTCGGTCACTCACTGACTCACTGACTCACTCACTCGCTCACTCACTCACTCGCTCGCTCACTTGTTCGTTCGTTCATCAAGGGACGGTCCCAAATCCTCGTTGACCGGCCTTGTTCTGTGTTATGACAACACTATGAACAAAGAGAAACAAGCAAGCAGAAGACACAGCGGAATGAGCTTCTCGAATCAAAGTCGGGCAAAGGGAAAAGGAAGGGGAAAGTTGCCAAGGGCCCACCTGCATGGTGAAAGGCAACTCCCATGGGCAGGGTCTCCAACAGCACTGGGTCCGGTGCACCGGGGATACGTTTCAGCTCTTCCACCAAGCCTGCTCGCCCAATTTGGCTTGTTGCTGTGCTGGACATGGGGACCAGTTTACGCTCTGGCACCGTCAACATGTGGGCCATCTGTTTGGCCACGACTTGGCAGAGCTGCAGACAATACCAGTAAGGATTCAAGAAGAAAAGAAAAGACGAGGCCTTTTGGCATTGGTATTGAGGACTTGACAGAGCTGCAGGCAACGCCAGTGAGGATTTCAGAAGAGAAGAGAAGAAAAAACGAGGCTCTTTGGCATTGGTATTGAGGGTGAGGTATATTGGGTTTTCCTATGGGTTCAGGGTTTCAGCCTAAGTATAACCCTGAATATGGGAGTGAGGGTTTGACGCATTATGGAGGGGAAGCAGCGGAGAGGATGAGAGGTGCTGCAACCTGTCTTGCACAATGCAGCCCGCATGCATGTCAAGTTGTGGCAGAACAAAATTTGACATGCGTGCGGACTGCATTGTGCAAGATAGGTTGCGCACATGTTGATGCACGCATGCACAGATGCAGGTGTTGATGCACGGATGTACAGATGCATGTCCTGATGCACAGATGCACATGTTGCTGCACAGATTTACAGAAATACATCTTGCTGCACAGATACACGGACGCACATGCTGATGCATTGGATGCACAGATGCAGGTGGTGATGCATGGATGCACATGTTGATGCACAACTTCACAGATGCACATGTTGCTGCACAGATACACAGATGCACATGCTGATGCACAGATGCGCAGCTGCCCATGTTGATGCACAGATGCTCCTGTTTATGCACACTGCATGTGTTCACGTATATGCACGCCCTTGCTTGTGTGATAACATTGTATCACTTTGCAAAACTGTACCATGATACAGTACCAGCCAATAAAACATATCGATTGAGACCAAAAGCTTGCCTGCTTGGAACAGCATCAGCCAGTAAATCGTATCGATTTAAATCATGATACAGCACCAGCCAGTAAATTATATCAATTGAGACCAAAAGCTTGCCTGCTTGGAACAGCAGAAGATGAGGACAGAGTGTCCCTGGTCAAGGGTGGCCTGAGCCAGCAAAGCACAGGGCTTGGAATCTTTAGGATCCCAGCGGGCGCTGCAGTCAATCCTGTCTACCACTTGGCCCTTGGTGTCCACCAGCTCGTTGCCAACCAACAGCCATTTGTGCAACTCAACCGGCCTGCAGGCAGCAGTATGCAGGGGTTTGCATTGTGAAGCATTGGTGATGGAATGCAGTGACACACAAAATGCAAAATGCATATGCACACCAAAAGCAGAGCAGAAGGGCATGTCGTAGAACAAAAGGATGGCATTTGTCTTTTCATGTGGCATGCCATCTGTTTGAGGTACCGAGCATGCAATGACAGAGCCTACAACTTGCAGAGGATACCATTTGCAGGCTAGTAAAATTGCCTACGAGGTATGATATGAGTACCAAAGGTGTTGTAAAGATGCTCAAGGTGAAAAATGAATGCGTGGCATCAAATAGAATGCCTAGCGTGTGAAATGGAGACTCAGGGTGTGAACTGGCTGCTTGAGGTATAAAATGGCTGCTTAGGGTGTGACATGGTTGCCCAGGGTATGAAATGGCTGCTCACGGTGTGAAATGGTTGCCCAGGGTATGTAATGGCTGCTCACGGTGTGAAATGGCTGCTTAGGGTGTGAAATGGCTGCCCAGGGTGTGAGACGGCTGTTGAGGGTGTGAAGTGGATGCCCAGGGTGTGAGACGGCTGTTGAGGGTGTAAGACGGCTGCTGAGGGTGTGAAATGGATGCCCCGGGTGTGAAATGGCTGCTTAGGGTGTGAAATGGCTGCTTAGGGTGTGAAATGGCTGTTTAGGGTGTGAAATGGATGCCCAGGGCTTGACAATAAGAGGCAAAGCAGAAAGCTTCACACAAGACTCCATTGATGTTGCATAAGCTATGCAGTGAACAAGCTCAAATGTATAAGCTGTACAATGTACAACCTACAATGTACAACCTACAATGCGCAACCTACAATGTGTAAGCTACGATGTACAAGCTGAAACGCACAAGCATTGAGATGTACAAGCTAGACCTGAAGTCAGTCTGGAAAAGCTGTGCGCCCAGCCAGTGGGCAACAGCAGAGACGTTGGGCATGGTGGCGCTCATGCCAATGATCTGGAGGCCTTCGTGAGCAGCATCCGGTTTGGCTTCAGGGTCTGGGCTGACAGCTGCATAGCGCAACTTGGTGAGCAGCAACTCCAGGAGGTAACCCCTTTCCCCCTCCCCAACCTGAATCATAACCAGACTCATGATGAGGTTTGAGCTGCGTGACTGTAGGCAACACTAGACAGGAATGGTTGTTTGGTATAAGGGTCTGGGCTGACAGCTGTGTAGCGCAGCTTGGTAAGCAGCAACTCAGGAGGTACCCCCTTTCCCCTTCCCCAACCTGAACAAGACCGGAATTGAGACGGAAAATGGCGCTGAGCAACACAAGACAGAAGAAATGGTTGTTTGGCGTCAGGGCTGACAGCTGCAGAGGGCAACTTGGTGGTTTGCAGCTCTTGCAGATATCCCTTTACCCTTCCCCAGCCTGAAAGCAAGACCCAACTCAACATGAGATCTGTGGTGCGTGAGTGTGCGCAACAAAAGGCAGACGAAATGGTTGTTTGTTATGAGGTTCTGGGCCGACATTGTGGCTTGACGAGGAGCAGGTCTTAGGTCATCCTATCTTACAGTCTCAACATGTGTGCAAACAGGGCTGCATGTGCAAGCTGTTACGGCAAAGCCCTTTAGCAACGGAGTGAGGACAACAGCGCTTGTACTCAGCGTATTAAAAGGGTAGCTGGCATGGCACCATCTAGTGGACAGGAGTCACAGCAGACAGCACCTGCCCACCTGCATGAATGAGATATCAGACCAGATGATCACCAGAATCAAATGAGCAATCGCATCACATCACCAGTCCCCATCATGCTCAGTGCACTGGGCTTGGTATCAGCGTTCAAACACACAGAGCCATGCATGCGTCTTTGATGCTCTGTTGACACTAGCGTGATGCAGGCAAAAGCCTCACCATGTGTAACTCATCAACCACGACGCAACTTAAGGCTGACAAGCAGCGCTCCTCAGACATCCTGTTGATCAGGCTGTTGGCCTTCTCTATAGTGCAGACCACCACCCCAGTGTTGGCCTCTAGGACACGGGCACTGCCCTTACCGCCGTAATTCCTCTTTACCTCCCTATATACACAATTACAGGCTTACATGTATGCGTTTGAATGGCTGTATGCTGCCTGTGAAGGGACGGTCTTACTTTTACAGCTGATGCACAACAGAAGCTTGCTGTCGCATTTGCAAAGCTGACTGGTCTGCACGGCAGCCCTATGTTGTGCCGCTTATGCCTGTGTAACGCAGATTGTTAGATAGGGCTGAGCCAAGGCAATTCAAAGCTTTGGATGAAGGGCTGCATTGGATGAAAGCTTTTGCAATGGACTGAAGCAGAAGCAAATTTAACTCTCTGCAACTGCTAAACTATCAGCTTGGAAGGAAAAGACCACTACAATCTGGTGAGCAATCATGACAGGAGATGCTGATAAGAAAGTTCAGCTGTAGTGCGCCAGACAGAACTAAAATCATCAGCTCACTTCTGCAAACTACCACAAACACTGTGAAAATCAGACACCCCAAATAAAATGCAAGTTTTGAAAGAAATGTACAAGAAAATTACATGTCTCTTTTGCAGCTTACTTCTCCAAGGGCTTCAGCAGGCGCTCCAGGTGGGCAGACTTCTCAGCACACAAGGTGACGAAGGGCATGACCAGCATGGCAGTTCTGCCAGTTGTAATGAGGCGCCTGAGCATGAGGATCTCAGCAACAGCGCTCTTCCCTCCACTGGTAGGGGCACAGTACACCAGGTTACCCCCACTCAACACCCCTGGCTGCATCAGGCATTGGGCCTGCAGAGGGCAGGGATGTTGTGTTTCAACTCTGGGTTTGATAGGGGAGAAAGGCAGAAGCTTTGCCTTTTGACTGTGGGTTTGATGGGTTCAATGGGCAGGTGATTTGCCTTTCCACTGACATGGGTGATAGGGAAAACTACATGTGCTGTGCCAGTGAGCGAGTTTGTGCACTTATGGTCCTTGATGTGAGGTAAGGTACAGCGTGCCAGCTGATGCCTGACAGGCGAACAACCCTGTCAATGCGATGCTCGCTGTGCAGCCAGCATCGCACATGCACACAGATGCAAACCCCATCAAAGACAGCTGCCATCTATGGGAGGCAGAGGGCATCTGATGTGCCCTGTCATGACAAGTAATGGGCACCTCGTTCCCAGTAGATGCATGGCTCAAAGGCATGTCACAACCAACAACACACGAAGCCAGCTCAATGAAGTTGTAAAGGCCTTCTCAGGGATGATGACATACCTGCCAGTCATACAAGTCATGAGTCATGCCAGCTGCTCTGAAGGCTTCACACAGCTCGCCTGGCAGGTAAGACTTGAGCTGCTTGTGGGCTGCATCCATCTGGATGACAGGGGTTGGCTGGGCTGGCTTGGGGTCAACCAGGGGTTGCAGAGATGATGCTGCCGCATTGGCATCCTGTGCATCAGCATCACAAAGACGTGTTGATCTACTTTGTCTGAGGGAAACTTACACAGCTCAAAATCGATGTAAGGAAGAGAACCTCAAACCTCCCTGATAAGATGCGCTTGTGAGGTCTGTTTGAAGAACGTCAAATCTGACACTCTGTCCAGGCAAAGGGCTGTCAAGCCTGACACTGGCTTGGGCATGTGCTTCTGGCATGATTTGCAAAAAATCAAAGGGGTTGAATGACAAAACAGCAGTGGGTGCAAAAGCGCCACATATGAAGTCATTGAGCCTCTCTTTGACATGCAAATGATACAGATACATTCATCTGTGGATATAACAACTTGCAATTTAATGACAATCACATGCCCTTTACCTGCAACCGCAGCTGAGCCAGAGTCTGAGCAGGTGGGGCTGCCTTGGATGCAGCAGGAATTTGCCCTGACGTCAAAGACTCCACTTTCCCCTTTGCAGCATGCAGCCGAGGAGATGTGCGTACAGCTGTCTGGGCCCCTGTCTGTCCGTGCGCCCTCACCGGAGTCTGGGCTACAGTCTGGTCATTCACAGGCATGGATGCTTGCCCTGCTGTCTGTCTGTGCGTGCGGGCATGGGCCGAACCTGCAGCTTGAAGCTGTGCATTCATAGGCGCTTGGAGTGCAGTCTGTGCGTGTGTGGAGGCATGTGTTTGTGCATGAGGCCCTGTTGGGAGGAAGCTGGCTGCTGGTGCAGTAATGGCTGCTGAGGCGTGACCCGGGGATGATGCAGGAAGCTGAAGAAGATGCTGAGCTTGACGCTGCCCAGGCATCTGTCCTGGCTGCGGTGCAGGAAACTGAGCTGGATGATGTGCCGAGGGCTGCCCAGCGACAGCTGCTGCTTGTTGTGCAACATGTTGAGCTATTGGGGGTACAGGAGCATTCCCTGGCTGCTGCGCAAGAAGCTGTGCATGACTACGGCCTGGCTGCTGTGCAAGAAGCTGAGCTGGCATGTGTGCAGGAAGGGCCATGTGCCCTTGATGCTGTACAGGCAGCTGTGCAGAAGCTGGTCTTGGCTGCTGTGCGGAATGCCGGGCAGAAAGCTGTGCCGGGACTTGAGCAGGCAGCTGTACAGGAAGCTGGGCTGACAGCTGCACTGGAGACTGTACAGAAGCCTGCATTGGAAGCTGTGCAGTCAATTGCCCAGAGCTCTTTACAGGAATAGGACCTGTTTGGCATGAGGGATCATGAGGACTGTGCTCAGCAGAACAGACCATTGGGGCATTGGACTGTTGAGCTGCCTGCCTTGCGCTGTGTGCTACAGACTGCCTGTGGAGTCCGCCAAAGGCCTGCATGACAGGCTTAGCCGACAGTCCAAAGCCTGTCATATGACCAGACTGCTGTGGGGCCTCGTCCACTCCAGGGGTGATACTGTGGGGACCCCAGCGTGGACCAGAACCAGGTGCAGCCTGTGGCTGTGGCAGTGAATGGGCATGCGCTTGGGCAGAGGTCTGTCCATGAGGGTGTGCCAGCTGGAATGTAGGCCGCCTTGGAGGGTGCAGAGCCGAGGCAGCTTGCGCTGGTTTAGCCTTGCTTGGGGAGCAGCCCACGTCAGATGCAAGAGTGGCCACGCTCAACCTATGCCTGCCCAAGCCAACATTGTGTGGGAAATTTGCATGAGAGAAGTTTGCGAGCCATGACCAGGCATCAACATGTGCAGCAGAAACTGTTGAAACTACTCACAAAGCCGGTGCATATCAAGCAGATCACGGGCTTGGCTGCTGCAATGGTGGCAGACCAGAAAGCAGAATGCATGCAGTATGGTCTAGTATTGTTACAGTGATATGGGTGAGTCTGAAGAACGTCTGCACATCTGCTTCTGATGCATGTGGGCCTTAGGAGACTACACTGTGCTTCATTGTTGCTGTTTGCACGCAGGCACACATCAGGTACGGAGCAGACCTCTTGTTTGGTGGACCAGCCTCAGCTTGCACTCTTGCAGTCACATCTGCAACCGCAGCAGCTGCAGCAGCAGTTGCAGCAGCAGTTGCAGGAGCAGTTCCAGCAGCAGGTGCAGGAGGCAGATCTGTCACACGTTGACCCAAGCTTGCAGTGTTAAAGCCACGCTTGGAGCTGATGCCTGTTCCCTGTTCATCTTCAGCTTGAGGGTAGACACCGGCGAGCCTTTCCCGTTGAGCCATGTGTGCTGTCTGAAGATGACTTTCGTCCATTACACTGCCAGACTGCTGCTGCTGAGGATGCTGTGGCTGCTGCTGTTGAGCATGCTGTGGCGGCTGCTGCTGTGGCTGCTGTGGCGGCTGCTGCTGAGCATGCTGTGGCGGCTGCTGCTGAGCATGCTGTGGCTGCTGCTGTGGCTGCTGCAGCTGCTGCTGTGGCTGCTTCAGCTGTTGCCAAGACTCATGACAGCGCACAGCAGCTCCTTGTCGAGCTGAAGCAGGCCTTGCAGACCCAACACCCACATCATGTGCCACTGTCTTTAGTAAGCCAGCAGCATCATGCCTGGCCTGCTGCTGAGGGACTCCTGACCTAGCGTTTTGACTTCTCGCAGTAGTGGTTTGCTGCTGACTGATCTGAGGTTCTAGGGTTTGCTGCGGCCAGCCCACAACTGGCTGCGGCCAAGAGACATGTGGCCTTGGTGCGACAACATGTGGTAGCTGCTGAGGAAGCTGCTGCAGACCAGGGACTGAAGATGGGTCAGTCACAGGGGTGCTGACAGATCCCGACAGCAGGGGGCCAGGGTGCTGATCGTCTGCAACTGCCTGTGGGTGGCCTGTTCTGGTGAGAGTGCTTGGAAGTGGTTGACCTATGCGTGAGTGCTGGGGGAGGCCGTGTCGGGAGGTGGGGAACTGGATGTGCCTGACAGGCATTGGCGAGGCAGCATCTAGAGGCAATGTGGGAGCTCTCCCTTCAGCTGCCTATACAACACATAGTGCAGTCAGCATGAACGTCACCTCTGCTTGAGTCCCACGCTCATCTTCTCTGAACCGTTCCCATGTCAACGGATGTAACCAAATGTGAGCTGCAGACAGTAGTTGTCAGCTGACGAGCAACATGCAACAACAGCTAGGAAATACTGGAAATATGACAAAAGAAGGGACTTTTAGACTGATTACTGCCTGTCTCATGTTTGTCTACGATTCTGACTCTAGTGTCGCTTGACTCCATTCAGAAAGTGAGAGCGCACCTGGCAAGCGTGCTCCAGTGCAAGTGCCATTTGGGAGTCAAGAGGAGTCACCGCAACACCTGCGCCAAAAAAATCTATTTTCAGACAAAGCCATACAATTAGCGTTGTTGACAGCATCAACAGCAACTGCCAGTGCTGAGTCAGAATGCATAGTTGCCTGAGATGCAGCTACTAGTCAGCAAGGAGCCTTAGTCATTAGAGGCAGTAGTGATGTGAAATGAACAGACGCGCTACGATGTTGTAATTTGCTGCTGACAAGCTCAAACTAAACTTGATGCCTTCCAAACCAATGCTGGGTGCTGACGGCGCCATATTGTTACTGCAGCTTTGCAGCAGGAACAGCATGCCAAAAGGCACACAGGTTGAAGACTACGGCTTTCGGAAAGTAAAAGGAAGGCAGTTGTGCCTGATATTGGGCCAGAAGCAATTCTGGCTGATGAGTTGGCCATCTCATGCTGGCTTTTGACAGCTTGCATATGGGCAGGCAGCCCAGTAAGCGCAATGGAGGCTACTGCTGGCTGAGCACACTCTGCTTGCTGCTGCTGCTGCTGCTGCTGTTGGTGCTGCTGCTGCTGCTGCTGTTGGTGCTGCTGCTGCTGCTGCTGAGTGCCCATAGGTGGACCCTACAGTAGATAGAGCATTGGAATAACAAGCATCAAAGACACCTGAGCGTGAAGCAAGTTGTGTGAGCGTACAAGTAGAGTTGCATGACCCCACGACACATGGTGTAGGTGATCAGTGATGACTCCTGCAACGAGCCTGTGCAGCTTTGCATCAGTCACTGAGTATGGTTGGTCAGATGCAAATCAAGTTGATGGTTATGCCGCCTTGAAATCACATGTCCGATGCAGGACTGCCTCATAGAAAGAACACGGGCAAGATTGTGCCTGGTGATGAGGGTCGCCCTGAATAGCTTACAGCTTGTGATGAGGGGTCTTTGTGATGGCAGAATGTTGTGGTAAAGTGGTAAAATTGAGAGCAAGACAACATAGAGGCAGTGCATGACATGCATGTTGTGCTGGTACATAAGCAGCAGCCAGCAGCATTGCCAGCAACAAGCAGCAGTGGCAGCATGGCACGTCCTACCTGCATTACTTTGCGCTCAGCCGAGTCCAAAGCCGCCATCAAAGCACTGTCATTCATTGGGGAGTCCCCACCCTGATGACTAAGCTCAAGGATGGGCATGGCAGCTTGCCTGCTGCCTGCTGGTGTCACAGCTGCTGCAGCAGCTTCTTCAGTGACACACAGAGCCACAGCTGATGCTGGCGGTGGCCCTGAGGTGGCAGCAGCATCTGCTGAAAAGCCTTGAGGCAAAGGTGCAGCAGCAGGTGCAGCAGCAGGTGCAGCAGCAGGTGCCAGCACAACAGCAGCCGCTCTGGCATTGCTTGCTGTATCTGAGTTTGCGTCAGGCTGATTGACAGCTTGTGACTGGGGCAAGCCACAGGCACCAATCACAGTAGGTAAAGCAGCTCCCGGTGGTGGGGCGAGCAGTGGCGGAGCAGCTTCCTCAGCAGCTTCCTCAGCATCTTCCTCAGCAGCTGAAAGCACATTCTGCTGGACACCAGACAAGGATGCATGTCTGCCATCCAAGCCAGTGTCTTCGCTGTTGTGCAGTCCCAGAGACAGGTGCAGATCCTGGGACCGTGAGGCGTGTTGCTCAACAAGGGGGACAACTGCTGGGAGTGGCTCTTGTAAGGGAGCTGGGGTACTGGATTGGGGTTGACTGATGCCTTCTCTGGGAGAGGCTCCCGGAAGGGATGCCAGGTCAGGACTCTCTGGTACCATACGTTTTGTGTGACCAGCAGCTGCTAGAGCAGCTTCTGATGCGATTTCCAGAGCATCAGTTGTTGACACTACAGTTACTGACGCTGCAGCATCTGCTGCAAAAGGGGTAGCATGTAGCACTGCAGCATTTGATGCAGCAGCAGTTGACATTGGTGCCTGTTGCGCAGCAGGGCTTGCTAATGCAGCATGTACAGCCTTGCTTGCTGAGCCCTCATCTGGTGTATCAGGGACACAGTCAACGTCATCAGCAGCTAAAACAGGAGACTTGGCGGGAGTGGGGCCCTCTGTTGCTTTGTGTCCAGGCTTTGTTTTGCAGGTCAGTTTGTCGGCAGAGGCGCCCTTAGCGGCTCCTTTGACCTTTGGTCCAGCACTCTTTTCCTGTATAAGTGTGGTTGTCACAAAGTATCGCACCAACAGTGCTGCCATGCACTGTGACAGTGAGTGAAACATCACACAGTGATAGTCTCATGCAGAGAGGTCAGTATCACCTGAAGCTTTGAGCCTGTATGAGGAGAAGACCTCAAACCCCGCTTTGGTCTCTTGGCTGTGCATTAGCAACAGAAGTGTTGGATGAAGCAGTAGGCAAAGCGAAAAGCCAACAGCATCACTGCATGTATGACAGCAGGTGCAAGGTGTACCTGGGGTGGGTGCCCGATCATACCCAAGAGCATGATGCACGAGCGCATATGCATCACGCTGTGTGCTTTTGCTCTTCTTATCTGCTGCGCTCAGCCTGCAAAATGGTGAATGGAGCCTTGACTCTGTATTGCCTTGTGCATCAGCAGGATCACATCACAGAGAGACAAACGAAGACACAGCAACTTGCCTCTTCCGCTTTCTGCTTGGGGATATCTGGTTTCTGGACTCCTGTGCATTTGCTGAGCCTGCAATACTCTGCCGGTGCTCCTCACCAGCACTTCCCATTGAGCACCCTGTGGCGACTGCTGCTGGCTTTTGACTGCTGTGTCTGTCCACTCCAGGCTTGCAAGAGCGAAAGTCTAGTTGACTAGACTGAAACGCAGTGAATCTTGGAGGCTTGTATTGAGTCTGGGGCTGACTCAATCCATGTCCTGCTGGCATGTTGTTCAGTGTTGTGGCATAACTTTGACTGTCTCAATGCCAAGGGTGTCACCGACTTCAGACAGACGTGTAGCAGCTTTCACCAGAAACTGAGCGCAGCGTGCTGAGAGAACTTTCTGATGATCGACAGCGTCGGTGAATCTTTGACGTCTGACGCAGACACAGCAATAAAACTTGTATAGCCACTGTATAGCAAAGTGTATGCCAGCGTTGTGAGGCATCAAAGCTCGGCCGTATTCCAGACTGCAAATCTGACCTAATCTGCAAGCTACAGCTCATGGCTTATACCGCGACGCTGGCATCTCTCCTGGCACGTCAGGACAACGGCACACTTGACGCGATACCTGCATGCTTTGCTTTCTTACTCTGATGAGTCACAGCGCGGGAGCGCAGCATGAGACGCGGGAACTTTGCATGAGGGTTGCCTATTCGGGCTCCAGATGCAGAGCAATGACTAAATCTTACCAATTGAACAGTATATCACTGATGCAGAATCCATGTGGGGCCCAAAAACGCCAAGGTTATCGCTCTAGACTTCTGCAGAGGGTGCTTGCTTTGTCTCAGGCAAAACAAGCGAATACAATCCAGCTGCTCATCATGCCAGGACTTTTACAGACCCAAGCGGAGCATTTTACAAAGACCAAATATGTCATGGCGCTTTGCGCAGAATTCTTGGGATCCATGCTGTTCACGTTCACTGGGTCAGCGCTGCTATCGGTCGCGCTGGCAGACCCAAAAAATCCAAACGTTGTGCTGGCAGCGCTGGGAAATGCAGCTGGTATCACGGTCGCTGGTAAGACTTCGCTCAAATGGTCTCTATCCTGATCACTGCTGCAGTCTTTGCTTGTTCAAAACTTGTCGATCTGACGACTGAGGTCATGTGCACTCACAGTCGTACTTGTATAATGTTTTGCAGTATATTGTGCGGCAAACATATCCGGTGGACATATCACGCCGTCAGTGACCATTGGCACCATGGTCACCGGCCACATCGGCTTAATCAAGGGTATGTCTGTTCTGTCGCGCTGAGGGTCCTCCACGAGCATTTAAGCTCGCGATGCCAAGATTGGGGTTCATGTTTGTCGAAGAGTGTTCTGCTGCGCAGGTTGCGCATACATGCTTGCTCAGGTGGTCGGTAGCGTTTTCGGGTCCCTTCTGATAGTAAGTGTTTCCTGCTGCCAGCCTCTCTGTGTGCACGTGTGCCTTTCAAATAGACCTCGAGCCGTTTCATGCCTGCTTTGCAAATTGTTGTTGTGCACATTGGATGATCCGTTGTGCATTTGAAAGTCATGAGCGGTTGCGCAAGTGGGCACTGCCCACAGTACAGCTGCAGTACACAAAAGCAAATTGCAACACCATGTTGGTATTGTATGGTAGGCTGGCCTGATCCCAGGGTCCTACATTGGCATGGGCAACAAGGGTACTGGCTGCTTTGCACCATCAGCTGAGCTCACTAACGGTGAGCTTTGAGCTCTCTTACACTGAATGCATGCACTTTGTGTCATGAGCAAGACATGTGACTGCAAGACACACAATGATAATTGCCCTGCAACTTCAGTACAGATGACACACGTACATGTGTTTTGTACACGCAAACTCAAGGTGCTTGAGCGCAGAGCTCTGGGCTCATTGTCTAATACCAAGGCACCACACCGCCCAATTATCTGTCCTTACTGCTCCTGGCAACCATCACTGCTTCTTGGGGACATCTGCATAGCATACTGCAATGCTGCACATCAAATGCATTTGCTGATAATTGGTTCCTTCCTGTGTCCAGGAATGACATTTGGATGGGAGTTTTTCCTCAGTTTCATTCTGGTTGCCACTGTGTATGCATGCGCCATTGGAGCGCCCAATTTTGGTGAGCAGCTTGCCCACTTGCATGTGATCATCATGCTGTGCCTAGACTGTGTCATATCATAAACACATATCATAAACACATATCATAAACATGAAAGTGCTTTGTCATGCTCTGGCAACCTTGGCTTAATGCATGCAATACCCCCATCATGCAAGCATGTAAATCTACTTATGAAAGCAGGGCTTGTATAAGCCCCTGAGAGCAAAACACTGAAAGCATCATTGACTTTGATTCATGAAGTGATCACTGCAATTCAGACACCAGGGGTTTCAACCACATCAAGTGAAAACATTGACACATTTTGCTGTGATGCCTTACGCGTCATGCCTCATCCAAGCTCATTTCAGGTCCTGTCACCACTTTTTCATTGATGCTCAGCATGCCCTCAGCTCAAGCTTGACTGCTATGCAAGACATAAATCCCTGCTGTTAACATTCCTTGCAATGCTACAGCATTCTACAAAATGCTAACGATGCGTGCATTATATCAACACCTATTGAACTGTTCTGCAGGCAATGTGGCACCTCTTGCAGTTGGTGTTTCCTTGGCGCTTGATATCATGGCTGGTAAGTGCATTCATTGCTGAAAGCTGCGCTTGAAACTGTCATACTGGAGTCTGACTGCTTGCCTACCTGCCTGCTGCCTGTCCATCTGGTTGGCTAGTTGGCTACCCGGATGCCAGGCTGTCACCTGTCACCTGTCAAGCTGTCACCTGTCACCTGTCAAGCTGTACCTGTTACCTGTCAAGCTGTCACCTGTTTTCTGATACATGTCCCCTGTTACCTGCCACCTGTCAAGCTGTTAGCTGTCACCTGTCACCTGTCACCTGTCACATGTCAAGCTGTTACCTGTCACCTCTCACCTGTTACCTGTCGACCTGTTACCTGTCAACCTGTTACCTGATACTTGTTACCTGTCACATGTCCCCTGCCTTGGACCTATCCAATAGGCAGAGTAGTCAGCAAGCGGCTTGATCTGAGACCGCGCAACACTTGCAGGTGTTACATATCCTGGGTCTTCTGTAAGGCCTGCTAGGGTTTTGAAGCTGTGCCATACTTGCAGGTGCTGCATATTCTGGGTCGTCTGTGAGCCCTGCTAGGGTTTTGGGCCCTGCCATTGTCTTCCACTGTCACTGGAACACAGCCTGGGTCATGGTCTTAGGAGGTGGGGCTTTTAAACAAATCAGTCATTCCATCAAACAATCAGTCCCTTGTGTTTTGTCTTTGAACCTCAAGGGGGCCTTTGTTCAAGTCATTCAATCAAACAAGCAGTCAGTTTATGTGTTTGATCTTTGCTCGCTTGGGGGGCATTGTGCAAGGCACTGTGCATAGAGACGTTATCACATATGCTCTTGTATGTGCAGTCACGAGACAACATGTTGCCATTGGGTGATTGTGCATGGCTGCCTTCGCAAGTGTCAGGCAGCAATGCAATCATGTTGCGTACATGCTGTACGGCCCCTGTGCTTGCAGGCTGTGTTCACCTGCACCAGCATCAAAAGTTTGCACTGTCTTTGTTGTTTGGGTTGGTGTGTGCTCATGTTGCAAAGGTGTGATTGTCATGTCCCCATCCCCAACCACACCCCACCCCACCCCCATCCCCATCCCCATCCCCATCCCTATCCCCATCATGTCCCCATCCCCATCCCCATCCCCATCATGTCCCCATCCCCATCTGCATCATGTCCCCACCCCATCCCTATCCCCATCCCCATCCTCTTCTCCATCCCCGGTCAGATCCCAAGCACCTGTCCAGCACCCAATGCAAGGCAATGATTCTTATACATGCGTTGTACTCTGCATCTGGTATTGCACAAAGTCAGTACAATGGTAATTAGACATGCATTTTCCTGGAAAAAAGCTTGAGAAAGGCAAATAGTTGCTGTACTCATTCTATATTCATTGACTGCCTTTGCTGCAGACATGATTGGTGGAGTATTTGCTGGTTTGACCGCCATCCATCTGTATGGGGACCATGCCAAGTGGATTGACCCCCTCATGCCCTGGGGTGACAAGCACCATGACAAGAGTGTCAGCGTCCATAACCAGGTATGTGGTACGACCAATCACTCACTCAGTCACACTGTTGCTCGTTCACTCACTCACTCACTCACTCACTCACTCACTCACTCACTCACTCACTCACTCACTCACTCACTCACTCACTCACTCACTCGCTCGCTCACCCACTGGCTCACTCACCCACTCAGCTCATCAAGAAAAGGTTTGTGACAGGGTTATCTGACCTCTCGTAGCATCACAGGCACATTTTACTGTAAAGGCATTCGCTTTCACCAAATATATCATGCTGCAGTCATATTGCATTTGAGCCGTGAATGAAATGCATTAGGTGTGATCAATCCTGTCATGCACTACCGTGGCTCTAGCTTTGGGCTGCTGCCTCACAAGGTTTCTGCCGCAATTGCCAACTTTGCTACGAATGAATACTTCTTTGTATAGTTGTGTATGTGTTACATACATGTTAAGTCTCAAAAAGCACGCATTTCACCTGTCTAAACTGTGCGGCTCACCTGTCTGCCCGTGATTTTGTTGTAAAGCTGCTTCTTTGCATGTTCATGTGTCTGTGTAACCAACCTCCAACAATGATCAGTCAACGGGCTCAACGGTCATGAATGATAATGTTGGCAGGGTAACATTGAGGAGAAGAAGTACCAGGTGGACCAAGGCACCAATGCAGTTCCTCCCAACAATGAAGTCATGACTACCGGCAAATCAGACATGCCGATGATGCCCTCCAACCATGACTCTGCCATGGTCTAGGTTGGCCTTCAAGAGCAAAGCTTGTAGGAAAGCTAGAGGGCAGGAGCCTGCCCATCAAGCAGACACGTCAGTGGGCCTGATTCTGTACGAGTAGTACAGTAAATGCGGATGTCTGATGCTGTCTTCCAATGGAGAAGAGACAAATACAAATACTGGTGACAACTAAAGTGGACGTGGCTGCCAGACTACATGCCATTACATCTGCAGCTTTTGGGTTTCTGCCGCAAATCAGTGCAATTTTCTGGGCCAATTTGGTGAAGCTTCTGTGTACACATCCTGTGACAATGGAGCAGATAGAGCATTGAATGGCACTTTGTGCCTCAATCGGCCTTATCTCACTCTGCTGCTCTGACAGTATAGTGCTGTATATATTGGCATGATGATTACTATTAAAACGTCCATGCTGTTGATTAGTCCGCTTTTGCTTCATGTAATCTTGAAGCTGTGTCGACCACGTTGTCTTACTCAACATTGTACAAAGTGGTATTGTCAGTGCCATTCTGTTGATTGACACTTTGTATGATAGTGAAGTGATTTTGTGAAAATTGCAGCTTACAATGCTGTCTCATGTACCCTATTCTGCTGCTGATCCGTTTTCCAGTACTTGTAAAACTGTTGGCCATCTACAATGCTTTTTGCATCAGAGGCGCTGTTGACATGCAGGCATCCTTCCCTCTCTGTGGTGTCAGGTTTACCTGTCTTATAAGATGTCAGCGCAGCTGCACTCATGAGTGATCAATGACTGCTGCAAGTGATCTTTGTGGGCCATCTACAAAGCTTTTGCATCAGAGGCGCTGTTGACATGCAGGCATCCTTCCCTCTCTGTGGTGTCAGGTTTACCTGTCTTATAAGATGTCAGCGCAGCTACACTCATGAGTGATCAATGACTGCTGCAAGTGATCTTTGTGTCTTTGCTGCTATTGTTACCAGTTGCGCCTGTGGATGCCTCACAGGTTTGTGAGCGCATTGCCTGTCAACAACAACGGCTCAGGGTCAAAATGACTACAATTAGAGCTAGCCTTTTGCAAGTTTGCACAGACTGGTCAATCTTTGCAGCAGATGTTGAAAGTGTGTTCAATGAGTGTCAAGTGGTGCTGGTGCGCTGGTAAACTCGTCACTTTGACTGACACAGAGCCGATGTAGGCGTAGGAGTACCAAACGGTTTGTCGAAGGGGAACCACAGTAGGAAAAGTGCTGCTGGTCTCCAGCGTTCATTGTGTATTTCATTAATTTGTATATTTGTCGCGTAGCAGTGTTTGTACATATACTGTCAACCCGCGCCCATCTTGTCATGCAAGAGAGAGGGAGAGTTTCCATGTATATGTGCAACATATCGTTTCAGCATAAATCATCAGAAAGTCATTTCGCTTCATGACAACATAGCTTTCTGAAAGGCCCTTTGGGTGTTTGAAACACATTCAGAATGTTTTTGTCCAGGCACATGCAAACACAGTGCTAGTGTATCCTTGGGAAGGTGTATCTGAGATCCAATCTATCAAGGAAACACAGTGCTAAGCTGCATAGTCGACACTCATTCACAACATCGACCATATCATGCTGCCAACTAAACAAATCCACATTCCACACAGTTGCCACCAGTGTATGTATCAGTACATGGTGAGCAAAGGCGGGGTGTCCAAAATCAGCCAAACATTGCTGCCTGGAGCTGTCACATGCATTTGGTGTTGGACACACACTGTCATATGCATAATCAAATCGTCAGTAGCAGCCGTACACACTATGACTTCTCACCATGATTGGTAACCTAAAGAAAACAGTGCAAAACCCAGAACCTGCTAAAAATTGTTTGATTCAAAGAAACCTCCCTTCCTACGTACTTTGCCTCACTACCTCATGGACAACGATGGCTTGTGGAAAACCCCTGATGCAGTTTTCAAGCTGCTCAGGGCACTAAGTCACTAAATCTGTATACAGCCACCAAATTCTGCCAAGTGAAATTGGCCACACTTTAACGAATCAATCAAACTAACAGACAACAACTTGGACAACATGTGGTCAGTTGACAGAGAATGCGCTCTGCAGAGGCCATCTGTTGGTTGAAGCAGTTGCCTCAGCGTGTACACATACTGTATGTATATATAAACATTATGTAGTCCTGCATGATGTCAGTATAGTTCACAGTCCACCATGGTACAGTCAGTAAGATCAAATTTGGTGCTACTGATGCGCCGACTCATGCTTCTTTACCGGTCACTCTGACAGCACGTCTGGTCTGACTGCCAGACTTCTGGCTGTGGGCAGGGCCGCTCCTGGTGAAAAAGAGGTTCACCACCGCAGCTCATATTGTGACAACCCTGTTATCCAGTTCAAAACAGTTCTCAGCATTGGGCCAACATGCAGCATTTGAGATGGCCCTGATAACAGACGCATGCTTGACCTTATGGCAACAGCAGGTGAGGCAAGTGAAACATGACCAGTTGTCAAGAAGCAGTGCTTAGGATGCATTGATATGTCATACAGACCTGGGCTCTGAGCAGGCGCATCAGCAGTTAGCAGCCGCAGCAAATGAAAGGCAGTCCATCTGATGCACTTCCATTCTGCTTCACAAAGCAAAGAAGTGAGCAGACAGACAGACAGACAGACATGGTCCCAGCAGTACCTTTCTGGGCAGTAACATCAGCACTTGTGTTGATGATGCTGAAACCAAACTGAATCCCTTCCATAGATGGCTCTTCTGCACCTCCTACTAGCAAGGAGTGCACCTTGAATCTCTTCAATAGATGGCTCTCCAACACCTGTACTACTGTTCAAGGGGACAGCTTGTATGTCTTCCATAGATGGCTCTCCGGCACCTGTACTACTGGCGACATAGGGACGTTGGGCTTTGTCCACTGATGGCTCTCCAGCACTACTAGCTCTTGTACTACTGGCCAGGTAGGAACCTTGGATCTCTTCCACCAATGGCTCTCCAGCGTCTTTAGCCACAGCGCTGATAGCAGCAACAACATCCACGTAGTGTGGGTATGCAAAGACTGAAGACACCGCAACTTGCCATGGGGTTAAAATCTGCGCCAGCAACAAGTTTGTTAGTAAATCAGGTAATCATTACTTCATATGCTTGCTGCTCTGTAGGTTGTTGCATGCATGCATGCATGCATGCATGCATGCATGCATTCATTCATTCATTCATTCACTCACTCACTCACTCACGCATGCATAGTCATGCATCCATCCATCCATCCATCCATCCATCCATCCATCCATCCATCCATCCATCCATCCATCCATCCATCCATCACTCACTCATCCCATCAATTTTTCACTTGATCAATGGTTTATTCAATGCACGTCTTCCCCAAGGGTCAAGTGTATACAGTCCTTTCGTGCGTTTGTCAGCAATGCATGACTAATGTGAATGAACCCATGCATGTACATCTCATGCAATGACCACAGGCCAGCTGTCATCAACATAAAAGTGGTGCACAAGCAATGCAACAAACTCACTTCTGCTGCAGATGCAATGATGCCTGATCTGCAGCAATCAGCTGGTACTGCCACCCCATGTGCATACACAGTGCGCTTGACATGTACATACCACTTCCAGCATGCACAGCAAGTATTGACCTGTTCCAACAGGCCAGCTGTCCAGCAGTTTCAGACTTGACGGCTTTGTGCAGAAGCTTGGCAGCACAACAGGCCAATAGATGCTGTTGTGCAACACGTGCCGCAGGTTTGGCAATTGCATTCCAGTTGAGCACAGAAAGCTGTCGTTGCTCAAGCTCCTGCTGGTGGCAGTACATACATACATATATAGACATGACATTGTGCATTATTGCAGCTCCTGCCAGTGGGCCAACATGTGATGTGTTGGAAAAGCACGAAAGGCAAAGGCCTGAAAGGCACGAAAGGCAAAGGCCTGAAAGGCACAAAAGGCAAAGGCCTGAAAGCATGTACCGCATATGCAAAGCTCACCTCAAAGGCAACACGCTTCATGTACAGCATGTAGGCACTGTGTCCCTCTGATTGCAGGTCCTGCAATTGCTTGCTGATGTTGTTCACGGTGAGCTGGCTGGCCACAACTTCCTCAAAGTTGGCACCAAGGGCTGCAGGAGATGACTGCAATTTGAGCGCCAAGCAATGCCGGTGCCTTGAGATGCTGGCAAGAATTGTCAGGTAGCTTTGTCTGGCCTTGAACAGGGAGTGCAGCTGTGCTTGAGTATACTGCAAGATTTTCTGCAGAACCCCGCAGACACTTGGCAACAGATGGCCAAAAGCATGAACGGCTGTGTTCAGCAGAAGATAGTTATGAATACATTGCATGTGTTGTGCTGGATGCCTTATGGTGACAGCCTTCTGTGCAAAGGAAGTACGTGCTGTGAAATTCAAAGTGCATTGACAGACACATCCCTGCAGATTGAGCTTCACGCATGCATGAAAAGTGTCGTGCTGTGGTCTTAGTTGCAACACACATAGCATGCATGGTACATGCTTCAGCCCAAAACAGGATCTAGAAATGTGGAGAGATGATGCTTGTCATGATGTAAGCAGAGGCAGATCCCTACCCCCATGGCAGAGTAATCAGGTCTGTTGTTTAGCCTTGCCGTACATGTAGAACTGTCTGTAATCAGGCAGCTGATGAGAGCTATGTGACTGGTAGGGTCTGCCCTTGCCTGGACTGTGTGCAAGCACATTAACTGATCGATCAAGTTGCGCAGGCGGAGGCCATCAGGGCCACTGATATCCTGCCCTGTCTTTTCAAGACACAGTGTAATGTCCTTTTGATAAGCCTGCACATGTCACTCAGACGTTTGATTCTGACCGTAAGTTCACAGAACACAGAACAGTGGGAGTTGCCCTGTAAATGGTACAAGACATGGCCCAGAACAGACAGAGAGCAGCACCTGCCACTAGTCAGGTTGCCAGGCATAAAGGATTCAGAGGTTGTTCCACATACGCAGGGACAAGGATGGCAGTAGCTGTGCATCAACACTGTGCATTTGCTGGCACATGGTAGGTCATGAGCCCATTATAGCAGGCATTCTTCACAACATACCTGTGCTCTTCACAGCATACCTGTGTGAACATTGCCACTTGTTCAGAGGTCAGACGAGCCACCAGTTGCACATCATCAGCTTGGAAAACGAAGGAGACAGAGCAAGTGTTGAGAGCCCCTGACCGGTATAGGGAAAGGAGCTTGTACACTATTGTCCGGTCGACAGGTGCCTGCAGGGTCAACCACCACAAGCTTGAGCCACGCAGGTAAGGACTTTACAAATGGACGTCATTGAGCATGTTTTGACGCTTGCCTGCCAGTCCAGACCGACTTGATCCAAACTTGCCATGTTGCTCATGGCCGTTGAGAGCGTTGCGCAGTCCAGTCACCTCGGCTTGCAGTCGCTTGTATTCCTCCTGCAGGACGTGGTGTCCAGCAGGATGAGTGAACTGCTGCTGCAGAATTTGGCAAGCAGCGACAACAGTACAAAAAGCTGGACTCACCCGTCTTTTTCGCTGGAATTTCCGCTGGTAACGCCTGTTAGACTCCTTTTGCGCCATTGCTCGACAGTGTTCATTACTCTGGTGTCCTGTCCCGCCAGCCTTGTAGGAGGGGCTGTCGGCTTGTGCAGACACGGAAGGTGCCACCAAGGACCAGCTGACCCGGCCATCGTGTTGCTGATGCGAGTCCGCGCCTCCCCTGCTCTGATCAAAAGGCCTCAAATCTGCCTCACGCAAGTGTGAGCAGTCACCGAACACCTCTGGCAAGCTGTCGAGAAAGTCCGCAAATGACGAGGTGATCTCGACATCCGTGGTCCCGAGCCGCGCAGGACTGAGCGTGGTTACAGGCACGAAGCGTGACATGTACGGGGCACTTGACTTGCTTAGGCTGAGCTCGCATGCGCATTTCCTCAGCAAGCCCTTGAGCTGATAAAGAAAGCTTCACCCGGCTTTAGTCAGGTGCAGCTTTGTGCTTCATACCAGAAGTCGAGCAGCCTAATCCCCGAGGCGGGTCTTTGAATCTCCTTTTGCGATACGCGGGCTGAGACGCAGCTGTATCGAGCAGTGTATCGAGGCCTACTACCTATTTTATCGAAATAATAATCGTTAACGCTCGCGATTAATCGTTAATCGCGAGCGTTAATCCAAATTTTTCGTTGTACCCAATTCGTTATTACATCCTCTCTGCCCAGCTCTCTGCCATTGCAAATTCGCCAGCACGGAAACACTCTGTGCCGGCACAATTTGGTGCCGCAAAGCCGTACAGTCATATGCAATCGGCTTGTGGTAACATGTGGAAAGTTTAGAAGGGTGTGTAAGCATTCCGTCCGTTTGTATGATCGGTAACCATAACGGATGTTGTAAGTGTGGGACGGACTCCCGGCTCGTTAGCCATAAGAACACCATTTTCCTGGACACAAGGTTGCAAACAAGACGTCTGGGGATACTGACATGTTCTGGTGCCACACACTGCCGTGCCCATTGTCTCACAGCAACACTCGGGGCAGTCCAGCAACAGGACCCCAGACTAGGTCAAGCAGAAAAACATCATGGAACCAGCACCAGGAAAACAGCGAGATAACGCTGCAGCAGTTTGCAGCTTGACTGCATTCCATATATGCTACATTGCAAGCATGACTTTACTTGCTGCTTTGCGACCTTGCCAGCATGCATGACTACCTGTCATATGCATGCAGAAACTTCCCTGCCGCTGCCTCAGAAGTACGAACTCAATTAGGTCAGGAGAACAGCAATCAGCCTCTTGCAAACAAGTTGTTGTTGTTGCTTCTGTCTTACTATGATGCTCTGCTGCCTGCAGTCTTGCTATTGAAAGACTCACCTGCTGACTTGCTACCATGCACTGCAATGCCTACCACAAACAATCCTGAACAGCTAGACACCCCAGTATCTCCGTGATTCCGCAGTTAGCCCATGGACAGCTTTCCCAATATTGCTCCGCATTCTTCTTCATGTGTACCCCCTGCATGCACTGCAGCTTGGTTGATATAGCGGCACTGACACAGCCCCTGCCAATAACACACTCTCAGCTGCTAATACAGCATTTGCTGCACTTCCAACATCAGCTGCGGTAAACACCAGCGCCGTAGCAGCTAATCGCCAAAAAGTGGTCTACAAAAAAGTGGTACAACAAAATGCCTGGGCTACAAAAATACCCTGCAGCAGCTGGAGCACTATCTGAGACGCCTGGAGTCGGGCTGGTTCATCAGGCATGAGTCTTCACAGGTGTTCTATGCAATGCATTCAAGGCGAAGCAGGCAGTACACACAGCATGCATCAGCAGCTACCCATGATGGTATGATGGTCGGCAGTCAAAGACCATCACTATGCAACAGAATAAAGTGCAAAAGATTGCAGACAAGAAAGACAATGGAGGAGAAGTTGACGTCAGAGCACATGACAATGTCTGAGCAACACCTGTTTGAGTCCCTAGTCTGTATGTGTGAAACAGCGCATTTAGCCAGAACTTCGAAGCATGGTGTCTACTGATATAGTGGGTCCTGTAGAAACAATTTGGAAAGCCGACCTGCAATGGGTTTTGATGCTGTTCTCAGACCGCCTTGCAGAGTCTCTGGTATGCCTGATGTCTATCAGCACTAATGTACATTTGAAACCATGCAAGCTATGGTGCTTCGCATGGCACGACAGGTCAAGCATTGCTGTTTTCAGTGCCAGTCTAGCCTATGCACATTTACATACATATATACAATTCATGACAACAAAGCTTTGAAGTGTTTCCAACCCTTCCAAACAAGCTGAACTTCTTCATCTGAACCCCTCCAACATGGGGGTACATCTCTCTCGCAACTCAGGAGGAAGCTTGGCATCCAGAAGATCCTGTATCCTGTCTCGACTATATCGAGAGCTGAAGTGAATCAGCAGAATGGCCTCATTCTGCAAGCACACCTAAAAATGATTGTAATCATAATTAAACATATGGAAACAACATAATAAAGCTTCTCGGCCCATGGTGAGCCAAGTACATGCAGGGTACACATAGGCCATTTGCACACACACAGCAAGTCAAGAAAGCAGGAGTTTCCATTTTTGGCTACACAAGGGTTACCTGGAACTTATCGGCGTGCTGCACAATGTCATCAATATGCATGTGCCCACGTTCCTGCATACACACCATTCTGTGACTGGCCGTGCCGTACTACTCAGGAAAAACCAAAACGAAAAGAACACACTATGCCTTTTGCCATTGATTGAAAAAGCCGAGGTATGTTGGGCATCCCTGTAGAGCATCAAAGGTAGAGAATCACTCAAAGAGGCAGGCAGCTTACTAGCTGCGTAATAGGTCACAGGTGAGCATGAGTGGACAGAATAAAAGGTCATGACAACGTAACCTCCAGCAAGCATATTTGATGCATGTGGAGAGATCCAGAACAGATTGATGTGTTGCTTCTGCTCCTGAGAACAGACACAGATTACTGAAGTGGATGTGGCAAGAGTTGAAGCATGCATCAGCATGCGTGAGCAACTGCTTTTGCTAGTGGAAGCATGACATCCCTGAAAACCCACAACAAATCTAACCATCAATGTCCGCCTAAACCTAACCTCAAACCAGAATCTCTTAAACTCTCAACATCTGCCTCACTCACCTTAGCATCCTCTACGGACATCTCATCATCCAGAAAGGTACATTCCATGATTAGAAGCCTGGCCCGGAACACTTCTTCATTGGCAGGGTCTGTGATGAAATCCACTGTGGTGTCACCAGTAAATGCAAGCTCCGGAACCACAACATGATGTGTGATCTCCTGCACACAAATCACACTACATACATCCTTAACATCCCACGACTTTTGAAATGCCTTGTGCACTGTGTTGTGCATCATTTCCTCCACACATGAGGCAGGATTTATCAACATCCCATGACATGTACATCATGCTCAGAAGCAGCTGCAGCAAACAAAGGCAGACCAACGGCAACAAAGCACATGAAGAGGCTGATGAAACAGGGCAAGATAGGGCTGATGGGGACATCAAAACAGGTGTTTACAGAGACCCAGGGGAAGGCAAGAAAGGGCAAATCCAATGACAGGCCACCAAGGGCAAGGTGAGGCAAACTCAGAAGGCAACAGAGGGCAACATGAGGCAGAAGCAGAGGGCAGCAAAAGGCAATACAGGGCTGATTGGAAAGGCACCAAAAGCTTAATTCACCTCGCCTCGTTTTTTGGCAGCAGCAATCTCCTGGCCAGGCAGACCATGGTACTCTGCCTTTAGTTTGTTGCGCTGAGATCTTAACAAGTACCCCTGCAAGCCAGGCTTACATCAAGCTT
>JAABUO010001208.1_pt1 | contig 35623 bp, 35 predicted proteins | sample 5559291 | NCBI WGS metagenome assembly JAABUO01 (sample SAMN10711878, study PRJNA513372) | rock metagenome | isolation source: Antarctica rocks | place: Antarctica: Victoria Land, Finger Mt sud
TGGACTGCACCCCTGAAGTGAGACAAACGGTTAAGGTGCGATGGTCTGGTTCTTGTCTCGGTTCTCGTGATGGCTTTTCTCGAACTCAGCGGGCGGCAAGTAGCCCAGGCTAGAATGCAGGCGCTTCTGGTTGTAAACCGCTTCCAAGAAGTGGCCGATCTGCGCTTTGGCATCGGCCAAATTATCGTATTCGCTCAAGTACACCTGCTCGCACTTCAAGGTCTTCATAAAGCTCTCGGCTTTAGCATTGTCGTAAGGATTGCCTTTCCTGCTCATGCTAATTTGAATGCCGCTCTCATTGAGCAGATTTGTGTACTCGCCCGAAGCGTACTGGACGCCGCGATCTGAATGATGCACTTCTGGCTTACGTTCCTGCAACGCCATTTTCAGCGCGGTTGTTGCCAGTGCCGCGTCCAGGCGGCGGCCCAGCGACCAACCTAGACAGCGGCGCGAACACGCATCGAGCACGACCGCTAAGTAAATGAACTCGTGGCCCAAACGAATGTACGTCAGATCAGAGACCCAAAGCTGGTCGGGAGCGGCGATGTCCATCTCCGCAGCGATGTTCGGGTAGACAGGCAGCCGATGATCGCTATTGGTTGTCGCCACAAACCGCTTCTTGGGCAGCCGCAGCAAGTTCTCCTCGCGCATCAGGCGCAGGACTCGCTTGTGGTTTACCGTCATGCCCTGCCGCTTTAGCTCATGAGTAACGCGGCGATAACCGTAGCAAGACCACTCAAGCGCCACCTGCTGCACCTGCGAGCGCAGCAGGTCGGGCTTTGCCATTGGCTCTTGAAGCAGGCGGTAATAGTTTGCTCGCGGCAGTCCAAAGGCTTGGCAGCAAGCGCCGACGCTATAGCCTTGCTGGACAAGCACGGAGATGGCCTCGCTCATTGCCCTGCCTCCTTGCGCTGTTGTTCTTGAACTGATCGCTCTTGAAAAGCCAAGACTTTTTTTAAGAGGCTGTTCTCGATGGTCAGTTGACCGATCAGGCGTTCAAGCTCCGCGACTTTGGCGTCCGCAGTGTAAGCATGACCGTTGCCTTGAAAAGCATTCTGGGTATACTGCGTGTGCAGTTTCTGCCACTTTGCGATCAGGTTTGGATGCAACTCATGTTCGCGGGCAGCCTGCGCGATGGACTTACCCGCCTGAACTTGGCGGATCACTTGCAGCTTAAAGTCTTTGGTGAAAATACGGCGTTTCAGGCTCATGGTCGGTGGTCTCTCTTTCGGAGTATACCACCTTAACCGTTTGTCTCACTTCAGGGGTGCAGTCCACTTTCACTCAAAGTAGGACTTGCATTACTGGGAGCCGCTCCATCTTGAGAACCAAGATTTCCTATTGTCGTAATGACTTGACCTTGTGTAACCGTCAATGTTCCACTGCTTGGATCGGCGGCAATGTTAGCGCCGCCAGCTATTAAGGTAGAAGCAAGGTTTATCTTGTTGTCATTTGTCGTGTCTGTTGGGGCCTGTGCCGCCCCGCCTGAAACACCCATGATGGTAATGCCACCAGACGCGATGTTGACCGCCGACAGATGTCCGCTGGGGTCGCTGAAGTTGACGGGATCGCCATTGCAGTAGACGTAGGGCGACTGCGACAAGTCCGTGTCCCGCGTAATGAACCGCCCCCACTCCGCGTCGTAGTACCTGGCTCCCACCCGCTGGTACGGGTCTAGGCCCGACGGACTATCCCCGTCGTTGCGGTAGCCTTCCGCCCCGTGAAAGCCGAACGGACTGCCCGTGCTGCCCGTCGTGTTCACCTCGCGCCCGAACGCATCCATCTCCTGCGTGCTGGTCACCCCCTGGCTGCCGTTCGTTTCCAGCTTGGTCGTGCCTTGCTTCATCATGTCCTGTCCGCGCTACTTAGCAGGCGGCGTGTTCGTGGTGGGAGCCGGGCCAATAGTGATGGCGGGAACGGCTGCTGGGTTTGGCTGTATATACATCTTGCCGCCGGGAAAATCGATCAATACTCGGTAGCCGGAAAGAACGTCCATGCCGAGCGAAGGTGGCAGTTTTTCGGAGGCTGGGCGTATTGCTATGAGAAAGTCTCGCAATGTCAAATCACCTAAGCTCAACTTATCTGTCTTAGCGTCAGCAACAACATCAGCACCATAAATTATTTTATTCCCTTGCTGATCTCTCATCTTCAACTTTATCTTTTTCGCTAACTGCTCCGAAACATATGTGCTATCAGAGCCAGTATCTAAGGCGAGATTTTCGTCGCCTTCAACTCCATTGTTAACAAACCGAGCCGTGACATACCATTGCAACTCGTTAACATGAGTCAAAGGTAGAATGCAAGGTTGAGCAATCCCAATTTGCCCCACTTGCTCCTGAGACAAGTTTCCTGGTATGCAGAATCCTAATTTATGTGTTCGACCATCCAACAAAATGGCAACGTGCTCTAGCAAGTTAATTCCAAGTATGCCTTGATAAGGATTAGCTTCACCAATGCTTGGGGACAACACAAATTGCTTGGCTTCCAAGACGAACAGGGGCGCATTGTTGAATAATAATGTGCCAGCTTTCAACGTAGAAATGTTTGTCATCATAGCCTGCTTTCCCTTCCACAGAATCGGCGAACCGTTTTCCGAGTCGACTGCGGGCATCAAGGGCAGGTTCATTTGTTCGGCAAGTTCCCTGCTGATGAGACTGCCGGAAGAGCCTGTATCAACCAAAAATGTGGCTGTCTGCGTGTCATTAATCTTCACCTGGATTAGTGGTTGTCCGCTTCCTGGGAGCATTCCAAAATGCAGGGGCTTATAATCAATCTGATGAAGGTGTTGATGTGTCTGGCTTGCCTTATCTTCTGCAAAAGCAGACTGGTTGCCTGTAGAGAGGCATAGCAAGGCCACGACAATCAAGAACAATAAAACAGAGTTTAAGGCAGTTTTAGACACGAATTTCTCCTCAAATTAGATATTGTGCGGCTAACGAATGAGATGCTTGGAGAGAAGTCGGCAGTTTTTCAAAATAGAAATACTGCCGACCTCAAATGATGGGATTTTTCTACCAGAAATTACTCTTGTAGCCTACGCTGAACATAAATCCTCCATTCGACGAAACTTGGCCCCCAGCAGTAAAGCCACCGCCAGAGTAACCAAGCCCCAATGTTTGCGTTCCTTGTCCTGTTCCCAAGTTGTAACTACCGGAAAATGTGGCACCTAGGCCACTCAAAACGCCGCTCAGGGGTATTTTGCCTGACTCGCCTACAGAAGACAAGTTTCCGTTGTGAAATCCAGCGGTCACACTTTCCGTTCCATCCGCACTTGTTTGGGTTACAGAGACACCGCCGCCTGACGAACCGACAGTTGTCGTGCCGCCTCCTGGGGTTGGTATGGTTCCACTGCCCCCAGTCGGCCCGCTGCCTCCGAGACCAGGATAAGTGGTGCCGCCATCCCCGTCAGGGCCACCGGGTTCGCCGTAGCCCTGGTCGGGAGACTGGCCGGGAGGCGGAGGGTCCCCAACCGCGTGCCCGCTGGGGTCGCTGTTGTTGACGGGGTCGCCGCCGCAGTAGACATAGGGCGACTGAGACAACTCCGTGTCCCGCGACAGGAAGCACCCGAACTCGGGGTCGTAGTACCTGGCTCCCACCTTCAGCAGCGGTGACGCATACGTCGGCCCGAAGCCGTCCGAGCGGTAGCCGCTGCCTGCACCCCACTGGTAGTGGTTCCCGGTGCTGCCGCTCGCTGTTAGAGGCACGCCGTAAGCCTGGGACGTGCCGGACCAGACAACGCTCTGGCTGCTGTTGGTGGTCTGGCGCACGGCTCCCAGCCCGTCAGACAGCAAGGTCTCGCCGCCGCTGCTGACCAAGCCGTTGCCGTACAAGTTCACCTGCCCTGTCGTCTGGTTCGTCTCCGTCAGCGGCGCATCCCCGTCAAGCTGGTAATCCAGACGCGCCCCGGATGATGTCACCCACCCAAGCTGACGGTCCAGGCCGTCGTACTTGAAGTACGTCGTGCCGCTGCTGACCGCAATGGCCGTCAGGTTGTCGTCAAAGTCATACCCGTACTGCGTCCCGTACCCGCCGCCGCTGGCTGAAAGGCCGGTTGTCTCGGTGTTGCGTTCTCCGTTAGCATCATACCCGAACGTCGCGGACGCATACGACGTGCCGCTGTAGGTAAACCCGGTCAGCTCATCGTCAGCATCGTAGCTGAAGGTGCCGTTGAGGTAGCTGCCGCTCTGGCTGGTGCGGTTGCCTGCCGCGTCATAAGCGTAGGAGATGTTCTCAGGAACCGTGCCGTTGCGGACTTCGCTGGTGAGGTGGCCCAGCCCGTCATAGCCGAAGTTCTCGGTGGTCTCGTTGTTTGTGCTGGGGTTTGTGCTGTGGCCTTCTAGGGTGTAGGTAATCTGCCCATCGGCGTTGAAGGCGCAGTCATAGGCCGAGAGGACTGCCCCAGTAGTATTGGAGATGTTGTAGACCGAGCTGCGCCAGTTGTTGGCGAGGTAGTAGGTGTCGGTGCGGAGGCCGTTCGGGAGGTAGGCTTGGCTCTGGTTGCCGTTGGGGTCGTAGACGTAGGAGACCGTCTGACCGGGGATGCCGGCGGTGCTGATCTGGTCGCGAACGGTGTAGGTGAAGGCATGAATATTGCCCAGGTAGTCGGTGGTCGTGGACAGCAGTCCCTTTTGCCCTGCCGCGTCGTAGACGTGGGTGAGGATGGCGGTGCCGTTGTAGTGGCGCAGGAGTAGGGTGAGCAGGTGGAGGAGTAGCTGGGCGGTCATCTGCCGCGATACGCGGGTCAATGGCATGACGACAGATTGCCCGTTGATGCAGCAGGAAAAAATGGTCGGCAGAGTCGCGGGTGTATTGAGGCTTGTCCAAAAGCGCGTTGATGCCGGCAAGCGCACCCGGAAAGTCATGGCGGCTAAACCGGACAACTGCGTTTTTGTAAACAGGGTCCTGTTGAGCGGTTAAGGCCGCGAAGGGCGCAACGGCATGGGCTGGCGAACGCTCGGCGGTTTTTGCGTGACACCCAGCGAGAAGAACCAGCGGAATGCCGGCAGAGCGGCGGAGAATCGATAAGAAGGCAGACATAACCGTACCACCCAAAGCACACAATAGCCAAATAGACGGCTGCAATGATTGCTACCAGTGGCGGTGGAGGGCGGTTAGCAACAACTCCATTATACAGTATTGAAACTCGAAGTCAACATGCTTGACAAAATATTTTTTGGGTAAGTGGCAGTACGAACACAGAGCACGTTGAACAACCATTTTAGATAAGCAGGTACAATATGGGTGAGGGAACACAATGTCAGTTTCAATGCGCGGCGGGGCATCGGGGCGGACGGGAGCGGGGCAGGAGGGGAAGGACAAGAAGCCGCTGAAGCCGGAAACGCTGAAGCGGGTGGCGCTGACGTTTAGGCCCTACCACACGCAGGTGGTGGGGATTGCGGTGACGGTGCTGCTGGCGGCGGCGCTGGGGCTGTTCCCGCCGTTCCTGCTGCTGGCGATCATCAACAAAGGGCTGCTCGGGCGGAATATGGCGCTGGTGTCCCGTGATACCCTGCTGACACTTGGGGCGACACTGGCGTCTACGGTGCTGACGCTGTACTACGGCTACTTGAGTGTTCTGGTCGGGCAGCGGATCATGCGCGACCTGCGGAACCAGTTATACCAGCATTTGCAGGGGATGGCGCTGCGGTTCTTTGCGGACACGCGGACGGGAGAGATCCAGGCGCGGCTCGCCAATGATGTCGGCGGGGTGCAGTCGGTGCTGTCGGACACGGCGGCGACGGTGCTGTCCAACACCACAGTCGTGATCTCGACGCTGATCGCCATGATCGTTATGGACTGGCGGCTGACGCTGCTGTCGGTGGGGGTGCTGCCGCTGTTTGCGTGGCTCGGGAAGCTGATCGGGGAATGGGCGCAGGGCATCCGCAAGGAGGTGCAGACCCGGCTGGCCGACATGAGCGCGACGATGCAGGAGACGCTGTCGGTGTCAGGCGCTTTGCTGTCGAAGACCTCCGGGCGGTCGGGGCTGGCGCTGGCGAAGTTCTCCGGCGAGAACGACGCGCTGACCGACGCACAGACCAAGCAGGCGATGGTTTTTCGGGTGTTCTTCAACCTCATCGGCCTGACGTTTTCACTGACCCCTGTGCTGGTCTACTGGCTGGCGTCGGACCTGATTGTCGCACGCGGCGACCATCACCTCTCGTTCGGCACGATTGTGGCGTTCACGGCGCTGCAAGCGCGTCTGTTTTTCCCGCTGACCGGCCTCCTCAATGTGCAGGTGGATGTCACGAGTGCGCTTGCGCTCTTTGATCGCATCTTTGAGTATTTGGACCTCAAGCAGGAGATCGTAGACGCACCGGACGCCATCGCCTTGTCTCCCGCCCAGATTCGCGGGCAAGTAGCGTTTGACGCCGTTTCGTTCCGGTACGACGAGTCGCAGGTGGAGCCGACGCTCAGCGCGATCACGTTTGAGGCGGAGCCGGGGCAGCTTATCGCCCTAGTCGGGCACTCGGGGTCCGGCAAGACGACGCTAACGTCGATTATTCCGAGGCTATATGACGCCGACACTGGGCGCGTCTTAATTGACGGCTTTGACGTGAAGCAGATCAAGCTGGAGTCGCTCGGGCAGTCTATCGGCGTCGTCACTCAAGAAACCTACTTAGTTCACGACACCATCAAAGCCAACCTGCGCTATGGCAACCCCGATGCGACCGACGCCGAGCTGATCGCCGCCGCCCGCGCCGCCGCCATCCATGACCATATTGCATCGCTGCCCGACGGTTACGATACGGTAGTCGGCGAGCGCGGCTACAAGCTTTCGGGAGGCGAGAAGCAGCGGGTGGCGATTGCGCGGGCTATTCTCAAGAACCCGCGCATCTTGATTTTAGACGAAGCCACTTCGGCTTTAGACACGCAGTCCGAGCGGCTGATCCAATCCGCGCTGGTGCCGCTGATGGCCGGTCGCACGACGTTTGCGATTGCCCACCGGCTGTCTACAATTCTGGCCGCCGACCTCATTCTGGTGCTGGACCGGGGCCGGATTGTCGAGCGCGGCACCCACGCTGATTTGGTGGACGCGGGCGGCGCGTATGCCGCCCTGTACGCCGCTCAGTTTGAAGAAGCGGGGTCTGAAGGCGCTGTTCTTTCTCTTGCCTGATTCTCTCCCTAACGACTGCCCTTACCCAAATCTGCTGATATCCAAACGCGTCCTTTGCTTGACACGGAAAATTATGCTTTGTATAATAGGCACGTTGAGGCGAGGTCAGTCTTAAGCGCAAGCAGAATAACACAAAGGCAGTAGAGCAACATTCAAGTAAACGGTTGCATTCCTCCTCCATGCTGTTCCTCTGCTTGTCGCTGGGTCATCCGCATCCTTCACTCAAAATCTCGTCCGACAGAGTTCCATCAGTAAGTTGTTAGACCAAGTTGACGAACTGCAAACTCAGAGCTTCGCCCCAGCGCGGAAGTTCCCTTCGATCAAGACAACATTCCCCGGCTTTACCTAGCCCGCCGAAAACTGCGCCCTGATAGGTGATTCAAACTCCTGTTTCTGCGAACGGCCCCTTTAAAGCATTGTTACCAGGGGAAAAAGCCGTCTCAAATCCCCGAAGATAAGAAAGCCTGCGAATCTTTCGTGGGTCATCCAAAGTCCTGACACACCACTAAATCACCCTCTGCGCCTAGCGCTGCTTGTATAACTCTGAGAGAATACCTATGAACTTGCCGCCGCTCCCCGTTCTCGTCGCGCTTTCCTGCGCGTTCGCCGCCGCGCCAGTATCCACTGCCGCGTCCTCGCCGGCACCCATCAAGACAACGACACCAGTGAAAACCTCTGCGCCGGTCAAAACGGCGGTTCCCACCACGCCATCCGATCCGGGCAAAGATGCCTCTGGACAGACCATTTATGATGGAAACTTCCAGAACGGCTGGCAGTATTGGGGCTGGGCACAGGGCGAGGTGTCCTGCCCCTCCCCGGCACTTTCCGTAAGCTCCTTGAAGGTCCAGGAAGGCGCGTGGCAGGCGGTTTACCTGCACCACGACGCACAGCAGACAGCGCCGGGAATGACGCTCAGCTTCTGGATCAACGGCGGCAAGGGCAACGGACAGAGCCTGGTTGTCGCCGCGCTCCGAAATGGAGTGCCACAACCCGCTGTCCCGCTGCCGGCGCTGAAGCCAGGCCGCTGGCAGCAGGTGCAGATCTCCCTGCCGAAACTTGGCATCGGCGAGGTCTCGGATTTCAGCGGCTTATGGATTTGGAATTTTTCCAACGGCACGCTGGCCCCGTTCTATGTGGATAAAATTGCGATTTCGCCGGGTGCCGCTCCCGCCCCGCCGCCACCTCCTCCGGCTCCGCCCGCCGCGCCGGGCGGACTTTCCGCCGCGCCGGTTTGGGCCAAAAGCTGTCCGATCTGCGGCGGCATGGCGATGGCACACATCGTCACCGGCTGGAACGCCGTGTCCGGCGCGTCCTCCTATACCGTGTACCGTAATGGCGTGAAGCAAATCAACCAGGCCGCGCCGGGCTGGACCGACATGGGAGTGACCAGCGGGCACCTCTACTCGTATACGGTTTCCGCGACCGGACCGGGCGGCGAAGGGGCACATTCGGCTTCGGTGTCCCAGGCGGCTCCCATGCCGCCGGCCCCGCTGACGGCCCCGACGAATTTGAGTGTGCTGGCACTCTGGCAGAACGGAACCGCCGATGCCCTGTCGTGGACGCCTGTTGCCGGCGCGGCCTCCTACAATGTCTACCAGTCGGATGTCCAGGTCGCACACGGCCTTACGGTGGCGGCCTTCACGGTCCCCCCGGACATCAATGAGGGCAATGCTCTGTACACGGTGACTGCTGTAGACGGCACGGGAACGGAAAGCCTGCCGTCGGCGGTCGCCGGCTTTACGCAGGCCTATACTTCCGGCACCGTTTCCGGGTGCAACAACTACATCCCAGCTCCGCCGGACACGCTTGTCGCCGTGCCGGACTGGAACGGCAATGGCCCGCGCGTTGTGGTGAGCTGGCATGCGTTTGGCCTGAACACGTTCAATGTCTACCGCGACGGCGCGAAAATCGCCAGCGGCATCTGGCGAGAATACTATGTGGACACGGACATTCAGCCCGGCTCCACGCATTCCTACACGGTCGCTGCCCAGAATAACGACTGGCTGCCCAGCATTGAAGGATCGCAGTCCGAGCCTATTATCGCGGCCGCCCCGAATGCAGCACCGGCCATGTCTTCAACAAAGGTCCAAATCACAAAAGTGGTCCCGAACGACGACAGCGTCGTTGTTTTCTTCGCCCCCGTGGCCGGAGCCGCCGACTACCGCATTTATGACGCCGCCCATCCGGCCATCGTCAAGTATGCCGGACAGATCACCCAGCAGCAGACCGGCGCGGGATTTATGATCCGTACTCCCATTGCGATCCAGTGGAACGGCATTGACCCGTCGAAGGGCGCGAACTTAGTCGTGCAGGCCGTGGACAAGCTGGGGCCGTTCCAGAAGATGGATGGGAGCACCGGCGATGGAACAATGAACATGGGCGGCATGAGCATGGCTGGCGGCATCGCCGAGGCAATCAACGGCCAGGGTGACCCGTCCAATGTTCCCAATGTTTTGGCCCAGTCGGACCCGTATCCGGTAACCTGTGTGCCGTTTACGCTCAGCGGGGATCAGGTCTTCCAGGATAACTTCCGCAGCAGTACGCCTCTAGTCAAGCAGCCGAACCCTGCTCCTCTGCCGGGGTCTCAGTTCTACGGCTCGCCCAACGACTACGCGGCCTTTGCCAACGACAAATGGGAAATCCGCGAATATGGAGCGGACCTGACGAACACTAAAATCTTCATGATGGGCAGCCATTTCATGGACACCCTGTATGACGGCGGCGGCCTCGGCTCAAGCTCGCCTCCGCACAACAACAACGCTTCGCTGGTGATGGTGCCGAAAGCCACGGCGGACATCTCAGGCGGCAAGGTGCTGCATGTCACCTTTGAGGTGGACGCCCACATGGACGGCCGCCGCTGGTGCGAGTTAATGGTCGGCGAGGTCGGAGACCCCCTCATTGATGCCGCCAAGTTCGATGCGTTCGGCGATAAGCCTACGGTCAGCGGGAAGCTGCTGCGCTGGCAGATTGAAGCCGACAACAACAACCTGCAAGTGTTCCTGGGTGACGGCAACACGGCGGGTGTTGATCTGATCCAGCCGACTGACTTCGCGGACGGCCTCTCGGCGGCCCGCACCTACTGGGATCATACCGGCCCTCTCGCCAATGGAACCCTGCAGGACCTGGACAAGCGGCACCGGTTCGATCTGTACCTGTCGAAGACGCATTACCGCATCGAGGAAACGACTCCCGACGGCCTGTATAACATGGTCCGGGAGAAAGACTTCCCTGCCGGCGTCACTCTCCCGTTTGACAAATGCCAGGTCTACTTCGTGCATCAGCTCTACCACACGTCAAATGACATTCAGGAGGTCATCAAGTACCAGCCGTTCAACTCCTACTGGCCGAACTTCCGGCCCTATTCGGACGAAAGACATTGGGATGACCTCGGGCTTGAGGTGCTTAACGGTTTCCCACATATCGCCGCCGATTGATAGTCTTCTGACAAAGTTTGCAGTGAGGTTGGTGCGCGTCTCTGCCGGTATCGCCGCGGTGACAAAACTCGGTGCGAGGCTTAATCTCCTCGCACCGGGAACACTGCTTGTGAGTCTCTGAACGAAAGCGGTGTGTTCTAGAACCGTCAAGTGTTTTCCGAACACAGTTTTTGCAGTGAGAATGCAGTCCGTCTGGTCGGTCATTACGAAGGTAGAAGGCGCTGACTGGCTGTATCTCTCTGCATTTGGAGCATTGACGCTCAATCGCACTTGAGAATGTGTGCCGATGTTCCTGTACATGGTCAGACTGAGACGAAAAAACTTCAAGATTACTCAACGCATTGTTAAGTTTGTTGCCGTCCTTATGATGCACGACCTCAAACGGAGTGAGTTTTCTCTGCAAGTGCTGTTCCAGCACAAAGCGATGCTCATGCACTTGTTTCCCGTCAGCGTCTCGAACACGCCGATAACCTTTGTGTACGGTTCCTGTGCGCCGGGCTGCGCTGTGGCAGTCATGCGAGCAAAACTTAGCTGTGGAGCGAGCGGAAGTAAACGCATTGAGACACCGTGGACACTTGTGGGGAAAAGACATACCTCATTATACCTCGTAGACTACTGGAACAACATGGCCTTCTCTGTGTTGAGCGACTGCTCAGCCGCTGCCCAGCCTTAGCACCCCTTTCGGGTACGCTACTTAATTTCTCTAGGGGAGCGGTTATTCCGCTCCCCGTTTTTGTTTGCTGATATGAGTTGGCACACTTCTTGCACTAAGCAAGCTTGCTGGACATCTTCCTTTTTGTGTGGTAATCTTGGGTATGCGACGCCAGCTTTTTTTTCTCCAGCAGCGCCTTTTTGCGTTCTTCTCGTTTCTGCTGCTCGACAACATGACCAGCGGCCGGGTGCGGGTCGCACTGCTTCGCTTTTGCGGCGCGACGATCGGCAAGCGGTGCTTTGTGCGCGGCGGCCTTCTCATCCAAGAAAGCTTTCGTTTGCTGCTGGGCGACGATGTGTTCATCAACGCGGGCTGCTGCTTTGATTTGTCCGCGCCCATTGTGATCGGCAGCCGCACCCAGGTGGCGTATCAAGTGACGCTGATGACGGGCGGCCACGCGATTGGCACCCACGACAGCCGGGCCGGAGCGCACTGCCCGGAGCCGATTCACATCGGCGAGGGAGTCTGGATCGGCGCACGGGCGATTGTCCTGCCCGGCGTCACGATTGGAGCCGGGGCGGTTGTCGCCGCCGGGGCGCTGGTGACAAAAGACGTCCCGCCCGATACGCTTGTCGCGGGAGTCCCCGCGAAACCAATTCGTACCTTAGAGACCTCATGACTTTGCAAGACAAAACGTATCGGTTCGGGTTTGTCCTGACCACCGCCGCCGGCAACATGACCCGGTATCGGAACCTCCGCAAATACGCAGACCGTGACCCGGATGTAGAATGCCTCTGGGCACCGATCAAGCATTATTTGGAGCCGGACCCGTTCCGCCGCCTGCCGGGGCCGCTCCGGTCCCGCGCGATTGTCCTGCGCGAGGCCGCGCCGGTCATGCAGGAAGCGGGAAGCCTCGACGCCGTCATGTTCCATGCGTTTGAGCCGTATGTGCTGTCCGTGCTGCGTTATGGAAATACCCAGAAGCCTCTGATCGTCTGGAGCCAGGACAATCCGCCGCTGTCCGGGCAGGTATCCGAACCCAAATACGGCGGGGTCCATGCCCGGAGTGAGCGCCGCCGGCGTCTTCGCTACCAGTTTGACCGCTGGTGTGCGCGGCGAACCGGGTTGTTTCTGCCCTGGTCGAAGTGGGCCGGCGATATTTGGGTGCGTGACTGCGGGGTGCCGTCCGAAAAAGTCCACGCGATCCATGTCGGCGTGGACCTAGAGCTCTGGCCTTATTCGCCGCAGAAAGCGCATTCCGGCCGGCCGCAGGTTTTGTTTGTTGGCGGGGATTTCCAGCGCAAAGGCGGGGACCTGCTGCTCCAAGTTTATTCCGAACACTTTGCGGACCGGGCGGATCTGCACCTGGTCACGAAGCAGCCTCCAGCCGATCTGCCGCCGAATGTGCAGGCGTATACCGACATGGGAGCAAACGACCCGCGTCTGCGTGCGCTGTATGCGGATGCGGATTTGTTTGTGCTGCCGACCCGCGCCGATGTTTCCTCCATCGTCGCCCTGGAAGCGATGGCGACCGGGCGGCCCGTCATCTCGACTCGCATGGGCGGCATTCCGGACATTGTCCGCCACGGCGAAACGGGGTTTTTAGTTGACCCCGATGACGGCGCGGCGCTGGCGCAGGCGATGGGAACTTTGCTGGGCGATCCGGCCCTACGCCGCCGGATGGGGGCGGCGGGGCGTGCGGTGGTAGAGCGCGATTTCAGCGCCGCCGTGACTGTGCCGCTGATCTTGAATGCTATGAAACAGGCAGTAGACAAAGAGGCGGTAGATGCCCAGAACGCCGCCCTGAAAGAGAGACTATGAAGCTGACATTCTTGCGTCTCAGCCTGTACGGATTTCTGGCGGACCGGCTGCTGCCGGATGTGCAGGCGAGCGAGTTTGTGCGGGCGTCCCTCGCGCGTTCCCTCGCTGGGGATCAATATAGGCAGCAATGTCCGCCTGCGTGCACATGTTGATTTTGGCAACACCCCTCCGATGATAATGCTTGGCGACGGCTGCTATATCAACCGTCGGTGCACGTTCTATGCCGATCAGGGAAGCGTGATTGAGCTGGGCCGGAACGTCGGGCTGGGGCCGGAAGTGATGCTGTGGACGGGGACCCATCAGATCGGTACGCCGGACCAGCGCTGCGGCACCGGGCGGGCGGGGCCAATCGTCATTGGGGAAGGTAGCTGGCTCGGGGCGCGTGTGACCGTGCTTGCCGGCGTGACTGTCGGAGCCGGATGCGTTGTCGGCGCGGCGGCTCTGGTCAACAAGGACATGCCCCCGGACTCGCTGATTGCCGGCGTTCCCGCAAAAGTGCTGCGCCCGCTTCCCGTAGACCAGTTCAGCAAGGAGGACTTACCCGGCGGCAGGCCTCTGCGGGAGTCGGGTGGAGGAAAGCAGATGACGCGATGATCTCAATCATCCTATGCACGCGCGACCGCGCGAAAGACTTGCAGGAAACGCTGCGTTCGCTGGACGGGGTCTCAATCCCGAAGGACTCCGAATGCGAGCTTCTTGTTGTGGACAACGCTTCCACAGATGAGACGCCCGATGTTATTGAAGCCGCCCGAATGACCCACATGGCTATTCGCCGTCTCCGGGAGCCGAAGGCGGGCCAGAGCCGCGCCCGAAACCTGGGCTTGGCCGAAGCCCGAGGCGCAATTATTGCTTTCACCGATGATGACCTGCGCTACCCGTCAGACTGGCTGGAAGCCATGTCGAGGCCTCTGCGGGAAGGACACTACGATGCGGTCACCGGGGCGATGCGCCTTGCGCCGCATCTGGAACGGCCCTGGATGGGGCCGATGCACCGCCTCTGGCTTGCCGCCCCGCCGGAAGAAGGCACTGAGTTTGCGGGCAATCTTGTCGGCGCAAATATGGCCTTCCGGCGCGAGGTTCTCAGCCGGGTGCCGGGTTTTGATCCGGAGCTTGGTCCCGGCGCAAGCGGCTTCGGAGACGACACGCTGTTCGGGCATCAGCTTCTGGAAGCGGGGTACACGCTGGGAGCAGTCTCGCTCCGCACCGAGCATCATTTCCTGCCCGAGCGGCTGACGCGGGCGAGCTTTCTGAGTCATGCCAAAAAGCTGGGGAAGTCAGGCGCTTACACCTCCCATCACTGGGAACATGCACAGATGCGCCTGCTCCGGCTGCACCTTGCCAAGAAAATCATGCAGCTCGCGCTCTGGCGCAAGGCGCACCCGGCGGAAGTGGCGCAGGCGGAAGGAATGCACCCGGCGGAAATGCACCACCTGCGGTCGCTGCATTTGTATGGGTATGCGCTGGTGGAGCGCCGTCGCCCGCATCATTACGAAAGGCACGGGCTAGTCAAGAACGCGCCGGACTGAGGCGTGACGGCTTCCTGTAAACACGGCAACCGCCATAGTTACTGCTGAACAAGCGCCTGCCGAAACCCTTGCGCCGGGCGTCATGCCGCGCCTGCACTTCATTGACGGCCTGCGCGGCCTGGCGATGCTCATGGCGCTGACTTACCACTGCTGGCTCTTCGGCGGCAAATGGGTAATCGCCCTGCCGCTGGAACGCCCTGCCGCCAACGTGGCTGCCGTGCTTGGCTTCGGCCACATCGGCGTCAACTTATTTCTGGTCCTGTCGGGCTTTTGTTTGTACTGGCCGTTTGTCAAGGCCGGCCGGAAGCCTGAACCGACGCTCTGGCAGTTCGCCAAAAAGCGCTGCCGCCGGATTCTGCCGCCGTACTACGCGGCACTGCTGCTGTGCGCGGGGCCTGCCCTGGGTGCAGGCGCTGCATCATCACACGCCGTTTGACCTGCATTACTGCCTGGTCTGGCTGGGGCTTCACCTGCTGATGCTTCACAACCTCAATCCGAAGTATGTCCTCAGCATCAACGGCTCGCTGTGGTCGCTGGCGCTGGAATTTCAGCTTTACATCCTTTTTCCGGTCCTCGTGGAAGCTTATCGGCGCTTCAATGCCCGCGGCGTCCTTTGGACGGTGCTTGTGCTTTGCTCCGCCTACCGGCTCTTTTTGGTGCGCGGCCACTTTCTGCCGGATGACGCTTACGGATATGTGCTGGCTTACAGCGTGTTTGGGCGATGCTTTGAGTTCGCCCTGGGCATGTTCGCCGCGCTGCTGGTCGCTCGCCAGCATGCGGAGAAAAAATCGCTGCTGCGGCCTGCGGATTTTGTGGTCGCGGCGGGGGTTGTCGGGGCCGCCGTGCTGGACGGGCGGCTTAGGGAGTTCCAAACCCTGACTGATTGCGCGTGGGGACTGCTGTTCGCGGCGCTTCTTCTGGCCGGGAGCCGCCCGAAGAGCTTCGTGCATCGGGCCTTGTCCCAGAAGTATCTGGTTCACCTGGGCATTTTCTCGTACAGCGTCTATTTGATCCACTTGCCGCTTGTCCTGCTGATGGGACAGTACGCCGCCCGGCATTCCAACTCGTTCCAGATTGTGTTCATGCTCTTCACAGCATCACTGATGGTCGGCCTGGGCTATGTGTTCCACCTGCTGTTCGAGCGTCCGTTTATGGACATGCCCTCTCGCAGAGCGTGATTTGTCCGATAATCAAGTATACTAAGCCCGCAATGACGATTCGAACGCATGACTCCTTGAAGACGCCTAATTACCTGACGGACATGGCGGCGCTGCTGCTGGCGCTTTCTTCTGAGGAAATAGACCGGGCGATTGCACTTTTTTGGGACAATTACACCCAGCGGCGGCGGGTGGTGTTCTGCGGCAACGGCGGCTCGGCGGCGACGGCAAGCCATCTGCCAGCGGACTTTCAGAAGAACATGTTCCTGCGGGGCGGCCAGCCGTGGGAATGTTTGTCGCTGGTGGACTCGGTCCCACTTCTGACGGCCTGGAGCAACGACACCGAGTACGCGCAGGTCTTCGCCGGGCAGGCAAAAACCTGGCTCCGGCCCGGTGACCTACTGGTTGCGATCAGCGGCAGCGGCAACTCTCCAAACATCCTGGCGGCGGTCGAGGCCGCGCACGAGTGCGGCGCGGCGACTCTCGGCTGGAGCGGCTTCGGCGGCGGGCGGCTGGCGCAGGTGGCGCAGCATAACATTGTCGTTCACAAAAACAACATGCAGATGGTGGAAGACGCGCACATTGTCATTGGTCACCTGATTTTCACCGCCCTGCTGGAGCGCCTGGCGGCATAACCTTCCTCAATGCCAGATAAAACGCACCAACCAAAGAGAACATACCAATTCGCATTTGTCATGGACCAGCAGGTGGGCCTCAAAACGCAGGCGCTGAACTGGGAGCGCGTGGTTTCCGAAGAGGCATCGGTTCAGGCGGCCTGGGTGCCGGTCTGCTACGCGGCGGACGGGGGGCTGATAACGCGCCTGCCGGGCGTGCCGTCCGGCATCAAAGGCAGCCTGCGCGGGATCGCCGAGATCAAAAGCGGGCTGGGGCAGACGCAGTTCGATGGGATGCTTTGGGCCACCTGGGCTGCAAAGTCCGTGCCGGCTTTCGTGAGCGCCGCGCCGTCGTTTCTGGTCATGGACATGACGCCGGTTCAGATGGAAGCGCTGGGCGAGTTCTACGGCTACGGCAAAGCGCGTGCCCGCTTCGGGGCGGGATGGAAGCGCCGGGCCACCGATCGGATTTACCGCGCTGCCGCGCACTTGTTTCCCTGGAACGAGTGGGTCGCGGCCAGCCTGCGGGATGACTACGGTGTTCCCGGCAGTAAAATCACGGTGATCTCGCCGGGCGTAGACCAGCAGTTGTTCCGGCCTGATCCGGCTGTCCGGGCCGAAGACGGCGTGATGCGGCTGCTGTTTGTCGGCGGGGATTTCGAGCGCAAAGGCGGCGATCTGCTGCAACGCTGGGCCAGAGAAACGCGCATTTCGGTGCCCTGGGAGCTGCATTTAGTGACCCGCGATGAAGTGCCCGCAGCGCCGAATGTCGTGGTGCATCACGGGGTTGCCAACAACAGCCCCGCTTTGGTCCGTCTGTATCAGAGTTGTGACGTGTTCGTGCTGCCGACCCGCGCCGACTGTTACTCGCTGGCGGCAATGGAAGCGATGTCGTGCGGCCTGCCGGTGGTGATCTCTAATCTCGGCGGCATCGCGGAGATTGTCTCGGACGGCGAGACCGGCATTCTGCTGGAACCCGGCGCATACGAACCGCTGGCATCTGCGTTGGATGCGCTTGTTTCCGACGCCGCCCGGCGGCAGGCAATGGGGCAGGCGGCGCTGACGCGGGCGCAGGCGCGCTTCAACTGCCGGACCAACTTGGGCCGCATCTTAGAGACGATGAAAGCAGAAGCGATGAAAGCAGAAGCAAAATGCGCTTAGGCTTTGCATTGGAATACTCGCTGGGACACACGACCCACGCGCAGAACTTGAAGCGGGTGCTGGAAACCCAGCCGGAAATCGCGCCGACCTATGTAGACCTGCCGTATAGCGGCATGACCGGGGCGTGGACGCGCCTGCCGGGGGTGCGCTCGAACTGGTCCCTGCGGGCATCCCTGGGGGCGTGGCACGGCCTGCGCCGTCAGGCGCGGCATCTGGACGGGGCACTGTACCATACGCAGGTGACCTCGCTGTTTGCCGCCGGCCTGATGCGTCAGGTGCCTTCGGTGATCTCTTTAGACGCAACGCCGCTTCAATATGATGCGCTGGGAGCGTTCTACGGCCACACGCCCAGTTCCAATTCGCGGCTAGAGGCGCTGAAGAAGCGCCTGAACCAGCGGGCGTTCGGCGCGGCGCGGCATCTGGTAACGTGGTCGGAATGGGCCAAAAACTCGCTGGTGACGGATTATGGCGTGTCTGCTGAGAAGATTTCGGTCATTCCGCCGGGCATCAGCACTGCGCTGTGGCGTCGTCCCCGGACGGCGCGGGTGCCGGGGCCGGTGCGCCTGCTGTTTGTCGGCGCGGACTTTGCCCGCAAAGGCGGCGATACGCTTTTGGAAGCTTTCCGCCTCCTGCCTCCTGACCTAGCACATCTCACCGTGGTCACGAAAACTGAGGACGCTGGGAACAATTTGCCGAATGTCACTGTCCGGCATGATATTGCGCCGAACTCTGAGGCGCTGCGAACGCTTTACGCGGACGCCGACTTGTTTGTCTTTCCCACGCGCGGCGACTGCCTGCCGCTTGCCGTCATGGAAGCCTTGACGTCAGGCCTGCCCGTTGTCACCACCACCGTCGGCGCACTGCCGGAAGCGGTCTCGCATGGCGAGACCGGCTGGATCGTGCCGCCGGACGATGCGCCCGCGCTGGCCGCCGCGCTGCAAGCGCTGGCGGGGGATGCCGCGCTGCGGGAACGGCTTTCCGTACAGGCCGCCCTGGTCGGCTCTGAGCGCTTTGATGCGGACGCCAACTACGGACGGTTGATCCGAACCGTGCAGGACGCGAAGGCAGCCTGACGGATGAGGATACGAAAGGATACGAGGGTGTAAACGACCCTGGGGCAAGCCCCAAGGGCTTTGACGGTGCCTCTTGACAAGACCGCTTGTCGCGCGGGCCGCCCCTTCCTTTGCTGGGGCGTCCCTGCTGTGGTCACGTTCCCCTTCGGTGAGAGAAGGCACTGTGTCTAGCGTCTGCGCCCCCCAGCGAGGGCGGGAGTTCCTGACCGACGGGGCAAGCCCCGTGGCTTCCAGACGGTGAACGCCCTCGCTGGAAGGTGTTCGGAAACACCGCCTGCCTTCCAGGTCTGCCAGTGCAGTCCAGGGGACAGAATACAGATTTAGCCTATCTTAATCTTGCTGTCCCCTGGACAGGCGGCACTTCTGAGTGCTTTTCAGCGAGTGACTTCGGTCACTCGCTCGTCATTTGTGAGTAACCCGTGAAGAAAATCCTGCTGCTTATTCCGAGTGTGCTGAAGACCGGCATTGAGGCCGAAGTCGCCGCAGACCGGCATCCGGTCATGGACTATTACGCCCTGGCGGAAACCCTGCGAGAGCGTGGCTGCGCCGTTGATTTCTTGGACTACGCGGCGGCAGAATCCGACCATTCGCCGGGGACGCGGCTTGCGGCACGCGGCGGGCTGGATGCCGCGCTGGCCTGGATGGCGTTTCAAAGGCGGCGCGGCTACGACGCCGTCTTCTCGAACGGCGAAAATGTCGGTGTCCCGCTCGCCCTGCTGATGGGCGGCGTTTCGGGCGGCCCGCGCCATGTGACCATCGGCCACCGGCTTTCCACCGGCAAAAAGCAGCTCTTCTTTACAAAGCTCCAAGCGCAGCGGCGGCTGGACAAAATCTTCGTCTACGCGAAATCGCAGGAAGACTGGGCCGTGAGCCGCCTGGGCATTGCCCGCGAGAAGCTTTCGCTGATTCCCTTTCACGCCGACGCCCGCTTTTATCGCCCGCTGCCGGAAGCCGTCGTCAGCCCTGAGCAGATCTGCTCGGCGGGTCTGGAATGGCGTGACTACCCAACGCTCATTGAGGCGGTCAGCACGATGCCGGAGCTGTCGGTCAAGCTTGCGGCGGCGTCGCCCTGGTCCAAGCACGACAATGAAACGGCAGGACGCACCCTGCCGCCGAATGTGGATGCCCGGCGTTATTCGTATGCCGAGCTGCGGGGTCTCTATGCCGCTTCCAGCTTTGTCGTGGTCCCAATCAAAGAAACGGATTTCCAGGCGGGCGTCACGACGATCCTGGAAGCGATGGCAATGGGCAAGGCTGTCATTGCCACCCGCACGACCGGGCAGACGGACGTGATCACCGACGGTGAGAACGGGCTGACCGTCGCGCCGGGCGACGTGTCCGGCTGGCGCGAGGCCATCTGCCGCCTGCGCGGCGACGCCGCTCTCCGTGCCCGCCTCGGCGTTAACGCCCGGCGCTGGGTGGAAGAAAACGCTACGCTGGACCTCTGGGCCAAGCGCATTGCCGCCGCCATCTCCCCCCAATCCTCGCAGTGATCCAAAAATAAAAATAAAGTTTGAACGCTAAATGCAAAGTTGGCACGGAACCTGCAGTAGTATAAGACGGGAACATCCCCGCTTGTTTGCTAGGTTTCGCGCAGAGGCAATTCCTGAATTATGAAAGCTATTACTGTCCCTCTTTTATCTGTTCTGCTCGTGCTGTCGGTCGCGGCCAATGTGCTGCTGTACCTGCGCTGGTCTACGAGCCGCCCGCTCGTGACGGTCGGCAGCGCGGTGATTACAAAGAAGCAGTTCCAGGACCAGATGGAGCATGATCAGGGCCAGACGGTCTTGACCAAGCTTGTGTTCACATCCCTGATTTCCCAAGCGGCAGGCCGAGCCGGCGTCACACCGACTAATGCCGACATTGACGGGCGGATTGCCGCTATCCAGCGTCAGCAGCCCCAGGCCCTTGCCCCGTACAGCAGGGACGTGGTCAAAATGGCCCAGTTCCGGCAGGATTTGGGAACGGACATGGCGCTGGAAAACCTGCGAATCCATGACGTCGCCCTCTCGCCCGCGCAGATCTCGGAATACTACAACCAGCACAAGCCGGAGTTTACGCTGCCGCAGCAGACAATCACCTCAACAGTTGTCACCGGCAGTGCGGTGGACGCCGCGACTGCGGCTTCTTTGCTGCGAGCAAACGACCCGCCTGACGTAATCGGTCGCCAGCCGCGAATGCGTGTGGTCGGGGTCGCCGGCTACAACCCGGACCTGCAAGCGTTGCCGGCGGGGCTGCAAAAGCAGACCAGCGACTGGGCGCAGCACGCCGGGGTCGGCGCAGTGCACACTTTTCAGACAGGCACCTACTTTTTGATATTCCGGGTCAACAAGCGTCTTCCGGCGGTTGTCCCGCCGCTGTCCCAAATCCGCGGCGAAGTCGAGAGGTCTGCCCGTCTGACGGTTGCGCCGTCGCAGCCCGAAGAGCTGGCGCGTCTGTACCAGAGCGCCAAGCCGTCCTTTAACTCGGATAAATATGCAGGGTACTTCACGGCGATCCAGCAGTATCCTCTCGGTGCGCCCGGCAGCAAAAAAACAGCCGAGGCTCACTGATCTCAAACACGATTTCGTCGTTTCTGATAAGAACGCAGTCCATTCTTACAGCAAGGAGGTGAATACACAATGAAAACAAACAACACAACAAACACATTCTCGACACACAAAGGACCTAAATCAACCATGAAAATCAACGCAACACTTCTTTCCCTGGTCGCCGCGACCGCTTTCGGAGTGATGGCTGTCAGCGCGGCCCATGCCGACATCAACCCTGTCCCGCCTGGCATTCCCACGATCACTCAGGACCTCAACGACCCGTTCTCCACGTTCTCGTACCCGATCGTTCTGACTTCGACGGAAACCCTGATTTCCGGCAACTACTTCACGATGTTCGACGTGAACGGCCTGGTATCGGGATCTGAAATGGCCCCGACCGGCTTTACGGCGTCCGAAGCTCTCGTGGGACCGGTTGCAACCGGCTCCTTCAGCTCATCGCCCACCACGGACAACCCGAACATCCTGAACGTGACATACACCTACAGTGGTCCTACCGTCGTTGGCAATCCGACAGCGCTGGGAAACTTCTCGTTCAAGTCTATCTATTCGACCGCAACCACCCGCAACGCGTTCAGCGCGGTTGCTGAGGATACTGGATCAGGAACCCTGAACTCGAACGCGACATCCTACATAGGACCGACCGCCAGCGCCACGACGGTTCCCGAGCCGGCGACAGTCGTTCCATTCCTTCTCGGCGGCCTCGGCCTGATGGCTCTGATCGTCCGCAAAAATCGCCGGGCGTCGGACGTCACCGCTTAAGCTCTCGTGATTTGCTCCCTGCACTACTAAAAACAGAGCGGCGCGTTGTACTTACAGCTCGCCGCTCTCTTTTCGGTAAAATTGAACGTAAACCCGGCATTATTGGCATTATCGGCCCGGCCAATTTTGCCGAATTTGATAGTAGCGGGCATCGCAGTATCGCTTGTTCGCTGCCCTGTCATTATTCTTGCTTTTGTTCTTGATTTCTGTTCTTGATTTCTGTTCTTATCATGGCTGTGGTTCCTGCAAAATCTAACGCGGCCAAACCAGGGGTGTCTCGCCTGGGCTTTCTCTTAACTCAAGCAAATCTTCGAGCGGCAGTGCCGTTCGCGGCGGCGCTGCTGCTTCTCGGCATGCTCGCCTGGCCCGTATTGCGCTTTTGGGCTTATGAGTACGGAAAGCCGGAGTCCTATTACGGCCATGCGCCGCTGATTCCGCTGATTGCCGGGCTGATGCTGTGGCACCACCGCTCGGCGCTGGCGAGGGTTGTCAAGCGTCCGGCGCTTTGGGCGCTTGGCCTGCTGCTGCCGGGACTGGCGCTTCTGGTCTTTGCGCTTAAAATCCAGGCGGAGGCGCTGGAGTCGACCGGGCTTCTGCTGACGCTGACCGCCGGGGTGTGGCTGGTCCTCGGCAGTGCGTTTGTCCGGGCGGCCTGGTTCCCGCTGGGCTTTTTGTGGCTGCTGGCTCCGCTGCCCGGCCCGGTGCTGAACGAGGCGACCCAGCGGGTGCAGATGCTGTCCACGGTGCTTGCCGACAAGCTGCTGCACTGCATCGGCTTCGGCACGACGCTGACAGGAAACGTTATCCAGATGGAGGACTACTCGCTGTTTGTGGACGTTCCCTGCTCCGGCTTCAAGCTGCTGCTGGCGCTGCTGACATTCAGCGCGGCGTTTGCCTTTCTGGTAGACGGCCCTTTGACGAAACGGCTGGCCTTGTTTGCGTTTAGCCTGCCGCTGAGCCTGCTTGTCAACAGCGTGCGGATCGCGCTGATCGGCGTTGTCGGCGAGTGCGTCGGCGCTCCGGCGGCGCATGTGTTCCATGATTACAGCGGCATTCTTACTCTTGTTCTGGGGTTTGCCGCCTTGTTTAGCCTGGCGAAAGGATTGGGATGCCGCACATTTGCCGGATGGGCTATCTTTTAGCGGTCGTAATCGGCGTTGCGCTCCTGATCTCCGCCCTCTGGAAGCCTGCGCCGCCGGCGCGGTTTGCCGGGCTGACCGGAGCCGACGTGCCGCGCACGGCCGGCGGCTGGGTATCGGGGCCGGATGAAAGCGTTCCGGCGGAGGTCCAGGCCGCGCTGTCCTCCGCGAGCCTGACTTCGCGTACCTACCAGCCGCCGGAAAGCGGCGCGGCTGACAGTGCATCGCCGGTCAACTTTGTGCTGATCGGCGGAACGGACCGGAGCGCGTTGCACGATCCGCGCTCTTGTTTGATTGGAGCAGGGATGCAAATTCAGGACGACCACTTGGAGTCTTTGCCGGGAACGGGCATTAAAGCCCGCGCCTGCCGCGCCGTCACGGGGACAAGCACCGGCGGGTTTGACATCATTTATTTGTACTTAGTGAACGGCCGGATCATCAATTCGGCGACCCAAATCCGGGCCGCCATGCTTTGGAGCGCCCTGCTCGGGCAGCGCGGCACTCCCGTTTATTTTCTGCGCTTCACGCGCCCACTTTATTCCGACCCGCGCCAGGACGCGCTGGGTCATGCAGCAATGCTGCAATTCGCCACGTCCCTGTGGACCCGGCTTCAGCCTCGGCTGGCACCGGCGCTGCAGGCGGGAAAAGGTCAAAACTGTGTTGAGCAAAATCTCTGTCGCGAACGTCGCGTTTCATAATGTCACCATGGAAGAAGCGGTCACCTGCATCGTGCAGATGGCCCAGAAGACCGAGCGCCCCCGCTACGTCTGCACCGGCAATCTGGACCATCTTGTCACCCTGGAGCACGACGCCGAGTTCCGCGCGATTTACGCTAACTCCGATTTGAACCTGGCCGACGGCAAGCCGGTTGTTCTGCTGTCCCATCTTTCCGGGGGCGAGCCGCTCTGCCAGCGGGTCACGGGCAGTGACTTGTTTTGGGAGCTGGCGCGGGCGTCTGCTGTGACCGGCCTGCGCTTGTTCTTTCTGGGCGGTGCGGAGGGAGCGGCGGACGCGGCGAAGGCGGCAGTTCTGAGCCGGTATCCGAGTGCGGTGATCTGCGGAACGTACTGCCCTCCCAAAGAGCTTTTTGCGACGGACGCAGAGCAGCAGCGGATTCGCGAGGCGGTCCAGGCGTCGGACGCAGACATTCTTTTAGTCGGCTTTGGCGCTCCCAAGCAGGAAAAATGGATCGCGGCGAATAAAGATCGTTTGAGCGTTCCCGTTTCGATTGGTGTCGGCGGCTCGTTTGAGATGGCTTCCGGTTTAGTGCGGCGTGCGCCGGTCTGGATGCAGGAAGCCGGGCTGGAATGGGCCTACCGATTTTTGCAGGAGCCGACCCGGCTCTGGGAGCGGTATTTCGTGCGTGATCTGCCGTTTTTGATGACTCTCATCTGGCGTGTTCTGGCGGAGCGCCGGGCCATGCAGCGGGCGGAGCAGCAGGCAGAGGCTGCGCTCGCCCAGCCGGTTTTGACAGGGAACGAGTCGTAGCGCTCTACAGAAAGCGCTCTAGTGAAAGTAGGCCGCTGATTTCTGAACCGCGTCATTCCCGGCTGCTTCTCTCGGCCGAGGCCACGCCATCGCTTCCGGGTATCACTCTGCGGGCCAAGCCACTCGCCCGCACTCCTCGTGCAGTGGTTTACCGGGGTTTTGATCTGTCTCACTGCCGCAGGGTGCTGGTGAAAGTCCTGCGGACCGCGGATGATCCTGTCGCTGTCAGCCGGTTCGGACGCGAGGGGGCGGTCTTGCTGCGCTTGCGCCACCCGAGCATTGTGCGGCTTTATGCCTTTTATCCGAGCGGCCCGGCAATAAAGGACCCCACAAAGATCAATCCGGCGGCGCTGGTCATGGAACACGTTCCCGGCGAGACCCTGGACACGCTGGTCGCCGCGGACGGGTATCTGTCGCCGGCACGGACGGTCCAGATTATCGAAGAAGTCGCCGCCGCCCTCGACTGCGTTCATGCGCTTGGGGTGGTGCACCGAGATATCAAGCCCGCAAGCATTCTCCTGCCCTCAAACTCTCTGCTGGCCCGGCACGGTCCGGCTAAGCTGACGGACTTTGGCGTCGCCCACCTGGACGACGACTTGCCGCTGACGGTCATGGGGGACATTCTCGGCGCGATTGAGTATGCCAGCCCGGAGCAGGTGCATGGCAGCGGGGCGGCAGACGCCCGCAGCGACGTTTATTCCCTGGCGGCCGTCACTTATTTTGCCCTGACCGGCACCCCCCCGTTTCGCGCCGCCGACACCAGCACCCAATCCCAGCTTTCGGTCATGCACCGCCAGATTTTTTCCAATCCGTCGCCCCTGCGTCTCCACCGGAGCGACCTTTCTCCCGCCATTGAAGACGCTGTTCTGCGCGGCCTCGCGAAAGAGCCGGAAGCGCGTTATGCGTCCGCGGGCCAGCTTGCTGCTGTCCTTCGCGCCGCCCTGGCCGCCTCGGAAGGCGAGCCGCAGCAGAAGGCGATGGAGGCGATCTCCCGCCGCACCGGGATCATCGCGGGCGCGGCTGCCGGGGCCGTTCTGCTGGCCGGGCTGACGTTCTGGATCGCAAGCCACCGGCCAAAGGCGTCTGTCCCTGCGCCGGTCGTCGTCTCGGCACTGCCGAATTACAGTACCCCGGCACCGCCGAATTACAGCGGCGTCACCAAGCCGAAGAAGATAGCGTCTGCTGCAGCCGGCAGCATCCTAAAGAAAGCACCCGTCAAGCAAATTCTCGTTAAGCAAGTCCCCGTTAAAGCTGTCCCGGCAAGAACCGCAAAAGCGCCTGTAAAGACGGCGCAGGCTAACGCCGGGCAGGAAACAGTTCGCGCCCTGCATCTGCCAAAGCCGCGCCCTCTCCAGCCGGAATCTGCAAAGACGCCGCTGCAAAAGCCGCTGCCGCAGATGCTCCCACGTGTTGCAGCGGCTGTTCCTGTGCATCGCCTGCCATCTTCGGCGAAAGCTAAGACTGCGGCGCTTATACCGGCTGCCGCCACCCGCGCGGGCTGGTACGCGGTGTCCGGCTGGACCGCCTTGCCCGGCCAATCCACTCAGAACCAACCTGGCCAGAAGACGCAGCTTGTCCGTGCTTCTCCGGCTTGGGTCAACGTGGACGGCCATCCGCTGCCGCAGCTTGCGGCGGGGGAGTGGATAATCCTGCCGGTGGGAACGCATCGGGTGACATTCCAGCCGGCGGCAGGCCTGGGTGCCGGGCCGAAAACGTGGACTGTCAAGATTTCTCCCTCGGCCCATCTTAGCCAGCAGGTTCCTCTGCCGCCTGCGCCTCTGCCGGATATTCCAACGCACCTGCGTAATCCCTGAACCAGCACTTTGAGACCGACGTTTTGAGACCGACGCTTTGAGACCGACACTTTGAGACCGATGTAGGATACCGGGGTTGTGGAAAACCCCGGCAAAGAAGCGTCCTTTGGACGAAGATGAAGACCAGGGCAATTGGGCCTCTCCTTGTCCGAAGGACATTTCCTGCCGGGGTTTTCCACAACCCCGGCATTTTAAGCCGTTACTTCCCAATATCGCGTATAATAACGGCAGGGAGAACTTTCCATGTCCGTGACCACCGAGCAGCCCGTCATTTCTCATGCACTCGCGCAGATTACCGCCCGCCTGCGGCTTGTCCGCTGGGTGCGTCATGCCGCGCGGGGCGCACTTGCCGGGACAGTGGTCGCGCTCCTTGCCGTCGTGCTGGCGCACTGGGACCTGCTCCCGGACTGGCTGCCGCTGGAAGCGGCTATTCCCGTTCCTATCGTTTTGGGCATCTTTGCCGGCACCGTGACCACGTTCCTGCGCCCAATCTCCCAGATGGACGCTGCGCGGCTCGCGGAAGCCCGGCTTGGCCTCAAAGAGCGCCTTTCGTCGGCATTAGAGTTTGAGAAATCTCCCCAATCGAGTGACCCGGAAGCGGCGACTTTGCGCCGGCTGCAGCTTGCCGATGCGGCGGCTCACGCCCAGTCCCTGAAGTCCGTAGAGGCCGTGCCGCTGCGCCTGCCCTGGGAAGCCAAAGCATTCGCCGCCGGTCTGGTGCTGATCGCGCTGGCGCTAATCGTTCCGAGCCTGCCGGTGTTCGTGCCGCCGGGCGTCAAAATCGAGCGGCAGATTGTCCAGAAGACCGGCAGCAAGCTGGAGCAGACGGCCAAGATCATTCAAAAGCAGGCGGATTTGCAAAACCTTTCCGGCACGAAACGCGCCGCCGCGCTGATGCAGCGTTTGGGTCAGCGTTTAGCGTCCGGGCATCTGGACAAAAAGCAGGCGATGGTCCAGATGTCGAAGCTCACGCAGCAGATGCGCCAGGAGTTGCAAAAGACAGCGGCGGCCAATTCCAGCGCTGGGGCAGGCGGCAAAAGCATGGCCCAGGCCGGTCAGCAATTAGCGCAGGCAATGGCCGGCGGCCAGAATGCGTCCGGCACGAACGGCAAGCAGGCCGGGGCGGGCCAGAAGAACGGCGGCAGCGGGTCCAAAAGCGGCCAGAAAGCCGGGCAGAACGGCGGCGCGGGCGCAAAAAGCGCGGCGGGCGACAAGTTTAGCGGCTTCAATGTCCCGACGTCCAGCAAGTCTAAGACAAGCAGCAATAGCCAAAACAGCGCTCAAGCACACGCCACGCCGGAAATGCAAAAAGCCGCTCAGGCCATGCAGCAGAACGACAGCCAGGCATTAAGCCAGCAGCTTCGGCAGATGGCGGATAAAATCCAGTCGGGCAAGATGCCCGCAGGCGAGCAGCAGCAGGCGGCGGCGGATGTCCAGAAGCTCGCCAACGCTCTGAAGAATACGCCGATGCCCGAGACCCGGCAGCACGCCCAAGCCGCCGCCGATGCTCTGAAGCACGGCGACAAGCAGGCCGCCGCGTCGGAGATGCGGAAAGCCGCCGCGTCCGCCGAGCGCGAAGCGCAGGAGCAGGCCGACCAGCAGGGCCAGCAGAACGCCGCGCAGGGTATGGAAGACGCCCAAAGCCAGATGGCGGGCGCGAACAGCGCAGGCGATATTTCCGACGACAGCGGCCAGCCCGGCCAGGGTCAGGGCAAAGGTCAAGGCAAAGGGCAGGGAAGCGGCGACGGCTCGGGGAACGGGGATGGTTTCGGTGACGGCCAGGGCCTTGCCGGCGGCCAGGGCAAGCACGGCCACGGCAAGGGAAACGGCGGCTCGGGCGGCGGCGGCATGTCCGGCGGCAAACCCGGAGACACCGGCGAAGGCAGCAGCTCCGTGAAGCACCTCGGCAAAGCCGGCGATGCCCTGAACCCGAAAGGCGTCAAGCTGTATTTCGGCAAGCCGCTGAACGCCGGTCCCAGCAAGACCGGCCCAACCCGCAAAGTCGGTGCCAATCCCAGCGCCGCCCCCGGTAACACAGCCAGTCAGGTGCCGTACTACAACTACGTCGCCCCCGCCCAGAAAAGCGCCGAGTCCGCGATGGACAAAGAAGACATCCCGCCCGCCTACCGCAGTGATGTCCGCAAATACTTCAACTCGCTCAACCCATCGGCGTCATCTGGGGGAACACGCTGAACTTCAGGAAAGAGTAACTCATGGATGATAAAGTCTTAGTTGAAGCGCAAATAGCAACGGAACTGCGAGAGATTGTTGCTGTGCTGACGGAGCGGCTTGGTCTGCCGTCTCGGTGGAGCGGCCAGGTTGAGATTGTGCCGGACGCCGGTTTCAAGGGAAAGAAGCGGTTCACCTGCGACATTCTTATTGACGCCGCTCTTGCTGCTCAAGAAGTACGCTGGGCGACACTCATTCACGAAGCCCTGCACAGCGTTTCCTCGTGTTACATCGGCACGGATTACCGGGATTTTCCGGGCTGGGAAGAAGGGGTTGTCGAGCGCTTGCAGCGCTTGTTCCGACCCATCATTCTGGCGCGGCTTGGGGTGACTGTTCCTGAAAATGCGTTTCATGCCGCCGAAGAGAAGCACAACTACAATAAATACATAGCGGCTTTGGAGCGAGTCCGCGCTGGCCTTAGCCTGACCGAAGAAGAGTTCTATGTAAACCTGCTTAAAACGCCAATCAAGGACAGATTCAGTTACGCCATTAGTCTGGGGGATAGATTGGAGAACCGTGAGCGAACTGTGTTCCTGTATGTCTTGTCTGCGACCAATTCTGTGCTGAAAGATTTCGTGTGAAAGAGACGATTAAATGATATTAGAATCAGAAATAGACCTTACTACAGCTCGTGAGGCCGTCACGAAGCTGGTATTGAGTGCTCGCCGCTTGCCTGATATTCTGGATGCTCAACGGGTGCTGGGTGCCTGGGTCAAAGCACACCCGGAAGACGAAGGAATGCGTGACGGTTTCGAGCAGCTTTCTTTGATGCAGGACATCGCAGAGGTAGAGCAAGCTCAAGACAGTGTTCAATTTGTGCCGCAGAAAATCCTGGTGACGAGATGAATATCCCGCCCGCCTACCGCAGCGATGTCCGCAAATACTTCAACTCGCTGAACCCGCCGTCTGGGAGGTAAAATGTTTGCCTCGTTTTGTGGCAGGGCATCCTATGTACACAGGAGACTAGTTATGGACAGTCAAGACGAAACAAATATCGTGAGCCGTGGCGAAATCAATAGGCTGAAGTCGCTGATTAACCCGTTCATTGGTCCGGCTTACGTTGTCTGCGGTCTTGGGTGCAGCATTGGTGGCCTCCGGCTAACCCCGTTTTATTGGCACTGGCCCATTTGGCTAGTGGTGATTGTTGCTGTTCCTACCAGTGCCATACTTGGGTGGATTATGACTGGGCTGGTTGTTATCGGAATCGGGCTGTTCAAGGACAGGCATCATGTTTAAATTTGCCGAAGGCGACGCTGTCGCTCTGGTGGGAGATTATCCCAACCTCGGCCTGAGTGCCGCCTTGTTATGAAGTGACTTGGCAGGACAAAGACGGTCTTGATTTTGACATGACGATGGAGGAAGAGGAACTTGCGGAGCCAATCAGTTTCAGAGAGACACCCGGCACTGGAAGTGCTGGGCTACTCTTGAATGAAAGTCGCTCCGCGACTGAATGCCAATGAGCGTCATCTTTTCCGCAGTGCCGGAGGCACTTCGTAAACTTATAGCCCGGTACTTCCAGTGCCGGGTCTTTTTAGTCCGGCGCGAGCGCGAGTTTGGCGGCAGCTTTGACTTTTGGGGAAGAGTCACGAGCGGCGAGTTTTTTGAGCAGAGCTTGGCTGGCGGCGTCGGGGGGTAGGGCGTCAATGACGGCGAGGCGGACGGCTTCGCGGTCGGACCCGGCGAGCCGGTGCAGGTGGTCGTAGGCGTCGGGCGCTCGCACGGTGGCAAGGGCGAGAACGACGGCTTTTAAGGTGTCGCCAGAGAAGCTGGGGATGGCCGCCGCGAGAAGACCTGCCGCGCCAGGCGACTGGGTGCGGGCGATCATCAACGCGCTGTAGGCGGCGAGGCGGCGGTCGGAATGCTTTAAGTAAGGTTCCAGGACTTCGGGGGCGTACGGGTCTTCCAAATCAACCAGCGCGGTCATGCACTCCTGCAAGACTTCGGGTTCTTCGTTTTCGGGGTGTACCAGTTTGAGCGTCAGGGGCAGGCGGGCTTGCGGGCTTCCTGTGATGGATAAAGCCTGGGCGGCGGCTTTGCGCGGCTCCATCTTGATGGTGGGATCAATGGGAGCGCGGGCAAAGGCGAAGCCGCTGCGGTCAAACAGCAGAAGGGCGATGTCGCGGACGCAGTCGGGGTCCCGGATTTGGGCGAGGGCCAAAGCACAGTTTGCCCGCAGGTGCGCTGCCGTGTCAAACGGAACGCCGCCGACGGCTTCTATCTGCACAATCTTGATACCGAGGCGGAGTATGTCCGACGCCGGGCGATATTCCAAGCGGCCCAGCGAAAAGGCAAGCTTGGCCCGGATATGGCAGCCGGGGTCAAGCTTGGGGCCGTCGGCGCAGAGTGCGCTGAAGTGCTCGGTTAGGACGAGCGCGGCGCGGTCGTCGGCCACGTCGCCGAGGGCTTCGGCGGCAAGCGCGGCGACGTAGGGGGACTTGTCAGCAAGCGCTTCGAGCAGAAGTGCCTGACGCTCTGCTGGGTCAAGTCGGGCAATTTGGGCGAAGGCGCTGATGCGGTCCTGGGTCTGGCGAGAGCGAAGCTGTTTGCGGATTCGATCGGCGTCCATAGGTGTGTTCAGGAAGGGAGATTAGAAGCGTGGAAATCAAGAGGGCGCACACGGAGGTGCGCCCCTACAGGCTCGTTGCTAGGCTACTGCTTCGGAAGCTCGGCGGTTTTGGACTGCCAGGCGGCGATGAGGCGGTCTTCGTAGTCGTCGGCGTCGCTGTCTTTGAGCTTGCCGTTTTCTTCCAGCCACTTTAGCGTTCGGAGGGTGCCTTCGCGGAAGCTGATGGTTTGGCCGGCGTAGTCCGTGTCGCGCTTAATTTTAGAGTTGTCAAAGATGGACGGCCATTCCAAGATGTCGCGAGTAGAGCCGGACAGGCCCGGCGCGACTTCATGCAGCGTGTCGGTAGGGATGTGAATGGGCGTGAACGTGCCGCCGGCGACTTCGGCCACCTGCTCATGGTAGGTGTTCCAGGTGAACCATTCGTCGGAAGTAATGTTGTAGGCTTCGCCTAAACAGCGGGTATTGCCCATCGCGGCGATGAAGCCCCGCGCAACGTCGTCCACATGGCAGGCAGCCCAGAGCGAGTTGCCGTCGCCCTGCACAATCACCGGCTTTTGCTTGCGGAGCCGGTCGATAAACGTATCGGAGGGGCCGACCGAGCGGATAATGCCGCTGCCTTCGCCGTAGGAGTGCGACGGGCGCATGATGGTCAGTGGGAACGCTTCTTCTTCATACGCCTGCTGGAGCAGCAGCTCACAGATGATCTTGTCTTTGCCGTAGCTGCCGATGCTGTGATACGGCTCGGTTTCGGTAGTCGGGAGCTGGCTGACGGGTCCCGAGTAAACGCAGACGGTGGAGCAGTGGATGAACTGACCGCAGCGGCCTTTGAACGCCCGGATCGCGGAGGCGCTGTCTTCGGGCGCAAACGCCACCATGTCCACGACAACGTCATAGGTCTTGTCTGAGAACATCTGCTCAAACGCCGCATAGTCTTTGCGGTCTCCTTGAATAATGTGTGCGCCTTCGGGCAGCCGGTTCTCGGACTTGCCCCGGTTAAACAGTGTGACTTCGTGGCCCATCTCCAGTAACTGACGGGCAATCGAAGTTGAGATCAGCCCGGTCCCGCCGATGAATAAAACGTGCATAGGTGCCTCCGAGAAAGTGTTCCCGGACGATTATACCCATTACGCCTTAAAACCGCTGTGAATGCCAGACCCGCGCCCGTCGGCCGGAGCGGTCCTTACCACGGCAGGCGGCCTTGGCTCTGCTCGGACCAAATCTCGAAATCACCAAGACGTGGACGTAACCTACGTTTTGCACCCGTCAGCCGCATGGTTTGGTCTTGATAAACGACAGGAGGTCGGCGCTTAGCCGGTCTTTCGCGGTCGCGTATAAAGTGTGCGGCTCACCCTCGTATTCGATCAGTTGCGCGCCTAGGATCGCCTTGGCCGTGACGCGGCCTGTCAGTTCAATCGGGCTGGTTTTATCCGCCGTGCCATGGATGACGAGCGTCGGTACGTCGAACGCGGCCATGTCGGGACGGAAGTCGGTCTCGAAGATTGCTTGGACGCAGGCGAGCGTCGCTTGAAACGACGCACGCATTCCCATCTGTTGAGTCCACGCCATCATTTCTTGGGAAACATTGTTCTTGAGCGCGTCGCTTCCGTAAAAAGTGTCCGAGAACCCCTTCAAGAAGTGCGGACGATCTTTCCGCAACCCAGCGACCATCATCTCAAACTGTGCAGGATCGATGCCGTCGGGATTGTCATCCGCCCGAAGCAGATAAGGAGTGTCTGGGGCGACAAGCGCGACACGATCAATACGCGCCGAGCCATGCCTGCTCAGGTAGCGGGCGACTTCGCCGCTAGCCATCGAGAACCCGACAAGCGTGACATCGCGCAGGTCGAGCTGCCCCAGTACGGCGTCAAGATCGTCAGCAAGCGTGTCGAAATCGTACCCGCCCCACGGCTGATCCGATCGGCCGAAACCCCGGCGATCGTAAGTGATAACCCGCTGGCCACGTTCGGCGAGGAATACCGCCTGATCCGACCACATGCCGCTGTCGAGCGGCCAGCCGTGCAAAAGAACGACAGGGTTGCCACCGCCCCAATCATTGTAGAACAGGTTTACGTTATCTTCTGTGGTGACGAATGTCATGACGATCTCCAAGTATCAATCTTCTTGACACCGTGCCTAACTTATCCCCATCTGAGACATGTAAGTGGCATTGTCCCAGAACAGATATTCCTCATCGAGGACGCCGTCTGTCCAATGAGCGACTGTGCACATCGGCACCTTGAACGCTTTGCCTGTGGGCTGGATCGACTTGCCGTCGGGTGTGGTCATCGGTTTGGTGAATGTGCCTTCCATCACTCCGATCACGCTCGTCCACTCCGCAGCGGCGATCCTAACCGGATGCTCCCGGATGCGCGTGTCCGGAGCATAAACGAAAAGGGCTTTCATGTCGTCGATGTGGCGTACCAATCCGTTGGTTATATGACCATCCGGCCAATGAACTACGACGTCGTTAGTGTGAGACTCGTGGAACCGGCTCCACTGTTGGTTCGTGAAAACCTCAAAATCCAGCGTGTCGAAAGTGTCCAGATGCTTCTGGGCCATTTCACCGGCAACTGCGCTTCTGTCAGTCATTGTGGGTTGCTCCATATTGCTTAGTTTCTCTTTTCGGTAGTGGTCTAACGTAAACAGTTGATGTTGTGTTCGTGCAAAAACAGTCGCAAGCATAACTCGTGCATCACATCGCATTTGGAAAACGAAAGCGTCTTCCTCACGAAGCGCCCTAAGCGCTGGTTCATGGGGTAATTCTCCTAAGTCGGTTTTGGTTTCGACATCGCTGCCATCTGTGTGAGCATAAACTGGGGGGCCACCCGGCTCATGGTCTTGAGTACATTGCTGAGGCCGGGCCTGATCTCCGAATTGCCCGCCTCGATGCCAGCGAGGGCTTGCTTGACCAGCGCCACCGGGTCCATGCCCTTTTGCCCGCGCATCTCTTCTGCGAACTCGCCGCGAAACAGCGGCGTTTCGGTGCCGGGCGGGGCCAGCTCGATGACCGAAACCCCCGTGTCGGCAAGCTGAACGCGCAGAGACTGAGTGTACGAGTGCAGTCCGGCTTTTGCGGCGCAGTAGACCGGCGATACGGGAAGCGGGACGAAGGCCAGACTCGACGAGACATTGACAATCAGCGCGTCGTTTCGGCTCTTCAAATACGGCAGGAACTGCTGGATCATCTGAATCGGGCCGCACAAATTGATTTCGATCTCGCGGGTCACATCGGTCAAATCACGGTCCTGGTTCAGATTCAGGTTCCGCATGATGCCGGCATTGTTGATCAGCACATCCAGCGCCGGAAACTGCGTCGTCACGCGGTCATACAAAGCTTTAATAGCCGCCGGATCGCTCACATCGCTTTCAAATGTATGGACATCGGGCAGCGCCTGCTTGGCGGCGGCCAGCTTTTGCGGGTCTCGCCCGGTAATCAGGACCGTGCTGCCGTGTGGGAGAAGCTGACGCGCCAGCTCCAGGCCGATACCGCCTGTGCCGCCGGTGACGAGAATTGTTTTGTTTGCAAGCTTCATCAGTGTCTCTTGTCTACAATTACTTTTAAGATGCTATTAGGTCCATGAGCAGCAGCGACCAGACCTCTATGCAAGAGGTCTATTGGGAAGCGACATGGGCGTTTTTGCAGCCGGCTGGTGCGGTTTCGCCGCTCGGCGTCGCAGCCTGATAAGTGTCTCTGCGAAAAGCAGAGTGGTAATCCAGCTCAGCCACGAGATTGCCCGATACGCAGGAATTGTCGGCAGATGCAGCAGCGCCGCCGCCGCAATGTAGACGCGCAGCGTCACGGCCCCAAATGTGATCGCGTAGCTGCGGGTCATCCAGTCCTGATGCGCCGCAACCCGCCCCTGGAAAATGGTGCGGAGGCCCATGCCGCTGGTGAAAATCCAGACTACCCCCAATGACAGAAACCCAAGCGTGGAGATAATTCCGCCATTTGCCGCGAGCGCCACCGGCAGGGAAAACACATAAGCGACGGCTATCGCCGAGAGGTAAATCCGGCCGGTCCAGCGGTGCAGGCCGAGATGTTTTCGCCGCAGGGACGGGATGAACTGCCACGGGCCGGCAAGGAGGGCGATGGAAGCGAAAACGGCGTGGCAGATCAGCGCTGTCCGGTGAATGACGAAGCTCGGCAAGGGGGCCGGATGCGGGATATGCGGCAGGGCATAGCGCAGTGAGTAAATGCCCAGGGCCAGCGCGAAGACGACCATCACCGCAAAAGCCAGCGACTTGAGCAGCCGCTCAAGTGAGAGCAGGAAAAAAGGCCATTTTTTGCCCGTAGCAGTCTGATCTGTCGAAGCGTTTATCATAGTTTTTCTCCCTGGGTAAACCCAATTGGCCTACTGTTTGTCCGCAGGTGGGCTTCCAGCTTTGCCAAATGCTTCAGAAGCATTTGAATCTTTTCCCGCGCCACGCTATCGAGTGCTTCGTCTGCCAGCGAGACGGCGAGAGGAACGACTTCCTCTAGTTTTGACCGGCCTGCCGCCGTCAAGCAGAGCCGGAAAGTCCGCC
>JAABUO010001209.1_pt1 | contig 35609 bp, 29 predicted proteins | sample 5559291 | NCBI WGS metagenome assembly JAABUO01 (sample SAMN10711878, study PRJNA513372) | rock metagenome | isolation source: Antarctica rocks | place: Antarctica: Victoria Land, Finger Mt sud
AAGATCGCCGTCCCGCTCTCGCTGCTGCGCAAGCCCAGCCCGCTCGACGACGCCGAGTGGGCCACGATCCGCCGGCACCCCTCCGCGGGCGAGCGCATCGTCCGCGCCGTCCCGGCGCTGCGCGCGGTTGCCCTAGCCGTACGCCACCATCACGAGCGATGGGACGGCGCCGGCTACCCCGACCGCCTCAGCGGCGACGCCATCCCCCTGGCCTCGCGCGTCGTCACCCTCGTCGACGCCTACGAGACTATGCGCACCGGCCGCCCCTACCGCGCGCCGCTGGCGCGCGACGAGGCGTTGGACGAGTTGCGCCGCGCCGCCGGCGCGCAGTTCGACCCGAGGCTGCTCGCCTGGCTGCCCGCCCTCACTCGCCACGAGCTCGATCTCTAAAAGGGCTATCCAGCTTTCCCTGTCAACAGACGTCGATACAGATCTGACGCCTGATGCTGTGTAGTGTATCCTTCAGGGTAACAGTCCAGCCCAGCAGGAGAAACCCCATGCCCACACAAAAAACGTTCACAATCGGCATCGAGGAAGAGTTCCAGCTCGTCGACCGCGACACCTACGCTCTACGCTCGCACGTCAGCGAGATGATCAAGGCCACTAGACCGACCCTGGGCGACCAGGTCAAGCAGGAGATCCTGCAGTCGGTCGTCGAGGTCGGCACCAAGGTCTGCCAGAACATGGACGAGGCCGCCGAGCAGGTACGCCTGCTGCGCGCCGCCCTCGGACACGTGGCCGCGCAAGACGGCTTCTACATCGCGGCGGCCGGCACGCACCCCTGGTCGGACTGGCGCGACCAGGAGATCACCGAGCACGAGCGCTACCGCTCCCTCGTGCAGGACATGCAGGACGTGGTGCGCGCCCTCACCATCTTCGGCCTGCACGTGCACATCGGCGTCGAAGACCGCCAGCGCGCCATCGAGATCATGAACGAGGCGCGCTACTTCCTGCCCCACCTGCTCGCCATCTCGGCCAACTCGCCCTTCTGGAACGGCCGCCGGACGGGGCTGCACTCCTACCGCTGCGTGGTCTGGAACCGCTTCCCGCGCACCGGCATCCCCGACTCTTTCACCTCCTACGACGAGTTCGAGAACCTGATCGACTCGATGGTGCGCACCGGCTGCATCGACGACGCCAAGCGCATCTGGTGGGATATCCGCCCCCATCCCTACTTCAACACGCTCGAGTTCCGCATCTGCGACATGCAGACCAGCGCCGATGAGACCCTCTGCCTGGCGGCCCTGATGCAGGCCATCGTGGCCAAGCTCTACCGCCTGCGCGAGCGTAACCTGGGCTACCGCCAGTACCACCGCAACCTCCTGATGGAGAACCGCTGGCGCGCCATGCGCCACGGGCTCGAGGGCAACCTGATCGACTTCGGCAAGGAGCAGGAGGTACCCTTCGTCGACCTCGTGGAAGAGTTGCTGATGTTTGTCGACGAGGTCGTGGACGACCTTGGCAGCCGGCCCTACGTGGAGTACGTGCGCACCATGTTCGCCCACGGCAACGGCGCGCAGCGCCAGCTCGAGACCTTCAGGCGCACGGGCAACCTACGCGCGGTGATGGAGCGCGTCGCCGCGGAGACGCAGGTCATGGTCGCGCCGACGCCGGAGTGGATCGTGCAGGCGGAGGACCTGGTCAGGGAGCTGGAGCCGGCCTTCGGCCTGGCCCCGGCGTAGGGGGAGGGCGATGCAGCGCGAGTTCCACCGCTGGTATAGCCACCGCCTCGGCCGCGACATGGAGCTGCTCGCCTTCGGGCACGCCGGCGCGCCGGTCCTGGCCTTCCCCACCTCGATGGGCCGCTTCTACGAGTACGAAGACTTCGGGATGGTGCGCGCGCTCGCGCGCGCCCTCGAGGAAGGCTGGGTCCAGCTCTTCTGCGTCGACGGCATCGACGCCGAGAGCTGGTACAATCGCGCGATCCCCCCGCACGACCGCGCGATCCGCCACAACCAGTACGAGAACTATCTCGTCGAGGAGGTCGTGCCCCTGATGCGTGGGCACAACAGCGCCGACTTCCTAATGACGACCGGCTGCTCGTTCGGGGCCTACCACGCCGCCAACCTCGCCTTCAAGCACCCCGGCGTCTTCAACCGCGTCATCGCCATCAGCGGGCAGTACGACCTGCGCTTCCTCATCCGCGAAGGCTTCGACGAGGACTGCTACTTCAACTCCCCCATGGCCTACCTGCCCAACTTGGGCGACGAGCGCATCCTCGGCGCGCTGCGCCACCACCTGCAGATCATCCTGTGCGCTGGCGGCTGGGGAGACATATGCCGCGACGGCGCCGAGAGCCTCGCCGCCGTCCTACGCGCCAAAAGCATCCCGCACACGCTCGACATCTGGGACGAGGCCTGGCACGACTGGCCCTGGTGGCATCGCATGACGCTCAAACACGTTTAGTTACTAGTAGCTACTATCTACTAGCTACTGGAGAACACATGGCGACGATTGGCCTGCTTGTTGGACGCGAGAACACCTTCCCGCAACCGTTCATCGACATGATCAACGGCCGCAATATACCGGGGATCAGCGCCGAACTGGTCACGCTCGGCGGCACGGCGCTCGACGAGGAGTTGCCCTACAAGGTGATCGTAGACCGCATGTCGCACGAGGTGCCGTACTATCGCTGTTACCTCAAGTCGGCGGCGCTGCAGGGCGTGACCGTCATCAACGACCCCTTCTGGTGGGGCAGCGACGACAAGTTTCTGGAGTGCCACATCGCGCGCCGCGTCGGCGTGGCCGTGCCCAAAACCTTGCTCGTGCCCAATAAAGAGTATGTCGAGGGCGTGACCGGCGAGAGCTTGCGCAACCTGCAGGTCCCCCTAGACTGGGAGGCCATGCTCGACTACGTGGGCCGCCCTGCCATCCTCAAGCCGGCCATCGGCGGCGGCTGGAAAAACGTCTACAAAGTCGACGACGCCGCGGAGCTAGTGCGCTGCTTCGACGAGTCGGGCCAGCTACAAATGATCCTGCAGGAGTTCATCACCTTCGAGCAGTACGTGCGCTGCATCTGCCTCGGGCGCGAGCACATCCGGGTGCTCCACTACGATCCGGGCGCCCCCTTCCACGAGCGCTACGTGAACGACGACATCCGCTCGTACCTCTCGCCCGAGTTATACGGACGCGTGGAGGGCGACGCGCGCAAGCTCGTCGAGGCGCTCGGCTACGACATGGACACGGTGGAGTTCGCTATCCGCGACGGCATCCCCTACGCCATCGACTTCCTCAACCCGGCGCCCGACTTCGACTCTTTCTCCATCAAGCAGCAGAACTTCGAGTGGGTGCTGGAGACGATGGCCGACCTGACAATCGCCTACGCGCAGGGCAACGCCGCGGCGCCGCGGGGCTACATCTGGCAGGAGAACCCGTTCCGGCCCACGCCGCCGCCCTCTCCGTTCGCCGCGGCCTTAGGCGCGTCGGGGCAGGTGCCGATCCAACCCGCCGGGCCCCCGCCCCCCGCTACGCCAGCGCCGCCTGCTGTCGCCGCTGCGACGGAGGAGAGCAAAGGGCGAGGCCGCTCGCGCGGGAAGGCCGGCGCGACAGGCGGCGCCGCGGCGGGGGGCGATGGCATACCCGAGGAGACATCCGCGCCGAAGCGTCGCCGCGCCAAGGCGGAGTAGGATACCTTCCCTCCTCCGCAGAGCGGCGCGTCGGCGTCGGGACCGGCTGCTCCCCGGCGCGGGAGAGGGGGTTGGGGGGTGAGAATATCCTGGCACACCTCTTGCGACGGTTGTGATGCAACTTGTGAGATACTGGTGGGAAATAGTATTGCCCCACGCCGTGGCTGACAGCTGATTGCTGACGGCTGAAAGCTATTAGTAAGGAGATCTGAGACAAGCGGGCCGCCCCGCGCCGAACCGTCCCAGTGTTATGACAATATGTATTTGCTGAAGAATAGCGCCCCCGACGACGCGGCGACCCTGGCCGACCTGCCGCTCAATCCAGAGTACGCCGACGGCGCGCGCAACGCCATCCGTACCTGCCTCGCCGTGCAGCCCGGCGAGGTGACCACGCTCATCACCGACCGGCACACCGCGCCCGTCGCGGCCAGCCTGCTGCGCGAGCTCAACGAGGTCGGGGCGGTCACACATGTGGTCGTGCTGGAGAACGTGGCGCACCGGCCCATGCCGCGCATGCCTTTCGAAGTGCTCCAGCACGTCGCCGATAGCACCGTCACCATCGGCTGCTTCCAGCCCCAGGAGAACGAGATCGGCAGCCGGCGCGACCTGATCGACCTGGTCGAGCGCCAGGGCATCCGCTACGCGCACATGGTCTGGATCACCGACGAGATCATGCGCCAGGGCATGCGCGCCGACTACCACGCGGTGGACGCGTTGAGCGACCGCGTGCTGACCTACCTGCGCCCTGCGACGACCGTGACCGTGCGCAGCGCCGCCGGGACGGACATCCGGGCGCGCTTCGAGTCGCGCCTGACGTGGGTCAAGACCAGTGGGCTAATCAACCGCGAGTATTGGTCGAACTTGCCCGCAGGCGAGGTCTTTACCACGCCCGCCACGGTCGACGGCGTCTTCGTCGTCGACGGTACCGTCGGCGACTATCTCTGCCCCAAGTACGGCGACCTCTCCGCGCACCCGCTCACGCTGGAAATCCAGGATGGGCGCCTGTACGACGCGCATTGCGACAATAAGGCCCTACTGCGCGACTTCATGGACTACTGCCATGAGGAACGCAACGGCGACCGCATCGGCGAGTTCGCCCTCGGCACCAATATCGCCGTCACCAGCATGATCGGAAACCTGTTGCAGGACGAGAAGGTACCTGGCGTGCACATCGCCTTCGGCAACCCCTACGGCAGCCAGACCGGCGCGCGCTGGACTTGCGGCTCGCACATCGACGCCATCACGCGCGACTGCGACGTTTGGGCCGACGACCACCAGATCATGGCGACGGGGCACTTTCTCGTCTAAATGACGACGCATACCGGGACCACCGGCTCTCAACCCATCCATGGCGGCCCCACACGGTGAGCGGTCCGCCGAGAAACGAGAGCGATGGCGAGACCACCCACGCCCTGCGCGCCACCGTCGGTCCTCCGCCCACGGGCGTCGACTCGCGCGTCCGGCGCGTCACGCTGCTGAGCGTTGCACTCGGCGTGCGCAAGAGCCTCTATGTGGCCCTCCCGCCGGACTACGACGCGCGGGACGGCCGGGACGGCCGGTACCCCACGCTCTACCTGCTGCGCGGGCACGAGCGCGAGTGGGTCAACCCGAGCCAGGACTCGTCGCGGCGGGGCACGGTCGTCGACGTCTACCGGCGACTGCTCGAGGCGGGCGCGGTCGGACCCATGATCCTGGTCTTCCCCGGACTCACCTCGGACGACGGCCGGGTCCACGGCATGACCACCGATTTCAGGATGCCCCGGCTCGCGCCCGACACGCCGGGCCTGGGGACGGGGCGCTTCGAGACCTACATGGTCCGCGAGCTCGTCCCCTTGATCGACGCGCTCTTCCGCACCGCGCCCGAGCGCCAGCGCCGCGGCCTGGACGGGTTCTCACTCGGCGGCTTCATGGCCGTCACGCTCGCCGCCAAATATCCCGATCTCTTCGCCACGGCCGGCGCCTACGACGGCACGTTCCTCTACGCCGATACGGATGGCACGGGGGTCAAAGACGACAAAGTTTTCCGCGCCGCGTTCCTCGATCCCGTCTTCGGCGTCCCGCGCGACCAAGGCTACGCGGCCGCGCACAACGGGGCCAACCTGATCGCCAACGGCGCACGGGAGCAGGTGCGGGGCGTGCGCTGGCTGATCCAGTACGGGCGCGAGGAGCTCGAGCCGATGGGCTCGAACTACTACCGCGGGGCCTACCTGCGCGACCTGCTCGCCAGCAAAGGCGTCCTCCACGACATCCCCGCCGACATCCCCGCCGTCATCCCCGACGGCGCCCACGACTGGGCCACCGCTGACCGCCACATGGCCGCGACCCTGCCCCTGCACTGGGACGCGCTACGCCTGCGCTAAGAGACTCCGAATCGAACTCGCCGAGCGTCTTATCGGCCCCCTGCCGCCCGCGACCGCGGACGGGGTGTAGAGCTTTTGGTGGCTGTGTGGCCGCGCGGCGGCGCAGGCTTGAGGTAGAGCACGGTGAGCGGGGGCAGCGTGAGCGTGAGCGAATAGGGGTAGCCGTCCAGGGGCGACTCGTCGGCCACGATGCCCGCGGGGTTGCCGACGCCCGAGCCACCGTACACGGTGTCGTCGCTGTTCAGGAGCTCGACCCACGTCCCGCCCGTGGGCGCGCCGATACGGTAGCCCTCGCGCACCACGGGCTGCCAGTTGGCCACGATGGCGACTGTTTCCGTGGTCACGGCGCTTGTCGCGCGTTTGCCCGTTGCCCGCTTACTCATAAAGGGAGTCGCCGGCGGCACCGGCGCCGCGCCGCGGCGCAGCACGGCCACGACCGAGTAGGCGGCGTCGCTGCCGTCGATCCAGGCGAAACCCTCGGGCGAGAGGTCACGCTCGTAGAGCGCCTTCTCAGAGCCATACAGGTTGTTGATGCGCGTCACGAAGTCCAGCAACTGGCGATGGCGCAGGCCGTGCTCGCCCTCGAGCAGATGCCAGTCGAGCGAGTACTGGTAGGCCCACTCGTGGTACTGCGCGAACTCTCCGCCCATGAACAGAAGCTTCTTGCCGGGGTGGGCGTACATGAAGGCGTAGAGCGCGCGCACGGTGGCGAAGCGCCGCCAGTCGTCCCCCGGCGTCTTCTCGATGAGCGAATGCTTCAGATGCACCACCTCGTCGTGCGAGAGCGGCAGGATGTATCGCTCGTCGAAGGCGTAGGTGAACGAGAAGGTGAGCTCGGTGTGGTGGTAGGGCCGGTAGATGGGGTCGCGCGCGACGTAGGCCAGCGTATCGTGCATCCAACCCATGTTCCACTTGAGGTCGAAGCCCAGCCCGCCGTCCGCGGTTGCCCTGGTGATGCCCGGCCACGTCGTGGACTCCTCGGCCGCGGTCACGATGCCAGGGTGGCGCGTGTGCGTCAGGTCGTTGAATCGCTGCAGGAAAGACACCGCTTCGAGGTTCTCGCGGCCGCCGTAGCGGTTGGCTACCCAGACGCCGTCGTCGCGGTCGTAGTCGAGGTAGAGCATCGCGGCCACGGCGTCGACGCGCATGCCGTCGAGGTGGTACTCCTCGAGCCAGTAGTGCGCGTTGGAAAGCAGGAAGGAAAGCACCTCGCCGCGCCCATAGTTGAAGATGTAAGTACCCCAGGTGAGGTGCTCGCCCTGGCGCGGGTCGGCATGCTCATAGAGGTGCGCGCCGTCGAAAAAGCCGAGGCCGTAACCTTCCTTGGCGAAATGACCCGGAACCCAGTCCAGCAGCACGCCGATACCGCTCCGGTGACAGTGGTCGATGAAATACATGAAGTCGTGGGGCGTGCCGAAGCGGCTGGTCGGCGCGAAATAGCCCGTCGTCTGGTAGCCCCACGAGCCGTCGAAGGGGTGCTCGGTGATCGGCAAGAGCTCGATATGCGTGAAGCCGTGCTCCCGCACGTAGTCGACGAGCGCGTGGGCCAGCTCGCGGTAGGTCAGGAAGCGGTCGTCGGGACCGCGCCGCCACGAGCCGAGGTGGACCTCGTAGACGGACATGGCCCTCTCCAACGAGCTGCTCTCGGCGCGCGCCGCCATCCATGCCCCGTCTCTCCACGCGTGGCCGCCGATATCGTAGACGGCCGAGGCCGTCCCCGGACGCAACTCGGCATGGACAGCATAGGGGTCGGCCTTGTCGACCGCGTAGTCGTAGTAGCGCGAGCGGATGTGGTACTTGTAGAGGCCGCCCTCCGGCAGATTGGGCAGGAACACTTCCCACACGCCGCCCATCTCACGCGGCGACATCGGCGCCTGCCCGGGTCGCCAGGCGTTGAAGTCGCCGACGACGCTGACATCCAGCGCGTCGGGAGCCCACACCGCGAGGTTGGTCCCGGCCACGCCGCCCACCTCGCGCCGGTGCGCTCCCAGCTTCCTGTACGCGTCGAGCCAGGCGCCCTCGCCAAACAGGCGCAAATCGTCGTCCGTGAAAATGGATGGGGCGTCCATAGGTACTCCTTATGCCAAGACGGGCGCGAGGTCATACAGTTCAGAGGCGTACTGCTCGACCATGCGCTGTGCCGTGAAGTCCGGGCCGGTAGCGATGGCGCGGCGCATGCGCGCGACCCATTCGTCGGGCCGATCGTAGTACTCCGGCATCACGCGCTGCTCCAGCTCGGTGTAGAGGCTGTCGGCGTCGTAGGCGTCCTCGTCGCCGCCGCTGTAGCCCTCGCCGATGGCCCAGCCATTTGTGCCATGATAGCCCTCGATCCACCAGCCGTCCAGCACGGAGAGGTTCGGCACCGCGTTGAGCAGGGCCTTCATGCCGCTCGTGCCGGACGCCTCCATGGGGCGGTGCGGGCTGTTGAGCCACACATCCGCGCCGGCCACCAGCACGCTCGCCAGCGCCATGTCGTAGCCTGCCACGAAAACCACGCGCACGGGCGTATCGCCGGTGTGGCGCACGATCTCGGCGATGATGCTCTTACCCTCGTCGTCGCGCGGGTGCGCCTTGCCCGCGACCACGACCTGCAGGCCGCGCGCCGCGACGGCCGCGAGTCTGGCGGGGTCGCGGAAGAGCAGCGTGGCCCGCTTGTAGCCGGTCATGCGCCGCGCGAAGCCGATCGTGAACACGCTCGGCTCGAACCTGGCCTCAGGGTAGCGGGCGTTGACAGCGGCAATCATGTCACGCTTGGCCGCGTCGTGGGCCGCGCGCACCTCGGCGGCGGGGAGCCTATCCGCGTCGAGCAACGCTCCTCCCCGCTCGCGCCAGCCCGCGAGAGAACGATCGTACAGAGAGGCGGCGTGCGGGCCGGTCCACGTCGGGTGGTGGACACCGTTGGTGATCGAGCCGACGGCGCGGCCGTGGAACATGGCGCGTGTGACCTCGCCGTGCTTGGCCGAGACCGCGTTGGCCGCGCGCGTGAGGTTGAGAGCCAGCTCGGTCATGGAGAAGTCGCCGGCCCCGCCGAGCGAGAGCAACTGCCAGTCGGTGAAGCCGAGCGTTCCGCGCCACCACGGGCCGAGGTAGTAGAGCAGCAGGTCATGCGCGAAGCGGTCGTGGCCGGCCGGGACGGGCGTGTGCGTGGTGAAGACGACGTGCTCGCGCGTCTCGTCGAGCGCCGCGTCGTAGTCCTTGCCCGCCGCGTGCGCCTCGCGCGCGCGCTCGAGCAGCAGGAAACCCGCGTGCCCCTCGTTGAGGTGGAACGTGTCGATGGCGTCATAGCCGAGGGCGCGCAGGGCGCGCACGCCGCCGATGCCCAGCACGATCTCCTGACACATCCTGATGTCGCGCTCGCCGCGGCGCTCGTTGCCCCTGTCGTAGAGGCGCTGCGTGATCTCGCGGTCGGTGTCCGGATTGTCCTCGATGTCGGTGTCGAGCAAGTAGAGCGGCACGCGGCCGATGTCGGCGCGCCACACCCGCGCCCGCGTCTCCCGCTCGCCGAGCGGGATCGACACTTGCAACGGCGCGCCATCCGCATCGCGCTCCAACTGCAAGCCCGTCAGCGCAGTGTCGAGCCGCGGGTACTCCTCGTGCTGCCAGCCCGCGTCGTCGAGCACCTGGCGCAGGTAGCCGCCGTGGTAGAACAGGCCGACGGCGATGAGCGGGAGGGCGGCGTCGGAGGAGGCTTTCAGGTGGTCACCGGCCAGCACGCCGAGTCCGCCCGAGTAGATGGGCAGGCTGGCGTCGACGCCGAACTCGGCGCAGAAATAGGCCACGCGGCGCGCCGACGGGGCGCCGGCGAGATAGCGCCGCTGGCTCGCCCGCGCCTGGTCGATCAACGCGGAGAACTCGGGCGTGTCGAGCGCGGCGAGCGCGGCGTCGGAGAGCGCGGCGAGCGCGGTATAGGGATTACCCTCGTAGCCGGGCAGGCGCGCCAGCACGGCTTGCGTCGGCGCGTCCCAGACCCAGTAGTAGTTCTCGATGAGGGCGCGTAGTTGGGATCGGATAGAAACCTCCTTCGGGGCAGACAAGGGCTATATCTAGTTTCCGTCTTTGGGTCCCGCGGCGCGAACCTCGGGGGCGACGCCGGTGAACTGTGCGAAGTTCGCGCGGAAGCGGGCGGCCAGACTTGCCGCGGCGCGGTCGTAGGCGGCCCCGTCGGCCCACGTGTCGCGCGGCCGCAGCACCGCGGCCGGCACGCCGGGCGCCTCCACCGGCACATGCAGGCCGAATACCGGGTCGGTCCAGGTCGGCGCCTCGACCAGCGCGCCGGAGAGGGCCGCGCGGACCATGGCCCGCGTGTGCGCGATGGAGATGCGCTCGCCCACCCCGAACGGCCCGCCGCTCCAGCCCGTGTTCACCAGGTAGCACGTGGCCCCGTACCGGTCCAGGCGCTCGCGGAGCATGCGCGAGAATGTCGTCGACGGCAAGGCCAGGAAGGGCGCGGCGAAGCAGGTCGAGAACGTGGCCTCGGGGTCCTTGCCCATGCCGGCCTCGGTCCCCGCCAGCTTGGCCGTGTAGCCGGAGAGAAAATAGTAGAGGGCCTGCTCGGTCGTCAGCCGGGCGATGGGGGGCAGGACACCGAAAGCGTCCGCCGTCAGGAAGACGATCGTGCGTGGGTGGCCAGCGCGCCCCTCGGGCGTCGCCCCCGCGATGTAGTCCACCGGGTAAGCCGCGCGTGTGTTCTCGGTGAGGCCACCGTCGGCGTAGTCGGGCTCGCGCGTGGTCGGGTCGAGCGTCACGTTTTCCAGCACCGAGCCGAAGCGGATCGCATCGTAGATCTGCGGCTCCTTGTCGCGCGAGAGATCGATGCACTTGGCGTAGCACCCGCCCTCGAAGTTGAATACACCAGCGTCGCTCCAGCCGTGCTCGTCGTCGCCGATCAATCGCCGCTCGGGGTCGGCCGAGAGCGTCGTCTTACCCGTCCCCGAGAGCCCGAAGAACAGGGCCACGTCCTCGTCGGCGCCTACGTTGGCCGAGCAGTGCATCGGGAACACGCCCTGCGCCGGCAGGACATAGTTGAGGTAGCCGAAAACGCTCTTCTTGATCTCGCCCGCGTACTTGGTCCCGGCGATCGTCACCGTCCTCCTGCCGAAGTCGACGATGATGGCGGCGTCGGAGCGCACGCCGTCGCGTCCCGGGTCGCAGCGGAAATCGGGGGCGGCCAGCACGGTGAAGCCGGGCTCGAAGCGGAGGCGATCCTCGGGGCTGGCGCGCAGGAAAAGCTGGCGGGCGAAGAGGGCGTGCCAGGCGTACTCGGCGACGACGCGCACGCCCAGGCGATGCGCGGGGTCGGCCCCCGCCCAGGCGTCGACCACGTAGGTCTCGCGGCCGCGCAGGTAGTCCCGCACGCGCTCCTGCAGGCGGCCGGCGACGTCGGGCTCGATGGGCTGGTTGAAGCCGCCCCAGGCCACGCGACCGGCGGTCTCCGCGTCACGCACGATGAACTTATCCCTGACGGAGCGACCCGTGCGCGCGCCGGTCTCGGCGTCGAGGGCGCCGTTGGCGACGAGCCGTGCGTTGCCCTGGCGCAGCGCCTGCTCCACCAGCGCCGCCACGCTCAGGTTGCCGTGCGCCCGCGGCCACTCCCCCTCCAGGCCCGGGTGCGGTGTCTGACGCGTTGTATCGACCATAGAGCTTTTCCTACCTCGTTGTACACGCGGTACGACATTGTACCGCCTCGGTCGTATTGGCTGCTAGCTGACAGCCGATGCCTATATGCCCGCGTTGCCGGCCTTGACGTTGGGGCCGCCGTAGACCACGACCGGCGTGCCGACAGGGGCCCAGTTCCACAGCCAGACCGTGTTCGCGTAGGGAATGTTGACGCAGCCGTGCGTGCCGGTGGGCTCGCTCGAGGAGGGGCCGTCGCCGCCGACGTTGGTGCCGGGACCGTAGTTCGACCGCCACCACGCGTCATGCAGGCCATAGCCGGAGTAGAACGGCATCCAGTACTTGATCCACGTGGGAGGATAGTAGAACTTGGAGCCCTGCGGCCACGGCGAGATGAACTTGTAGGGCGAGACTTTCTCGTAGATCGCGTAGTGACCCGTGACGGTCGGCAACTCGGGGCGGCCGGTGGTGATGACGGTGTACTTCATCAGTTGTCCGTCCTCGTATGCGCGCAGGGCCTGCTCTTGCAACGAGACCATGACAGCCTTGTGCGGCATAACCAGGCGCATGCGCGCCTGTACAGCCGAACTGTCGGAGAGCGCCTGAGCCGTCGCCTCGACGTAGCCGTCGTAGCTCGACGCTTTGCCGAGCAGGTCCTGGTAGTAGGCGGCGGTGTGCGGGAGGCCACTGGAATTGAACTGCCCGAGCACCTGCAGGTTCGTCACGATGTCCTGCACGGCGGCGCGGGCGTTAGACTGCGCGAGCGAGAACACGCCATCGGCCGCGACGCGGGCCTGCCGGCGGGCCGCGGCGAGCGAGAGGCTGCGCGCGGACGGGCTGGGGCTCGGATTGCCGGCCGTATCGGGCGAAAGCGGGGCCGGGAGCGGGCGCAGCGTGAGGCCGCCGGTCGCCACCGCGTGGCGGCCGTAAAGGTCGCCCGTAACGATGACCTGGAGCCTCTGCTCGTCCTTGATCGTGGCGCTCAACGGCGTGCTGACATACCATTCGCCACCCATGCCGGCCTGCGCGACGCGCGTGAGCAGCGTGTCGCCCGCCTGGTCACGCACGTACAGCGCGAGCATCACGCCGGGCTTGCTGCGCACGTGGACGCGCAAGGTATCACCCACGTGCAGCCGGGGCGTCTGTACGTCCACGTTGACCGCGAACGGCGCCTGCGGGAAGAGCACGAAATCCCCGCGCGTCGAGCTGTAGATGGCGCCGCGCGTGACGTAGACCCAATAGCGCGCCAGCGCAACCGCGGACCCCGTGTAGGCGGCCGTCCATTCGAACTGGTGGATGCCCTGCGCGTTCGTCGTGGCCTGGGCGGTGACGACCTGCCCGTTACCGTAGTCGACCTTGATCGACACGCCGGCCAGGGCGATGGTATGGATCCACACCTTCTGCGTTTCGCCGGCCGAGACGGAGCGCCTGAACGGCGATGCGAAGATAGTGACGCCCTCCGCGTGCGCCGTCGAAACGCTCGCGGGGACGATGGCCGATGCGATGAGGGCTAACAGCAACGCGAGGATGAGTGCCGGCGAGAAGACGCGCTTGATGGTCATACGTGGCTCTCCACTAACGTCCCGCCACCAGGCGCGGTTCGCCACCGCGCCATCGTCGGGAGATGGTACACCACGACTATAACAAAAAGGGGCGATCAGCGGTCAGCAATCAGCTGTCGGTCGATTGCTTAGATGCCGGCAGAGAGCAGGGCGACGGCGACGATGCCGGCGACGATGCAGTAGTAGGCAAACGGGTCGAGCCGGTTGGTGCGGAAGTAGCGGTCGAGGAAGCGTACGCTGAGGTAGGCCGCGATACCCGAGAGCAGGCACCCCAGCACGGCGTAGCCCAGGATGCCGCGCGCGGCCGGCCCCAGGAGGTCGGGGGCGGTCTTGATGCTGGCCGCGGCGATGATCGGGGTCGCCAGCATGAATGTGTAGCGCGCCGCCTCGTGGTGGCGCAACCCCAGCGATAACCCCCCGACCATGGTCGCGCCCGAGCGTGAGATGCCGGGCAGCAGCGCGAGAGACTGGAACAGGCCCACGATAATAGCCCCCCGCCAGCCGAGCCGGTCGACGTCTTTGTACTCCTGCTCTCTGCCGCCTTCTTTACCGGCCATCCCAGCCACCCCGGCCGTCGCCGTCGGTTCGACTGGGCGTTGGCGTCGACGCAGCCCCTCGCCGACGAGCATCAAGAGGCCATTGACGACCAGCAGGGCCGCGGCCGACCGCGGATTGCCGAAGTTGGACCGCAGCGCCTCCTGGAATAGGAGGGCCAGCACGGCGGCGGGGATCGTGCCGACGACGATGAGCCAGATGAATCGCTCGTCGGGGTCGTCGCCGAGCTTGCCGCGCGCGAGCGAGGCGACGAAGACGCGCAGCAGGCGCAGCCAGTCACGCCAGTAGAATATGAAAAGGGCGGCGGCCGTGCCGAAGTGCAGCAGCACCACGAAGGCAAGGTATGCGGGGGCGGTCTGGTCAATGTTCCAACGCAGCAGGGCCGGCAAGATCACCGTGTGGCCGAGCGACGAGATGGGGAAGAGTTCGGCCACGCCCTGCAACAAGGCCAGGACGATGACCTGCAACAGATTGAGGTCGGGTGTGTGCGCCGGAGCCGCGGCGCCGACCAGGGCGGGGACAGCGGATATGGCGGATATGATAGGCACGAGGAGGAGCATAACCGGCGGCGGGCAATCTGTCAAACAGGGTGTGGACTGAAGGGGCGTGCCGCTTTCCCGCACCCACCGGGAGCGCCGGCGAAACGCCGGCGATGCCGGTAGGTATAGCGTGCGCTACATGCGTCCAACGAGATTGTGCGGATCGATCGCCGGCTGCGCCGCCGTCTGCTGATCGGGCGCGACCAGCCGCGCCGGGGTCGATGCAGGGCTCCTCGCCGCGACGCTAAAGGCGTGGCTACCGGCCACCCTGCCGTTCACGACAGCGGTGACGGTGTAGCGTCCGGGATTGCCCAGGGTCTGCTCACACCAGGAGTACGCCGTCGGGCGGTCAAGGAAGTACGAGCTGCGCGCGCCATTGGGGAACGTCCACACTGCTTCGACGGCCGCGCCAGGCGGGAAAAGATGGAAGCGAAAAACGGCATACGCCAGCGCGCCCGGGGTGAAAGTATCACGGGGGCCGACCGGAATTACGCCTCCTCCCACCACCTTGGTATATCCTCTGGCCGTGACGATAGAGGCGGTCACAGGACCGCTCTGCGCGGCTACACGAGCTGAAACCGGCCCGCCGGTCGGGGCGGCCGGGGGCCGATTCCGCGCGGAAAGCGCGCCGCGCAATCCTCCCGCGACGCGCGCCACGGGGGTAGTGGGCATGGGAGGCATGGGGGGCGTGGCAAGGGTGTTCCGGGCCGCTACACCGGACGCCGCGCCCGGTGCCGTGGACCCCACATCGGAGACCGGGGTCGATGGGCCTGACGCCCCCGTCGCCCCGCTCGGGAAGAGGGTGCGGATGTCGGAGCGGTGCATCGCGGCGTAAGCCGCGCCCCCGCCGAGCAGCGCGATCACGGCCAGCGGGACGGCCGCGACGCGGCGGCGACGGCGCGGTGGGGATGGCGGGCGCGTCAGGGGTGCGGTCGGAGTAAGGCGCGGCGGCGCCGCGTGCGCCGCCTTCGTCCGGCCCGTCGTCCCGGTCCTGGCAGCGCGCCCTGTCGCGGTCGTGGCGGCCGCGTCGAACGCCTGGACGAAGGCGGCGCCGGAATGGTAGCGTTGCGCCGGATCCTTGGCGAGCGCCCTGAGCGCCACGGCATCGACAGCGGGCGGGAGCGCGGGCACGATCGCGCGCGGCGGCGCGGGCTCCTGGGTGATGTGCTGCATCGCCGTGGCCACGGGATTGCCGGCGGCGAAGGGCAGACGCCCCGTCAGCATCTCGTAGAGCACGATCCCGCTGCTGTACAGGTCCGACTCCGCCGTGGCGGGCTTGCCTTGGGCCTGTTCGGGCGAAAAATAGGAAACAGAGCCCATTACCATGCCCGTGGCCGTCTGTGCGGGGCTGGTCAGCGCGCGCGCGATCCCGAAGTCGCCCACCTTGACGTCGTGGGACGGCGTGAGCAGGATGTTCTCCGGCTTGATGTCGCGATGGACCACGCCGCGCGCGTGCGCGGCGTCGAGCGCCTGGCCGAGCTGGCGCATGATCGCCGCGGCCAGCGAGAGCGGGAGCGGCGCGTCCCGGGCGATCAGCCCTTTGAGCGAGCCGCCCTCGAAGCATTCCATGACGATGTAGTAGGTATCGCCCTGGCGGTCGACGTCGTAAATGGCCACGATGTTGGGGTGGCTCAAGCCCGCCGCGAGCCGCGCTTCTTGCTCGAAGCGGCGCACGAACTCTGGCTGCGCCAGGTAGTGGCGGTGCAGGATCTTGACGGCGACGACGCGGCCCAAGCGCGCGTCCTCGGCCCGGAAGACGCGCGCCATGCCGCCGTCCCCGATCACATCGAGGAGGTGATAGCGCCCGCCCAGCACCGTCCCCTGCATCACCATGCTCGCCCCCCGCGCCTGCCCAACCCTCTCCCCCATTGTAGCAGCGCCGTGTCTACTGGGAGCGCCGGCTGGAAGCCCGGCGCTCCCGGTGGAGGCGTCAGGCCACGCCGAGGTAGGTCTTGCGGATGAGCTCGCTGGCCATGAGGTTGGCCGCCGTGTCGGCCAGGACGATCTCGCCGGTCTGCAGCACGTAGCCGCGGTTGGCGATGGAGAGGGCCATGTTGGCGTTCTGTTCGACCATGAAGACGGTCACGCCCTGCTTGTTGATCTCCTCGACGGTGGCGAAGACGCGGTCGACGAAGATGGGCGAGAGCCCCATCGAGGGCTCGTCCATGATCAATAGGCTCGGGCGAGCCATCATGGCGCGGCCGATCGCCAGCATCTGTTGCTCGCCGCCGCTCATCGTCCCCGAGACCTGACTCCGCCGCTCCTTGAGGCGCGGGAACAACTCGAACACGCGGTCCAGGTCGGCGTCGATCTCCTTGCGGTTCGTCCGCGTGTAGGCGCCCATCTCCAGGTTCTCCAACACCGTCATGCGCGCGAAGACGCGGCGCGCCTCGGGGACGGGCGAGATACCGGCCTTGACGATCTCGCCGGTCGCCACGCCGTCGATGCGCTTGCCCCGGAAGGTGACCGTGCCCCCGCTCGGGCGCACTAAGCCCATAATCGTCTTCATCGTGGTCGTCTTGCCGGCCCCGTTGGCCCCCAACAGGCACACGATCTCGCCCTCGTCGACGCGGTAGTTGACCCCTTTGAGGGCGTGGATGGGCCCGTAGTAGGTGTGGACGTCGTTAAACTCCAGCATGCGCCTTCTTTTCCTCTCGCCGGCCCAGGTAGGCCTCGATCACGCGCGCGTCCTCCTGCACCTGGGCGGGCGTGCCCTCGGAGATTTTCTGCCCGTAGTCGAGCACAGTGACGCGCTCGGAGAGATTCATCACCACGTTGAGCTTGTGCTCGATCAGGATGATGCCGACGCCGAGGTCGCGGATGCGCCCGATGTGGTCGATCGCCTGCGTCGTTTCGGTGGGGTTCATGCCGACGGTCGGCTCGTCGAGCAGGATCAGCTTGGGATTCGAGGCCAGGGCGCGGGCCATCTCTACGTAGCGCCGATCGGCGTAGGCCAGGTTGCGCACCAGGGTGTCGGTCTGGCGCGCCAGGTGCGGGCTGAACATGCCGAGCAGGTCGCGCGCGCGCTCGCGCCCGCGGCTCTCCTCCGCTTGCGTCCAGGGCGGCTTGAGCACGTCGGTGATGATGTTGGAGCGCAGGCGCGTGTGGTAACCCACGAGCACGTTCTCCTGCACCGTCATATTGTTGAAGAGGCGGATGTTCTGGAACGTGCGGGCGATGCCGCGCTTGAGCACGCGGTCGGGCGAGTAGCCCGTGACGTCGTGCCCGTCGAAGATAACTTTGCCGGTCGACGGCTTGTAGAGGCCGGTTATGAGGTTGAAAAACGTCGATTTGCCGGCGCCGTTGGGGCCGATGACGCTCACGATCTGCCCCGGCCCCATGTTGAAGTCGATGTCCTGCACGGCCGATAACCCGCCGAAGCTCTTGCCCAGCTTGCGCGTTTCGAGCAGGGGCCGCTGTGATGTCATAGCGCCCACTATCCTTCCAGTGTTTAGTGACGAGTGACGAGTGTTTAGCAGCGGCGACTAAACACTCGTTACTCGTCACTCGTTACTAGCCACTAATCGACGGTTTGCCGCTCGTCACGTCGTAGAGCGGCTGGTTCTCCTCGGCGAGCGTCTGCTCGTCCCGGGGGTGCAGCTCGCGCGCGCGCCGCCCGCTGGGCAGGAGCCCCTCGCGGCGGAACAGCATGATGCCCACCAGGATCGCGCCGAAGATGAGATATTTCAGGCCCTCGACGTCGAGGCTCTGCGCCACGCCGCTCTGCTGAACCCAGCCGATGATGATATCCAGCAGCGAGAACTGCAGGATGCCCACGATCAAGCCGCCCAGCACCGCACCGGGGATGCTGCCCATGCCACCGAGCACGACCGCGCACAGGATGGCCACGGAGACCTGGAAACTGAAGTTGGACGGCTCGATCGAGCCGCTCTTGCTGCCGATGATCATGCCGGCGAACCCCGAGAAGAACGCGCCCATGGCGAAGGCGAACAGTTTGGTGCGCACCAGATTGATGCCCATGCACGAGGCCGCCACCTCGTCCTCGCGGATGGCGACCCAGGCGCGGCCCAGCCGCGAGTTGCGCAGGCGCGAGGCGATAAAGACGATCAGGGCCAGCACGGCCAGTGAGAGGTAGTACCACGGCCCCGGGTCGGTGAACTGCAGCGAGCCAAGGGTCGGCTGGTCGATGCCGGAGAGGCTGTTCTGGCCGCCCGTGATGTCGGGCCAGCCGAAAATGTTGTTGGGGCCGAGGTTGCGCACGACCGACGGCACGATCTCACCGAAGCCCAGGGTCACAATGGCCAGGTAGTCCCCGCGCAGGCGCAGCGTCGGCGCGCCCAGGATGACGCCGAAAAGGGCCGCGATGAGCGCGACGATGGGCAGAAAAAGCCAGAAGTTGGCGTGGATGCCGATGTCGGGGCCCATGCTGAACAGGCTGTAGCCGCCGATGTTGATGTTGACCCGCGCGTTCGGCTGGAACTGCGCCGAGGCGATCATGCCGAAGGCGTAGGCGCCGATGGCGTAGAAGGCGGCGTAGCCGAGGTCGAGCAGCCCGGCGTAGCCGACCACGATGTTGAGCCCCAGCGCCAGGATAGCGTAGCTCATGGCGAACACGGCCGTGTCGACCTGGCTGGTGTTCCCGTCCAGCACCGGGAACAGCCCGGCCAGGACAAAGAAGATCAGCCACGGCAGGACCGTGCGCAGCCACGGGGGCAGATTGTACCAGGGCGCGGGCATGCGCAGGCCGCGCGCCCGGCGGGTCTCCGCGGACGCGCGCCGGGGAGCCGCGACGGCGTTGGCGCCGGGCGCGGACGCGCTGACACGTTGCTGTTCGACGTTGGACATCACGCTTTCTCCACGATCGCGGCCCCGAGCAGGCCGGTCGGCTTGAGCACGAGCACCAGGATGAGCACGGCGAAAACAACCGTCTCGGCCCACTGGATGCCGCCGCCGTTGGCCTGCTGGCTCACGAACGCCTCTAGCAGCCCGATCGACAGGCCGCCGAGCATGGCGCCGCGGATGTTGCCGATGCCGCCGAGCACGGCCGCCGTGAAGGCCTTGAGCCCGGCGATGAAGCCCATGTCCCAGGTGATGTGTGTCACGTACATGCCGTAGACCACGCCGGCCGCCCCCGCGAGGGCCGAGCCGACGAAGAAGGTGACGGCGATGATGCGGTCGACGTCGACGCCCATCATCATGGCCGCCTCGCTGTCCTGCGCCGTGGCGCGCATGGCGCGGCCGATGCGCGTGCGGTTGACGAACTGGTCGAGCCCGACCATCAGGACGAGCGCGGCGACGACCACGAAGATGATGCCCGTGCTGACCGGCGTGCCCGCGATGTAGACGTTGGTGGTCGGGATCAGCGGCGGGTACGGCTTGACGGCGTCGCCCTGCCAGACGCGCATGCCGTTGGCCAGGATGTAGGAGACGCCGATCGCGGTAACGAGCGGCGCCAGCTTGGGCGCGTTGCGCAACGGGCGGTAGGCCAGGCGCTCGATCAACACCCCCAGGATGCCGCAGCCGATCATGGCTACAAGGAGGGCCAAGATCACGGCCGCGACGAGGGCGACGCCGCCCAGCGTCGACACGGTCGCGCCGAAAACGGCCTCGACGGCCAGCACGGAGAGGAAGGAGCCGACCATGAACACGTCGCCGTGTGCGAAATTGATGAGCTCGATGATGCCGTAGACCATGGTGTAGCCCAGGGCGATCAGGGCGTAGAGGGCGCCGTATGCTAGCCCCAGGGACAGGAAGGCGACGACAATGCCCATGGACCATCCTCAACTAGTGTTTAGTGACTAGTGGTTAATGATTAGTGACTGGGAATGGCTGGCGATCACTTGATTGTCCGCCCGTAGCCCGTAGATCGCGCCGGGACGCACAGCTATCGCGCGCTGTGCATAGAGGCTGGCTCTAAGGCAGGCCCGGGGTACTCGCGGGAGTACTCCGGGCCCGGCATGCTACGGGTACGGGCCGCCAGGGGCTGGCGCTACAACAGTAGGGTTCGCGCCCTACCAGGCGATTTCGATCGTAGGCCTCCGCCGTCTACGAGGCGGCGGGGGCCAGGGCGACAAAGGTCCACTTGGCGCTGGCCCCCGTGCCGGAGGCGCGATAGACGCTGATGTCGCGGTTGCTCGAGTCGCCGTTCTTGTCGAACGACACCTGCCCCGTCGCGCCGCGGTAGTCGCTCGTTCCCGCCACGTTGCGGGCGATGGTCTGACGGAGGGCCACCGTCATAGGGTTGCCGACCTTGATCTGCCCGCCTTTGACGGCCTTGGCGAACGCGCGGATGATCACGTTGGCGGCGTCGTAGGCGTAGATGTCGTAGCCCTCGATCGAGCTGCCGGGGAACTGCGCCTTCTTGGCCGCCACGAAGCTCTGCGCGTAGGGTGAGGTCAGCGCGTTGCGCCCCACGTTGCTCGCCAGCGCGCCCTGCGCCCCGCCCTTGGACGAGCCCTTGATGAAGTCGGTGGCGAAGATGCCGTCCCCGCCCATGAACACCACCTTGGAGAGGCCGGCGCTGCGCAGGTCGTCGGCCAGGATCTCGGCGCCGCCCTTGGAGCCGTACTCTCCGCCGAAGAACACCAGGTCGGGCTTCTTGGAGGCGATGGTGGTGGCCAGGCTCTGCGCGCTGGCCGAGATGTTCTGGGCGTCGAGCGAGCTATGGCCGAGCACGTTGAGGCCGAGCGTCTTGGCCTCCTGCTCGAAGTAGTTGGACAGGCCGATGCCGTAGATGCCCTGGTTGTCGGTCACGAAGATGTTCTTGAAGCCGGCCTTCTTGGCGTAGCGGGCGTCGCTGCGGCCCTGGATGATGTCGGTGGTACACGTGCGGAAGTAGGTGATGGGGGCGCCCGAAATGGCCGAGGCCGGCTCGTAGAGCGCGCGCTTGCTCTTGACGGTCAGGTCGGGGTTGGTGTTCGACGGGCTGATCTGCACCAGGCCGGCGCGGTTATAGGTCGGCTCGGAGACCTTGGCGGCGGAGCTATTGAGCGGGCCCACCTCGCCGATGACGCGATTGTCGTTGATCAGCGCGCTGGCGTTCTGGGAGTCCTTCTGCCCGCTGTGCTGCCCGTTGATGGTGTCGTCGAGCGACTGGATGTCGAAGGTGACCCCCGGAACAGTGTGGTTCTTGTTGGCCTGCGCGACGGCCACCTGGACGGATTGTTTGATGCCGTTGGAGAGCTCGGCGAGCTCGTTGTAGGGCAGCGAGATACCGATCTTATAAGTGAACGAGGAAGCGGCGCGCGGGCGCGCGGACCCCGCGGCGTGGACGGTGCTGGCGAGGCTCGTGAGCACGGCGCCCGCGGCGAGCGCGCGGGCGAGGCGTGTGGCGCGTGGAGACATTCGGTTCCTCCTGATAAACAGTGTCGTGATGGTCGTCGACGATGCGACGGACGATACAGTGGGCCTGAACTTAGATAAGGAAGCGCGAACAGACGGGACTGCGATCGCGCCGGCGCTCCTCGCGCGGGGCGGCCGATCGATCTAGATCATCTCGGGCGCTTCAGGCGCTGGCAACCCTCCTTACTACACCGCCCCGTGCCCACTCGCGCGGCGTCGCGACCCGAAAACAATAGATGAGAACGCAACAACGTCGATGCGGCCGCGTCGATACAACAGCGGGAGCCCGGCACGGGTTCGCAGATGTAGCCAACTTATACTGGAAAGAGGACGACTTGTCAAACGAGCGCGAAGCTCCTGGCCGCCCGGTGAGAACTGATAGCCAGTAGCTGACAGCTAGCTTGCGCACCCTTCTTGCAACCTGTAGGCCCGTTTGCTACAATCTCTCTTGGAGTTAGCACTCTCGCCCCGAGAGTGCTAACGACTGAGAGAACAGGTGTAGTAGGAGGAATCGACGTTGACAACCGAAACGAAGGTCAGCATCAAGCCGTTGGGCGACCGCGTGGTCATCCGCCCGGCGCAGCGCGAGGAGGTCACGGCGAGCGGCGTGATCCTGCCCGACACGGCCAAGGAGAAGCCCCAGCGCGGCACCATCCTCGCGGTCGGCCCCGGCAAGGTCGGTGACAACGGCCAGCGCACCGCGCTCGAGGTCACCGCGGGCGCCGAAGTGCTCTACGCCAAGTACGCCGGCACCGAGGTCAAGGTCGAGGGCGAGGATCTGCTCATCGTGAGCGAGAAAGACATCCTAGCCATTGTCTAGTGGGTCGGTGTTCGGTGTTCGTTGTTAGGGCGTAGAGGCTTCGGCCGACGCGCTGACCACTCCCAGCGACACTCATCACCAGTCACCAGATCACCGAACACGTAGGAGGGAAGAATGGCCAAGCAACTAGAGTTTTCCGAGCCGGCGCGCCGCTCGCTCAAAGCGGGCGTCGACAAACTGGCTGACGCGGTCAAGGTGACGCTCGGCCCCAAGGGCCGCAACGTGGTGCTCGACAAGAAGTTCGGCGCGCCCACCGTGACCAACGACGGCGTGACCATCGCCCGCGAGATCGAGTTGGAGGACCCCTTCGAGAACATGGGCGCCCAGCTCGTCAAGGAGGTCGCCACCAAGACCAACGACGTGGCCGGCGACGGCACCACCACCGCCACCGTGCTCGCCCAGGCCATCATTAGCGAGGGCCTGCGCAACGTGGCCGCCGGGGCCAACCCGATGATCCTCAAGCGCGGCATCGACAAGGGCGTGGACGCCATTATGGACGAGCTCAAGACCCTCGCCCGCCCGGTCAACACGACCGAGGAGACCGCGCAGGTCGCGGCAGGCTCCAGCCAGGACGAGTCGGTCGGCCAGATGATCGCCGAGGTCATGAGCAAGGTCGGCAAGGACGGCGTCATCACCGTCGAGGAGTCGCAGGGCCTCGGGCTCGAGCAAGACTATGTGGACGGCATGCAGCTCGACCGCGGCTACATCTCGCCCTACATGGTCACCAACGCCGACCGCATGGAGGCGGTGCTGGAGAACCCCTACATCCTGATCACGGATAAGAAGATCAGCGCCATCGCCGACATCCTGCCCGTGCTCGAGAAGCTCGTGCAGTTCGGCAAGAATCTGGTAATCATCGCCGAGGACGTGGACGGCGAGGCCCTGGCTACCCTCGTGGTCAACAAGCTGCGCGGCACGTTCAATACCCTGGCGATCAAGGCCCCCGGCTTCGGTGACCGCCGCAAGGCCATGCTCGAGGACATCGCGGCGCTCACGGGCGGCCAGGTCATCTCCGAGGAGGTCGGCCTCAAGCTCGAAAACACCAACATCAATATGCTCGGTCAGGCTCGCCGCGTGACGGCGACCAAGGACAACACGACGATCGTCGAGGGCAAGGGCTCGCAGGAGGCGATCGAGGCGCGCACCAAGCAGATCCGCGCGCAGATCGAGGACACCACCTCGGACTTCGACAAGGAGAAGTTGCAGGAGCGCCTCGCCAAGCTCGCCGGCGGCGTAGCCGTGATCAAGGTCGGCGCGCCGACCGAGGTCGAGCTCAAGGAGAAGAAGCACCGCATCGAGGACGCGCTCTCGGCGACGCGCGCCGCGGTCGAGGAGGGCGTCGTCGCCGGCGGCGGCACGGCCCTCATCAACGCGCTCCCCGCGCTCGACAAGTTGGAGCTCGTGGGCGACGAGAAGACGGGCGTGGACATCCTGCGCCGGGCGTTGGAGGAGCCGCTGCGCCAGATCTCGTACAACGCCGGCGCCGAGGGCTCGGTCGTCGTCGCGGCAGTCCGGGGCTTCGAGCCCGGCAAGGGCTACAACGCCCTCACCGGCGAGTACCAGGACATGTTCCAGGCGGGCGTGATCGACCCGGTCAAGGTAACGCGCTCGGCGCTGCAGAGCGCGGCTTCGATCGCGGGCATGCTGCTGACGACTGAGACGATCGTCACAGACCTTCCCGAGAAGGAGAAGGCCCCGGCCATGCCTCCAGGCGGTGGCATGGATTACTAAGCCAGTAGCCAGTAGCCAGAGAGCGTCGCACCACTGACAACCGACCACTGGTTGCCCGTAACGGGTCCCGCGAGCGTCGCGCTCGCGGGACCCGTTGCATTTTCCGCGCTGCTGTGTCAAAGTAGGGACGATGATCATACGCCGGCGACCGGCTCCCCGCACAGGGGAAGGCAGTCGCAGGCATGGTTCGAGGAGTGGCCTCATGGAGGACAGGTACAGCGCGGCCGGCCAGCTCTGGCCGATCGACGGACGTGCCTTGGGCTCGCCGTGGCGGGCGCCGACCCTGGCCCTCTGGGCCGTTTCGCGCCTACTGCTTTTCCTCAACGTCGTGGCGCTCAAACACCCCTGCGACCTGGTGTTCTGGCAATACGGCAACTGCACCGTGCTCGGCGTCAACTGCACAGTGCCGAACGCGCACGGCCACCACCTCTTGCCCTATCGCGACTACACCGTCGAATACCCGCCGCTGGCCGCCGCGCTGTTCATGATCCCCGGCTTCCTGCGCGACCACATCGCCTACGCCGCCGGCTTCGCGCTCGTCATGCTCGTCGCAGACGCGCTGACGCTGCAACTGGTGCGGGTCGCTGCACGCCGGCTGCGCCTGTGGTCGGACGGCTGGCAGGCCGCCTTCTCGTATACTATACTCTCGCTCGCCACCTTCGCTATCCTGCCCAAGTTCGACCTCCTGCCGGGCACGCTGACGCTGCTGGCAGTCTTGTTCCTGGCGCGTGGGTACGATCGAGCGGCGTGGGTAGCGCTCGCCGCCTCCGTGCTGTTCAAAGGCTATGCAGTGGTGCTGATACCCCTGTTCTTGCTCTATCGAGACCGCGTCGATGGCCGTCGGGGCTGGTGGCATGGCCCCCTGGCCGGACTCGCGGCCTCGGCCGCCGTCATCGTGCCCCTGTTCCTCCTGGACGGTCTGAAGATCCTCAAGGCGCTGCTGTACCACGTCCAGCGCGGCGTGGAGATCGAGAGCGTGTACGCCTCGGTCGTGCTCCTCGCGCACGGCCTCTATCAAATACCGGTCGGGGTGACGGCCGGCGCCGAAGTGCTCTCGCGCGACGTGTTCTCGGAGCTCAATGGACCCCTGGTCGCCTTGCTCCCGTGGCTGTTCGGGCTCGCGCTCGTCGCGACCTACGGCGTCGCCTGGGTGCGCCTGCGCCGCGACCCCACGCCCGAGGCTTTGCTGCTGCTGAGCATGGCCGCCGTGGCCGCGTTCATCATCGCTTTCAAGGCGTTACCCACGCACTACCTCTTGTGGCTGTGCCCGATGGCGGCCGTGACGCTCGGCCGCGCGCGCTCGCGCACCGTCCTCGTCACCGTGGCCCTGTGCCTGGCCCTGGGCCTCGGCGCGGCGATGCCGATCGTGTGGGACGCCCTGCGCCGCTTCGACCCCCTCGCCGTCGGTGTGGTGGTGGCGCGCAACCTGGCCATCGTAAGCCTTTTCGTGCTGCTGCTCCAGCGCGCCTGGCCACGCGCGGCGGCCGGCGACCGCCAGCGGTCGATGCGGGGCGGGGAGCGGTCGGCGGTCGGCTAGCGCCGATCCTCCACTCCGCGCACCACGCACCGCGCACCGGCCACAGGCGATGCGCCTACAGGAACGCCGATCGTCTAGCGGGACGTGTCCGGAGCGCGCCCGAAAAACCCCGCGCTGACCACGCTCATGACGAGCTCGCCGTCCTCGTCGAACACCTCGCCGCGGCCGCGGACGATGCCGAGGGTGGGACGGCTCTTCGAGGGGATGCACTCGAGCACGGTGAAGGTGGCGCGCAAGGTGTCGCCAGGGTGGACCGGACGACGCCAGCGCAGTTCGTCGACGCCGGGCGAGCCCATGCTGACCGTGTCGTTGAGCAGGCCGTCGACGAGCAGGCGCATGTAGATGCCCGCCGTGTGCCAGCCACTGGCCACGAGGCCGCCGAAGAACGAGTCTCGGGCCTGCACGGGATCTACGTGGAACGGCTGCGGGTCGTACGCGCGCGCGAAAAGAATGATCTCATCTTGCGTGACCGTGCGGCTGCCCAGCTCGATCACGTCCCCAGCGTTGAAATCCTCGAAATAGTGGTAGCGTGTCCCCATCGTCCCCATCGTCCCCATCGTCCCCATCGTCCCCATCGTGGTCCTTTTTTGCTACGCCCTCTCCACTTATGGTACTGTACTCTTGCCACGTCTGCCGTCGCCGCCGGACGCCACGCATCGTTTCCTCGTCTGCCCTGTCATCATGTCGATAAGGAGCTATCGTGATACGTCCGCGCATCCTGTTCATCGTGCCACTCGTCGCCCTGTCGCTCCTCGGGACGTTGTCCCGATCGCCGGCCACGACGTCCGCGGCCGGCCACGGCGGTGCCTTGCACACGGCCTTCGACGCCGACTTCAAGACGCTCGACCCCGCCGTCGGCTACGACCCGTTCGCCTGGACCGGCGAACACGCCATCTTCGACGGCCTGCTCGACTACGCGCACACCAAGGGTAGCGCCGGGACTGCGCTGCGGCCGGGACTCGCCGCGGACCTGCCGGCGGTCTCGAGCGGCGGCCGCCTCTACAGCTTCACGCTGCGCCGCGGCGTGCATTTCCAGGCCCCTGTCGCCCGCGAGGTCACGGCCGAGGACGTGCGCTACTCGATCGAGCGTGCCCTCTCGCCGCATACCCCCAACGCCGCCATGGTCGGTAGTTCTTTCTGGTCGGCTTTGCAGGGCACGGCTCCCTACTGGAAAGGAAAGGCGGCGCACATATCGGGCATCGCCACGCGGGGACGCTACGGCATCACCTTCCGCCTCTCCGCGCCCGACCGCTCCTTCCTCAACGTGCTGGCCATGCCCTTCACCTCGGTCGTGCCGCGCGAATGGGTCGTGCGCTGGGGCGGCGCGTTCAGCGACCACGCCCTGGGCACGGGCCCGTTCACGCTACAGAGCTGGGCGCACGGCTCGCGCATGACGCTCGCGCGCAACCCCCGCTACTTTCGGCCCGGCGCGCCGCGCCTCGACAGCGTCGTGATCGACTTCAACGTGGCCGACCACCTGCAGGTGCAGCGCGTGCAAAGCGGCGCGCTCGACCTCGGTGGGAACCTCGTCACGGCGCAGGACTACCTGAGCCTCAAGGGCAACTCCGGCCTCGTCGCCGCCCCCGACGTCGCGGTCAACTACCTCGCCTTCAACCTGACGCAGAAGCCATTCAAAGGCAACCTGTATCTGCGCCAGGCCATCAACATGGCCGTCGACAAACGGTTCATCCTGCGGCTGATCAATCGGCGCGGCGTGATCATGAACGGCGTCCTGCCACCCACGATGCCCGGCGCCGACCCGAGCTTCACCTACTACCGCTACGACCCGGCCATGGCGTCGCGGCTCCTGCGCAAGGCCGGCTACCGCCCGGGCCAGCTCACCATCCCGCTGGTCTACCAACAGTCGGGCGACTTCGAGAAGGTCGCCACGCAGGTCGCGGCCGACCTCGGCGCGATCGGGATCACCGTCAAGCCGCGCGGCGTCTCGGTCGACACGTGGTACAGCACGATCGCCTACACGCAGAAAGAAGGGCCGATGGCGCTGGCGCCCTGGGGCCAGGACTACCCTGACCCGTCCGACTTCTTCGAGCCTATCCTAACCTGCGGCGCCGGCAGCAACGCCGCCTTCTACTGCAACCACGCGGTCGACGACCTCGTGACCAGGGCGCGCGGCAACGGGAATGCGCCCGCCCGCTACGCGCAGTACCGCCAGGCCGAGCGCCTGGTCATGGCCGACGCTCCGTGGGCGCCGCTCTACGACGGGGTCCTCTACGACTATCATGGCCCGCGCCTCGGCGGCTTCTACATCCACCCCGTGTGGCCGTTCGATTACGCCGACTATTACATGCGGTGACGCGTAACCTGCGACTGAAGTCGCACGGCAAACGACGGCGACCGCTGCCAACCGCCGACGACCATCTATGCTAAACACATTGCCTGAGACCTCGGACGCCGAGGACACCCTCGCCACAATCGAAAGCGCTCATCTCTCGCCCTGGCGTCGGGTGCGCCGCGAACGGCTGGCCCTCGCCGGGCTGCTGCTCGCGCTGGCCTTCGTCGCCATGGCGCTGGCCGCGCCGCACCTCGCGCCGCATCCGCCAAACCAGCCCTTCGACAACGGCATTTCCGACGACGGCGCCCCGCTCCCGCCCGGCACGCCTGGCTTCCCCCTCGGGACGGACACGAGCGGGCGCGACCTGCTCAGCCGCCTCATCTGGGGCGCGCGCGTTTCGCTGCTCATCGGCATCGTGGCCAACGGCGTCGCCATGCTCATCGGCGTGACGCTCGGCGCGGTCGCCGGGTACTATGGCGGTTTCCCGGGCGCGCTCATCATGCGCTTCACCGACGTGATGCTGGCTTTCCCGACCCTCCTGCTCGGCGTCGTCCTCGTTGCGCTGCTGACGCCGGGCGTGCCCGTGATCATCCTGGTAATCGGGCTGGTCAGTTGGACGAGCATGGCGCGCATCATCCACGGGCAGGTTGTTTCCTTGCGCGAGCGCCCTTTCGTGGAGGCGGCGCGCGCGACCGGCGTGGGCGGGATGGACATCCTGCTGCGCCACATCCTGCCGCACCTTGTCTCGCCGATCCTCGTCTACTCGTCGCTCGGCGTGGCCACGGCGGTGCTCTTCGAGGCTAGCCTGAGCTATCTGGGGATTGGGGTGCAGCCGCCCGACCCCAGCTGGGGCAAGATGGTCGCCGACGGCGCCACCGTCGGCGGCGCGACCGGCTTCGCGTACCCCTGGCTACTGCTCTTCCCCGGCGCGGCGGTCTTCCTGACCGTGCTGGCCTTCAACCTGCTCGGCGACGGCCTGCGCGACCTGCTCGACCCGACAGCGCGGCGATGATGGCAAATTTCGTGGCGACGAGGGACGGATAGTCGGATGATCGCATACATCATCCGTCGCCTGTTGTGGGGTCTCGGTGTCCTAGCCGGGGTGGCTGTTATCACATTCGTCTTGCGCTACCTCGTGCCGGCCGACCCAGCGCGCATCGTCGGCGGTCCCCACGCCACGCTGCGGGCGCTGGCTGGCATCCGCCACCGCTACGGCTTCGACCGACCGCTGGCGGGGCAGCTCGTCGTGTACGCGGGCAACCTGCTGCACGGCGACCTCGGTCCGTCGCTCGCGTTCGGCGGCGCGCCGGTCGGCCCGCAGTTGCTGGCGCGCGCGGGTCCCACCCTTGAGTTGGCGTTGGCCGGGCTGCTCGTCGAGTTGATCGTCGGCATCCCGCTCGGCGTGCTCGCCGCCCTGCGCCACCGCTCCATGGCCGACCGCGCGGCGGTGCTGCTGGCCCTGTGCGGCTTCTCTACCCCGACGTTCTGGCTCGGCCCAGTGCTGATCGGGCTCTTCGCCGTCCACTGGCGCCTGTTCCCCGCGGGAGGCGCCGAGGGCGCGACAGCGCTCGTCCTGCCGGCGCTGACGCTCGGCGTGGCCGGCGCGGCCTGGTACACGCGCCTGATCCGCTCGAGCATGCTCGACGTGCTAGGCAGCGACTACGTCCGTACCGCCCGCGCCAAGGGCCTGGCGTGGGGCCACGTGGTGCGCACGCACGCCCTGCGCAACGCGCTCACGCCGATCGTCACGCAGATCGGCCTCGACATGGCCTACTTCTTGGGCGGGGTCATCGTGGTCGAGACCGTCTTCGGATGGCCGGGTATCGGCCAGGCCGCGTCGATCGGCATCGCGAATGACGACCCCAACCTGATCATGGGCACGGTCCTCTTCGGCGCGGTCGCCGTCGTGCTGGCCAACCTCGTCGTGGACCTCTGCTACGGGATAATCGATCCGCGGGTGCGTCTGCGATAACCTGGCCCTAAAGGCCCATGGTAGGTTGCCGGCCCTAAAGGGCATCGACGCCCAAATTTTCATGCCCAGTGTACAGCGCCTTTAGACACCGACCCCGCCATGGTCCTTCAAGGCCAGGCGGCGTCACTCTCCGGGAGGAAAGGCGACGCGCGCCGCCGGCTTGCGCAAGGGCGCGCCAAGCTCGATAGTGATCGACTTGTGTGCGGTCAAGCTAATACCACGGTAGGAGCCGGGACCGACGAGCTTGCCGTCGACGTAGACGTGGACACTTTTCTGAGGCGCGGCGCGCAACCTGTTCACGAACGACCCGTCGACCGTTATGGCGCTGCCGTCGTCGTTCCACGCGCCCCACTGCGCTGCATAGCGCCAGATGTCGAGGGCCTGCCCCAGAGTGTAGATGCGCTTGGTCGGGCTCTCGATGTGCACGATACCCGCGGCGTTGTCGAAGCTGTGCGTGTGCAGCCAATACAGGCACCCTCTCTGGCCGCTCAGGATGGCGTGCCCGATGCCCGCCGGCAACGCCACCGCTTGGCCGTCGCGGTAGAGCGTGAGCGCGACGTGGATATGATAGGTGACGTTCTCTTCCTGGCAGGAGATGCCGTCGACCGCCGCCCCGGGCGCGAGGTTGGGGAGGCTCGCGCTCGCGGCCTTGATACCGGCGGAGCTGTTGGCGCTGTTGGCGCTGTCCCTATTGTTGGAGCCATGTGCGAAGGCGAGGAACCCGCCGCCCCCGAGCAGCAAAAGGAGCGCGGCGACGGCGACACCCAGGTAGCGGGCGCGCGGGGCGCGCGGCGCACGCGGCGGCCGCCCCTGGGTCTGAGCCCGTGGACGCGGCGCGCGCCACTCGTCGTCCCGACCTCGCGGCGTTTCCGTCGTCACCATCGCGTCCTGCCCCTCCTCGCCCTTCCGGACGCCCCAGCGTATCCGAGCCATCCCCTGCGTGTATGTACGTGTATGCGTACTATCGATGTATCGTCACCGTTATTGTATCGAACGCCTGCCAACCGTACGAGGGGAAGTAGGCCTCGACGGAGAGCTTGTAGCGCCCGGGACGGCGGTAGACGTGCGCGACGCGGTCGCCGATCACCGTGTTACCGTCGGCGAAGCGCCAGCGCCAGGGCCGGCTCCTGGCGGCCGGCGGCAACAGCCTGCGGACCGACGCGTCGTCCTCGTTGAAGCGGATGTGCTGGCCCGCGCGGAAAGAGCGCGGGAAGGCGAAATGCGCCCACCAGACGTAGGTGGCGACCGTCGGGGCCGTGCGCACGACGACGGCGGGCACGCCGTCGGCATAGGCCGACGGCTTCCCGTCGAGCGCGCAGGCGCGCGCGGAGGGGGCCGCGGCTAGGAAAGGCGCGAGGGTTACGATAGCGGTGGCAAAGGCGGGGGGGTACAGTGCGCGACGCATCTCGTCTCTTCCTCCGTTGCACATGAGCCTGCGCTGTCAGTCGCACGCATCCTCAGTCGATGCGCACGCTCTCGGGGCGGCGCGGTCGCGCCTCGGAGGCCGGCCGGTCCTCGGTGCGCTTGATGGCGACGTCGACCAGGGAGCGCAGGGCCAGCAGGTGCTCGCGCTGCGCCGCGCGCAGGTGTCGCCGCGTCTCCGACGGCACGAGGCGATCGAACAAGGGTTCGATCCTCCGAGCCTCGCCAGGCGCCCGACCGCCCTGCAGCGCGCGCAGGCGCTCCTCCAGAACTCGGATGCGCTCTTCCAGCATTCCCGTCCCCGGCCCCGGCGCCGGCCTGTCCGTCCCCTCTATCCTGATCTGTTCCTCAGGTGTCATCGTTGTTCCTCCTCCCAAACGTCACGCTCAGTCCGCCGTCGCCGACAGAGGCCCCGTGCACCTCGAGCTCGGCGAGGACGCGCGGCAGGATCAGCGTACGCCGATAGGTCCCCACCTCCAGCAGCAACTCGTCGCTCAGGCGCCGCGCCTTGACGTCGCCCTTGCCCACGAAGGGGAGCTGCAGGCGCAGCAGATAGCCGTCGCCCCCGCCGTCGTCCCGCTTGCTGATCTCGTAGGTACGCCCATGATAATACAGCGCGGCCGGATCGTCATCCCCGTAGAGCGTGGCGCCGAGCCGGCGCAGCATCTCCAGGCCGACGACCTCGCGCTCGAAGTAGGGCGCCTGGCGGATCGGCAGCGGCGAGAAGCCCTCCTCGATCATCGTCCAATAGCGCGCCTGTTGCTCGCGCCACTGCGTGAAGTAGCCGTCCCCGGCGGCGGCGGGCAGCATACGGTTGCACACCACCATGTCGACCACGTACCCGTACAGGTTCAGGTAAGTATAGGTGCGTTGCGCCTCTTTGATCACCATCTTCTCGGGGTTGACGACGAGGCGCACCGAGGTCAGCTCGGGGTCGGAGAGCAGCACATGCATGCGGTCGAGGCGGTGGAACAGCTCTTCGCCCGCGGCGAAGACGCGGTCGTCGGGCATAGGCATGCCGGTCACGCGGCGCACCATGGGGCCAGCCAGCTTATTGAGCTGGCGCTGGATCGGGAAAATCTTGTCCAGCCACCAGCGCGCCGTCTCGGGGACGGCCAGCAGGCGCAGGGTCTCGCCGGTCGGCGCGCAGTCGACGATGATCGTGTCGTAGCGCCCCGAATCATGGTGCTCGGCGACCCAGAACAGGCTGGCCATCTCGTCCATGCCGGGGATAACCGCGAGCTCCTCGGCCATTACGTCGTCGAGTCCCCGCCAGGCGAACAGCTGATGCATCCATTCCTGGATGGTGCTGTAGTACTTGGTGACGTTGTAGTAGATGTCCGATTCCTGGGCCCACAAATTGGGCGCGATCAGCACCGGCTCGGGCGAAAGCGGCAGGTCGAAAGAATCGGCCAGGCTGTGCGCGAGGTCGGTCGAGAGTACGATGGTGCGCTCGCCGCGCTCGGCGCAGCGCAGCGCCGTCGCCGCGGCCGTGCTCGTCTTGCCTACGCCGCCCTTGCCTGTGTAGAGAATAATGCGCATAGTCGTATTTTGCCCTCCTCCTCATTGTCGCACAAGATCGCAATACGGGGTACGACGTCGCCTATGACCCTATGACGGCAGGGTCTGTGCAGTGTCGGGGGGCCGAGCCCGTCCGCCGGCACGCGCGGTGGTTGGCGGGGGTCTGGGGGGAGGCATCTCCCCAGGTTTCCCCGGAGGCGCGCCCCAACGTCGGCCGTAGCGGGGACCCCACGAAGTGGGAAGTGGCCAGGTAGCCAGGGGCGGAGGGGGCGAGGAGAGGTAAGGGCGACTTTTCACAGACCCTGCCTATGACGGGCTGACGGTCTAACATCGGGCGACGCGGCTGTCCGCCGGAAGTGTGCGGAGGCAGCCGCGCAGCCGCGTCGGGCCTCTGGCCTGTTGGCGCCGACGTTATCTCCTGGCGGCCGCCGCTCCGTGGGCGGAGATGCGCAGAGGGCGCGGATCGTTCATCGACGGTGCGCGGCGCCTGCCGAAATGGCCGGGGCATGTCCCGACCTACCCCCTCGAACAGGCGGTTCCCATCGCGCCGTCCAACGGCTACAATAACGATAGATCACGATATATCGTGATCTATCGCAGATAGATGGAGAGGAGAGAACAACATCATGTCTCACAATCGCTATAGGCCGCTCGACGGCGGCTACCCGCCCTATCACGCTCACGCACATCAACAGGGTCCATGGGGAGGGCGCGGCCACGGTCCGTGGGGTCCATCCGGCCCCGGGCGCGTCCTGCCCTTGCTCGCGGCCGCGCTGCTCGCACGCGCGGCGCTGCGGCATGCCCCACACCATCACGAGGGCCGGCGCGGGCCAGGGGGACGTGGCCGGGAAGACTGGCGAGCGCCCCGTGGCGACGAGCGCGGCTTCGGCGGCCCGTGGGGGCGCGGCGGCCGGGGTCACGGGCATGGCCGCGACGGCGCGCCCGAGGATGGGCGCGGCCTACGGGCCGAGATCGGCGGGCTGATCGCGCTGCTGCGCGACGCACGGCGGCATGGCGCGCCCAGCGCCGATCAAGTGCGGCAGATCCGTCAGGTGCTGGCGGACGCGCGCGGGCGCATCGCCGCCATCCTGGCCGAAACCCAGCCCCCGCAAGCCATCGTGTAGCACAGCCTTGTAACGTCAAGAGTAGCTCGCTACCCGGCTCTAGTCCCAACGCGCGCCGATACGATGCAGGTAGCGCGAGCCGCCCGGGTGTACCCCAAAAAAGTGAGCAGGGGGAAAAGCGGTACCCTCCGGGGGGGCACGGGCGCTGAGACGCCCTTAGCGTGCCTGCGGAGGGTACCAATGGACAGCATGGACCTGTCCGAGGACAGCATACAGGAGAGCATACAGGAGATAGGGGTGCTGTTCGAGGCGGCGTTGCGCGAGGTGGCGGCGGAGCTGAACACGGATGATCTGGCGGGCCTGGAACGGCGGCTGCAAGCGGTGGGGCGGACGATCTTGGGCCAGGTGGTGGCGCGCGTGTTGGTGGGACGGGCGGCGCGTGAGGGGGGCGAACGGCTGCCCTGCCCGCACTGTGGCCGCGCGATGCGGCGCGTGGACCTGCGGCGGAAGCGGCACATCCAGGGCGTGGTCGGCGCCTACACCATCTGGCGGCCCTACGACCTGTGCGCCGCGTGCCGGTGCGGGCAGGCGCCCCTCGACGTGCGCAGCGGACGCGGTCCGGGGGCGCTCTCGCCGACGCTGAACCGCGCGGTGTGCCGCCTGGGCAGCGAGGCGTCCTTCGAAACGGCGCTGGACGCGGCGCGCGCCGTGCTCGGCGTGCGTGTGCCCGACGAAACGGCGCGGCGGGACACGGAAGGGATCGGCGCGGTGGCTGAAGCCGATCAACAAGCCGCCGTGGACGCCGCGCGGCAGGGCCGGCCGCTCGTGGCGACGGCGCCGATCGACATGAGTGTGCTGGCTGTCGCGGTGGACGGCGTGCAGGCCCCCCATCGGGAGGGCTGGCACGAGATGAAGGTGGGCACGTTTGCGCCGCTGGGGCCGGGGCTGCGGATCGACGCCGAAACCCGCCGCGCGCATCTGGCCTGGGGCGAGGCGAGGTATTGCGCGGGGGGCGAGGAGGCCGAGGCGTTCTGGTGGCGGGTCTACGCCGAGGCGTGCCGGCGCGGCTTAGGGACACCGCGGGTGCGGACCGTGGTCCTGCGCGGTGACGGCGCGGAGTGGATCTGGCATCGCGCCCGGCACGTCCTGCGCGTCCGGGGCGTCGAACTGGTCGAGATTGTGGATATCTCCCACGCCTACGCATACCTCTGGACCGTGGGCAACGCTGTCTTCGGGGCTGGGAGCGCGCGGGCTGCCGGTTGGGTACAGCCCCTCAACGATCGCTTGTCTGAGCAGGGCCCCGCGCCGATTCTGGCGGCGCTGGCCGCCCTCACCCCCGACACGGACGGCGGCCGCGGAGGCCGTCCGCGTCGCCATCGGCTACGTCACCACGCACGCCGCGCGCCTGGACTCCCCCCAGTTCGTGGCGCGGCCGTTCCCCATCGGCTCGGGCGCGGTGGAAAGCACCTGCACGGTGCTCAGCGCGGCCCGCGCGCAGGGGGCGGGGATGCGCTGGAGCGGGACCGGCCTCCAAGCGGTGGCCAGCTTGCGCGCGGTGCAGCGCGCGGGCCGCTGGGATAGCTTCTGGCGGACACAGCCCCAGCGGCGCGCTCCCTACCTGCACGCCCTCCCCCGTCCGCGCCCGACCGAGGTCCTACCGGTGCCCGTCCCACGTCACGCCCCGGCGGCTCC
>JAABUO010001210.1_pt1 | contig 35595 bp, 33 predicted proteins | sample 5559291 | NCBI WGS metagenome assembly JAABUO01 (sample SAMN10711878, study PRJNA513372) | rock metagenome | isolation source: Antarctica rocks | place: Antarctica: Victoria Land, Finger Mt sud
CGGACCCCGCTGTCCCGGCACGCCGCCCCGCCGCGACGCATCCGTGGCGCCGCGCGCCGATCGGGCGCGCCCGCTGTGCCTGACGCTCTCACAATCGTGGGGCGCACCCGCAAAAGGGACACCCTCATTCCTGGGCGTGACGGGGCTCGTGAGCCTCACCGTGGTCGTGGCGCGTATGCGGCTATGTCCTCGCGTCGCGGATTCGTCCACTGTATCGCTGTGATCCGTGATGCGCGCGGACCAGGGACCGTGCGCGTACCGCATGGCCCTATAATGCGAGGAGAGGTATCTCTCCCGTCTACGCCGGGCAATCGGCGCGGCGCGCCGACGACCATGGGGACGATGCGAGGGGACCTGGATCGAGGAGTGACGAACGGGTACGGCAGACCACGGCGCCGAGAGTAATCGGGCGGTGAGGGGAGGCGACGATGACCGACCGGCAAGAGGGCGCGGCGGCGCCGCGGACGCGCACGTTCACATGGGAGGACCCGCTGGCGGGGGCGACGGCGGGACAGGCCATGGCCGGCCTCGACTTCCTGCGTGCGATGGCGCGCGGCGAGTTACCGGCCCCTCCGATCATGGCGACGCTCGGCATCGCGATCGACACGATCGAGGAGGGCTGCGTGGCCTTCACCGTCGAGCCGGCCGAATACCATTACAACCCCATCGGCGTCGTGCATGGCGGCCTGGCCGCGACGCTGTGCGACTCGGCGATGGGCTGCGCGGTGCATTCGACGCTCCCGGCCGGTGTCGGGTACACCACGCTCGAGCTCAAGGTCAACTACCTCCGTCCGCTTACACTAAGGACAGGGCGGGTGCGCTGCGAGGGCACGACAATTCACGTGGGCGGGCGGGTAGCCACCGCCGAGGCGCGCCTGTTCGACGCCGCGGGGGCGCTCTACAGCCACGCTACCACCACATGCCTGATCGTCCGCCCTGGCGCCACGGAGCGGGCGCTGTCAGCACGCCAACAGGACGGTTAATCCTGGCCGCCCTCACTCGGGCGACTTGTCCCTAACATCACAGGGACATCGTCGCGGGGACATCAATGGACCGGGATACGCCCATAAAGGAGCGTGTGATGCCGCATCGTTGCGCCTGGGCGGAGCATGACCCCTTGCTCCGCGCCTACCATGACGAGGAGTGGGGCGTGCCGGAGCGCGACAGCCGGGCGCTCTGGGAAAAGCTCATGCTGGATGGATTTCAGGCCGGCCTGTCGTGGGTGACGATCCTGCGCAAACGCGCGGCGTTTCGCCAGGCGTTCCAGGGCTTCGATCCCGCTGTCGTGGCGCGGTTCGATGCGGGGGATGTCGCGCGGTTGGTTGGGGATGCCGGGATCGTCCGCTCCCGCGCGAAGATCGCGGCGACGATCGGCAATGCCCGCGCCTATCTGACCATGGAGGCCGCCGGCGAGGACTTCGCGACCGTCGTCTGGACCATGACCGGCGGCGTGCCGATCCAGAACATGTGGCAGGATGAAGAGGCGATTCCGGCGCGGACGCCGCTCTCGGAAGAGGTCGCGGCGGCGCTAAAGAAGCGGGGCTTCACGTTCGTCGGCCCGGTCATCGTCTATGCGTGGATGCAGGCGACGGGGATCGTCAACGATCACGCCGCCGGCTGCTTTCGCCGACGCGCGCTCGGCGGGTGGCGGGGTGACCGCTGAGGCACGCTTACATACCTTTGAATCATCCACCCCTGACTCCAGACGAGCGCTATGCCGCTCTTGTCGACGCGCTCCTGGGCAGTACGGACGTCACCCTCGGCGCGGCGGGAAAGACGGGATTCGGCGCGGCGGGAAAGACGGGATTCGGCGCGGCGGCCCTGCGCGTACATGGGAAGATCTTTGCCATGCTCGTCACGGACACGCTCGTCGTCAAACTCCCGCGGCAGCGGGTGGATGCGCTCATCGCCGCCGGAGAGGGGGAGCGCTTCGCTCCCCGGCATGATGGCCGGCTCATGAAAGAGTGGGTCGTCGTCTCCCCAACGTCCGAGGGGGACTGGCTGCCCCTGGCGCGGGAAGCGCTGGCGTTTGTGGCCGCGCAACGCTGACTGGCCGTGGCACGGCGGCGTGGACACCTGCGGAAGACGGAAGAACGCGCGCAAGCACCCGATGAGCGTGATGGACTCCTCCATCACGGCGCACTACCCGCCCCGAAGTCTCCCATCGAGCGAGGCTACCAAGGACGGCAACAGTAACCCCTACTCGCGGTATGGGGCGACGACTGTGGTGGGTTGGGACGCTCCGACTGGTCTTTCCACCTTATCCACCGCGCCCCCATGTCCTAATGGGATCGGGCGATGCAGGCTCACGCTAGGACTGCGCGAAACGCTGGGCTTGACCGATGGGGCTCACGTGGAGGCTCACCAGTTGCCACTGTCTCTCATGGAGGATGGGGCACAACGTCCCCTCGCTCCGCAACGCCTACGCCTTGGCGCCCTCCATGCGCGCCGACGTGCCGCCCCGGTCACCGGCGAGCGCCCACAGGGACAGGATGGCGGCGGCGCACGCGGTGCCGAGCAGGCACACGCCACCCCAGCCCGTGACGCCGTAGAGCGCCACGGCGCCGGCCGAGCCAGCGGCGCCGCCAACGAAATAGTTCGTCATGTAGGCCGTGGTGATGCGGCTGCGTGCGCCTCCACCCAGGCGGTAGATCTCGCTCTGATTGGTAATCTGCAAGCCTTGCACGCCGAGGTCGAGCACCATCACGCCGGCGATGAAGGGGACGAGCGCGTGGCCGCCGAAGACGAGCAGGCCGAACGAAACGAGGATGGCGGCGGCGAAACCGCCGGTGGCTCCATGCGCGTAGCCACGGTCGGCCAGCCGGCCGGCCAACGAGGCGACCAGCGCCCCGGCGGCGCCGAGCAGCCCGAACAGGCCGATCACGGTCGCGCCGTAGCGATAGGGCGGGCCGGCGAGCACGAAGGCCGCGGTGGTCCAAAAGGCGCTGAACGCGGCGAACCCCAGCGCGCCGTAGAGAGCGCGCCGTCGCAGCACCGCCTCCTCGCGCAGCAACGTCAGGACCGAGCGCAGCAGCGCCGGGTAGGGGAGCGCCGCCGTCGGGGACGAGCGCGGGAGCGCGCGGCGCAGCACGGCGGCCAGGCCCACCATCAGCACGGCGGCGAGGGCGTACATCACCCGCCAACTGGTCGCGCCGGCCACGGCGCCGGAGACGGTGCGGGCGAGCAGGATGCCGATGAGCAGGCCGCTCATGACCGTGCCGACCACGCGGCCCCGCTCAGCCTCGTCGGCGAGGTCGACCGCGAAGGGGATCAGGACCTGCACGACCACCGAGGCGCCCCCGATGGCTAGCCCGATCGCGGCGAGCGCGAGGATCGAGGGCGCGAGCGCTGCGGCGACGAGGGCCGCGGCCACGAGCGCGAGGACGACCACGACGAGACGACGCCGCTCCAGCACGTCCCCCAGCGGGACGAGGAAGGCCAGCCCGCCGGCATAGCCGACCTGCGTCAGGATGGCGACCAGCCCCGCCGCGCCCGTGCCCGCATGGAAGGTGCGCGCGATCAGGGCGAGCAAGGGCTGGACGTAGTAGAGGTTGGCGGCGGCAAGGCCGCAGGCCGCGGCCAGGATGAAGACGAGCCGCCGCGCTATCCGCGCGTCGGGAGGTATGTCCGAGCGGCCATCCGCGCGGGGACGCGGCATCGTGTCGTTTTGGGGCTGCCGCACGGTGTCGGGTGTCTCGATGTCACGCATCGCGTGGTCCTCCCATAATTACGATCTGAACGTAAAAGGGCGTCCGCAAGACGCGCCACCTCTTGTTCCGCATATTCCCGGCTCATCGTATCATTCCTCCCTGTCGCCCGTCGATAGCTTCACCGATAGGGTTCTTGGTGTGTGTGGCTCTGGATGTCCCGCGAACCATGACAATAGGCGTGCCATCCTCCGGCCTCCCGCTTGATCCACGGCCGAGAGTTGATCGCGTCGCGCGTGCCGAGATCTCGGTAATCCATCGTGGCGCGCTTTGGCCCATGCGCGTCACTTGTGTCTGGTGGTCCGCGCGTTCCTTGGATGGATGCGCGGCATGGTCCGTGGACCATGCCGCGCCGCGCGCCTCCTAGCGGCCACGGCGCCTGCTCCCGCGTCGCCGGACGAGCGCCACGCCGACGGCGAGCGCCACGCCGACGGCGAGCGCCACGCCCATGGCGATCAGCACGCGTGGCACGGCGCCGGCCGATCGACGGGGACGGGCGGCGAGCCGATACAGGGCCGGCATGGCGCCCACCCGATTGGCCTCCAGATTCGCCAGCATGTACGTCCTGAAACTCTTCTTGGAGAACTGCCGCCACAGGAAGCGCGGTAGGCTCTCCTCCCATCGTGCGTGATTGATGGCCAGGTAGTCCGAGTGCTCGCCCTTGAGTGGGACCAGCAGGGTGGAGTTGTCGAGCCCGGTCTCCACGGCATACCACCCGGCCAGGTAGTCCCATACCTGCAACATCACGTCGGCGTCGTCGGCGACGAAGTAATTGAAGAGGAACAGGCCATCCCTGGTCGTGTCCACATCGCCCACTCGCTTGGCGTTGCGCGCGGCCATGACGTGCAGCCGTTTGGCCTGGCGCTGTAACGCGGCAAGCAGCGCCTTGTACGGCTGTGTGCCCTGCGCCGCGCGGACGTCTGCGACTGACCGCGTCTCAATGAGGACGACGAGGTCGAAGCGGGGCACATGAATCGCGTCGCCCCGTTCCTTGAGGTAGGCGCCTATTCGGGCCGGCGCGATGACAAGAGCGTCGAAGATGGTGACCTGCTCGACGGTATCGAGCTGCTCGAGCTCACGCGCCAGCTCGGTCAGCCGGCCGATGAGCGCGACCTTCGCGCGCCCGGCCGGTAGCGGTTGGAGAAACGGCAACCGGCGGGGACGCATCTCGGCGGCGAGGTGAATGTAGCCATGTGTCGCCGGCTCGATGAGCGTGACGGGCGCGTATCTGGGATCAGGTTGACGATCCGCAGTGGCATGCGTAGCTCCTTTCACGATGACGGTATGGATCGACGTGTGCTTTCCGGGCTGGGCGCTCCTTGGGGCTGGGAACGCCGCTCGTGCGGCGCGCTCGCCTGCTCAGCCTCCGCGTCCCCAGGGCTGGCCCCATGCTGGCCCCAGGCGCCCAGCGGGTACTCCCTGAGGAACAGCACGACCAGGAAGCCGAGCGCGGCAATTGGGGTGGCGATCAGGAACACCGTATCGACCGCGTGCGCCACCGCCTGCGCCACCCCGTCGCGCACCGCCGGTGGCAACGTGCGGCTTGTGCTCGGGCTCGCCTGTAGGACCGTCGGGCTCAGATGGCCGAGGAGGCGCCGCGGCACGCTCCGCGGCAGCCACGTCCGCAGACTGCTGATAAACACCGTGCCAAAGACGGCCACTCCGACCGCCCCACCCAGTGCGAGGAAGAAGTTCGCCGCCGCGGTCGCGGTCCCCAACTCGCGCCGGTCCACCGCGTTCTGGATCGCCAGGATCAGCACCTGCGTGACCATCCCGAAGCCAAGCCCAAACACCAGCATGTACGACGAGGCCACCAGACGCGCGGTCCGCGCGTCGATGGTCGAGAGCGCGAGCAGCCCGACCGTCATCAGCGCGAACCCCAGCACCGGGAACAGCTTGTAGCGGCCGGTGCGGGAGATGGCGCGGCCCGCGCCGATGGTGGCGCCCAGGATGCCCAGCATCAGCGGCAGCAGGAGCAGGCCCGCGTTGGTGGCGCTGGCGCCGCTCACGATCTGCAGGAAGAGGGGCATGAACACGGTCACCGCGAACAGGGCACAGGTGGCGACGAACAGGCTCGCGCTCGCCACGGTGAAGACGGGGTCGCGGAAGAGCCGCGGGGGCAACACGGGCTCGGGCGCCCGCCGCTCCCGCAGCACGAAGGCTCCGAGCAGGAGCAGGCCGACGACGGCCAGGCCGATGATCCAGGGGGAGCCCCAGGCGTATTGCTGGCCGCCCCAGACGGTGCTCAGCAGGAGCGGCGCCACAGCCGCCACCAGCAGCGCCGCGCCCAGGTAGTCGATCTCGATCGTGCGCTTCATCGGCTGGACCGGTAGGCGCAGGACGGCGCCGATGACGAGCAGCGCGACCGCCCCAATGGGCAGGTTGACGTAGAAAATCCAGCGCCAGGAGAGGTGGTCGACGAAGAAGCCGGCGAGCAGCGGCCCGGCCACGCTGGCCAGCGCGAAGACCGCCTGGATATAGCCCTGGTAGCGGCCGCGCTCACGTGGGGCGACGATAGCCATGGCGAGCGCCATCATGCCGCCGGCGCCGAGACCCTGGACGGCACGGAAGGCGATCAGTTCGCCCATCGTCTGGGCCAGGCCGCATAGGGACGAGCCGGCCAAGAAGAGCGCGATCGTGGACAGGAAGATCGCCTTGCGTCCGTAGAGGTCGCCGATCTTGCCCCACAGCGGCGTGGCGGCGGTCGAGGCGAGCAGGTAGGCGGTGACCACCCAGGCCAGGTGGTTGAGGCCACCGAGATCGCCGACGACCGTGGGCAGGGCGGTCGCGACGATCGTCTGGTCGAGCGACGCCAACAACATCGCGAGCAAGAGTCCGCTGAAGGCGAGCAGCATCCGGCGCTGGTTGAGCGGCGCGGTGGTCTCGTGGGTGGTCGTGTCCATGAACGATGACACGTCCCGACGTGTTGTTCGTGTTGTTGGCGCCATCTTCTGGCTCCTTTTCAGGTGAACGCGTCTCACCCCCGTGTTTCAGGGCGTCCTACCGTCCAGTCTGCATGGGCACAACGTGCGGCACCATGAAGACGGTACAGACTCATGCACGGAGTAACGCACAGAGGCGCCGACCGTGGACGCGCGCCGATCCCGCCCTGGCGCGCTCCTGGCGGTGATACAATGCGGTGGAGCGGCGGCGGCGGCTGGCGCCAGGGCGATGCCAGGGCCTGCCCCGCGACGACGAGGGACGATGGACGCAACTGACGACCGGCCGTTTGGCGCCATAGTGCGGGCCCACCGGGTGGCCGCCGGCCTGTCGCAAGAGAAGCTCGCCGAGCGCGCACACCTGAGCCAGCGCACGATCAGCGACCTCGAGCGTGGTATCAGCACCGCCCCCTATCGGGACACCGTCGCGCTGCTGGCCGGCGCGCTGGCGCTGGACGAGAGCGACCGCGCGGCCCTGGACGACGCGGTGCGCCGCGCGCGCGCGGCGCCCGCCGCACACCACGAGCCGGATCATGCGGCCACCGACCCCTTGCTGGCGACGAAGCTGGCGATCCCGTCCGCCCGCGGCGCGCTGGTTCCGCGCCCGCGCCTTATGGAGCGGCTGCGGGCAGGCATGCGCGGGCCGCTCACACTGCTCTCCGCCCCGGCCGGTAGCGGCAAGACCACGCTGCTGGGCGCCTGGCGTATGAGTCCCCACGGGCGGGATCTGCCCCTGGCCTGGGTCTCGCTCGACGAGGGCGACAATGATCCCACGCGCTTCTGGCGCTACGTCCTCACGGCGCTGGACCGCGCCGCCCCCGGTGTCGGCGCCGCCGCCCTGGCCCTGCTGCGTTCCTCCGACGCCCCCGCGCTGGAGGCGGTGCTGAGCACGCTGGTCAATGCGCTCACGGCGCACGCCGCGGACGTCGTCCTGATCCTGGACGACTACCACCTGATCGAGGCGGAGTCGATCCATCGCCTGCTCGCCTTTCTCATCGCGCATCCGCCCCCCACCCTGCATCTCCTGATGGCGACCCGCGCCGATCCGCCGCTGCCGCTGGCGCGCCTGCGCGCGCGCGGCGCCGTGACCGAACTGCGGGCCGCCGATCTCCGCTTCACGACGGAAGAGGCCGCGGCGTTCCTGGAGACGGTCATGGGGCTCACCCTCGCGCCCGCTGAGGTCGCGGCGCTGGAGGGGCGTACCGAGGGGTGGATCGCCGGCCTGCAACTGGCTGGCCTGTCCCTGCAAGGACGCCCGCCGGAGGACGCGGCCGGCTTCATCGCGGCCTTCACGGGCAGCCACCGCTACATCGTGGACTATCTCCTCGACGAGGTACTGCTGCGGCAGCCCGCGCATGTGCAGCGATTCCTGCTGCGCACATGCATCCTGGAGCGGCTCTGCGCCCCGTTGTGCGCCGCGCTCCTCGACGACGAGAACCCGCCGGCCGAACGCATCGCCGCCAGCCAGGAGATGGTCGAGGCGCTCGAGCGCCACAACGTGTTCGTCATCGCGCTGGACGACGAGCGCCGCTGGTATCGGTATCACTACCTCTTTGCCGACGCCTTGCGCCAACGACAGAGCGGCCAGGCCTCGATCCCCGACGTGTCGGTCTTGCATCGGCGGGCCAGCGCCTGGTTCGCGGAGCAGGATCTCCTGGGCGAGGCCATCGGCCATGCCCTGACCGCGGGATGCGACGAGACAGCCGCTGATCTGATCGGCCAGGCCGCGCCCGCACTGGCCTCCCGCGGTGAAACGCGGACGCTCTCCGCCTGGCTGCGGGCGCTCCCCGAAACGACGCTGCGCGCCCGCCCCCAGCTCTCGATCATGTACGCCTGGTTCTTGGTCGACATGCGGGACTTTCAGGGCGCTGAGGAGTATCTGCGACAGGCGGACGCAGCCCTGGGGACGGCGCCCAGAGGGAACCCGGCGGACGATGCCGGGAACGTGCGCGCCATGATCGCGGCTGGGCGGGCGATCGCCCTGGCCCTTCAAGGTGAGGCGACCCGGGCGATTCCGCGGGCGCGGGCAGCCCTCAATGGTCTCGACGACACGGACGTCAGAGCAAGAAGCTCCGCCGGCATCGCGTTGGGACTCGCCCACCTGAGCCAGGGAGCTGCGACCAAGGCAGCGGAGGCATTCAGAGACGTGGTGGTCACCAATCACGCGACGACCTACGGGCTCTTTATGGTGATTGCGGCCGTGGGAGAGGCGTGTGCGCATCGCCGGGCCGGCGCCCTCGATCGGGCGCGGGCCACGTACGAGCAGGCCATCGCGTGGAGCATAGAACACGCCCATCCGTCCCTCCTCGCCGGCAGCCTGTACACCGGCCTGGCCGACCTCTTGCGTGAGCGCAATGAGCTGGACGCCGCGCTCGACCATGCCACCGAGGGCCTCAAGCTGTCGGCCGAGTTGGGCGCCGTGGAGGCGGAGCGCTGGATCGAGTAGCACATCTGTAACGTGCTCGTGCTGGCCCGGATCAAGCAAGCCCAGGGCGATCTCGACGGCGCGCTCACGGTCGTGCGGGAAGCGCAGGGCACGCTCCAGGGCGTCGGCGCCATCTCCGTCGCCGCGATTCTCGCGGCTTTCGAGGCCCAGCTGTGTCTGGCGCAGGGGGATGTTGCGTCCGCCGTCCAGTGGTTGCGACGCGCCGAGGCGCGGCAGGCGCGGCCGCGCTTCGGGCTGACGCCCCAGGTCTTTGTCTATGCCGACGAGCATTTGGCGATCGCGCCGATTCAGGCGCTGCTAGCGCAGGGACGCGCGACCCGTGACGCCTCTCCGATCCATCGGGCGCTGGCGCTTCTCGACCCGCTGCGCGAGAAGGCCGAACGCACGGACCTGGCCTGGCTCGGGGTCAAGACGCTGGCTCTTCAGGCGCTGGCCCGCCAGGCGCTCGGCGAGACGGCCGCGGCCGTGGCGGCGTTGGACCAGGCGCTGGCGTTGGCTCAGCCAGCGGGGTATATCCGCCTCTTCGCCGATGAAGGGCCGCCCATGGCGGACCTGCTGCGCCAGAGGCACGCGCGCGGTCATGGCCGAGACGACACGGACGACGTCGCGGCCGTACTCGGCGCACTGGAGAGTCATCCGTGGCGGAACATCCAGGAGCCGGCGCGGCCACACGCTGGCGTGTCGCTCGCTCTGCCCGTCGGCGAGCCTTTGACCGCGCGGGAGCGCGACGTGCTTCGGCTGCTGGCCGGCGGCCGGTCCAATCCAGAGATCGCCCGCGCCCTCTACGTCGAGGTCAATACGGTCAAGACGCACCTCAAGCGTCTGTACGGCAAGCTCGGCGTCCACAGCCGCATGCAAGCGGCCCAGCGCGCTCAAGAGTTGGGCCTCCGCTAGCCGCCTCCTCCGTCCCTGCCCGCACCGGGCTCCGGTACCATCACCCATCAGACTCCGGCACAATCACCTGTCGGCCTCCCCCCATCGGGTGACGACAGTTCACCCGGCCGGCGCGTACAGTACACGGTGACGGCGCGACCAGGGTTGAGCCTTCGCGCGTCAATCGGAAGACGGGGGTGCGCTCATGGGCTGCTCGATCATCGTCAAGGGGCATCTCGACCAGAGATGGTCGGAGTGGTTCGAGGGGTTGACGATCATCCACCGGGAGAACGGCCAAACCATGCTGGCCGGCCAACTGCCGGATCAAGCCGCGCTCCATGGTGTCCTGACCAAGGTCCGCGACCTGGACCTGACCCTCGTCACGGTGCAGTGCGCGGATCAGTGAGCGCGCCTGACGCGAGCATGAGACTATCAATTATCTACCGAAAGGAATTGCACGATGAACCGGGAACATGCTGATCAAGAGGTAGCGCGTCTTGCGGATGCCTGGGCCGCGGCCGAGCTGCGCGGCGATACCGCCGTCCTGGAGCGGACTCTCGCGGACGACTTCATCGGAGTCGGACCGCTTGGCTTCATGCTGACCAAGCAGGAATGGCTGGCGCGGCATCAGTCCGGCGCCTTGACGTACGGGTCATTAGACGTGGACGAAGTCAAGGTGCGCGTCTACGACGAGGCCGCCGTCGTGACCGGTCGCCAGGTCCAGAATGCGGCGTATCGCGGCAACAGCGTGCAGGCCCAGTTGCGCGCCTCGCTGGTGTTTGTCCACCAGCACGGACAGTGGCGCCTGGCGCATCTCCACCTGAGCCCCATTGGCGAGCCGCCTCCTGTCGCGCGGCCCTAGTACGGCTTGGCGCAATTAACCCGGCGATTGGCGCCCGCCTGCGACTGAAGTCGCATGACAAACCACGGACAGAGCTGCCGATTGTATACATACCTATTGAGGAGTGAGGGGGTCGCGGGATGGATCTGGGGCTGAAGGAGCAGACGGTACTCGTCACAGGCAGTTCATCGGGTATCGGCCGGGCAGCGGCCATCGCGTTCGGGGCGGAAGGCGCACGCGTCGCGGTGACCTATCACAAGAATCGCCAGGGGGCCGAAGAGACGGCGCGTAACGTCCACGACGCCGGAGGCCAAGCGCTGGTCGCGCACTACGATCTGGCCAACCCGGAGGTGATCCGGTCGAGCATCGAAACGATCCAGCAGGAATGGGGTATGTTGAACGTCCTGGTCAACAATGCGGCGCCGATGGACGCGGCAGGCCCGACAGGGCAGATGTTCGAAGACGTGCCACTCAAGGATTGGGAATCGATGCTGCGCATGACGCTGGAAGGCGCCACCTTGACGCTTCAATGTGCGCTGCCCATGATGCGCAAGAGCGGCTGGGGTCGGATTGTGCATATCTCCTCCGGCGCAACCGATGGCTGGCCGGGTTTGGGACCGTATGCGACGGCAAAGGCTGAGTTGCATGGATTGAGCCGCACGTTAGCCGTGGAACTCGGTCCCGCGAACATCCTGAGCAACGTCCTGCTGCTCGGGATGGTGCTCACTGAATCGGTTCGACAACGCGTTCCCGCCGAGCAGCAAGAGCAGGTCAAGCAGGGTACGCCAACCCGCCGGATCACCACGCCGGACGATGTCGCAGCGGCGATTGTCTTTCTCGGATCGCGGGCCAACCGACAGATTACGGGCGAGATTATCCGCGTGACTGGCGGACAGTAATCGCGGAGTTGCCTGGAGAGAAGCTCTTCGGCGTTGCTGTCCACGCGAACCCGTGCGTTGGCCGAACAGTTCATCCGCGCACGCCGCGCCTGCGTCTACTGGGCGTGGCGCTCGCCTCGTTTGCCCGGACGTCGGGCGCGACCCGTACAGGCCCGGAGCGGATGCGGACAGGTATCGCGCGTGGCTCAGCGTTCGTGACGCGGAGCAGATCACGCCTCGATGAGGGCGGCGATCCCGTCGAGAACGCGTTGGAGGCCAAATGCGTAGGCGTGGGCGGGGTCGTAGGCGGCGCCGTGGGCCGTGCCGGCGGCCGTGCCGACGCGCACCGCCGTGGGATATTTCTCAGCGGTTATGACGCGGCTGAGCAACGGTTCGTTGGCGGCCCACCATTGTTCATCGGTCAGGCCCGTCTCGCGCCGCGCGGCCGCCGCCTCGGCGGCCCATCGAGCGACGGTCTGGACGAAGCCGAGCAGGAGGGTCAGCGTGGCGTCCATGTCCAGGTCGCTGAGGCCGAGTCCGTCCAGTGCCCGCAGTTCGTGTTCGTACTTGGCTGCCAGACCGGGTCCGAGCGGGGGACGGATCGTGCTCACGGTGTCGGCCCAGGGGTGCTCGGTAAACATCTGCCAGTTATCGTCCGCGATGGCGGCCAGCCTGGCTCGCCAGTGGCGATCGGTGATAGCCGTGCGCGGCATCTGGCTGTAGAGGGTGTCGAGCATGAGGTCGAGCAGCTCGGCCTTGGTCGGCACGTAGGTGTAGAGCGACATCGGAACCACCCCCACCTCCTGGGCGACCCGTCGCATCGTGACGGCGTCGAGGCCCTCGCGGTCGGCCACCGCGAGGGCCGCATGCACGACGTGGTCGACGGTGAGGCCCTGCCGCGGTCCGCGGCGCGATGATGTCGAGCCCGGCTCGCGCCAGAGCAATTCCAGAGTCCGCGCGGGGTCACCCGCGCTGCTGCGATCGGTCGGCATGTGAAACATCCTCTTGACTGAGAAACGCTGTACGTCGTATAGTATACTTGCTGAGAAAAAATGTACGTCGTATAGTGTACAAAGTACGGTAATAATGACTGGCTGGGAGGCGCCGACGCATGACGACGAGACACATGGCGATCGAGGCACAGGGCTTGCGCAAACGGTTCAGCCACACCGATGTCCTGGCGGGGGTCGACCTCGCCGTCCCCGCGGGCACGGTGTGTGGATTGCTGGGACCCAACGGCGCGGGCAAGACCACGCTGGTCCGCATCCTGACCACGCTCTCGCGGCCCGATAGCGGCCGCGCTACGGTCGCCGGCCTGGATGTGGTGACACAGGCCGAGGAGGTGCGCTACCGCATCGGCCTGGTCGGCCAGCACGCGGCGGTGGACGAGATCCTCAGCGGTCGCCAGAATCTGGTGCTGTTCGGTCGCTTGTTGCAGTTGTCCGGGGCTGCCGCGCAGCGCCGGGCCGATGAACTGCTCGCGCGGTTCGGGCTGGCTGACACCGGACATCAGCCGGTGGCGACGTTTTCGGGCGGCATGCGTCGACGGCTGGACCTCGCCGCCAGCCTGATCCTCGCGCCCCCCGTCCTGTTCCTCGACGAGCCGACCACCGGGTTGGATCCGCGCGGCCGCGCCCAGGTGTGGGCGGACGTGCGCGCCCTCGTCGCCGCCGGCACGACAGTGCTGCTCACGACCCAGTACCTCGCTGAGGCCGATCAGCTCGCCGATCAGGTCTGCATCATCGACGCGGGCCGGATCATCGCGGCGGGGGCGCCGGAGGAACTCAAATCCGTGTTGGGCGGCGACCGGGTCGACGTCGTCGTGCGGCGCGCGGCCGATCTCCCCGTTGCGGTTGACGCGCTACACCGCGTCACCGGGGCCGACGTGGCCGTGGACACCGACGCGCGGCGGGTGAGCGCACCAGTGCAGGACCGCATGAGCGCGTTGAGCGCCGTGGTGCACGAGATTGGCCGCGCACAACTGGCCGTTGAGGACGTCGCCGTGCGGCGGCCGACCCTAGACGAGGTCTTCCTGCACCTGACGGGGCACCGCGCCACCCCAGCGCCCCAGGACCCGGGCCCGACCGGTCAGGAGGTGGCCGCATGAGCGCGACTCTACGACCATCTCGTCCCGCGCCGCAGGCGCCGGTGCTGCCGCGCGGCATGGGCAGCCGCTTGCGACGGGCCGCGCGCGACACGTGGACAGTCACCACCCGCGATCTGCGGCACTGGGTCCGGCAGCCGGCGCCGGTCGTGCTCAACCTGTTGTTTCCAGTCTTGCAAGTGCTGATGTTCGGCTACCTGTTCGGGGGCGCCCTGCGCGTCCCAGGCGGGGGCGCCTACCGGGAGTTCCTGCTGCCGGGGCTGTTCGCGATGACCATGGTCTTCGGCCTCGAGGTGACCATGTCGTCCGTGGCCGGCGACGCCAGCCGCGGCGTCACCGACCGATTCCGGTCGCTGCCGATGGCCGCATCGGCCGTTGTCGCTGGCCGCGGTGTGGCCGACATGCTCAACGCCGTGGTGGGCCTGCTGGTCATGCTCACGTGCGGGCTACTCGTTGGGTGGCACGCGCACGGCGGCGCCGGCGCCACCCTGGCCGCGGTCGGCCTGTTGCTACTGCTGCGCTTCTCCCTCATCTGGGTGGGCGTCTTTCTGGGGCTGGTGGTCAAGGGTCCCGACGCCGTGGCCAGTGTGCAGATCCTGGTCTGGCCGCTGGGGTTCTTGTCCAACGCGTTCGTGGCGCCGTCCACGATGCCGGGCTGGCTCGGCGCCATCGCCGACGCGAACCCTCTGTCGTCCACGGTCACGGCCACCCGGCAGCTGTTCGGCAACCCCGGCTTCGACAGCATCTCCTGGATCGGGCAGCACGTCACCCTGGTCGCCGTGCTGTGGCCAGTCGTGATCACGGCTGTCTTCTTGCCGCTGTCCGTGCGCCGCTACCGGCGGCTAGGCCGCTAAGGCTGCGGCAGCCTTCGTCGTGGCGGGTCGACACATGAGAGCGTTGCGCCCGAGGATGACATGCGTCCCGCGCGGTTCGTGTATCATGTGGCCGAGTCCAGGCGCCGTCGCACATGCGCGCGTGAGGCCGGCAGTCTGCCGGCGCTCTCAGTGGATACGCTCACCCCGGCGATCGCGGAGCCCTTTCATGAGTAATCCAGGACTAGCGCGCGGAGTGTCCGCGCCTCACGACGAATAGGGGAGCCAGGGGGTATGAGAAGCCGGGCAAAACGTCCACGCCATCGAGCGCGTCGCCGGTGTCCGCACGCAGCGTCACGGAGGGACGCATGTCCTGGCGCCGCAGGCGCCGATCGCCTGGCCTCCACACATCAACCTCTCCCCGCTCGGGCCAGAACACCCAAACCAGTGCGGTCCCGCCGCCGAGGTACTGCCGCGCTTTGGCGGCCATATCGGCGGCGCTCTGTGAGGGCGAGGCCACCTCGGCGGCTAGATCGGGGGGGAAGGGGATGGGTCCGCTCAGGTCCGCGATACGGTCGACCCGCTCCGCGGCGAGGTATCCTACATCGGGGAGCAAGCCTGTCTCCGCGCCGGGGAACTTGAATACCCCATCGGCGCCCGTGACGAGACCCAAGTCATGCTCGTCGACGTAGTCGCCCATCCGCGCGCCCAAGCGTCGCGCGATAGTCGTCGCCCAGGCTCCACTTCCCGCCACGCGAATCAACACCCCCTCGACCACTTCGTATCGCCAGCCGTCGTCCGGCAGGGCGAGCATACCGGCTACCGTCAGAGGCCCGGTGGTCGGGACGACATCCCCCCAGGGGGCCAGTATATCCGATTGGAATGGGCGCGCTTCAGCCATTGTCGCCATACCTCCCGCGCTACCAGCCATCCACATCACTCGATCACTCGACGGCCGCCATGATACGCGTTATGTCATATCAGGACGAGGCGGCCCCGCCGTGGCCACCACCGTATTATCCGTCAAACGAATGCTCCGTGCGACCGGCGCCCGACCGACAGGCCTCGCGCCGCTATGAAGCCGAGCGCGCCTCCCGCCCACGGTCGGCATATTTTATCAGGAATAAAGGAAGCGCGGGCCCCGTTAGCCCGGTTTGACGAGTAGGTTGTAGAGGTGGGTCTGGCGGGCGATGGCCTCCTGGTACCGCTCATGGTTCCGGAGGTTGGGCTCGTAGGTAGAACCGAGAGCGGTCTGGATTTCGGCGAGAGGGAGCAGGCCCAGGGCGTCGAGCGCCAACAGCGCCGCGCCGCGGCTGGACGATTCGTGCTCTTGCAGGGCCATGACGGGCCGCCCCAGCACGTCGGCCATGATCCCCATCCAGATCGGCGATTGCAAAAGCGCGCCGCCCGAGGCGATGATGGGCGCGTCGGCCGTGACGAGCGGCGCCAGCCGGCGGCCGACGTCGGCGAAACGATAGGCGATGGCCTCGTAGACGGCGCGCGCGATGTCGGCGGGCCGCGTCGCAAGGGTCAAACCCGAGATGGTCCCCCGCGCCGAGGCGACCCAGTCGGGCGAACGCTCGCCGGCCAGGAACGGGAGAATGGTCAGGCCGTGCGCGTCGGGCTCTATCGCCGCGATCTCCGCCTCCATCTCCGGGATCTCTCCGAACCGCATCGTGGCGCGCAGCCAGGCGAAGATGTTGCCACCCTCGCTGAGCGCGCCGCCCAGGATGGGCCGCTGTCGGTCGACGCGATAGAACCATAGGCCCGGCACGACCGCCGTGTCAGGCTTGTCGTAGACGACGCGCATGGCCCCCGAGGTTCCGACCATGAGGGCGATGCGCCCCCGGTCGACACAGCCGCTGCCGATGTTGCCGCACGCGCCGTCGCCCAACGCGGGGAACCAGGGCACATCGCTCAGGGCCGGCCAGCGCGCCGCCCACTCCCCGCGCAACCCGCTCTCCGCCGAGTCGACGAAACGGTCCCCCAGCGGCGACAGCTTGCCGGCGTCGAGCCCGACGGCGCGGAGCACCTCGTCATCCCACGCGCAGGCGTGTACGTCGAGCAGCCCCGTCCCCGAGGCCATCGAGAACGAGCACACCGCCTTGCCGAACAGGCGCAGGTGCAGGTACTCGCCGAAGGAGATCCAGCGCGCCACGCGCGTCCATAGGTCGGGCCGCGTCCGCGCTAGCCACAGCAGGCGCACGGGAGGGTAGGACGGATGAACGATGCAGCCGGTCAGCGCATAGGCGCCGCGCTCGTCGAGCTTGCCCTTCAACTCGTCGACGTAGGGCACCGAGCGCGTGTCGGCCCAGGTATAGAGCGGGGTGATGGCCTCGTCGCGCGCGTCGACGCCCAGGATGCTGTGCCAGAGCGTGTCGATCGCCACGCCCACGACCGTGTCGCCGCGCGGCACGAGCGCCAGCGCCCCGTCGACGACTTTCGCCGCGCTGTCCAACAGCATGGCCGGGTCGAGCTCGGATCCGCCGTCGGGCGTGGTGCGGGCCTGGTATTTGATCTGCGTCTCTGAATCGGGCAGGCCGCGTCCCTGTACGTCGTACAACACGGTACGCACCGAGGAGGTTCCGACGTCGAGTGACACGATGTATTGCGCCATTTAGTCCTCACCCCCTGCCCCTCTCCCCGCGCGTGGGAGAGGGGAAAACTCGTCGGCGCCGTCCAGCCCCTCTTGCCCCATCGCGGAGAAGGAGGCGCTGCCCGCGCGCCCCCCGGCGGGAGCGGGGGTGGAGGGGCGCCGGGCCGTTATCGCGCGCGCGCCGCCGTCTAACCCGCCGACGACGGCCACGCTCGCCATCCCGATGAACAGCCCGTGGTCGACGACCCCGGTGAGCGCCTTGATCGAGGAGGCGATCGCCGCGGGGTCGGAGAGGTCGGCGAAGACACAGTCGAGCACATAGTGGCCGCCGTCGGTAACGAACGGCTCGGACGGGGCGTCGAGGCGCGGGCGGCGCGTCACGCGCGCCCCCAGCCCCGCGAGCGCGGCGGCGGCGCGGGACCAGCCGAACGGCACGACCTCGACCGGGATCAGCGGCGCCTCCGCCAGCGCCCCGACGACCTTACTCTCGTCGACGATGACGACGAATCGATCCGCGGCCGCGGCCACGATCTTTTCGCGTAGCAGGGCGCCGCCGAGCCCCTTGAGCAGGTTCAGCGCCGGGTCGACCGCGTCGGCCCCGTCGATGTCGATGTCGAGGCGGGGATACTCCTCCAGGGTCGCCACCGGGATGCCTTCCGCGCGGGCGAGCGCCCCGGTCGCCTCCGAGGTCGGGACGCCGACGATCCGGAGCCCCGCGCGCGCGCGCTCGCCCAGGGCGCGCACGAACAGCGTGGCCGTGCTGCCGGTCCCCAGCCCCACGCGCATGCCGTCCTCGACGAGGCCGGCCGCGTGCCGCGCGGCGGCCAGTTTGCCCGCTTGCGCTCCGTCCACAATACCTCCAGTAGTTTAGTTGTCAAACAGTCAGGCGTCGGTTGCTTTCTGGCTACCGGCTACGCGTCAAACGTGTCAGGGCCTCGAAGAAGCCGGGGTACGATACCTCGACGCACTCGGCGCCCTCGATCACGACCTCGCCCCGCGCGATGAGGCCGGCCACGGCCAGCATCATGGCGATGCGGTGGTCGCCGTGGGCCTGGCAGCGTGCGCCGCGCAGAGGGGTCGGGCCCTCGACGATGAAGCCGTCGGGGGTCTCGTCGATGCGCGCGCCCAGCCGGCGCAGTTCCCCCACCGTGGTGGCGATGCGGTCGGACTCCTTGACGCGCAACTCGGCGGCGTCGCGCACGATCGTGCGCCCATGCGCCTGCGTCGCGACGAGCGCCAGCAACGGAAGTTCGTCGAGCAGACGCGGCACGAGCGCGCCGCCGATCTCAGCCCCGCTCAACCGGCCGGCCGTGCGCGCCATCAGGGTCGCGACCGGCTCGGGGCCGTCCACCGCGTCGTCCGTCGCCGCGACCTCGCCTCCCATCATGCGCAACGCGTCGAGCGCGCCGGTGCGCGTCGGGTTGACGCCGACCCCCGGCAGTTCCACGCGGCTCTCCGGCGCCAGCAGCCCCGCCGCCAGGAAAAAGGCGGCCGAGGAGATGTCGCCGGGGACGTCGAGCGCGAACGGGCGCGGCGCGGCGCCGCCCTCGATCGCGGCCTCGCCCTTCGCATAGCGGACCGGGACGCCCAGGTAGGCCAGCATGCGCTCGGTATGGTCGCGGCTGGGGGCCGGCTCACGCACGCGCGTCGTCCCCGAGGCGCCCAGCCCCGCCAACAGGATGGCGCTCTTGAGTTGCCCGCTGGCGACCGGGAGGGTGTAGTCGATCGCGCGCAGCGACCCGCCGCGTACCGTCAGCGGGAGCAAGCGGCCGCCGTCGCGCCCCAACAACGTCGCCCCCATGCACGTGAGCGGCTCGACGACGCGCGCCATGGGACGGCGGCGCAGCGAGGCGTCGCCGGTAAGGACGGCGTAGAACGCTTGCGTCGCCAGGATACCGGCCACGAGGCGGGCCGTCGTGCCCGAGTTGGCGGCGTCGAGCACATCGGCCGGCTCGGACAGGTTGGCGAGTCCGGGACCGTCGATCTCCACCTCGCCCGGCGCGAGGTCGCGCACGCGCGCGCCGAGCGCCGTCATGACGCGGCGCGTGGCGCGGCAGTCGGCCGAGTCGGCGACGTTGCGAGCGCGGCTCGTCCCCGCCGCCAGCGCCCCGAACATCAGGGCGCGGTGGCTGACCGACTTATCACCCGGCACGCGCGCCGTCCCGCGCACGACGCCCGGCCCGATCGTCTTATCCATACCCCCACTTTCGCCGCGGTTACATTCAGCGCGGTCCGGGCCGCTACGGTCGCGTTTCCCGCTCTATTCTAGCGCGTTCGCGCGCGTACGACGCGGCGGCGGCGCGCGCGCCGGTCGCGACCAGCGATCTCACGACGAGAAAGCCGCCGCCCACCACGACCAACAACAGGATCAACACAATAATCAGTTCCGGCACATGCGATACCACGTCGGTTATCTCCTCGTACGACCAACTCGTCTATGAACCGCCCTCGTACGACCAACTCGTCTATGAACCGCCCTCGGCGGCCAACGCTCCGGCGACGCGCCGCAAGGTCGTGCGGAACGTCACGGCGTCCGGCATCATATCCTTGACCCCCAGGACGACGCTGACGGGTGGGACAAGATATTCAACCGGATACGGATAGTCTACTAAGTAGGCGTTCAACGTGGCGAGACGCGCGTGGTACGGTTTGAGATCGTACCAGAGACGGGAGGTGTCGCGCATCCATTGCGGCGATGACGTGGCTTGCCGTTCCCACCGACTCCGCTCGGTCGAGAGAGGACCATACAGCCCCCAGAGTTCGTCGAACAGGGCGGCCACCGCCGGGGCGCCGGACCAGACGGCCGGGGGATACAGGACGGCGGGGGTCGAGCCATCCGGCTCGGGCCTGGGCACGTCCGGGGACGCCGCCTGGGCGGCTTGCAGTGCGACGACCCCGTCCAGCCACGCCCGCCAGCCGTCCGCGTCGAGCCCCGCCGCCCGTAACGCTCCCGTTCCGTCCGCATGGTGATCGAACGGCGGCGCGCGCAACCCATCCCATTCGAGCGCCCACACGCAAAAATCGACCATCATGTTGAAGCCATGGCTCACGAACCATGGGGATGGGCGTTGCGTCTTCGCCTTGAACATAGCAGCCCCCTTCGTGCCCGTGCCGCCCGACACTTTATCACCACGCGGACCCGGCATCACCACGCGGACCCAGCCTTACGATTCTACCATTAGCCTAGTAGCTAAGGGCGACGCAGGCGCGACCGCGCCAGCGCCCAGGCCCGCGTGAGCTCGGGGGCCTCGACGACGTAGGCCCAGCCGGCGTAGACGGCCACGCCGAGCGGGACCGCGACAACCAGCAGCGCCGTGTCGCCCCGCACGCCGCTGGGACCGACGCGCCGCCACAGGAACAGCAGCGCCAGCAACGCCACGCCCATGGCTTCGCTGGCGACGAGCGAGCGCAACGTGGCGAGGCCGAGGTCGCGCAGGCCCAGGTTGACGACGCGCCGCCGCAGGATGAGGCCCAGCCACACCACCTCGATCAGCACGGTCAGCGAGATCGCGCCCGCGATGAGGGCGACGCCGAGGACGCTGTCGCCATGCGCGGCCCACACCCCGGCGACGCACAGCACGACCGCCAGGGCCAGCGTGACGAGGTTGACCAGCACGGGGGTCCAAGTGTCCTTGAGCGCGAAAAAGGCGCGCGGCAGGAGTTCGACCGCCGTCCACACCGGAACCCCCGCGCCGTAGAGCAGCAGCGCCGCGGCCACCACGTCGACATCGTGCGCGTGGAAGTTACCGCGGAGGAACAGGACCTCGACGATGGGATAACGCAGCGCCATCAGGGCGACGGCGGCGGGGATCGAGAAGAACAGCATCGTGCGCAACGTGCGCGAGACGGTCTCGCCCAGCGCCACGAGCTCGCCGCGCGCCGCCTGTCGGGCCAGGGTCGGGAAGGACGCCGTCGCCAGGGCGGTCCCGAAGATACCGACCGGCAAGGCCATCAGGTTCATGGCCAGCCGCAACGCGCCGCTCGGGCGATCGACAAAGGCATAGTTGGCCAGGCCGATCATGACGAGGCCCGTGACCTGTATCCCGGCCTGCCCCATGACACGCGGCACGACGAGCCGGCCGACCTCGCGCGTCCCCTGTTCACTCAGCCCCGCACCGGGCCGCACGAAGCGCTGGAATGCGGCCAGCCCGGGCAGCAGAACGGCGACCTGCAGCAGCGCCCCAATCGTCACCCCCCAGGCGGCGAAGGCCATGGCGTGCTCGCGTCCGAACACGCCCACCAGCAGCAGGCCGGCGATGCTGGCGACGTTGTAGACGAGCGGGGCGACGGCTGTCGCGACGAAGCGGTGGTAGGAGTTATAGATCCCCATCAGGATGCCGACGAGAGCCAGGAACAGCGGCTGCAGCAGCATGATGCGCGTGAGCGCGATCGTGAGCTCGCGATCGGCGGGCTTGGCCAGTGGAATGACGATCCACGGGGCGGCGAGCTCGGCCACGACGACCGCCCCCAGCATGATAAGCAGCACGCCGTTCATGACGCCCGAGGCCACGCGCCAGGCGCGCGCCTCGTCGTCGTCGCTCAAGATGCCCGCGAAGACGGGGATAAAGGATGAGCCCAACGCGCCGCCCGACACGATCGTGAAAATGGTATCAGGGATAGCGATCGCCGCGGTGAACGAGGCGGAATAGTGCCCCGTGGCTTGCAGCACACTGGCCTGGATCGCGACACGCGCGAGCCCCAGCAGGCGGCTGAGCACGAAGCTGACCATCAAGATGGCCGCGGCCGAGGCGATCCCCGTCCGCCTCCGCGCCGTCCCCGCCGTTCCGGACGCCTCGGCCACAACGCTCTCACTCATACTGCGTTAATAGTAGCCGAAACGGTGTATTGCCACGCGCCACTCATGCGGGACGTATACTGCTACTATGCCAAAACGAAAAATACCCCTCGCTTTACCCGACATATCGAACCTGCCAAGCCTGCCGCGTGTGCCCGACCCGGTGGCCGAGCCGGGCGTGACGCGCGTGACGCCGGGGTTGAGCGAGTTCCTGCGCGGACGCATTTTCAGCGTCAACGGCATCACCTCGGCGCTCTACCTTGGCCTCTCCGTCGCCATCCTGCTCGACCCCGCCCGCGCTCGACGTGTCTGGTTGCGGCTACAGGGCGAAAAGAGCGGCCACGAGGCTTAAACCCCTCAAAAAAGAGAGGGCGGGGAACATTCCCCGCCCTCTCCGTGTGTCTATCAAGATTTACCTACGGTCGATCCGCGCCTCCACAACGCGTCACCGATCAACCTGCCACCGAGAGAGTACCGCTTGTTCTGTTGCTCTGATGTTCCACATGGGATCCTCCTTAGAGCGCTAATCATGGCGTTCTCGGTCTACGTCATCCTATCGGCCTGCGTCTCCACGACGCGTCACCGATCAACCTGCCAGCGGACCAATCGCGCTTGCGTCGTAGCTCTGGTATTCGGCATGTCCGACTCCCTTCAGAGGTAGGCTAGCGTTCTCGGTCTGACGCATCGACAATGCTTACGTTGTCGATATATACAGCATGCCGGGGAATCACCTATGGGACAAGGGGTCCCTTCGCCAGAGATCGGCCGTGATCTCCGTACACAATCGACACCACCCGGTCGGGCTAGCCCAGAAGATACACCGCCTCGATCGGCGTCTCGGTCGCGTGTCCGTCACTGGATCGTGCGAGGCGGTAAGCGCGGGCATGCGGGCGGGAACTGACGACGCGCTCCAGGCGGTCGCCGACATAGTGGAGCGCGGCGCCGTCGTCCGCGGCGTATCCGTCGACGATGCGCCCCCGCGCGACGAGCCGCTGGTAAGACGGGCGGCGCTCCGGCTCGCCGTCGTAATGCGGACAGTTGCTGCCCGCAAGGAAGCCCAGACACGGCAGCGCGGAGAGAGCGCCCGGTATCGAGTCGGTCACGCCCTCCTCGAACCAACATATCGAACCCGCGCTGAGGCCGGCGAGGACGCCGCCGGCCTGCCAGAACTCGCGCAACGCGCTGTCGAGCCCCCACTCGCGCCAGAGGGCCAGCAGACTCTTGGTGTTCCCTCCCCCCACGTAGACGACATCCTGGGCCAGCACGAGCGCACGCGGATCAGCCGTCGACGGCTGGAAGAGCGAGAGATGCGAGGGGACGCAGGGGAAGCGCGCGAACGCCGCGTAGAAGCGGTCGATGTAGCCCCGGTCGTCGCCGCTCGCCGTGGCCAGGAAGAGGATATGGGGGCTCTCAGCGCCGGACAGGCTCAGGACATATTCGTCCAGTAACGGATTATCGGGCTCCATCGAGAAGCCCCCGCCACCCATGGCGACGATCTGCCCCCGCCGCTTGTCAAAGTCAGTCGTATCGGAGGTAGTCATATCAAGGGAGGGTTAGTCCCCTCCCTGTCCCTCCCGCAACCGGCGTCGCAGCTCCTCGATCTCCGCGGCCTGCCGCGCGATCGTCTCGTCGCGCCGCCCCAGCTCCTCCTCAACCTCGCCCTCGCGGAGCAAGCGCCGCCCGTCCCGCCGGTAGACGGTGGCCATCGCCCCCTCCAACCCGATCGCTACCGCGATCTCCGCGCTCTGCCAGCGTCCCTGCTCGTCCGGTTCCCAGGGTTGGTACGCGCCGTCGGCCAGGCGCCAGGCGCGTCCCCCGGCCGGCACGAACGCCCTGGTCGGGTCGAGCGTGAGGTACTCGCGCACACCGGCGCGCGCGTAGCTGTAGCCTTTGCCGGCCGCGAGGTCCAGGTCGACGTCGTAGGTCGACTCGCTCAGGACCTCGACGATGAGAATGGGCGGACCGTCGAGCCCGACCGCGACCGAGCCGCGGGTCGGATCGATAGGATGAGGATAGACGAACACATCGGGCAGCGTCTTGTAGCGGGACCCATCGGGGCGCGCGAAACCGGTGACGACCGTCTGGCCGAGCGCCTGCCAGGGCGCGACCCCGCCGAGCGGCGTTTGCGCGCGGGCGACTTCGTTGATGCCCCAGCGCGTATTGATGATATTCGTCTGATGCAGATGCGTGACCACCACGCCCTGCTCGATGATGTCGTCGGGCGGCCATACTACCAAAGCAACCCCTCTAAACGAAATACTAGTCCGCGTCGTTCCAAAAGACGCTAATACGCCAGGATATAGCTCTCGTCCGGGCCATCCGGCAGCAGGCGCAGTGTGTGGTTGCGCACATCGAGCTCGATGCCGAGTATCTCCAGCGGCGTTACCCCGAGTAGGCACGCGGCGCCAAGTGGCAATTCAAGACAATCGAACGTCCCGCTACGGCCCATCAACGTCACCTCGACGTCCTTGAACTGACGGACGGCGCGTGGCCCCACGGCCGTCCGCGCGACAACCTCTCGGCGCAGGGGCAGACCTAATCGCTCGATCACATCGATAGGCAGGGCGAGCAGGGTCGCGCCCGTATCCACCAACACATTGTCGAGCGCGACCGTGCGCACGGTGTCGGGGGCAGCGCCATCGCGCTCGACCAGGATCTGGTCCCCTCTATTCGCGACCGTCATCGTCGTCCGCACATGCCCCGCCGACCCCTCCTCGCCCGCGCGCGGCGCCGTCCACACAATAGCCATCGTCGCCCCCCTATCGCCTCTCCATACCTCTATGGCGGCCCTTTAGTCCCATGATACAGGACGCGCTCGCCTCTTATTTGCGGGGTATCGAACCTGCCCGGATCGCCAACCTCCAGCCGCCGATCCGGGCAGGGACACGCGGTCGTTACACGGTCACGCGCGCAACAGCAACCGTCGCTTCCTCACCCTCGACGACGAACGTCTCGCGGTAGCCCGTCCCCGCGTTCGCCGCGTTCGCCGCGTTCGCCGCGTTCGCCGCGTTCGCCGCGTTCGCCGCGTTCGCCGCGTTCGCCGCGTTCGCTGCGTTCGCCGCGCGCGGCGCGCGCGCCGCGCCTGGAACTTCGTCGGGCGCGGCGGCGGCGCGCAGCTCGCGCGTGAGCGTCTCGGCGGCGATGTAGTCGCGGTAGCGCTCCAGCGCCCCGGCCAGGCGCTCACCGGCGTGGTACGTCGTGACGATGTAGTCGGCGATCTCGAAGCCCGCCGCCTTGCGCATCGTCTGCACGCGATGGACGAACTCGCGCACGAGCCCCTCGTCGACGAGCGCGGGGCTCAACTCGGTGTCGAGCGCGGCGAGGTAGCCCATCTCCTCGGCCACGGCGTAGCCCGGCCGCGCCGCCGCCATCACCTGCACCTCGTCGGGCGCAAGCTCCACCGCCTCGCCCTGCACGTCGAGCCGCAGGCCCTCGCCGCGCCGCACCGCCGCGACCGCCGCGCTCTGGTCCAGCGCGCCCAGCGCCCTGATCGCGGCGGGCAGACGCTTGCCCAGGCGCGGCCCCAGCACCGGCGTGACCGGGCGCAGCGTGTAGGTTGCCACGTCGGCGTCGTCGGAGAGCCGCTCCAGGGCCTTGACGTTGAGTTCGTCCAGAATCTGGTCCACGAACGGCCGCACCGCTTCCCACTCGTCGGCGTGGCGCGTCGTCACGCGCAGGCGCGCCAACGGCTGGCGCACCTTGATCTTGCTCGCGTTGCGCGCGGCCAGCCCCAACCCCACGAAGCGCCGCGTCAGATGCGTGGCGTCGAGCAGCCCCCGGTCGACGAGCGTCGCGTCGGCGGCCGGCCAGTCGGTCAAGTGGACGCTCTCGGGGGCCGACGGGTCGACCGAGCGCACGAGGTTGCGGTACAACGCCTCGGCCAGGAACGGCGTGTACGGGGCGAGCAGGCGCGCCAGCGTCGTCAGCGCCTCGTAGAGCGTCAGGTACGCCGCCGTCTTGTCGGCGTCGCCCTCGCTCTTCCAATACCGGCGGCGTCCACGCCGCACGTACCAGTTAGAGAGGTTGTCGACAAAAGCGGCCAGCGCGCGGTTCCCCGCCGTGGTGTCCCAGCCCTCCAGCCCGTCCGTCACCGCGTCGATCGTGACCTGCAGCTCGGAGAGGATCCAGCGGTCGAGCGCGGGCCGCTCGGCGATGGGGACGGACGGCGCCCGCGTCGGATCGAAGCGGTCGATGTTGGCGTAGATGACGAAGAACGAGTAGACGTTCCACAGCGGGATCATGAACTGGCGGCGCGTCTCCTCGGCCAGCTTGTAGCCGAAGCGCAGGTTGGACGCCGGGTTGTGGTCCGTGTAGAGCCAGCGCATCGCGTCGGCGCTCATGACCGCCGCCCCCTCGTCGAACGGGATCGAATTGCCCGCGCTCTTGTGCATCTCACGCCCGCGCTCGTCGAGCAGCGTGGCGAAGCCGAGGCAGGTCTCGAACGGCGCGATGTCCTCCAGCGCGGCCGACATGCACAGCAGAGAGTAGAACCAGTTGCGGAACTGGCCGGGGAAGCTCTCGGTGATGAAATCGCCCGGGAACCACTTCTCCCAATACGCGTGGTCGTGCCGATAGTGCAGCGTCGAGAAGGGCACGATCCCGGCGTCGAGCCAGGGATTGCCGACCTCGGCGACGCGCGACGCCTGGCCGCCGCACTCTTTGCAGGCGATCTTGACCGCGTCGACCCACGGGCGGTGCGGGGTATGGCCCTCGAACGCGTCCCACCCGGCGACGGCGCGCTCCTCGAGTTCCTCCTTACTCCCGATGACCCCGAACGCGTTGCAGGAGGCGCACTCGAAGATCGGCAGGGCGAGGCCCCAGTAGCGCTTCTTGGAGATCATCCAGTCGCCCATGTTGCGCAGCCAGTCCTGCTCGCGATCGCGGCAGAACGCGGGGAGCCACTCGATCGTATCGACGATGCGCTGCATGCGCCCGCGCAGCTCCGCGACCGAGATGAACCACTCGTCGACGAGGCGGAACAGCACCTCGGTCTTGCAGCGCCAGCAGTGCGGGTAAGAGTGCTTGTAGTCCATGATCCGCACCAGCGCGCCCTTCTCGCGCAGCGAGGCGAAGACGGCGCGCGCGACATCCCCGGCATACTGGCCGGTGAAGGGGCCGAAGCCGTCGAGGTAGACGCCCGCGTCGTCGATCGGCGCGATCGTGGCGAGGCCGTAGCGCTTGCCGAGCTCGAAGTCCTCCTTGCCGCAGCCGGGGGCGATATGCACGATGCCCGTGCCCTCGTCGGCGCTGACGCCCTTGTCCTGATCGGTCGCCTTCTCGTACAAGACCACGCGGTGCTCGACCCCCCGCGCGGCGGGAAGCTCGTCGAAGGGGCCGCGATAGCGCCAGCCGTCCAGGGCGCGGCCGGGCACGGTCGCCAGCACCTCGATCGGGTCGGCGCGGAAGACGTTCTTGAGCGCGCCCTCGGCGACCCAGTAGACCCGGCCGTCGCCCAGGTGGCGCACGCGCGCGTAGGGCAGGTCGGGGTTGACCTCGGCCGCCACGTTGGCGGGGAGGGTCCACGGCGTGGTCGTCCACACCACCAGCGCGTCGCCCTCCGCGGCCGGCAAGGGCGGGTCGACGAGGGGGAGCGCGACGAAGACGGAGGCGTGGGTGACGTCGCTGTACTCGTCGGCGAGCTCCGCCTGGGTCAGGCCGGTGCCGCAGCGCGGGCACCAGGGCATGACGTCGTGGCCCTTGTAGACCCAGCCGTTCTCATAGCAGCGCTTGAGAAAGAGCCAGATGGTGTAGTTGTTCTCGTCGGACATCGTGTAGTACGAGTTGTCCCAGTCCATCCAGTAGCCGAGGCGGATCGACTGCTCGGTCTGCACGCCGGCATACTTCAGCACCCGTGCCTTGCATTTCTCGACGAAGCGGTCGATGCCGTAGGTCTCGATGTCGCGCTTGTTGTTGAGGCCAAGCTCTTTCTCGACCTCGACCTCGACGTGCAGGCCCTGGCAGTCGAAGCCGTTCTGGTAACGCTGCTCGAAGCCCTGCATCGTCTTGAAGCGCTGGAACACGTCCTTATAGGTGCGGCCCCAGCCGTGATGCACGCCCATAGGGTTGTTGGCCGTGATGGGGCCGTCGATGAACGAGAAGCGCCGGGGCGCGCCGCTGTTCTTACGCACGTATTTCCCCATCATGTCGGTTGCGCGCCACCACTCCAGCGTCGCCTCCTCGAGGGCCGGGAAGTCGGGGCGCGGGTCGACGGGCTCGAACACGGTCTTCTCTTCGGTCGCCGTCATAGTCATCCTCTTCGTGGGGGCGGTAGGGCCCTACGCCCTCGTATAGCCCTACCGCCCGTTTACCGCCAATGCGCCGGCTCTTCGCCCGGCCGGCGGCTTTGTACAAACAAAAAACCCGTCCCTCGTGAGGGACGGGTCATCACCCGCGGTACCACCCTACTTAGCCGCGCGCATGCTTCATGGAAGCGCACGTACACCGGCTCACTCGGTGGGTACAAGTACGCTTGTACCCACGTCGGATAACGGGTGACGGACCCGGTTGGGCGTGGCTATCGGCAGTACATGCATCGGCATAGGGGTACGGCTAGACAGCGTATCGTACACCCTATGCTCTATGCCCACAACGCCGATAGCCCACAGGGGATGATCTTCGGCGGGGAGGCGTCGCCTCGTCGCAGCGACCCGAGGCTCTCTTCGGCGCGACTCCCCGCGTACTCTTCTCCTTGTAGCCCTCTATTCTTATTGTCGCACGGCGCGGCGTCGCCGTCAAAGAAAACGGTCTGGCCGCGCGCTAGCGTGACAGTTCGTCGCTCTCCGTCTCGCTCGTGTTGTAGCCGCCCTCGTTCGCGGTCGCGCCGGCGTTGGCGCCGCCGTCCGCGGTCGCGCCGAGCGACGTGGCGCCGGCCGCGAGCGCGCCGCCGCCCCCGCCTGAACCGCTGCCGGCGCCGGCCAATGGGACGACCGGAGCCACGCCGGTCCCTTCGTCCGTCGTCCCGCCGCCGAGTCCGCCGAAGAGACCACTACGGCCGCCCCCCACGACAAGCTCGTTGTCGACGTCCACGACGGAGCCGACCCCGCGCGCGATCGCCTCGGCGCGCTCCTTCGTCTGCTGGTTCGCGACGGAGCCGCTCAGCGTCACCGTCGTCCCGGCCGCCGCGACGTCGATCGCCGCGCCTGCCGTTGTCCCATCACTCTGTAGCGCCCGGCTCACCGCATCGGAGATCCCCATGTCCGACGTCAAACCGCCCCCCTCGCCTCCACTGTTCATCATCGCCGTGTCCCTCCTACCTAAAAAGCGGCAAACACCTACAATTAGATGGAGCATAGACCGTGCCGCCCGCCACGATGCGTTCCACTGGGGAGCGCCGGTACATTCTACGCCCGCGACCGTGGGCCGCGCGCGCGTAACATTGCGCGCAACATTTATGGACCCCGTACGTGGGAAGAAGCGGCGTAGGCGACATGGGGCAAGAAGCGGCGTAGGCGACAACATAGTACCCTGCTACTGTCGGCGCCGCAACGGTAGTCCCTGCGACAGAGTTAAGCGGCTCCCTGTGCCGGGGCGCCCACGAGGACCGCCGAGGGGGCGGCCCGCGTATGCCGGCTGGAAGCCGGCGGTCCCAGTGAGTACGCGCCGCCGCACAGAGACCCCTTCGACGAAACGCTAGTTGGTACAGCCGTGGGTACGGCCGGTGGAGGATAGAGGAGTCAGTGGTACACGACACTATCGTGCGCGTCGGGGTCTTCGATCTACACCCGTTCGGGCTCTCCGTGGCCGCGGGGATCGTCGTCGGGTACCTCGTCGCGCTGGGCTTCGCGCTACGCGCTCGCCTGGCGGCGCGGTATCTGCCGGGCATGCTCGTCGTCGTCGTGCTGGGGGCTCTCATCATAGCGCGCCTGGGGTTTGTCGCGTGGCGCCGTGGGGCCGCTGGCGCCGGCGCGCAGGGCATCCTCTCGCTGTACGGGCTCAACCTGCCGGTCGGCGTGATCGGTGGAACGCTCCTGCTGGCCGTCTACACCTGGGCGCGGCGCGAACCGCTGTGGCTCTGGGCCGACGCCCTGGCCCCGGCCGGCGCGATCGGCCTTGCCATCGGCATGCTCGGTCTCCCCTCCAATGGAGAGGGTTGGGGCAGACCCACGGCCGGCCCGTTCTCGATCGGGGTCGACGTCACCCTCTTGCCGCAAGAGTTCGTCAACAGTCGCCGCTTCCAGCCGGTCTTCGCCTACGAGACCGCGCTCTTCGCCGCCCTCGCCATCCTGCTGGTGGTCCTGTTCGAGCGACAGCGCCGCCTGGGGCGTCCCCCCACCGGCGTCGTCGGGCTCGTCTTCCTGCTCGTGACGATGCTGGGCTACGGCGCCCTGCGTCCGCTTACGCTCGACGCCGCCGACCCCGCGCTCGTGCTGCAAACGCAGATCCTATGCGCCGCTGTCGCCGCGATCGCGTGCGGCCTCCTCGTCGCCCGCCTGTGGCGCGCCCGCGCCGGAGTCGAGATCACGCGCCAAACGGAGCGCGTGCGCGTGGGCAGCGTCTAGTGCAGACTCGGAGGGCTCCCTTTGGTGTGGCGAGGAAAAAATAGCGACAAGGAGGGGTCTTTGATGGATCTAACGATTGTAGGGGCGAGCGCGGCGACGCAGAATCCGGGCGGGGCCTGCTCGTCGTATCTGCTGCGACAGGGAGGGACGAGCGTCGTCCTGGACATGGGCAGCGGCGCGTTCGGCCGCCTGCAGCAACACGTCGAGCCCGACGCCGTGGACGCGATCGTGATCTCGCACCTGCACGCCGACCATACCCTCGACCTCATCCCCTACCGCTACTGGCTCGACTTCCGGGGAGCAGACGCCCGGCCCCGCCGGCCCCGCCTGCTGCTCCCGCCGGAGGGACACGGGAAGCTGCTGCGGATCAGCGGCCTGCAAGACCCCTCGCCGACGTTCTTCTCCGACGTCTTCGACGTGGCCGAGTACGACCCGACGCGGCCCGTCCAACTCGGGGAACTGACCGTCGGCTTCCATGCCACGAAGCACATCCCGCACACGTACGCCCTGCGCGTCACCAATCCCGGTGGGGATACGCTGGCCTACTCGGCCGACAGCGGGCCGTGCCCCAGGCTGCTCGACGTGGCGCGCGACGCCGACCTCTTCCTGTGCGAGAACGCCAACGCCGAGGACTCCACGTACGACTTGCACCTCAAGCCCAGCCAGGCCGCGGCCTATGCGCGTGAGGCGGGCGCGCGACGGCTCGTGCTCACCCATCGCTGGTATCTTAGCGGGCTCGACGCCGCCGCCCGCGGCGCCGCGGGCATCTTCGACGGCCCGGTCTCGATCGCACGCGAGGGCGCCACGTATACGATAGGCGTTTGAGCCGCGTCCGATGCTCCCTCGTGTTTCGTCAAAGGGGCCGCCGGCATCCTGCCGGCACGCTCTTACCGCAGGATGCCGGCGGTCCCAGTGGACGCCATGGCAAACCACGCCGCCGGCTGTCGCACGGTCACGATAGGGCTTCGGCATGGACTTTGCACTGTAGTAGTGATTGTATCGACGCCGGTTCATGAGACACAAGGGACGATTTCATGAGACACAGGGGACGATTAGGCGATTGCCCTGTGTCGGAGCGGCTAGTACAGTAGGGTATCATCGACAGGGCTTTCGTCGCGTGCCGGCGTCCCAACAGCCCATTGCACGGGTCGTACGAAAAGCGGTTGAGATAAGCGGTGATATAATTTGAAACGAGTCGGACCGGTGCTGTCTACCGTCTGCTCAGGTCTGTACAGCGAGTTAAGGACGGGAAAGGACGCTTATGGCACGGTGCCCTAACTGCGCCCGGAAGGTACACTTCTGGCATAACTACAGCGGCTACTGCTCCAAGCAGTGCCGCACCGACTCGGTGACGAGTTGCCCTAACTGCGGCAAGGTCGGTCTGTACAAGCACGCCCGCCTGGGCTGTTGCAGCGAGGACTGCCGCTACTGGTACGTCGCGGGACTGCTCGGCTACGACAAGGACGCTCTGCTCACCCCGGCGTGGGACAAAATCGTCTACCACGTGCGCCTCCCGTCCGGCTCGGCCGAGATCTCCTCGCTTCAGCTCGACGAGCTCGAATACGACCGCGCCATCGATACCGTGCTCGTGATCGCGGCGCCGCCCTGGATGACGCGCAGCAAGGTCCTGGCCGAGTTGCCCTACGACCGCTTCGACAACACGGCGTGGCAACACCTGTGGGCCGACGGCACGCTCACCGAGGAGGAACTCTACCGCTTCCATCGTCTGTGCTATGAGGAGGATATCCTATGCCAGAAGGTGGGCGAGCACGTCTACGCCAAGCTGCGGCAGCCCGCCCAGGTCTATAACACCGGCGCGCAACCGACCGTCGCCCTCTATGACGTGGCGCCGACGCCGCTGCTCGCCACGGCCCGCCAGCAGACGACGGTCATGCCGCAGGCGCGGATCTCCGCGGCCTCTCTGCCGCCCTCCGCTTTCGTCGACAACGTGCGCGCGCTGTTCGAGGCGCGCGGCTACACGACCGCGACCGGTGCGGCGGAGAACACGCTCCTGCTCCAGCGCAACGGGCGCATCGCCCTCGCGGCCTATCAATACCACACCGGGATGGTCGACGTCGATCCGGTCCAACGCGCCCTCGCCGCCGGAACCGCTGTCGGCGCGACACAAACCTATGTCGTCACCAACGGCCACTTTACCCTGCAAGCGGAAGACTTCGCCTCGACTCACCCCATGCAACTCGTCGATGGCGACGAACTGGCCGACCTCGTCGCACACCGCCAAGGCGTCCCGACACTGTCCGAGACGCCCGCGGCGGAGACGACGGGAGCTATAGAGACGACGCGCGTCGAGAACGGCAATGGGGGCAATGGGAACGGGCGCAACGTGGCGGCGCACGCCGACCATACCGAGGTGATGAACGCGGTCGAGGTGCGCGGACCCGAGCCGCGCGACCAGCGGCCGCAGCAGCAATCCGGCGGCGTCTCCTTCGCTCCCCCGCTCGCGCCCGTCGAGGCGGAGATTATCGGCGGCGAAGCGTAGGTTATACCCGCCTGACCCGCTGCACCGTGCTCTCGAAATCGCCTAAACCGATGCGCACACCGGCGCGCATCCACGCCGCGCCCAAGCGCGCGCCGTCGACCCCCTCGACGGTATAGCGCGCGTCGGGGTCCAGGCCGCGCGGGTACAGCGCCGGGAGTTCGACCGGCTCCGGGAGGTGCGTGCGGAAGGCGAACAGCACGGCCTCCCCTTTATCCCTGGCAACGTACATGAGGGCGGAGAAGGGCCTCGCCTGGGGCGAGCGCAGGCGGTATTGATCGCCGTCCTGCACGAGCGGCCGTATGTCCTTGTACAGCGCGATCCAGCGCGCCGCCTCGGCCCGCTCCTCCGCGCTCCAATGGAGTAGGTCGCCCCCGACGCCCAGCACGCCGCACATGGCGACGTGGAAGCGGAACGCCAGCGGGACGCGTCCCCGTCCGGCGTCCGTGACCCAGGCCTCCATCGTGGCGGCCGGGAAAAGCCGCGAGAAGCCCTCCTGAATGGACAGACGCGCCGTCGCCTCGGTGTTGTCGCTGACCCAGATCTGATCGGCCAGCCGCAGGATACCCAGGTCGGCGCGGCCGCCGCCGCCCGAGCAACTCTGCCACACGACATCGGGGCGCCGCTCGCGCAGCGTCCCCCACACGCGATAGAGCCCCTGAACGTAGCGCACCCACACCTCGCGCGGGTCGCCGGGCGCGTCGGGCCAGCCCGACTCGCTCACATTGCGGTTCATGTCCCACTTGACGAACGCGATGTCGTGCGCCGCGAGCAGCCGGTCGAGCGCGTCGATAAGGTAGTCTTGCACGTCGGGACGGGCCAGGTTGAGGATAAGCTGATTGCGGGCCTCGGTGCCGGAGGGCAGGTGCCACTGCGCCGACCAGACGCGCTCGAGCGTCACCGGCGCGTCCCCCTCGTTGGCGACCGTCACCCACCGCTCGATCAGGTCGTAGGCCGCATGGACGCGATAATGCAGCGTCACCCGCAAGGGGTAATAGGCATCGTGCAGGTGGATCCGCAGGTCAGGGACGTCGCCGTCGACCCGCTCGGTCGTCGCGACGCGCAACACGACGTCGCGTACACCGTCGGCGAAGGTGACTTTGAGGCACGGATCGACGTACGACAGGCCGCCGTAGCCGGGGTACTCCTCGGGCGTGAGGTGGCCCGCGTCGTTGAAGGACGCCCACGCGACGGGGGCTGGCGGCGGCGGCGGATAGTCGGCGGGGTAGGGCAAGCGCAGGCCCCAGTAGCGGTGCGCCAGCCGCCCCGCCCTGTCGAGCCCAAACGCGTATCCGGCGCGGTCCGTCTCCAAGATCCAGCCGACCTCCGTCTCGTGGATCGGCACGAACGCTACTTTGTCGACAGAACGCTGAGGCTGTTATCCTGCTGATTGGTCACGAGCGCGCGCCCGTCCTTTTGGGCGATCGCGACCGCGTTGGGATACTGTCCCACCGACACGGTGCGGACGATCTTCCGCCGCCGGACGTCGAGCACGCTGACGCTGTTGCTCCCCGCGTTGGCGATGAAGGCGTACCCGCTCGTCGCGTCGACGGTCACCGCGCTCGGGAAGGTCCCGGTCGGGACGCTCGCCAGGGACGCGCCGGTGCGCGTGTCGAGGATGCTGACGCTGTTACCTGTAAAGTTGGCGACGAAGACCTGTCCCCCGGCGCTGTTCACGGCCAGCGCGACCGGCGTGAGGTCGACCGAGACGGTGCGCAGGACCTTATAGGTCGTGGTGCTGAGCACGCTGACCGTGCTGTCGTCCCAATTGGCGACGAAGGCGTGGCCCGTCTTCTCGTCGACCGCCACGTCGTTGGGTTTGAGCCCGACCGAGACGAGGCTGACGAAGGCTCCGGTCGTCGCGTTGAGGACGCTGACGTTGTTCGTGGCGAAGTTCGTGACGAAGACGCGCCCGGCGCGCGTATCGACCGCTACCGCCGTCGGCGCCTGGCCGACCCGGACGGTACTGAGGCCGGCCCCGCTGCGCGCGTCGAGCACGGTCACGTTGTCGCTCGAGAAGTTGGTGACGAAGACGCGCTGCGTCCGCTCGTCGACCGCGACCGCGCCGGGCCCCGAGCCCACTTTGGTGGTGCGCAGGAGTTTACCGGTGCTCGCATCGATCACGCTGACGCTGTTGCTGCCGAAGTTGGCGACAAAGGCGCGGCCCGTCTTCTCGTCGATCGCCACCGCGTGCGGGCTCGCCCCATACGGATCGTTGCCGACGCCGCCCTTGATCGAGGTGATCGAGATGCTGGTCGTGGCGTCGATCACGCTGACGTTGTCGCTCGAGGCGACGAAGGCCAACCGTGTCTTCCCATCGACCGCCACGGCCACGGGTTGCGTCCCTACGCTCGCGGTGTCGAGAACTAAACCCACATGGGTGCGGACGCTCCGCGACGCCGCGTGCGCCGATCCGGCGCCCAACGCGGCGCCGCACACGCATGTCAAGACCAGACCCACACTCGCCACTCGCCGGACTCCTCGTCGCATTACGTACTCCTCGCTACTCAACATCACGACCCACTCCCTTTGTATGTACCCGATCCTCCGGTTCGCGTCATGATGTATTTCTCACAGAAGGGTAGGTTTTTTGTGTGGAGGGGCGCCTG
>JAABUO010001211.1_pt1 | contig 35580 bp, 36 predicted proteins | sample 5559291 | NCBI WGS metagenome assembly JAABUO01 (sample SAMN10711878, study PRJNA513372) | rock metagenome | isolation source: Antarctica rocks | place: Antarctica: Victoria Land, Finger Mt sud
ACGCCTCCGACGCCGGAAGGAGTTTTCTGCTGGTCACGCTGGCGTAGGCGACATCAGGCCAGAGCCAAACAGTCACACATCAAACGTCGAGCAAAGAAGCGAGTTGAGTAAGTGCGGCTGTAGTACTGAGTGCTTTTTGTACGTCTCCTGGTCCTCTCTCTCGTTTGGGCATGATATACTCTTTAGTGAAAGACAAAACAGGACACATGAAGCGAGGGAAAGAGCAAGCGTTTTCGGAATATCACCCCATGTGATTCGTTCGTGCGAGATGCCGGTCATGTTCGCATATGAAGAGGACCATGTGAAAGGAGAGACACGATGCAACTTGCATGGAAAGTCGATGAGGGCAGCAAGGTCAAACTGAAGAAGTACGATCCCGACGCAGTTGAGAAACATCTGGATCGCACGCAGGTCGCCGCTGAGATGGAGACGCTCAGCGAAGAACTCGGCGAGTTACAGCAGTTGTTGGCGGCGGCACAGTATCACAGCCTGCTCATCGTCCTGCAAGGGATGGATACGAGCGGCAAAGATGGCACCATTCGTCATGTCATGGCACATGTCAATCCGCTGGGATGCGAGGTGAGGTCGTTTAAGGGGCCCACCACCAGGGAACGGACGCATGATTTCCTCTGGCGCGTGCATCGCGTCGTTCCCGGCCGAGGTATGATCAGCATTTTCAATCGCTCGCACTATGAGGATGTGCTGGTGGTACGGGTGCATGACCTGGTCCCAGAAAAGGTGTGGCGGCGGCGCTACGCGGCGATGAACCACTTTGAGCACTTGCTCTCCCAGAATGACACGATTATTCTGAAGTTCTATTTGCACATCAGTAACGACGAGCAGGAACGCCGCTTGCTGGCGCGTCAGGAGGAGCAAACGAAAGCCTGGAAACTCTCGTCGGCCGATTGGGCGGAGCGCGAGTACTGGGACGCCTATCAAGAGGCGTATGGAGAGGCCCTTGCCCGATGCAGTACGGAGGAAGCACCCTGGTATATCGTGCCAGCCAATCACAAATGGTATCGCGATGTGCTGGTGGCCCGAACGCTTGTATCGACACTGCGTCCGTATAAGAAGGAGTGGCAGGCACAGCTCGTGGCGCGAGGAGAACGGGAGCTGGCGCGGATCGGGCAGGTACAGCAAGCGGCGCATCCTTTGGGGTGAACGCGAACCACCTCACACACGTTAAGAAGAGGAATGCTGATCAAGGCCCATTGGGGTCAAACGGCACAAGAAGATGACAGCGAGAAAGGAGAAGGAGTATGCAAGGAGCATGGAAAGTAGAGGCAGGGAGCAGCGTCAAGCTGCAGGACTATGATCCCAACTACGTTGATGCGTCGAGTGATCCCGCTTCGGCGAAAGCAGAACTGGACCAACTGGGCCAGGAACTCAGTGAGCTACAAGAGTTATTGGCAGCAGCCCACCATCAGAGCTTGCTCGTCGTGTTGCAGGGAATGGATACCAGTGGCAAAGCCGATACGATTCACCAGGTTCTCTCCCGCCTCAATCCGCAGGGGTGCGAAGTGCGTTCGTTTAAAGTCCCCTCCCCTCGGGAACTGGATCATGACTTTCTGTGGCGAGTGCATCGGGTCACGCCTGGCAAAGGGGTCATCGGCATTTTCAATCGTTCGCACTATGAGGATGTGCTGGCGGTGCGGGTGCATAGCATGGTGCCTCAAGAGGTCTGGAGTGGACGCTACGTTGCTATTAACGACTTTGAGCGCTTGCTGACTCAGAATGACACGATCCTGCTGAAGTTCTTCTTGCATATGAGCAACGATGAGCAGGAACGCCGCTTGCTGGCTCAGCAGAACAATCACCTGGACGCCTGGAAACTTTCATCGGCCGATTGGGCGGAGCGTAACTACTGGGACGCGTATCAAGAGGCGTATCAGGATGTACTCTCCCAGTGTAGTACGGAGGAGGCACCCTGGTACATTGTACCTGCCAACCACAAGTGGACTCGCAATGTGCTGGTGGCTCGGACGCTGGTTGCGACACTGCGTCCGTATAAGCAGGAGTGGGAGGCACAATTAGTGGAGCGAGGAGAACGGGAGCTGACACTTCTCGCACAACTCGGGCATCTTGGACAGCACGCAAATCCGAAGAAGAAATAAACAAGAAAAGCTCAAGGTACTTGGTAGCAGACGAGTTCAAGACGTTCTACGTCTCTGCACAGGTTGCGTCACGAGAGAGACCTGGCACGGATACTGTCTAGACCGAAGCGGCCCTTCCCCCACATCACAGTACACAGACGATATGAGCAAGATGGTTTGTGTGCAACGAGAGAGAGCAGCACGCGAGCCGGAGAGTCCGAGGGAGGTTCACAGGCCGACTCGATTTCCTCACGTGCGTGCTGACACGAGGAGAGGTGTTCCGCTCAGTGTGAGAAGCTCGAATGGGAGAAACGAAAGCTCAAAGTCACTTCACATGGGAGGTGGTAAATTAACTGAAGGGCTGACGTTTTTTGCACTCAAGGGTGGGAATGTGATACGAAGGGTTGGAATCAACTGGTTCGAGTCTGGGAATACGGCTCTGGAAGCGGCTCACTGCACTCGACATTTGTAAGTTGTCACCGGAGGCAGAGATATCCCTAACATCTCCATCTTCAGTTCGTCCTCACCTTGTCACGCCGTCTGTTTGCACTTTTCACACAGAAACTGATCGGAGTAAAAAGTTACACCTCATCACGGTATTACACAGGGCATATCAACAAAATACTCTGCTCACGTATGTAAGCAGAGCACTCATTTGAAGATCGCTTAACTATCCATATGTTGATCGTGCGGCTCATTGCGTGCCGCCTCGAGAATCTTCTGGGCCACAGCTTCAGCACTATCGGGTTCTGGTCCGCCTTGTGGTAGGCGCGGCCCCTGCTGATTTGTCTTTGGAACGGCTAAGCTATTTTTGCCGAAATTCGTTGCCGTTTGACGAGGAAACATCGTTGTGATGCGAATATTCTCTGAAGCTAACTCCTCTCGTGCAGTATCAGAGATCATATTGAGGGCAGCCTTTGTCGCGGCATATGCACTAATGGCGGGTATATGCATTTTTGAAACAGTCGAGCTTACGTTGATGATCAGACCTCCGCCGTTTTGACGCATCTTTGGGATCAGAGCTTGCATCGCTTCTACGGGACCAAGCACATTGAGCTCAAAAATCTGGCGAAACTGATCGATATCTACATCAGCCACGTTGCCACGCACGGATTGTCCTGCATTATTGATGAGAATATCAATTCGTCCATACCGCTGAAAAACGCTGTCCACCAGAGACTCGATCGCATCCTTGTTGCTCATATCGGTGGGAACCGCGAGAGCCTCGCGATGTTGCTCATGAAGTTCATTGACAATGGTAGTAAGGGTATCGGCAGAGCGTGCCGCAAGTGCGACCTTTGCTCCGGCCTCCGCAAAGAGACGTGCGGTAGCTAGACCAATGCCTCCAGATGCGCCTGTAATGAGAACGACTTTATCCTGAATATCCATAAGAAGAAATCCTCTTTCTCTTGAACAAGAAGCTTGTTCGGTAGGAGTAGGCTTCGCTATGAGCCTTCCGGTGTTTTTTAGCGAAAAGATACGTGCCATAGAACTCCTGTTCTATCCTACGTTGCTGCTTGTGGTTCGATGGCATCCACCATCTCCTGTGGTGGATTGCTCTTTCCAATGGAAGTATACTCTCCACTCGCTTGACAGGGAAGAGGAAAAAAGTTATAGTGGTATAAACTTGGGGTTGACACAAAAGGAAGAACGCTTATGGTCAAGGACGTATTACATGCGTTCATAGAAGTCATCGATGCTGGAAGCTTTTCAAAGGCTGCCCAGAAATTATATCTCTCCTCAACGGCGCTCATGAAACAAATGAATGTCTTAGAAGCGCACGTTGGTGTGCAACTTTTGATACGCACACATCATGGGATACGAGCCACCGATGCTGGAATTTCTTTTTATCATGATGCAAAGTTTCTGATGCAGTATTCAGAAAAAGCTATTGCACGAGCGCAGCAAGCTGCCAATACAAATCCGTACATGGTACGGATTGGAACGTCACTGCTGAACCCATGTAACGTCCTCTTAGATGTATGGAACACCATCAGCGATACCTATCCCCAGTTCAAAATGAAGATGGTTCCCTTTGATGATGATACTGAACCCTGGCCTACGGTCTATCGAACGCTTGGCAAGGATTTTGATGTCATGGTCGGGGCGTATGAGAGAGCGAATGGGTCTGACTCTTTTCAGGATCTCAAGTTGGGGGAGTATCGCTTCTGTGTCGCCGTCTCAAGGGAACATCCATTCGCCAGGAAGGACAGGCTTTCTGTTCCCGATTTCTATGGAGAGCGGTTGGTCATGATACAACCAGGCAGCAGCCCGCTCATTGATGGAATACGGGGATATTTAGTAACGGAACACCCAGCAATCCAGATCAAGGACGCACCCCATCAGTATACTATTGATATGTTCAACCGCTGTGAAAAAAGTGGTGCAGTTCTGCTGACGTTAGACGGATGGAAAGATGTCCACCCCTCTCTGGTCACGGTTCCTGTCGATTGGGAGTACACGATTCCCTATGGGGTGCTGTATCCGCGCAAGCCATCAAACAGTGTTCAGCTTTTTGTGCGAGCTCTCCAAGAACAGCATGTTCAAACCACCGAACAAACCACAGGTGAATTACAATACAGCTAGTCCACCCTCTACGTACATTCACGACAAAATGTTTCGTCTCATGTTCGCTTCTTTTTAGCTAAAAGGGGCGAGATGCGAACAAGCAGAATGGCAGATCCAGAGTCTTTATCGAATCGATCTCGCCTGTTTTTCCATGTGGAATGGTGCTGTTTTGTGCGAGGCGCACTCCCGGCTTTCCTCTTGAATTTACAAAAATGGTGCGCAACGATCCTCTCTTGGAGAGCTTTTCCCAGCGTCTTCCTGGTCGATTTCCATGATTCAGATCAAATTCCCACCTTTGAGTGCAAAAAATGTCAGCCCTTCAGTTAATTTACCAAATATTTCACTTGCCTGAGTTCGATAGACACAGGAAGGCTTCCGGCGGCTTGAGATCAGCAATGGCCTTGGGATAGGCCGCATTCTTATCGACGTTGATCACCCGAGGAGTCGACGTGGCGGGGTAGGCCGTAGTCGTCGACTGGGCCACCTGTTCCTCGACCAAATGGACTTGAAGAGTTAAATCAGAGGTAAAGTGCAGTGCTTTCAGGAAGAACCATTTGGCCGCCTCGGCATCGCGCGTTGGGCTCAACAGAAACTCCAGGGTGTTCCCTTGCGAATCGACCGCCCGGGAGAGGTACAACCACGTTTTTTTGATTTTGATGGAGGTCTCGTCAACTTTCCAGGAGTCGTTGCAGGCTTTCAGATGTGGTCGACATCCTTTGTCCAGTTCCGGTGCAGAGTGCTGGACCCAGCGGTAGATCGTGCTATGATCGACAGACCGGCCACGTTCTTGCATGATTTCTTCAAGATCGCGATAGCTCAGCGAATACCGAAGATACCAGCGCACGCACAGGAGAATGATGTCGGACTGGAAATGACGCCATTTGAACGGCTGCTGATCTGTCATAACGTATCCTCTGATTTCTACTTTTCCCCACCTGTAGCAGATCAGCTTCTTTCTTGCAACACAACCCAAACCCCTATACTTACCATGCATGAGCGTTATGTGACGTTCGACTCTCACCCCCTGGGCCAGACCCAACTGTACACTGGCTTTCACCTATGAAGCATCTCACCATCAAACTGTGAGATACTTCATCTTGTTTTCCATAGAACAGGTATATGCTTGTTCTGTCACCTCTTTAGGGACTGTTCTTGCGTTGATCCCCATCCATGCAAGGCACCTCCTGATAATCATAGTTCTCGGAGGACCCATCCTTGTAGTCTGTTCGACAATCCGTCTCCTTTCTCTTACCAATCTATGCTTCTATGAATGAAGGACGCCGCCAACCAGCAGGCGGCACGAAGGAATGAAAATGACCTCTCTGCTACAGCGTTTACTAAGAGTGTTCGGACTTCTGATAGTGGCTGTGTTCGTGTTGAGCACCGTGGCACACGCCTCAGGAACAGGGTGGAGCGTCGCTGCGAGTCCGAATCCTTCCACTATCAGCAACTCTCTGCAATCCGTCGCAGCCATCTCCACCACGAAGGTCTGGGCTGTCGGGTACTCTGTTCAGGGCACCACAAAAAGCAATATGGTGAAACGAACACTTATTGAGCATTACAATGGGACCACCTGGCAGGTCGTTGCGAGTCCCAACGTTGGGACAGGAGATAACGTCCTCACCGGTGTGGCAGTTCTCACTGGGAACAATGTGTGGGCGGTGGGCTCCTCTCCAACTGGCGCACTGGTTTTGCACTTCAATGGGACGCGATGGTCTCTCGTTTCAGCACCGCTCGCCTGTCAGTTCAATGCCGTTACCGCGATCTCAGCTAGCGATATGTGGGCGGTGGGAACCCTGTTCCCTCGAACATGCGCTGAGCATTACAATGGGACCACCTGGAGCCTGGTACCTACTCCGTTCATGGGAACCTCAGGTAATACCCTGCTTGGCGTGTCTGCGAGTTCCTCACGCAACGTCTGGGCGGTTGGCACCTACTGCGTGGGAAGTGGGTGTGATCAAGGTGGGGGAAGCTTCCAAACGCTGATCTATCACTATAACGGTTCTCGTTGGAGTGTCGTCCCAAGCCCCAACCCAAGCTATGAGAATCAATTGAACGCGGTCACCGTCATTTCGGCGACCGGAGCATGGGCGGTAGGAAACGCCACGGCGTCTTCCATGACCCGCTCGACCTTGATCTTGCACTTCGACGGCATCAGTTGGGTCCAGGTTGTCAGTCCGAGTGCGAATGACAGGACCAGTCTGACTGGGATTGCGGCAGCCTCAGCAACGGACCTGTATGCCGTTGGTTCGGTCGAAACTCCCACACAAGCCAGCGTGATAGAACACTTCGATGGCACCACTTGGAGTATTGTCTCACATCCTTCACCTGGGATGTCCAATTCGCTCAACGCAGTGGCCCATGTGCCTGGTGCTGCTCTTGGGACCGCTCAGTTCTGGGCGGTGGGAAATGTCAGTACTCCCTCATCTGGACTGACCCTGACCGAGCGTGATATGTGAGGAGTGAAAAGGGATGTTATAGAGCTGTAAATGCAAACATTAAACTGGTGAATCTGTACAATTATTCTGGTGGACGAAGAAGACGCTGTTCGGAAAGGAATCAGGGTACATTGGCTTGTGAGGCGGTATGAGCTGTAAACAAGTCAAAGCAGAAAAGCGATAGTCACCAGAATAATTGTACAGATTCCACTATCAGAGTGTTGGGATTTACACCATATCGTGGATACAGCAAGCGGTGGACTGTGAACGGGAGGGAGAAACAAGCAACCCGCCTTTCCGGTAAAAGAACCCTCCATCAGATTTGATGATGGAGGGTTCTTTTTTCTTTTCCACGATGAATAGCTTGGTTACAAGTGATACGCACCTCCTTCAAGCTCTTGCATAAGTTCAGGCCCACTCGCTTGCCAACCAAGCATACGCTCAGCTTTGGTCGATGAGACAACACTATTCATGGCCATGATATCGGCTAGGAAGCTCATTTGTTGACGTGCCTGCTCCAGTGGGACGGAGATGGTCTTGCCACCGGCTCCAGCGGCTTTACTGACTTCCTCTGCCAACTCCTTCATGGTCACGATCTCTTTGGAAGCTCCGATGTACACTTCTCCAGGGGCGGATTTTTCGAGGGCAAGTACGTAGAGGGTGGCAAGGTCATCGACATGCACGGGCGATTTGCGATTCTCGCCACTCCCGATGTAACTCGCGACCCCGAATTGGCGCACGCTCGGCAGCATATTTCTGGCTATGCTACCTCCTCCGCGCCCGTAGACAATCGAGGCCGGGCGAATCACGAGCGAGCGAATCCCCCTCTTCGTGCCATCGAAAACCTGCAGTTCGTGCTGCCCACGCCATCCCAGTACACTCTTGGTGTCGAGTGGAGCACTCTCATCTGTTATCCCCGTGCCGGTGTCGCCAGTAACCAATGAGCCGCTGGTATATATGAGCGTGTGATGTGTGTCTGCGAGCCCCTCTATGAGTGCGGCTATAGCTTGCTGATCAGTTGTAGCGGCGTCGGGTCCCTGCGAGAGGGCCAAGTGGATCACGGCATCAGCCTGCTTTGCTCCCTCTGTCAGTACAGCTGCATCCTGAACCGAGCCCTTCAGGGCCTTCGCTCCGCGTTGCTCCAATTCGGCAATGGCCTTGTCGCTTCGCGCCAAGCCTGTGATCGTGTGTCCGTGAGCCTGCAGTTTCTCGGTAAGCACGCTGCCAATAAAGCCGGTCGCGCCAGTGACGAAGATATGCATGAAATTCCTCTCCTCTTGATCTTTCTCTTCTGTCGATCTGCTGATCAACTCCTGGTACATGCCCTACGAAGTGGGCAGATCTGACCCTCAAACGTGATTCTGTCTCCGGATAAGGGATACGATCGATTGGCTTCATCGACCAATCAAGGCCACCAACGATCCAGCGGCATTGCTCTGGTGATACGCCATACTCGTCCGACACTCTTCCCTTCGACCACACGCCCGCATCGTGACCATGCACCGCAATTCACCGATAGTCTTGCAAGCGAAATCCTCCGGCTTTTTTTATGCCACTGACCGTGTTGATGTAGATGAATGAACGGCGGAACTGCACAAAATCGCTAGGATCTTAGTCCACCCTAAAGTAATGTCCTTTATTTAGGTCATCTAGAAGACCAAGCTGAGCAGATTCCCAATTGAGAAGTTCTTGGGTCATTTGACTTGAGGTTGGATTGTCCACCGACACAAAGTATGCCAAGTGACCGAAATGCGTATTCGCTTCATCTAGGGTAATCCTTTTAATGGGTAGGTTCAGTTTGTTTCCTATCGCCTCGGCGATATCTTTAAAGGCTATGCCCTGATCATGAACAGCATGCAAACGTGAACCTGCAGGTGCGCTCTCCACTGCCAAGCGAAATAGCTTGCCAGCATCTCGCTCATGAACAGCAGGCCAACGGTTTAAGCCATCTCCAATGTACGCTGAGAAACCTTTGTCTCGAGCTATACGAATTAAGGTAGGTATGAAGCCAGCCGCATTATCTAACGGCCCATGAACCGTTGGAGCCAGCCGGACCACGGACGAGCGTACATTTTTAGCCACTAACCCAATAATAAAATTTTCAGAATCTACCCGTGGTCCAGCGGGTAATGTGTCGGTTTCTGTGGTTGTGTGTCCTGGGTTTGCAACTCCATAGTTTAGCGTACCGTTCACGCCAACCAATGACTTGCCTGTATCCTCTAGGGTCTTTGCAATAGCGTTAAGGGCTTGAAGGTCGGCCTCTGCAGCCTCAACCATATTACCACGAAAAGCTACATCGTGTTTGAAAGCTAAGTGAATGACACCATCTGCATCTTGAGCACCAGCGGTTAAGCTTTCCGTATCATCCAGTGCGCCACGATGCGCTTGAGCACCTGCCTTGGCGAGCAATTCAGCCGATGTATCCGAACGGGCCAACCCAATTACTTCATGCCCGGCACTAAGTAGTTCAGATACTACGACTGTACCAACATGACCGGAAGCTCCGGTAAGAAAAACCTTCATAGTCAACTCCTTTTCAAACGAACATCTCTCATGTATACTACAACTGTAGTTTATTTACGCAGTGGGGTCAACCAACAAATCTGCGTATCTGTATAGATACTCAACGAAAGCCAAAAAATGAAGTCTACATATGCTCAAACCAGCAACGAAGCTGAGCTTGATCCTCGCGTGGTACGCACGCGTCGCTTGTTACTGAATGCATTTGAAGAGCTGCTGGATGAACATGGTGCTATCCGTGACGTATCAATTCAAAGCATCACCGAGCGAGCCGGAGTGAATCGCATAACCTTCTATGCGCATTTTACCGATAAGTACGAATTACTCCAATTTTGGAAGCGTGAGTTGTTCCGTCAAGAGCTAGTCAAACATCAGCAGAGCACTGAAGCGTTGACGCTGGAGCAGCTTATTGATGTGGTGCTTGACTTTATGCAGCATTATCGGCATATGCGCAGGCAGGTGAACCAGCAGTTTGACCCGTTGTTTGAAGCAGCTATCCAAGACGAAATACGTGCAACGCTGCTTCACGTATCTTGCGTAGACGAAGACGTGGCTGTTTTTCTGGCGTGGGCGATCTTCGGCTCAGCAAACGAGTGGAGCGGAACTGAGAAACGGCTATCTCAAGAGGCTATGGCAGGTCGGCTCTCACAACTTGTCAACAAGATCCTTCATGAACCAACACTCTCTAGGAGTGAATAACACCTCACTCCATCAACCATTTTGATGAGCAGGAACCTTTTGTGCTACGTTCCTATTCCGACTTCAGACAAGAACATACCCAGAGCTTGCTTTTTCCCAAAAAAGAAGTTATGGTTATTCGTGGAGAAGCTGGTAAATAGGGTGAATGTTGGGTCTGTCCCACTTTTGGTGAATCAGGTTGCTTGCTATTAGTACATTGATAGATCGTTCTACAAGCATACACCAACTCTTGTAGAAGGATATGATACGCATATGGAAGTGCAGCCAACATTAGCCCTGCCGAATGGATTGGAAGTGAGAGGGATCGAGATGAGGAATGAAGTGCTTACTATCACAGCCGTTTCGACACAGATGCATCCTTGTTGCCCTCTTTGTAGCGCACCGGCTTCGCGGGTCCATAGCTGCTACTGTCGTCAGATCGCTGATCTTCCATGCGGCGGGCAACCAGTTCGCCTCTTTGTGCAGGTCCGCAAATGCTTCTGTGAGGTACCCACGTGCATCCGAAAAATCTTCACAGAGCGTCTCACGCCATTTGTTGAACCCTGGGCACGTGTCACGCGGCGTCTGTCTCAAATTGTGCAGGTCATTGGTCTGGCTACTGGCGGAAGGCTTGGGGTTCGTATCACGGATCGATTAGGGATACAGACCAAGCGTCAAACTATTCTCCGGCGCATCATGGCTCTGCCAACCGATCCAGTCGGACAGGTCATCGAGCTTGGGATAGACGATTTCGCGTTCCGGCGAGGGCGAAACTATGGTACGATCCTTGTCGATATGCAACATCACAAGGTCATTGATGTGTTGCCTGATCGAAAAGCAGAAACCTCTGCTGCTTGGATGACAAACCACCCGGAAATTGAATTAGTGAGTCGAGATCGTGGAGGGGACTATGCATCAGCGGCAACCAGTGGTGCTCCCCAGGCTATCCAATGTGCGGACAGATTTCATCTCTTGAAAAATCTTGGAGAGGCAGTGGAGGGAGTGCTGGCACACCATCTGGCAGCCCATCGCAACCGCGTAGCACAGGAGTTAAGAGCTACTCCTCTCTCCACAGAGCACGCCATCCACCCACCGAAGCAGAGGCCAAAGAAAGCCGAGATTCAACAGGGGAAGCGAGAGGAGCGCCTAGCTCAATACCAACACGTAGTGACGCTCCGCAAGCTTGGTTTCTCGCAGACCGCTATCGCCACCCAGGTGGGAGTCGCCCATTCCACGGTCTCACGCTGGTTGAGCGGTGACACGTTTCCCGAACAACAACCACGCTCGCGAAAGATGGAGCTGGATTCACACCTGTCCTATCTTTCCCAGCGCTGGGAAGCCGGGTGCCACAATATTGCTCAGTTGTACCGAGAACTCGTCGCTCGTGGCTACACCCACTCCTACTGGTCTGTCTATGAGCAGCTTGTTCGTTTTCTTCCAGAGGGAAGGAAGAACCAGGAGGTCCCCGATCTGCTTCCTCGCCCTCCAGTGCTTGCACGACAAGCAGTGTTCCTCTTTCTTCGTCGCCCTGAAGAACTGAAGGTTGAAGAACAAGAAACGCTTGCCCAGCTTCGGCTTCTAGACTCCAAGGTGGATCAAGTCTATGAGTTAGTCCAGCAATTCGCTCAGATGCTACGTACCCGCACCGGAGAACAGCTCGACGGTTGGCTGGAGAAAGTCAGAACCAGTCAGATTAGTGAATTGCAGCGTTTTGTGGCAAGCGTTGAACGTGACAAAGCGGCAGTTGTTGCAGGGCTTACTCTTCCTCAGAATAATGGCCTCGTTGAAGGGAAAGTGAATAAGCTCAAACTGATCAAACGGATGGGATATGGGAGAGCGGAATTCCCTCTGCTGCGTCAACGTGTGCTCCATGCGCTGTAAAAAAGTCGATACGAATCCTAAGTGAAGAGCTTGGTAGCAGGGTATCAAAGAATGGTAAAATGTGGCTCAGGAGTTGAATGACCGACTTCCGTAAACACCAGAGAAAGGAAGAGCAAATGACTGCCGAGCACAGTGTCATTACCTCCTGGCTTGCTCAATGGGAGACACATTTCGTCGAGTCGGCGGTCTTCGGGACAACGGACTCCGAGCAGATAGCCTGTCTGATAGATAGGTTCTGCCAAAAAGAACTGGGAGCGGCTGTTGCAAACTACCTTTTCTATGAATCAAGTATAGGTGCAGTATGTGGCGTGTGCTTAATGGATGGCCACCGTGTGGTAGTGAAGGCCCATCAATCCTCCCGTTCGCTGGACTTTTTGCAGGCTATGGTACAGGTGCAACACTCCCTTCTCAATCACGGCTATCCCTGTCCAAAGCCACTTCTCGATCCACGGCCTCTTGTACACGGCCTTGCAACGACCGAAGAGCTGGTTGATGAAGGCGTGTATCACCAGGCGTCTGATCCTACCATTCGTCGCTGCATGGCAGAAATGCTTGCCTGGCTTCTTCAACTGACCAGAGCCCCTGAAATGCTTCCAGAAGTGCATCTTGCTGCCCTTGATACGCGCTTACCAGAAGGCGTGATTTGGCCCACACCCCATAGTAAGCTCTTTGACTTCGGGGCAACGACGACCGGAGCAGAATGGATAGATGAGATTGCGCGTCAGGCACAAGTAATCAAGTTACACGGTGCAGGACATCTGGTCCTTGGTCATACCGATTGGGGTGTGAAGCACTTTCGCTTTGTTGGGAAGAGAGTACGAGTTATCTATGACTGGGACAGTCTTACCTTAGAGAAAGAGCCAATCATTGTCGGGCATGCATCCGGATACTTTACCTACACCGAATTCTTCGGCGAGTACAGACTGCCTACCGAGGCGGAGGGGCATGCGTTCGTAGCCGAGTATGAAGTCGCACGTGGCAGGGCATTTACGCGGGAAGAATATCAGACGCTCAAAGCCGCGAAAATCTATGGGCTAGCCTACGGTGCTCGGTGTGAGCACGCTTTGCATCCAAATGACACAATCTATCCAGAAGGAAGTTGTCGCGCATCTCTGGCTCGGTACAAGTCAATCTCTCCTCTTGCAGAATAATTTCTCCTCATGACGCGAACCTCACGAATCCTGCTCGGTCATCAACCGTGTACAAAGCAAATTAGTATCACCAAAAGTGATACCGCTGGCGAACTCCTCAAAGCTCTTTTGAAAGCGATAGGCAAAACAGAGTCTATTTGGTATGATAGACAAAAAGGGATCACTGAAACATAATGAGCACTGAGGAGGAAAGCGATGTCACTCAAGCCAGAGGGAATCAATCCAGTCCCTGAAGAAACCGTCCGTATTGCCCATGCGGCCTATCCAAAGGGGAATGTCTTTATGCAGATGCGAGATGAAATAGGCACGATCTATGAGGAGGAAAGCTTCGCAGATTTGTTTTCTCACACTGGACAACCAGCAGAAGCCCCCTGGTGCCTAGCATTGGTCACCGTTATGCAGTTTGCGCAAGGACTTTCCGATCAACAGGCTGCCGATGCCGTGCGCGGTCGCATTGATTGGAAGTACGCGTTAGGACTCGAACTCACTGATCCCGGCTTTGACGCCTCGGTCCTCAGCGAATTCCGCACACGGCTGGTGGAAGGCCACGCCGAAGAACGGCTTTTGATGGTAATGCTGACGCTGTTCAAGGAGCGAGGCTATATCCGTGCTCGCGGCAAACAGCGCACCGATTCGACGCATGTGCTTGCTAAGATTCGCGCCATCAATCGACTCGTTTGTGTGGGAGAAACGCTGCGTCATACACTCAATTGCTTAGCGATCGTAGCACCGGAGTGGCTGCTTGAGCACAGTCAGTCTGACTGGGTGGATCGCTATGGGGTGCCCCTAGAAGACTCGCGACTGCCTTCTGGCGAACAAGAGCGTCAGGCCTGGATCCAAAGCGTTGGACAAGATGGAACAACCTTGCTCAGTGCCCTTTTTGAGCCAGAAGCCCCTTCGTGGTTAGCAAGGGGACCAGCAGTAGAGATTTTGCGGCGTGTATGGTTGCAAAATTATCAGTGGAGCGATGGGAAGCTGAACTGGCGTTCTGCGGAGAACATCCCGCCAGCTGCCTTGTATATTAGTTCGCCCTATGATCTGGATGCCCACTACAGTAAAAAGCGCACCACCAGTTGGGTCGGGTTCAAGGTGCACCTGACCGAAACCTGTGAGAAAGACAGTCCACACTTGATTACTCATGTCGAAACGACTACAGCCCCCGTCTCTGATGATGCCAGAACCGCCAGCATCCATGAAGCTCTTAAGCAGAAAGACCTGCTGCCTGAGCAGCATATCGTCGATACCGGCTATGTCGATGCTGGGTTGTTGCATAGCAGTACCCAGGATTTTGGCATCGATTTGGTTGGTCCTACACGTCCTGATGTCAAATGGCAAGCTCAGGAGAAAAAGGGCTTTGCAGCAGGCCAATTTCAGATCGATTGGCAGACAGAGCAAGCCACCTGCCCCGAAGGGCACACGAGTATCAGTTGGACCCCAGCCATCGACAATCGCCATACCGAGGTCATCAAGATCAAGTTCTCCATCAAAGATTGTCAAAGCTGTCCCAGTCGTGAATTGTGTACGCGCTCCACTCGCTATCCCCGACGTACCATCACGGTACGTCGGGAACAGCAGCATCAAGCCTTACAACATGCCCGAGCACGGGTTAAGACCGAAGAGTTCAAAACCCTCTATGCCCGCCGTGCTGGAGTGGAAGGCACCATTTCTCAAGGGGTTCGGGCAATGGGACTGCGCCGTTCTCGTTACATCGGTCAGGAAAAAACGCATCTCCACCATCTGGCTACATCTGCTGCTATGAATATCGTTCGGTTGATGCGATGGCTCGAAGGCAAGCCACATGCTCAAACGAGACGCTCGCCATTCGTTCAATTACTCCGTCCGGTCGCTTAACCATCTTCAGAGGGTTCGCCAGCGGTATCAAAAGTGGGCCAGATCCAACATTCGCGCCATTTACGAGAAGCACAGTGGTGTAGCTAGCTACTGGCAAGGGTTCCGCAGAACCCTCATTCCAACTTGGAGCTCGACTCTTGAACAGAAACTGGGGGGCGTGTTCGTACTCCTGATAAGAGCTTGAAGGCCATACTTCTCGTCTGAAGTTGGCAGAGGCATGCCCACGGTACCCCACTTCTCCACCCACCATTTTTTCGGCTTCTTCATCACGAGAAAGAGAAACAGTGCCGTCGAAGAGGTTGTCAAGGGCAAGGGCTACGCCACCACTCCGCTTCGCTACGTGGTCCCTTGACAAGATCGAGACGTGCTGTACACTCAAAGGGTGATGAAGAAAGCGAACACGCTTGAGTGAGCCGACAAGGAGGTTGGCAGATGACAAGCAACAAGAAAGCTCATACTGATATTCACATCCTTGCGACATTGCCTCATGAAACCTTGTATGTTGGCATAGACATTGGTAAAACAACGCATGTCGCAGGTTTTCTCTCTACGACCTTACTTACTCGCCATCAACGTTTTGAGCATTGTCCTGCGTTGACATTTGAAAACACCCGTGAAGGGTTTCGCTCCCTTGGAGACCGCATTCGCAGCTACGTACCGCTCACGCAAGTCTATGTTGTGCTTGAGTTTACAGGACATTATCACCGAGCACTTGTGCAGTATCTCCAAGAGTTGGACATCCCTGTGTATGCCATTCATGTCCAGAAGCGGCAGGCCGGACTGCTGAAAACCGACAAACGGGACGCTCTTGGGTTAGCCAACGTGCTGTACAATCAGCTTGAAAAAGGCATCCAAATGGGTGATTCGTTGCAAGCGATCCGTCGCCTCGCCCCTCCGACAGAAGCGGCAGCCCAACTTCGCGGAATGGTGCAGCACCGCTATGAACTGATTACTGAAAGCACTCAGAGGAAAAACAAACTGACAGCAATTTGTGACGAAATCTTTCCCGAGTTGACCCAAATATACAAAGATCCCAATCTGCCATCCGCCCTACAGCGAAGAGAGGAAAGGTTGAGCCATCTGATATGATGGCAACATGAAAGCCTATTCTGAAGATTTGCGAAAACGAGTGGTGGATGCGGTAGAGCAGGGCTACCCACGGGTGGAGATCGTGAAAATGCTCGGAGTGTCCCTGGCAACGATCAAGCGCTATCTCAAACTGTACCGCGAGAGAGGTCATATCAAAGCAAAGACCATCCCTGGACGTTCTCCTAAGAAGTTGGCAGCTTTGCAAGCAGGCATTGTAGAGCAACTGCGAACGTATCCCGATAGCAGCTTGGAACGGCACTGCGAACTCTGGGAGAAAGCGCATGGAGTTCACGTCAGCCGCTGGACAATGAGCGAAGCGATCAGACGGGTGAAGTGGACACGAAAAAAAAGTCGTTAGCAGCAAGTGAACGCAACGAGGAGGAGCGAGCGAACTGGCGCAAGCAGATGAGCCAACAAGAAGCGGATCAGCTAGTGTTCCTGGACGAATGCGGCTCCAATAGTGCCTTGACGCCGTTGTATGGTCGTGCTCCCAAAGGAGAACGCGCTCACGGAAGTGTTCCGCGGAACCGAGGCAAGAACACAACGCTGATTGCCTCGCTCTCCTTAGAGGGCATCGGTGCTTCGATGATTCTTGAAGGGGGCGTCAATGCCCTGGCCTTCGAAACCTACATCGAGCAGATTCTAGCTCCCGGTTTGCAACCGGGCCAGATCGTCGTGATGGATAATTTACAAGTCCACAAAGGGGCACGTGTGCAGCAACTCATCGAGAAGCGAGGCTGCCATCTGCTCTTTCTGCCTGCCTATTCCCCTGATTTCTCTCCTATTGAAGAGACGTTCTCGAAGATCAAGGCGTTCCTACGACGAGCTGAAGCCAGAACACGAGAAGCACTTGAAGAAGCGATCACTCAAGCACTACTCACCGTTACTTCCCAGGATGCTAGCGGATGGTTTCGTCACTGCGGCTACCCCCTGCATCAGGAAAACTAGACCTAACAATTTCCTTCCTCATTCCCCTCATCTTTGAAGGTGTTCGTGGAGGAAAGCTACTGTCGCCTTGATGATGGCACGGGTACGGACATTATTGTTGAAGATGTCAAAACCATGCTCACCGGTCGGATGATTCATAAACGTGATCGGGATATTGCGCCGACTCGCAATACTGACGACCTCGTCAATGGACTCGTTAAGGAAAGCCCTATCCAGCCCGGCTTTTACCACAAAGAGTGGGGCGATCTTTGCTGGGTCTTGTCGGCTAAGATGGTAGGCTGGCGAGAATTCTCTTAGCAATGGCTCCTCTTCCTCGCTATAGGTAAAATGTGTGCGGTTCAGCAATGACATTACCCCATAGTAGGCGACAATCCCACGAATATAAGGGGGCGTATCGCGTAAAGTTGTCCGCAGGCCCGCTGGAGGGCCGGACGAGGCGGTCCAAATAGCTAGAGCATCCGGGTTGATGTGCAGTGTCTCGCTCTAGCTGCGAATATAGGCAATGAGATCATCGACATCGTTGGCGGCTTCGGGGAGGTTGCTATAGCCCTCATCTGTGCGGTGTTTGAACATGACCGCGATGAGGCCAGATGCGGCGATGAGTTGACTCCAAGAGCGATACTGTCTCGATTGGGTGATGTGTTCCACATCCTCCGGCTGCGATCCGCCATGGACAAAGAGAACAGCTCCACGAGTGGTGTCTGGCAGGAGATCCAGAGGATAATACACATCCAACGTCAGATCTTCCCCACCGACCGTCTTGTAAACCTTATCTCTGCGTACAGGAATTTCCTCCATTCCTGGCAACGTATAGAGAACGGGCATCTGGTTTATTTGCTCGAGGTCTGGCATGGATAGGTAAACCTTTCTTTAAGTGAGATGAGGAACAACGCTTCACGAACTGCGGCTTACTAAACCAGTATACCCAACTACACTTCAAAAAGCACCGGCCCATTGGACATGGAGGAGTGTTGACAAGTATGCTCCACGAGGCGCAATCTTTCACGCTTCTCGCTTAACTCCTCCGTACGCCACCGTATCTCGCTCAAGCAGAAAGGCAGAGTTAAAGACTGGCTCAATCTTTTCTCTCTCCGCTGTAAGTGAGAGGGAAAGAAAAAGGATTGTTCCGTCAGTACATACGAAGCAACTCAAGGAAGCTGCTCCAACCGGGTTGTTTGTGAAATTACTTGTGCCTGACCTCCTGTTCACAATGGGTGAAGGCGCGGTAGTCGCATTGATACAATTGTACTTTGTGCTTCGCTTTCATCTGCTTCCAGGTTCTTTGGGGATTATTTTTACTTTTTCTGGCGTAGTTGGTGGCGTCTTTTCACGAACAGAGAAGCTGTTCGTGAAACGCTGGAGCAAACTCCGCATTGTGACAACGGTGCAATTCTTGACTGCACCACTCATGATATTGATTGGATTGGCACCAAGCCTCCCCTTGGCAATAACGGGAGAGTACGCTCGCTCGTTTATACGTACTCTCATCTACCCGGTCTATGCCTCCTTTGCGATGGAAAAGGTTTCAAATAAACATCGCTCGACATTAGCAGGCTTTTATTCAACGACCTGAAGCATCAGATTTAGTATTGGTCCTGCAGTTGCTGGCTGGTTACAGTCCAATGTCAGCCTCTCAACCTCATTTCTCTTTGGAGCGTTTTGTCTTGTGCTGGCTCCCAGTCTCCTGCTCGCATTTTTGGAAATGAGAAACGTAAGCAAACGAGTGAGGTTGAAGGAGACGTGAGAGAACAGTAGTAGAGCTAAAAAAGTATGTCGCACTTCAAGATCACCAGGCGCTCAATCCCATTTTGTTTATTCGACCTCCTCTTGAATAGGATCATCTTCTCCTTGTTGAACGACTCCTTGTTTCTGAAGCCATTCGCTACAGGTGGAACAGCGGACATTAGCGTGTTTGGCAAGCTCACGAGCGGAGATGGGCTTACTATTTGGCTGACTATCTCTTTCCTGCTGTATCTGCTCATAGGCACTCATTATCTTAACCTCTGTTGACTCCTCTGCATGAGAATCTTCTCGCTCGGTCTTTATAGATGTTGTATACTTTGCTTTCGGCCCAAGTAGAGCCGTCGTTTCCTGTTGCTCGACAGTGATGTGCTGGATGACCCCTGTCTGTTGCATTGCTTGAACGAGGGCTGAGGCAAGGGCGTTATAATCCACCTGTGGTACATTTGGTGGCTCGTGTTGTGTAAGTTTTCTGACTCGTCACAGACCCCTGTGTCCAGTCCAGACGAAACTGACGCAAGGACACATTTTTGAGGCGTGATGCCAGGAGAAAGCCGATCACCGCAAGTGAGCGAAGGGCGGTCATCACCCATAGGGGAAGAATCCCAGAGACGCCCTTGTCGGTGACGGACAATCCAGCAGCATGAGCTAAGGCGTCGAAGTGAGTAATGAGTCCGGCAACTGTGGCAAGTAGCACTGTAAGCGTAAAGTAGATGATTGCCTTGATCTTGTCGCGCTCGCGGACTGATTGAAACGCATTCATGAAGACGATGCCTAAACTGGAGTCGATGGCGAGTGTTTGCGACCAAGACCACGCATCGGATAAGGCTTTGTGCCCTCTCATCACATCGCCATCAGTCAAGAAGTTTGCGGTACTCACAACGATACTTGCTGCTAGGAGGAGTTCACTTGTCTTGGTAACAAAAGTGAAAACAAATTTGACTACCTCATCATACCAGTCAAGCGACGCGAAATCGCGAAGACGCTGGGAGTTCTGCCCGTTCATATTCTTTATCTCCTTCTCTCTTGGCAAGTATTTCTCGTTATGAATTGAAGTAAGTTTAGGTGTAAGCAATCCTCATGGGTAGGAATATCTGCGGAACGTTCGTCAACAACGAGATACGAAAAGGTGTGCTTGGTTTGGTACTTTTGCTTGTGGTGAATGGCTTGTGGAGATGTGATTCTTACGAAGAAGACTTTTCAGGAGAGCGATCATTTCTGCGGGGTCAAACAAGGTGTCAATTTTATAAGTTGGTCCACAAAAGCAAACGAGAGACGCGAAGAAAGCGTACACTCTGTGAGAACCGATTGATACGTGGAATTGTTGTACGCATAATAGCCCTTTCTTGGACGCGTATATCTATGTATACCATAGCATACTACGGAAAGAGTAAGGGAGAGGTTAGAGAGCTTGCACATACACAGTTATCGTGATTAGATATACATATTCCACGCAACAAAAAATTGTCCTATTTATTTGCAGGAGGTGCCACTTGCACAGTTGTAATCGCAACAATCTCATCGACATGGGAGATGGTTATAGTCTCTCTTTCATGAATAGTAATACGGGAACGCCCGTTCCTAAATCGCGCTCTTTTGAGTTACCAGATGATACCCTCCACTACGCACCAGATCGACCAGCCGATGTGCGCCACGTCAAGCTTGTGCTGACGCTCGATTTTGAACAGGAGACGGTGAGCGGAACCGCGTACACCACCTTTGCCGCTCTCTACGAAGAGGTGAGAACCGTTACCTTCGACGCGGTTGAGCTTGCTCTCGAGAGCGTGACCATTGATGGCAAACCCGTCGCCTACACGACTACCGACAAAAAGTTGGTTGTGACCCTAGACCGCATCTATTTCAATGGTGAAGTCTTTACCGTCGCCGTCGCCTATCATGCCAAGCCGCGCACAGGATTGCACTTCGTCAAGCCAGCACTGGAAGACCCGACGCGGCCAACGCAAGCTTTTACGTTTGGGCAACCGCGCTATCATAGCTACTGGTTTCCCTGTCACGATTCGCCCAATGATCGCTCTACAACAGAGATTATCGTTACCGTACCTTCACAATTCTTGACCGTCTCGAACGGCAATCTGTTAGAGGTCACAGACAACGGCGCGACCAAAACGCATCACTGGTTACACGACATTCCTCATGCCGCTTACCTTATCTCGCTCGTGGTTTGCGACTTTGCCGTGATCGAGGATAGCTACAATGGCAAACCAGTCACCTATTATGTGCGTAAGGACCGCAAGGACGACGCACCCTTGTTGATGGGTAAGACGCCGCAGATGATGCAGTTTTTCTCAGATTTTACTGGCACCGAGTACCCCTACGACAAGTATGCCCAGACCGTCGTGGAGATATACACAGGCGCGATGGAGCATACCACCGCTACGACGCATGGTTTCACATTGTTGATTGATAAAAAGGCTGCCCTGGATAGCGATGTGGTATCTGTTGTGGCACATGAACTGGCGCATCAGTGGTTTGGCGACCTCGTAACCTGTCGCGATTGGTCCAATGGCTGGCTCAACGAAGGCTTTGCCACCTACTTCGAGAACATGTGGAACGAGCATGACCTTGGACGCGATACGTTCAAGCACACGATGCTGCGAATGCAAGAATGGTATATGGATGAGGATAAACATTATCGCCGCCCGATTGTGTACCACGTCTTTCATAATAATGGTTTCGAGCTATTCGACGGTCATATGTATGGCAAAGGGGCCTGGGTGCTGCATATGTTGCGTCACCAACTCGGTGATGCCGCTTTCAAACGTGCCATTAAAACCTACCTTGCACGATACCGCGAAAGAGAGGTCATCACGGCTGATCTCGAACGTACCTTCGAGGAGTCAACTGGTCATAGTCTTGCTGGCTATTTTCAGCAATGGGTCTACAGTGGTGGCTATCCTGAGTTTGAGGTGAACTATTCATGGGATGGTGAGCACAAACTGGCGAAGATCAAGCTCAAACAGATGCAGAAGGTTGACGAGTTAACTCCTTGCTTCGTGACACCCGTCGATCTCGATTTCACCATTCCCGTTTCCGATGAGGCCGCAAAAGATGAGCAAACGAAAGCAACCATCACAGTACCTTTGCATGTACTCGCTGGTGAAGATGGACAGGTGGAGCAGAGCTTTTACATTCCGTTAGAGCGTGAGCCACTGATGATCCGCTTCGACCCCGAAGGCTGGCTCCTTAAATCGCTCTCCTTTGAGCGTTCAACAAAGATGCTGCGTTATCAGCTAGCGAATGACCCCGATACACTTGGCCGTAGCGATGCGGCAGAGGAACTGGGCAAGAAAAATGACGATGAGAGCCGCGAGAGCCTTAAAGCTGCATTGAATAGCGATCCCTTCTGGAGTGTGCGTGCCGCCGCCGCTTCTGCTCTGGGGAAGATGGGGAGTGAGCAGGCGCAGACGGTGCTTATCGAGGCACTTGAGCAGCTTGACCAGACGCAATTCTCACGCGCTCGTATTGCCGTTGCTGAAGCATTGGGCACATTCCAGGCACCACAGCGTGCGGAACTGGCACAGCGTTCCGCTCAAGCTCTACGTGCCATCCTTGAAAATGGTGATGCAAGTTACCGCGTAGAGTCCGCCGTAGCTTCAGCACTTGGTAAAACGCGTGTCGAGGGTAGCGTCGAATTTCTCGCCAACAGAGCCGAGCAACCATCGTGGATGAGTATTGTACAGCGGGGCATCTTTGGAGGACTTGGTGCGTCCGGTGATAATCGTGTTGTGGACATACTGGCAACCTATCTGCGTAATCCACGCAGCTACCCGACTCTACGTGTGGCGGCAGCTAATGGCTTATGGACGGTTGGACGTAATCGCATTGAATACAACGAAGATGCACGCCAACGCGCCGTGACTGCGTTAATTGATGCAGTGGAGTACGATACATGGGCACCAGCTCGCACAGTTTCTGCTATGGCTCTAGCCTCATTCAACGATAAACGCGCCATTGAACCCTTAGAGCGTGTCGCCAGCCGCGAACTAGACTCGTCGGCACAACGCCAGATGCGTCTCTCCGCTTACGCTTTGCGTTCGAGCAACAAGGATGATGAGCAATTCAAAGGACTACGGAAAGATCTCGATGAGATGCGCGAAGAGAACCGCAAGCTCAAAGAGCAACTGACCGCCCTCGTAGCCAGGATTCCGTAGAGAACAGATAGTGGATGGCACCGACGCACAATATGCATATTGTGCGTCGGTGCCATCCACTATCTGTTCTCTGTAACTATTTTGTTGTGTTACGAATTTCTGCTGGCGCGTGAGATGAAATCGCTTGCGGTGGGTTGTACATCTTCTTCATAGAACGCGTTGACCTCGGCACCTAGCAAGATGATGAGGGCAAAGATGTAGAAGAATGCGACGACCGCAAGGACGAGTCCAACTTGCCCCACATAGCCTTTTGTGAAGTAGCGTGTATACAACGGGAAGAACTGGAGCATCAATTGTAACACGATAGCAGCGACTGCCGCACCCTTCCAGCTTGTACTGAAACGATGTGCAACACTCCGCGCGTTCTCCGTCCTATTAGGAATGAAGACGTAGAAGATCTCGAAGAGTAAGAATGATACAATCAAACTGCTAATAACGCCGAAGATGTTGGTAACAGTGTTATTGCTGCCAATAGCCGTGTTTTGTAGAATGGATAACACAAAGCCCGGTACCGTCGATGCTAGTATGAGAAACGGTATCAGTATTGTAAACAGAATAAGCATGCCGATAGCAATCAAATTTTTTTGCACAAATGAACGCGGTTGCAAACGATAGATGACATCGAAGCACATCTCCATAAGCACGAAGAGTCGCGAACCGAAGATGATTGCCACGACGACAGCGACGAATATGAGCAGCACGGATGCACTTTGCAGCTTGCTGAGAGCCGAATTGATAACATCTCCTGATGAGAGTGGGCTATTTTTTAATGCTTCTGTGAGATGACCAGTAAGTTGTGTTGATGCGCTCTTACTCAAGCTTCCCACGAAGACGCCGAAAATGCCAAGCAGGAAAACTGCAATAGGCACAAGCGCGGTTAATAGGCTGAATGCGAGTGCTTGAGCAAGATGGGATACCCAATCGTTCTGAATTTTTTTATAAAGTCTTTAGATGACCCTGCACTGCGTGTTACCGCGTGCGCTGCTTGTGACGCGCCTCGTTGCGCTGTATTCACAGCCTGTCTTTTTGTTGACATAGCGTTCCCTCACTTATAGATTATCTTGATTCTTACTTAGAGTACGGGTTAACTCGACAGAACGCTTCACAGAGCCTTTTCAATATGCTCATCGCACGCTATAATGAAGACAATCATGTAGCCTTTTTGGTTGTGGCAGGAGTCTGTGTAATGTCGAGTCAGCAGTGTTTCCTTGTTCGCTTTTGGGGAGTGCGGGGAAGTTATCCAACACCGGGGGCGGAGACCATTCAGCACGGTGGTAACACTTCGTGTGTTGAAGTGCAAGTGGGTGAGGAAGCAGGACACACCTTGATTTTCGATGCGGGAAGTGGTATCATTCGTCTGGGTGAGTCTTTGATGCAACGTCATAAACGGGAGGGGATGCTCGACGCCGCACTGTTTATCACCCACGGGCATAGCGATCATCTTCTTGGCTTCCCTTTTTTCGCTCCACTCTTCGCTCCAGATACATCGCTCCACATCTTCGGCCCACATCTTGTTGACTACGATATCGAGCAACTCGTAACCCAACTCATGTCTCCACCGTATTTTCCAGTAGACATGCGTGATTTGCCATCGCAACGCACCTTTCATACCATCAGAAATGAGCAGTGCGTGGTATGGCGAGGTACAGATGCTGTGCCAGGTGTAGGAAAACAGCCTGCTATGCTGAAGCAGAGCGATGTATGCGTGACAGCGATGTTTACGCAGAGTCATCCGCAAGATGGGGCGGTCATTTATCGCATCGAGTATGCGGGGCGGCGCGTCGTATATGCAACCGACGTAGAGTGGGAAGATGGTTGTGATGATGATTTTCTCGCGTTCATCGAGGGAGCTGATGTACTTATTCATGATGCACAATATACAAGACACGACTACCAACACATGAAACAAGGTTTTGGACATAGCACGATAGAAATGGCGATAGGGGCGGCTCGTGCGGCCCATGTTCATGAATTGATACTTTTTCATCATGACCCAACCTATGACGATACACAACTGGACCGTATGGAGGCAGAGGCGCGGAAATATTTTGCACGCACCCGTTCAGCCTGTGAAGGTATGGAAATTGACCTTCTTCAATAAGTAAAGAATCGAGTGAAAACAGCTATGGGCGAAAGTATAAACGTTTTACTGGCAATAATGATTATCGTCTCGTTTCTCTTAGCCATTCCACTTCATGAATTCGGACACGCAACGATGGCTCGCTGGTTGGGTGATCGTACCCCACAGGCAGAGGGGCGACAATCGCTGGGCCTGCGTTCACACATCGACCCTGTAGGGCTGCTGATGTGCGTCATCCTCGCATTTCAACCCATCCTGGCGTATCCCGTTGGCTTCGGTTGGGGCAAGCCAGTGAAGGCTGATCCGTGGAAAATGAAGGTTGGTGCCAATCTTGGTCTCTTCACCGTTGCCATAGCTGGACCGTTGTTCAGTCTCATCATTGGCCTGCTCGTCTCATTGATTGTGCGCTTTACTGGTATATATCTGCTACATAATCCATATGCCGAGCGTCTACTACAACTGCTCATCGTGTTTGCCAGTGTAAATATCTGTCTGGCACTTTTTAACCTGATTCCGCTCTATCCACTTGATGGCTATCAAATTGTGTATACTTTACTGCCGAGCAAGCAGGCTGTACAGTTTGCGAGATCGGCACCCTATGGACCATTTATTATTCTTGCCCTCTTCTTTTTTCTACCCTTCTTAGCACGTTTGTCTGGCCTCGGCTCTTTTCCCCTTTTCCAACTGGCATACTACATTCTGGCTGGGTCGCTCAATATCATTGCGTTAGTGGTAGGAAGCTTTCCCGATAGTGCTATATTTGTCCAAGCTATATATATGCACTAAATGCATAATGTTGTGAGTGTTATGAAGATATGGCTACGAGCCACCGCATATCGCCTTGAGCAGGCTCGACAGCAACTTGGTTTCGTAAAGCCGCTTTCTGTAGCGGACGAGCAGGAGGTGCAACGCTGGTTGCCTGCCTCTGTGCTGCCTCTCTTCGCCACCATGTCGGACGCTGATAAGCAGCATAGCCTGCGCGTCTATCGTGGTCTACAGGCGCAGGGGTGTGTCGAGGATGATATGTTGGCGGCTGCGCTATTGCATGATGTCGGCAAAGCACAGGGGCGTGTACCATTCTGGACACGTCCCGCTATCGTGTTGGGCAAGCTGTTCGCTCCACGTCTTCTTGCGCGACTTGTGATTGCACCTTCATTTGTGGACCACCATGTAGGGACCGACGTATCGCGTCCTCGTGTCAATCGCCCAGGGGAAGGATTCGATACGTCGGTCCCTACATGGAGACGTTCTCTCAGCTATGCATGGTATCATGCCGATGTCGGTGCCGACCTTGCCGTCGATGCTGGCCTCTCCCAACGTGCCGTGTTGTATATCCGCACACATCACGACCCACATGGACCTGCGGTGGTATTGCATCGTGTCGATGAGGTATCGTAACAATGATGGAACCAATCACTGGTGAAGATGTCCAGGAAACGTTACAGCAGCAGGTGCGCTATGTTGTACATCTGCCCGTCTTTGAAGGACCGCTCGATCTTTTGCTTCACCTGATCGAGAAGCGACAAATGGAGATTACAACCATCTCGCTTGTCACCGTCACAGACCAGTACCTTGCCTATCTACAGCAATGGCAGACCGAAACGCTACCACTGGCAAACATGGCGGCGTTTGTGGCTATCGCAGCCCGGCTTCTTTTCATCAAGTCGCAAAGCCTGTTACCGCACTCGACCAAAGAGGAGGTCAGTCAGGACGTAGAGAGTGCCGTAGCGATGGCGGAAGAACTCCAACGCCACTTGATCGAATACAAATTGGCAAAAGAAGTCGCCTCGTATCTACGACAGCGCGAAGAGCAGGGTCTGCAAACACACGGACGCTCTGGCCTGCTTGCTGGCATCGAGGCGCAACTGGCATGGACTCCACCAACGCTCGTCGGGCTTGAGGCGCAATCGCTCACACGCGCCTTGCAACGCCTCCTTGAACTACAGGCAAAAGAGGTCGCCGAGAACAACGCCTCATTGTTACCAATCGCGCGTGTACGTGTCAGTGAACGTATCGCCGAGATCGTCAGCTTTTTACAGGTACGTGAGCGTATACCTTTCTCTGAGGTCCTTGCAAACGAGAAGTCGCGCTTCGTCATCATTGTCACCTTCCTCGCCGTCCTCGAACTCTGGAAATGGGAGCGCATTAACGTCCTACAAGACGAACTGATGGGACCGATTGTATTGGAGCGCGGCGAAAAGTGGGACGAGAAACTTGAGGGAGTTGAGATAGAAGAATAAGTTATGTAACGATAAATATCTATATACTTTATGCTTGACAACAAGACCTTTAACAGTCACACTATAGTTGAGGTGAAGCAGAGAGAAAGGGCAGGTTGTACAATGTATGAAGGTTCGAGATGTGATTAAGCTTGTCGAGGCCGATGGATGGCGGCAGGCGAGAGTTAGAGGCGATCACAGACAGTACAAACATCCAATAAAGCAAGGTCTTGTTACAGTTGCGGGACATTTTAGTGATGATGTACATCCAAGAACTTTGATTAGTATTTTCAAACAAGCACAAATTAAGAAACCGAAACGTCTACGTGAGGATACTGCACCCTTTGTAGATTTAGAGTCAGAGGAGCAATCAGGAAGGTAGGACAAAAATGTATCGTTTTCTTATAATTATTGAGCAAGGTAGCCGAAATTATAGCGCATATGTTCCCGATTTGCCAGGTTGTGTTGCCACTGGGAAAACACTTGAAGACGTTGAAGCAAACATGCGTGGAGCAATAGAAATGCATATAGAAGGTATGATCGAAGAGGGCTTGCCTATTCCTACGCCAAGCCTAAAAGCGGAATATCTTGAGGTGTCTGTGCCTAACTCCGCTGCCTAATCTTCGCTTTGTTACAAAATAACAAGATACGAAACAGTCTTACGTTGCATCCCTGGTACCAGGGATGCAACGTAAGACTGTTTCGTATTGCAAAACATATTCTGTTCCTCCTCCATCTTCATACTTTGGACTGACCGACTTGTATGCAACAAGCTGATAAAATCTTGACAGCAAGTGACTCAAAGTTTATAATAAGAGTATAGTAAATCTTGTATACACTCTGTCTTTATGACAGATGACGGCATAGAGAAAGAAACAAGGAGAAAACGGACTATGGAGGATGCACAGGGAATGTCTGCCGAACAACAAAATCCTAACAATAATATAGTATCAATCGAGGCCGCTCGTATCGCGGAACTTGAAGGGCAACTGGCACAGGCGCGACAGGAAGCGTCGGACAACTGGAACAAGTTTTTGCGTGAACGCGCCGATATGGAAAACTTTCGCAAGCGTCAAGAGCGTGTGCTGACGGACCGCGTGTATAACCAGAAGAAGGCACTTATCAATAAATTCCTTGGCGTGGTGGACAATGTAGACCGCGCTATGCTGTATCAAGAAACGATGAGTCGTCAGGATTTACAGCAGGCACTGCGTATGGTGCAGTGGCAGATGGGCGAAGTGATGCGGAGTGAGGGCTTAAATGTGGTGCCAACGGTAGGTGAAGCGTTCAATCCTTATATGCATGAGGCCATTGAAGCGGTCGAGAACAGTGACAAACCAGAGGGAACGATTGTTGAAGAGGTTCTCAGGGGCTACACGCTTGGTGATGAGACGCTTCGTCCCGCTCGCGTGAAGGTGAGCATGGGCAATAAATAACTCGCACTGCATTCCTGGAGAGGCACCCACTGCCTCTCCATCACGAAAAAAAGGGCTGGCATATGGAATATAAAGATTATTACAAAATACTCGGTGTGGCGCGTGGAGCTAACGCGGATGAGATCAAAAAGGCTTTTCGTAAGCTGGCCCGCAAATACCATCCCGACGTAAATCCAGGCGATAAGAAGGCCGAGGCAAAGTTCAAAGAGATTAACGAAGCCTATGAGGTGCTTTCTGACGCTGAGAAGCGCAACAAATATGACACGCTAGGACCCAACTGGCAAGAGCAATTCGGTCCCAACATGTCGAACACGCGTCGCTCCTATAGCTATGGCAATGGAGCTACGGCTGGTCGCTCACAGCAGCAATTCGAGTTTGACCAGGGCAACTTCTCTGATTTCTTCGAGACGCTGTTTGGACGGAGCAGTGGTTTTGGCGCGACGAGTAGCACAGGTACACGTACAAGCGGTGCGCGTAGCGATATGCGAAGGCGTACAGGTGATGACATTGAGCAACCCGTCGAGGTGACGCTACAAGAGGCGTATGTGGGCGGTGTACGCACATTTAACATTCAATCGACAGAAGTGTGTCCTACCTGCCAGGGAACAGGCGAGGTAGGTAACAAAGTTTGCTCGACCTGCGGTGGTCAGGGTATGGTGCCACGCAACAAGCGCATTCAGGTGAAGATACCTGCTGGCGTAGATAACGGCTCGAAGATTCGCGTTGCTGGCGAAGGTCAACCCGGCATAGGCGGTGGACCGAGAGGCGATCTCTACCTGATTATCAGTGTGAAGCCCGACCCAATGTTCGAGCGCAAAGGTGACGATCTCTATGTCGATGTTGACGTTGACCTTGTGACTGCACTGCTTGGCGGTGAGGTTCCTGTCCCCTTGCTAGATGGACGCAAGGTTATGCTTACCATTCCTGCTGAGACGCAGAACAACCGTGTCTTCCGACTGGCAGGTAAGGGTATGCCGCGTCTACGCGCCGAGGGCAGCGGCAATCTTTACGCACAGGTACGTGTCTTGCTACCCACCCACCTTTCACAGGCAGAGCGTAGTCTCTTTGAGCAGTTCGCTCGTGGACGTAGTACCGGGGTACATTCGTGAAGTAAAGGAGATGAGTAAAATGCCTGAGAACAGTGATGGTGCGTGGTATATCATCAGCGTCGCAGCGCAGCGAGCAGATGTACATGAACAAACGCTGCGTCACTACGAACGCTTAGGACTCATCGCACCTGCTCGCAAAGGCGAAAGTCCACATAGTCCTCGCCTCTATACGGACCGAGACATCGAACGTGTTGTGCAAATACGCGGGCTGATGCGCGATCTCGGCGTCAACCTTGCAGGTGTTGAGGCGATCTTGCACATGAAAGATCGTATGGAGACACTACAGGATGAGTTAGCGCAAGAGATGCAAAATTTGCAGACGCGACACGAAGCCGAGACCCGGCGTCTCAAAGATATTATCGAGCGCCTGCAACGTGGGTCATAACGTATTCCGGTAAGAGCCAGAGGAGACAGCAGCAAAAACAAACGCGTTTGTTTTTGCTGCTGTCTCCTCTGGCTCTTACTATTGAGAGTTACGCCTGCGGTGGCGTGGCAGGCATGAGATGATACTGCATCTTGAGCGTGATAATACGTGTCGCAGCCTCGTCAACGCGAGCCTTTGAGAGAGTACCGTTTTGCAAAGCAGCTTTCAGACCATTGAGCATGGCAATCATCTGATCAGAACCAGTAGGACCGAGCAGCATATCATTACCGGCGTTGAGGGCTAAGACTGCCGCTTCTGGCATGCTCCACGTGTTTGAAATACCTTGCATATAGAGGGCATCAGTTAAGACGACACCATCGTAGCCAAACTCGTGTCGCAGGATATCGGTCATGAAGGTATGCGAGAGTTCCGCAGGAAATTTGGGGTCGATAGCAGGCATGAGTACGTCGGTTGGCATAATCATCCCTGGGTTATCGAGCTTGTTTTGCGATTGGATGAAGTGTTTGAAGGGCGCAAGTTCGACGGAATAGAGTTGATCGCGTGTGCGGTTGACAACGGGCAGGCCGAAGTGAGCGTCGCTACTAGCATCGCCCAGACCAGGGTAGTGCTTGATACATGCAATAACGCCATCGCTCTGCATTGCACGCATATAGGGGCCTGCATATTGAATTACCGAATCCGTGGTAAAGCCATACGTGCGTGTTACCTGATCGGGTGCGTTGGGCATCAGCGCGACATCTACGTCAGGGGCAAGGTTCTCGTTAATGCCGATGGCCTTGAGATCGTGTGCGACAAGATGTCCCTGCTGCGCTGCATAATTGGGGTCGCCGCTCTGATAGACCGAAAGTGCCGAGGGACGTGGCGGATACACGTGGATGAGGCGATGCACAATACCACCTTCTTCATCTGAAGAGACCAGTAAAGGAATTTTCGTGTGTAGCTGCATTTGCGCGATATCATGCGCGGTTTGCTGAACCGTTTGCATCTGGAATTCGTACATGATAACTCCGCCTGCATGGAGTTTGTTTACCATCTCGTCGAGGTCGGGCGAATAATACGTATCGTTGTACTCGACCATGATAAGTTGACCCAACTCTTCATCAATGCTCATATGTGAGACATAGAGGCTGGCAAGCTGCTTGTACTGCATATGGTTGACAAGATGGTGCAGGCTGTATACCTGCGAAGCATTGAGCGGTTGCTGCACAAATGCACTCCCAATAGCCGTACTTCCTCCAAGAGGAGTAGGGAGTGAGCCATCCATTATGTGTTGTCCAAGCATGCCGCCAACGATGATGAGGGCAATTAAAAGTACTGAAATGAGAAGGGCTACAATACCCCGATGGCTACGACGCTTTGGCGGTATTGCAATCCCTGGTTGCTCTGGTGCTTGCTGTCCTCCATCGGGCGCAGACGGATTATGCGTAGTCATGAACGATAACTCCCTGTATTATTTTTCCCTTTATGCCTGTTCTTAGAACGATGCTTCGCAGGGCTTATGGCTTTTGTGGTCTTCGTAGTGAGTAACGCCTCTGCTGACGAGTTCATCGCAGCATCTTTTTCTGGATACGCCTCTTCCTGATCTATGTGTGCAGGGTACTCCTCTGGCAAGTCATCAAGCGGATACTCCTGGTTCACATCCTCGGATGCATCCGGGCTAAAATCGGTCTGTTGCTCCTCGTACTGCAAGTCTTCTTGTTGAGGCGCGCTGGTCTCTTCATAAGCAGAATCAACGAACGTGTAAAACGAAGTTTCTTCAACTTGTTGTGTTTCTCGCTCGTCTCGCAATGTGGGTGTAAGGGCCGCGTCTTCAGTCGATTGTAGTTCTTGTTCATTCTGTGATAAAGGTACGGGCAGAGAAGCTTCCGTGAGTTGCAGCTCTTGCTCATCCTGCAATGAAGGTATAGGCGATGCTACAGAAGTTGTATGCTCTGGTTCTGCAATTGCCATCTCCGTTTCCTCTGCCGCAATAATATCGAGCCACTCAAGCTCATCTAATGGAGTTTCGTTAGACGGCTCGTCGCTATCAGTTGTGACTCGCTCATGAACGAGAGGGAAGGCTTGCGTCACTTCCTCGCTATCCGCTCTGGTTTGCTCATGAACGAGTGGAACCACTTGCGTTTCCTCCTCATAAAATGCAAAGGTCGATGTATCATCTGCCTGCTCGCTATGCTCGTTCTCTTGCGTCTCTTCTATAGCAGTAGAGAGGATATCGGCTGTGGGACGCTGCTCGATAGCAGGCATTGCTTCCGTTGCCTCTGTGTTGGGTTCGACTGTAGATGCGCTCTGTTGCGTATTAGAAGCTTGCGGCGGCACGGCTGCAGGTATGCGTGCCAGCGTGGATTGTTCATCCAGTGAAGGCTCTTGTGTCATTGCAGGCTGTGGTACTGTTGGGAGCGTCTGTTTTTCCCAGGTACTTGCGGACTCAGGTGTGACATGATACTCCATGATTGGTTGTAAAGGTTCTGATGGTGTGTTCTCTTGCGCTGTAGCAATAGGCGGTTGACCGAGATTTAGCGTCGCTGGTTTGCGTTGCCGAGCCGAGGCGCGTACATTGGGTACAACTGATGCTGGCAGAAGCGAGTAGTCAAAGACAACTTTGATGGTACGCTGATCTTGTTTGTCCATCGCAGTCATGAGTGCCTGTCGGTAGTTGTTCAGTGCGAAGTGATGCGTGATGAGCTGTTCGGGTTTCAATAGGCCATTCATAATAAGATCTGTTGTAACACTGAATGTTGAACGTTGTTCACTGGAGCCGAGAGGCCATGTTTCCATGCCTTGTCCCAGCGTGCCAATGAGATTGACTTCTTGATACCAGAGGGGTGTGAGGTCGAGGTGCATCATATGTAAACTGAGACCAACGAGTACAACTGTGCCTCTGGCACGTGCCCAACGCAAGGAGTTATGGATGGTCTTTTGAGTACCAATCGTATCGTAAATTACATCATAGCCACCCAGAAGCATCTGGTTTCCCAGCACTCCCTTGTAAAGGTGTGCCTGTGTTGCTTGCTGGACACCGCTATAGCTATCCTGTGGATAGATGATGTGTGCCGCACCCATACGGGTAGCTTTTTCTACCTGAAAAGGATAGCGTGCCAGGACACTGATTTCTGCCTGGGGAGCAAGTACACGAACGACTTGTAGCGTAAGCAGTCCGATAGTGCCTGCACCAATGATGAGTACACGCTCTCCCGCCTGTGGAACATGTCGCAATACAGTGTGGACCGCGACCGCACTCGGCTCCAGGAGTACCGCTTGCGTGTCGGTCATGTCTGCTGGAACGTTGAAAAGCTGTTGTTCATGAAGCAACATCTCTTCACTCCAACCGCCGCCGATAGGCTGTGGCCCTGGCAATGAACCACGCTCACACAGACCATAGTTGCCTGATGCACATGAGCGGCATAGTGGCTGAAAACCGGATGAGAGACAATTCTTGCCGTGTTGTAACACAACGCGGTCCCCTACCCGTAGCTGCTGTACATCGTCGCCGATCTCGATAACCTCGCCAACGACCTCATGACCAAGATAGATGTGAGCATGACTAGGGAGGGCGGCAGGTGCGATACGCAGATCGCCGTCGGCGTGAATGAGATGTAGATCGCTACCACAGATGCCCGCGAGCCGATTTCGCACCCGTACCCAGTGTGCATCAGGAAGAGGCTGACGTGGTACATTCTGCACCTGTAAAGGTGCGAAAGAAGAAAAATACGCGCCGCGCCAAAACCGACCAAGGAGATTCGTTAAAAGCACTCTTCTAGGGCTGAGGTCTATTATAGAGGTCCACACAGTTATATCTCACCTTCGCTAGAGAATATCTGTAGGGACCGGTTTATCACGTCCTGTGAACAATCAACCGCCGATCAGGACGTGATAAACCGGTCCCTACATTCGACGTATCCTGATTATTTTGTTACATACTATTTGCCATTATAACTTTTTGGAAACGCTACGAGACCTTCTTTTTCTATCCAATTCCTCACGGTGCGTTCACTCACTTTATATTGTTGTGCGACTTCTTGCACGTTCATAATATCATTGTCTTGCATTGGCTCTACTCTTACATTCATCATTGCACGGAATTGTAACAAAATGCCATTGATTGGTCAATGTTCTGCAATTTACAATTGATGCCGCTAAAGTTTAATTTTTTGAATCCAGAAGTTACAATCGCTTATACGGAATGCGAGAATGTAGGAAAGAGGGGTGGCACAACAAAAAGGTTCTTAATTAAACATCAGAAATGTCTTCTTCGTCTTCGGAACGAATCTCTGATAAGTTATTTTTTAGGTTCTCAACTTCGGAACGTTTGTAAACCACATTTCTTATTCCACGTCGATATTTTCTGATACGACCAGCATCAGTATATCGCTCAAGAGTTCTACGAGAGACACCCAAGACCGCGCAGGCTTCCTCAGTTGTTAGGTATTCATCATTATCATAAGTCGTCATATTCACCTCATAGCCATTGATGGACAGATAATAACACATATGACCTCGAACTATCAACACTTGACAAGCTATAAATCGCACGTTACTATCTATTTAGACATTGACGCAACGTGACGCGATATGGCATAAACTTACTTATACTTAAAGACAGAAAGGAGATGAATGAGGAGCTAGTTTAACAATTACTGAGAACTTTTTGTTATGTCTAACAGTCCTTTGCCATTTTCATATGGCAAGCTAACACAGCACACGAAAGGCGAGAACCATGAGCGAATCGCTCACTATTGGCAACACCACCATTATCGTGACCGATGATACTTTTGCCAACGCATTTCAAATCGGCTACCTTCACTTCTATGCTTATCTATGAATACAAGGTAGATGCACGCAAAGAACAGTATGCGGCTATTGACAATGCTATCCGTACTGTGCAATTCATCAGGAACAAGTGCATTCGGTTGTGGATGGATGAGCGTGGCGTCTCACAGAATGACCTCCAAGTCTATTGCTCTACCCTTGCCTCACAATTCCCCTTTGCCAAGTTCCTCAACTCACAAGCCCGTCAAGCCTCAGCTGAGAGGGCATGGTTGGCTATCTCTCGCTTCTACGACAATTGCAAGAACAAGAAACCAGGCAAGAAAGGCTATGGACTGCTCCCATTTGACGACTCCAGAGCCAAAGTCAACATCTCGAAGAAAATGCGGTATACTACCGCTACGTATTCAGAAGGAGATGTGACATGCGAGGACGACCTCACAGCCGAGAGTTCAAAT
>JAABUO010001212.1_pt1 | contig 35512 bp, 28 predicted proteins | sample 5559291 | NCBI WGS metagenome assembly JAABUO01 (sample SAMN10711878, study PRJNA513372) | rock metagenome | isolation source: Antarctica rocks | place: Antarctica: Victoria Land, Finger Mt sud
GCCGTTGTTCCCTATGGAACCGCCTTGTGTGAGGTGCAATTGAATGCGGCGTCTGCTATATCGGGAACCTTCAAATACTCAGTCGATAGCGGCACCGTGCTGCCGGCCGGGATCAACACGGTGCAGGCCGTGTTTACACCAGCCGACCCGGCCACCTATTCAATTGCGAAAGCGACGGCAATCATTCAGGTCGCGAAGGTCGCACCGGCACTAACTTGGGCCGCGCCGGCTCCAATCACGAGCGGAACAGCCCTTTCCGCCGCACAGTTGAACGCCACCACAAATGTGCCGGGTAGATTTACCTATACCCCTTCTCTGGGTACTGCTCCGGCTGCGGGGCTGGCCGAGCTTTCGGTGGTATTCAATCCGACGGACACGGCGAACTACACTGCTCGGACAACAGGCGTTTCACTGTCTGTAATGGCGCAACCGGAGAGCGATCTGGCCATTCTGTATCCAATGCCAGGTCAGACGGTGTCTGGCGGAATCTCCGTGGTTGGCAACGTCAACCTGAACCTGGATAGTGCGGGCTCTTACCTGATGGTGGATGGAGTGGAAGTCGGCTCAGATCGCGTGGTTAGTGGGCCCTACAACTACGACCTGGACACCACCTCTCTGTCCAATGGACCCCATCTGCTCCAGCTTTGGGGTCACGATGTCGGGGACAACACCACTTTGTCCGGGACCATGATGGTGAACGTAGCCAATTGAGGGACGCAGGCGTTAGAACTAGCCGCTAAGCACCGAAAATCAGCTGCCAGCGAGATGCGATTCGCTGCCCAACGCCAGCCTTAGCGGCCGGTGTCCCTTCTGGCCACACGATGTACAACTTTCGTGTCTATGCAGATAGACAAATACGCGCTTCAATGAGAAAGATCAATCACGGTGCCCCAGCAGGAGAAGTTGCAAGGAGATGAATTGAACGACTTTATCAGGAGTGTCAACCTCGTAAGCGACGGCATATTAGTTGAGTTCAGCGATGGTGCTGGGGGCAAGGTGTGCTATTTCCCGGCATCGTTCCTGCTGCAACATCTGGACCATGGCCACAACCAGATATTCCTGGACTACGATCCCTCGCACGAGCGGTTGGCGACAGTAAGAAACGCAATCCAAAGCAGTCCGGTCTGCCTGGGCGGCAGCACACCATCCGAGAGTGCGCAGGGCACAACGAGCCTCTAGCGATCCAGATGACTACTCGCCTTCGGCTGCGTTTACAACACTGATGAGCAAACGAATCCCACTATAGTGGCGCTGAAGGAAGACGACGTGTACCCGGCTCTGCCGGGTGTGGAACTGAAGCATATTTATGACATCGTGATTCCTGCTCGTACGCTTAAGCACCGGCGTTCACGGAAGGAGTCTCTGTCACGCGATGAATCCGACAAGCTTGCTAGGTTGGTACGGGTTTTCGATCAGGAGATGATTGCAATGATCGAGAGCACGCGGGCCGAATTCGATCCGCGTCTTCTGAAACACTTAGGAGGTTGAGCGCCAAATAAGCTGTTCAGGGGCGACGCTCATAAAAAAGCGCGCCGATGACGTGAGCTGCTCCTCTATTTCTGAACTCCTGCCGGACATGGCGAACGAACTTGAAGCTCTCGGGTAATTATTCGAGCACTTCAGAGACATCTTCATCGCCCTACTCCGCCCGCAACACCTGCATCGGGTCGATTCCTGAAGCGCGCCGCGCAGCAGGTATGCTGGCCAGGAGCCCCGCGGCTGTTAGAACCACGCCCATGCCAAATAACGCGGGCAGGCTGCCTTTGGCGTGCAGGTCAACGACGGATTTGAGTGTCTGTTGCATCGCAAGTGCCAGCATGGCTCCGGCTGCCACACCAGCGAGGAGCAGCAGAGCAGTTCGCCGAAGCACGTTTGCCACCACGCGTCCACGCGAAGCACCCAGGGCCATGCGCACCCCGATCTCCCGCGTGCGCAACTCCACCTCGTGCTGCATGGTTCCGGCGAGACCCACCAGGCACAGCAATCCGGCGAGCGCGGCGAAGATGCCGAACAGACGCCCTTCCATGCGTTCGAAGAGCATCTGGTCGAGCATCACCTCACGCATCGTCTCTACGCGGTCAAAGGGAACGGTCGGATCGATCGCGTGCACCGCTGCGCTAATAGGCGCGATCAGCGTCTTCGGATCACCTGGCGTGCGCACAACGAGAATCATGCCCTGAAGGTAGCTGCGCCGGTCCTTCATCGATAGTTCGTCTATCAGGTAGTCCATCTCGGCAAGCGGACGGCCGCGCAGATTCTGCCGAAGATCTGTGTACTCACCGACGATAGCCGTCTTGTTCGCGGGATCGTCGTCCATGTGAGCTCCTACGGGACTGCCGCCGGAAGGGAAAAACTTATGCTGGAACGCACGGTTGACAATCACGTTGCCTGCCTTTAGATCCTGCGTGTCCAGAGCGGGAGAGAGGGCACGCCCGGCCACGAGATGTGCGCCCATGGCCTCCATATATCCCGCTGAGACGAAGCGCTGCTCTGCCAACATTTCCTGGTTCTTCGGGTAGGGCGGCTGACCCGCGATATGTATATCGCTGTTACTTCCCGACTCCCGCACTGGGAGCATGTTCGTCAATCCCACACCCGCAACGCCAGGCAATGCGCCGACACGCGTGAGAACAGGCCCGTAGAAGTTTGCAATGGAATCACGACCCTCGTACTCTCCTGCGGGAAGGTTCAGATCGACGGCGAGGATACGATCGGGATCGAATCCAAGGTTCGCGTGCAGGGTCCGCTGCAAGCTGCGCAGAAGCAGGCCCGAAACCATCAGCAGAAGCAACGATAGTGCCACCTGCGTGATGACGAATGCCGAGCGCACCCGATGCTGACCGCGCGAGGCACCGGCACCACCTCCGGTTCGAAGTGCCGCAACGGGAGCGACATGGGACATGCGCAGCGCCGGAAACAGCGCCGCCGCAACACTGCTAACCAGAGAGAGCCCGACCGCCACAATCAGAGCGGCGCCCTCCATGTGGACGTCCGCACCTCGTGCAAGCGCATGCACCATGAAGGTGCGCATCAGCGCGAGCAGAGCGTACCCAAGCGCGATCCCAACGATGCTTGCCGCCGCCGAAAGGACGAGAGCCTCCGTGAGCAACTGGCGCGCAAGCCGCAAGCGGTCCGCACCTACAGCCGAGCGTAGTGCCATCTCGCGCTCACGCTTTACGCCACGAGCCAGCAACAGCCCGGCTACGTTGACACAGGCGATGCCCAGCAGTGCAAGCGTAGCAAGCGCCAGCAATCTCAGCGGCTGTGCCTCAGACCCGCCCGCCTCCTCGGAGTTGGCTAAGGAAATCACCTTGCCGGTGCGGCCGCCGTCGGTGTCAGGGTACGCCTTGGCCAGGTTCTGCTGAATTTGCTTCAGTTCTGCCGTAGCCTGCTCGCGCGTAGCGCCCTGCTTCAACAGCCCGACACCTTGCAGCCAATGCGACCCACGGCTCGATCTCCACTGCTCCGGAATCTGGAACGGCGTGTAGATGCTGTGGCGCGCGGAAAGCGGAAAGCGGAATCCAGGCGGCATGACGCCTACGATCGTCATCGGCATGCCGTTGATGTGCACGGCTCGCCCGATCACACCACGATCGCCGTCGAAGTGCTCCTGCCAGACCGCATAGCTCAGCACTACCACCTGGTTACGCCCCGGCTGCTCCTCACCGGGCAGGAAGCCTCTCCCAAGCAGCGGACGCACACCGAAGACATCGAAGAACGCGTCCCCCGTCTGAATCTGCCGCACAACGGCCGGTTTTCCAGCTCCTGCCTGCAACGTTGTGTTTCCGGGTATGTAACCCGAGAGAGCTGCAACAGTCGACATCTGCTGCCGCGTATCCACGTAATCGGGATAGGAGAACGGCTGCGTATAGCCGGACTGCGAGTACGTATTCACCGCCACGATTCGATCCTGATGGGCGAACGGCAGAGGCCGCAGCAGCGCCGCATCGAGCACACTGAACATCGCCGACGCTGCGCCCACACCCAAAGCCAGCGTCAGCACAGCCGTGAACGCGAAACCCGGTGCCTTGCGCATCTGGCGCAGGGCGTATCGCAGATCGTTCCCCAGTGACGTCATCGCATCTCCTCCCTGTTTCCGGCTACTCATTACGAAGTGCATTTGTGGGACGACTGACGCTGCCCGACACGCAGACAGCAGAGTTGCAAGCCAAGCGGTGGTGAGCACCGCAACTGCATGTTCTTTTGTAGTCCATCGTAGCAAGCCTGTCCGATCCGAATTCACAGCCCTCACAAACCCTTACGAACTGACCCATGACGTTTCGTAAGTTGCTGCATCGCTATGAGTCCCTCGTACCGTCAATGCAAAACCTTGGGCAAATCTTGCAGCTTTTCGGCTGCGCACCAGCCTACATTCCTTGCCACGCGATTGGCAGGGCTTGTGACGCGCATCTTAGAGTGCATGCCTCAGAACCATATCCAGGAGCACGTCGATCTGATTGCTCGCCATGAGCAGGAATTTCTGGAGCGGCGGACCGCTACCGAGCGCTTGGTCGACAGCGTTGCTTCTTTCGCCGGCAGCTTTCTGTTTGTGTTGCTGCACTTGCTTTTCTTTGCGGTCTGGATGAGTGTGAACACGGTGCATTTTGCTGGCGTGCGGCATTTCGATCCACCGCCGTTTTCTTTGTTGGGAATGGTCGTGTCGGCTGAGGCTCTGCTGCTGGCGAGCTTTATCCTGATGCGCCAGACACGCATGGCAAAGCGTGGTGATGAGCGCGACCACCTAATGCTGCAGATCCTGATGCTCACGGAAAAGGAGATCACCGCAGTTCTCGCCATGAACCGCGAGATCGCCAAGGATGCGGGCTTGCACGGTGTAGCGGATAAGCCTGAGGTGAAGGAGTTGAGCCGGCATACTTCGATCGACGACGTAGCCCAGAGCATTCGCGAGAGCATGCCTGAAGGGGAAGAATTCTGAACCTGGCTGGTTGATCGTGCAGGTTTGGGTGGGGCCCCTGGTACTTTGGGCGTAAAGTCTTCGTGGGGTGTGACTTAGGTCTGGAGTTTAGGTGGACCTCCGGTATACCCGTAGACGTCGGGTTGGAGGATGCTTTGAGGTTATGGAGGATGGCTGGTGTGGGGTCGGTGTAGAAGTCCGCGTCGGGGAGTTCTCGCAGTTCGCGGAGGAGGTCGTCGCAGATGTCGTTGGAGGTGCGGGCTTCGGGCGGGATGATGTATTCGGCGGCGGGTGCCAGGAGGCCTAGGGTTTCGTCGTCGACCACTTCTTCGACGTACTGGGGGCGTGCGGGTTCCTGGTCAGATTCTCTGCGGCGAGGGAACAGATTGGCGGCGATCTGGAGGCCGTAAAGGAGCACCTGGGCTGTGCGGAGGTCGAGTGTGCCCTCCGCGACGCGGCAGAGGATGTGGCCGATGGAGAGCTGGATGGAGGCACGGTCTTCGGGGAGCGGGAGGGCGAAGCTGCCGGGGGCGGGACTGAGGCTGCGGGCTGGGCGGCTTTGGAGACGAGCCCCGAGCGTGGTGTGGTGATAGAAGCAGAATTCTTCTGCTTTTAGGCAGGGTGAACCGCAGCGGTGTCCGGCGGTGAAGATGTGGCGGCATTGAAAGCGTAAGGTTCTGAGTGGCATGGCTAGGTTCCCCCACGGGACGCCGTGGTTCTATGTTGATGATTTGCTTGGTTTTGCTGATTGCTGGAAGGGCCAGGCCTTTGGGCCGCGCTCCTTTTTGGCTGCTAGTTCAATTGTATCGTGGCTGTCAAGGATGACGTGGGAACTTTCTGGGCAGGCGTCGCGGATTCAAATCTGACTCGTTTGAATTGCCGTGTCAAGTTTTATGGCATTTTTCACATGCTCCCTAATTTCGTGTCAAGTTTTGATTCTTGATCAGTTTACGTGTCAAATTTGTGACATATTTGACATCATGTATGCTGAAGCAATGCGTAGTCCGATACAGGGTACGGGCGTCCGGTATACCTTGGGCGGAGAATCGTATGAAGCTTTTATTCCGAATACACTTCCTCCCGATCCGGAGATCACGCTTTTGGGGAAGCTTCGGCGTGAACTTTCGCACGCAGACCAAATGCTCGGGCGTCTGGACGGTTTGTCTACCTTGATCCGCCATCCCGAGATGCTGATTCCCTTCTACATGCAAAAAGAAGCAGTTCTGTCCTCGCAGATTGAGGGAACGCAATCCACATTGTCCGAGTTGTTGCTTTTCGAAATTGAGCCGGAGAGCGGGTCCAGCGATACGGCAGAGGTGGCGAACTATGTCCGGGCTATGCGACATGGACTGAAGCGGATGGAGGATGGATTTCCGCTGTCGCTGCGTTTGATCCGGGAGATGCACAAGATTTTGCTGAGTAGCGGGCGGGGAAACCGCTCGACTCCAGGAGAGTTCCGCACATCGCAGAACTGGATCGGCGGCAGCCGTCCGGGAAATGCTTTGTATGTTCCGCCTCCTGTGATCGAAATGGAAAAGGCCTTGCACGCATTTGAGAAATTTTTGCACGAAGGCGCAACCGAATATCCGGTGCTTGTGCAATGCGCCATGCTGCATGTGCAATTCGAATCAATTCACCCGTTTCTGGACGGAAATGGCCGCCTCGGGCGTCTGTTAGTAACGCTGCTGTTAGTGGAGCGCGGTGTCCTAGCTCAACCTCTGCTCTATATGTCACTTTATTTGAAGCAAAACAGAGACGAGTATTACCGTCTCTTGCAAGCTGTCCGGTATGAGGGCGCGTGGGAGGAGTGGATATCGTTTTTTCTGGTCGGTGCAGCGAACACGGCTGGGGCTGCCGTGATTCTGGCGAAAAGCATTTTGAAACTGTTCGATGAGGATGAGGAAAGACTGAAGGACATGGGAGCACGGCGCGGGTCCGCCCGCCAAGTCCTGTTTCAAATGCGAGAAACTCCTTTTACTTCAGCGAAGCGTTTGGCGCAGAGCACGGAACTGAGCATCAACACCGTAAATTCCTCGCTGATTGCGCTGCGGGAAGCAGGAATCGTCGACGAGGTTCCAGGATTGCGAAGACGTCTTTTTATTTACAGGAGCTATATCGACATGATGGATGAGGGTGCGGCAGCCAATTAGGTTGAGAGAATGTCGGTCATGAACGCTTGGGTTTGCTGCAGCATTTCAAGTTGCGTCTCATCAAGAGGGTCCGCGCTGAAGTGCATCACCTCATTACGGATCATACGAATCTCCTCGAGGCTGCTTTGGAATAATGTCTTATCTACTGGCAAGGAGAGGCGATTCCATATCTCTTCACGCTGTAAAAGACGGGAGCATTCCCCAAAACTTAAAAACTCCCAATCAGCCAAGTTCCTAGCACGGGAATGATCTTCTAAATGCTTGAAATGGTCCGTTGTCAAATGTCTGCACAGCGCATTTCTGAGCAGTAGTTCAATAGTTCGAATGCTCATAAAAGCATAAGACAGGCGGCCGAACTCGGATAGTAGATCGTTTGCTGTAACAATCCCCGTTATCTTTTGTTCCTTAGAGCGGACAAGAACGTAGCCATGTCTTTCGATAGTTTCAAGCCCACCATATAGCGATCGATCTGAATCAATAACATGGGCATCGGTTCTGCAGTCTGCTACTGTCTGAGGCGGTGGTCCAAGCAGAAATCGCTTCGCTATAGACTCCCAACTCATCATGCCGATGACCTTGTAGTCTCCTTGCATAATTGCAAGTTGAGAGAACCCGCCCAGCATCATACGTGTCGTAGCCGCACGCATTGAATCATCCAATCGGACCGAAACTACTCCCTTGTTGGCGGAAGGTATACTCGCGAACCTTGCTTGAGCGTCCGTTTGCGGCACGCTCGTGGCCTCTACAACGCCCGGGGTCCCGATGGGAGAATCCAGTGGCTCTGGTGGTTGCAAGCTCTCTTGAACAGCATTGTCGAGATCTTCTGTCCCTGGATCTAATGCTTCATCAACTGAACTTGCATTCGTTGGAAAGGCGACCGTCATTCCTGAGGGTTCAATTCCCGTTTCATTGCTAGCTGCGGACAAATCTTTCAAACGAATGTAAAGTAGAGCCTCTATCCAGGCTGATTCAAAATCAGGGTCTGTCTCGAGGTTATGTTGAGACAAGACTCTCCGTATATTTTCGGAAATTGCAAAGCCCCTACGTTTAGCGCCCGCAAGATCCAACAAGCGCCGCACCCTAACTCGATTGATTGGGCGTCCGGCAGCAAGTTGTGTTTTCCAGTAGTTAGCTGAAGTTTCCAAATCCATGCGAAATAGTAGCATGCTGCAGGTGGGAAGCAAGGGAACGGCAAGTACAAAGCCAATACAGGGGTCGTTCGCTGCGCGCAGGAGACGTGAGTTTCTTCGCGGAGAGAATGAGGCTGGAATGCACAAGGGCCGCTCTGGTGAGCGGCCCTTTTAGTTGTCGTTTACAGTTGGTGCGGAGTTTGGGTGGTGGTTAGTTATTGTTGTCGTTGTCTTCGCGTTCGGCGCGTTTCCAGTTTAGGAGGTCGCCTAGCGTGGTTGAGGACGAGGAGCTGGTGGAGGATTGGGCGGGTTTGTTGTCGCGGCCGCCTTTGCCTTTGTTGTCGCGGTCGCCGCGGTTGCTGTCGCTGCGGTTGCTGTCGCTGCGGCTGCCCTGGTTGGAGCCTGGGGCGGTGTTGGCGTAGTCGCGCGTGGAGGCTCGGGAAGCGGAGGAGGTTTCCTTGTAGGCTTCGACTTCGGCGCGGCTGGCTTCTTCGCCAACGGCACGGATGCTGAGGCCTACCTTCTTCTCTTCCTGGTTCATCTTGACGATTTTGAACTCGTGCTCGTCGTTGACCTGGAGGTCGATCTGCTTGCCATGTTCGTCGACTGCCTCGGAGACGTGGCAGAGACCTTCGACACCTTCGGCAATTTCTACAAAGGCGCCGAACTGCGCGGTGCGAAGGACCTTGCCCTTGAGGACGTCGCCGATGCGGTGCTGGGCGAAGAAGGTATCCCAGACGTCGGGCTGAAGCTGCTTGACGCCGAGCGAAAGGCGACGATTTTCAGGCTCGACGCCGAGCACGATGGCGCGAACCTTTTCGCCCTTTTTGAGGACCTCGGACGGGTGCTTGATGCGCTTGGTCCAGGAGAGGTTCGAGACGTGGACGAGGCCGTCGATGCCGTCTTCGATCTCGATGAAAGCGCCGAAGTCGGTGAGGTTGCGGACGCGTCCTTCAATAATGGCGCCGGCCGGGTACTTGTCCTCGAGCTGCTCCCAGGGATTGTCCTGGAGCTGCTTCATGCCGAGCGAGATGCGGCGGTCGTTGGGATTGACAGCGAGGATGATGGTATCGACCTCGTCGCCGGGCTTGACCATCTTGGATGGATGCTTCATCCGCTTGGACCAGGTCATTTCGGAGACGTGGACGAGACCTTCGATGCCCTGCTCGAGCTCTACAAACGCGCCGTAATCCGTTACCGAGAGGATGCGACCGCGGACCTGGGCGCCGATGGGATAACGCTCTACGGCGTCAAGCCAGGGGTCAGGCGAGAGCTGCTTGAAGCCGAGCGAGACGCGCTGTTTATCCTTGTCAAACTTGAGGACCTTGACCTGGATTTCGTCGCCGACGTTGACGAGGTCGCGGGGATGGGTGAGGCGGCCCCAGCTCATGTCGGTGATGTGGAGGAGGCCGTCGAGGCCGCCCATATCGACGAACGCGCCGTAGTCGGTGAGGTTTTTGACGGTGCCGGTGAGGACGGAGCCCTCTTCGAGCGTGGCGAGGGTGACGTCCTTCTTGGCAGTCTGTTCCTCTTCGAGCAGCTCCTTGCGGGAGATGACGACGTTGCCGCGCTTTTTGTTGAGCTTGATGACGCGGACTTCGATTTCGGTGCCGACGTAGCCGTCGAGATTGCGCACGGGGCGAACTTCAATCTGCGAGCCGGGCAGGAAGGCCTTGATGCCGATGTCCACGGTAAGGCCGCCCTTGACGCGGGAGACGACCATGCCTTTGACTGGAACCTTGGTGTTGGCGGCCTCTTCGAGCTTGTCCCAGATTTTGTGGCGCAGAGCTTTTTCGTGGGAGACGATGTAGCCGCCGCCGTTCTGCTCTTCACGCTCGACGACGACGTCGATGGGGTCGCCTACGTTGAACTTGAAGGTGCCATCGGGATTAGCAATCTGGTCGAGGGCGAGCAGGCCTTCGCTCTTGAGGCCGATGTCCACGATGACGTTCTTGTCGGTGATCTTGACGACGGTGCCGGAGACGATGACCTCATCCTGGGTCATGTTGGCGGCGACGTCTTTCTCTACAGCCTGCTCGCGATCGAAGCTGGCGAGGGCGGCGGCAAAGTCGGAGTCATCATAGTCGCCGTCAGAGGCGGCCTTCAGATCGACGGCGTGGACCATTTCGTCGGACGCGTCGCCTGTCTCAGGAGACAGCGAGGGTGCGGTGTGTCCGGAGTTCGGGTCTTCACTCGGCGAAACGGGGCTGGGAGTGTGGTTGGAGGTGAATTCATTCGACGTGGAGGAGATCTCCGCCGTCGCTTCCGGGGCGAGGGTTTCGGTTTGGGTGTTCAGGGGTGTGCTCTCGGTCCAGCTAGGATTATGGTCGTCTACCATATTGATGCGTACTCCGGGGTCCTGGAACTACGGATGCTGCTCTCTCGTCGCTTGGGGCGGCGATTGGGCCTTCGAATCCTTGGACGCGGGGAAGACTCTTGGAGGTGCGGAGGCTTCCGGTCTGGTTTCCGGTCTTGGGACTCGGCGGCGAAATTCGCGCTCAGGAGCGGACGGGTGTAAAGCGAGTCGGGCAGGGTTAGGTCGATCGCCTGCGTTCTGCATCAGGATCCCACACGCAGCGACTCAAATGAAAGCATAGCAACGGCAATGGTGCTCGGTCAAACGACGGGTATAAGGGGTGGAAGAATTCTTGCGAGTAGCCTTCAGGTGGATGGGGCTAAGTGTTTCCCGGAGCCACGGAGGTAAAGGCAGCCGCAAACGCAGAGGATCCACTCTGAGCCCTTTGCTTCCTAAGCCCCACGCAGATTCCCTGCGGGAATAACAGCTAAAAGCAGATTCCTTTCGGGGCTCCCGTTGCGATCACCCGATTCGGCACAGTTGCGGGCGAGTGATGGGATAACGGTGGTCGCGCGAAGCTGGGTTGAACGTACTTATGCACGCGAGAGGCGCACGGGACTGTATCGTCTGTGGAGTTCGGGCTGGAGGAAAGTCAGGGCTTGAGCGACTGCGTTGGGGTGATCGCCTGCGAGATTCAGGGTGTGGGTGGGGTGGAGCAGGGCGGCGCGGCGGAACCAGGTGAGCTGGCGTTTAGCGTAGTTGCGATGGCCCTGCTGGGCGGCTGCGATGGCCTCGGATTCGGTGAGTCCGCCGCTTAGAACGGCGGCGGCCTGGCGGTAGCCCAGGGACGCGAAGGCCGGGCAGTCGGAACCGTACTGGGCGATGAGCGATTCGGTTTCAGCGATCAGGCCGTGCGAAAACATTTGCTGGGCGCGTTGGTTGATGCGGGCGTAAAGCTCCGGGCGGGGTGGGTCCAGGTTGATCCGGAGGATGCGGTAGCCCGCGAGTGGTTCGCGGGCGTGCTGGGTCCACTGCTCGGACATGGGTGCGCGGCCTGCGATTGAGACTTCAATGGCGCGAATGATTTTGGCGGTGTCGTTGGGGTGAATGCGGGCGGCTGCTGCGGGGTCGAACCGAGAGAGCGTGCGGTGCAGGTGGGCTGGGCCTCGGCGGCTGGCTCGCGCGGTCAGCAGGGTGCGGATGGCGGGGTTGCGCGTGGGTGCGGGGGAGAGGCCTTCGATCAGGGCGCGGGCATAGAGCCCGGTGCCTCCGCTGACGATTGGCAGGACGCCACGCGAGGCGAGCTGGGCCAGTACGGTGCGTCCGGCGCGGGCGTAGTCACCGGCGGTGCAGGTCTGGTCCGGGTCGTAGAGATCGAGCAGGTGATGCGGGACGAGAGCCCTGTCAGCGGCGGAGGGTTTGGCCGAGCCGAGGTCCATGCCCCGGTAGACCGCGATGGAGTCGCAGGAGAGGATCTCTCCGCACTCGCGCTGGGCCAGCGCGAGTGCGAGAGCGGATTTGCCGCTGGCGGTGGGGCCGGTGATGAGGACGAGCGGACGCATTCAGGCTGGGATTAGGGTACAAGTGCGGCGCAAGGGCAAACGCAGATTCCCTTCGGGAATGACAGCTAAAGGGCAAGGGCAACGGCAACGGCAGCGGCAACAGCAAGGCAAACGCAGATTTCCTTCGGGAATGACAGCTAAAGGGCAACGGCAACGGCAACGGCAGCGGCAAGGCAAACGCAGATTCCCTTCGGGAATGACAGCTAAAAGGCAACGGCAACGGCAAACGCAGATTCCCTTCGGGAATGACAGCTAAAAGGCAACAGAGGCAGGGGCAGAAGCAAAGGCAAGGGCCATGCGGAGGTGCTGCTGCGCGCCGTTACAAGCGCCACCAGCCGGGGTGGAAGAGATGGAGGGCGCGGGCTCGGAGGAGGAGGAACAGAAGCAGAGTGACGGCTAGCACGAGGAGGGCACGGATTTGGGAGCGGCGCTCAGCTTGGAGACCGCGCTTGTGATCGGTTGCGGGGCGGCGCTCGAGTGGGTTGGCGGCTTCTTCCATGCGGATAGTTTAGAGTGCATGCGCTTTCGGGTGGCGAGATATAGGAGCTGATGCGACAGTCCAAAGCTCTATGCGGACCGCGCGCTGCAGTCGATGGATGCTGTAAGGCTCACCAAGCCTTTATCGCAACTTTCCCCAGAATCATGGGAAGTAGAGAATGAATTTTTCTCGTAATCAGGATCTGTGCAAGCTCGAACAGCTCTCTTATCCAAGGCCTCCCGGGGAGGTGGGCTCTTGGTTGTAATAGCGATGTCGAAGCAAGAGTACCCCAAGATACAAACTCTTCAGAGAGGTTTTCTTGCGATACTTGGTTCAACGTTTACGGTGTTTGCCTGTTGTGGGATACGAAGTGCGGAGGGATAAGCGCGGATGGCGATTGTGGCTGGGGTTGATTTTGGGACGCTGAGTGTGCGGGTGACGCTGCTCGACAGCGAGCGTGGACGCCTGGGGACAGCCTCGGCATCCTATCCGTTGCACCGGCAACGCGAGAATCCTGACCTCGCAACGCAATCGCACGTGGACCAGATGGCGAGCCTTGTGCAGGCTATGCGCGAGGTGCTGAACACCTGTGGCGTCGATGGCGAATCGGTGGTCGCACTGGCTCTCGACACGACCGGGTCAAGCATCATCCCCGTCGACGCCAATCTGCAACCGCTGGATGAGTATTTGCTGTGGTGCGACCATCGCGCGCACCTGGAAGCCGCGCAGATCACCGCGCTTGCGCATGCCGTGGGGCTTGAGGCCATCGAGTGGTGTGGCGGCGTCTACTCGCACGAATGGGGGTTTGCAAAGCTGCTCTACTGGCTGCGTCACAACCCTGAGCTGCGGCCGCGTTTTGCAACTGCGCTTGAACATTGCGACATGGTTGCAGCAACTCTGATCGGCATCCGTGACCCCGCGCTGGTGCCGCGCAGCATCTGCGCCATGGGCCATAAATGGATGTGGAATCCGCGCTGGGGCGGGCTGCCGCCGCAGAGCTTTCTATCGCAGCTGGACCCGCTCTTCGACGGCATTCGCGAGAAGCTGCAAGGCGAGTACGGCACGTCGAACGTCAAGGCTGGGCTGCTGAGCGCGGAGTGGGCTGAGAAGCTGGGCCTGCGCGCGGGGATCCCAATTCCCGTGGGTGCGTTTGACGCTCACTGGGATGCTATCGGCGCGGGTTGCCGCGAGGGCGATGTGGTGAATGTGGTGGGGACCTCCACCTGCATCATCGCGATGAGCCGGGAGACCAGGCTGGTGCCGGGTGTGTGCGGCGTTGTTCCCGGCAGCGTGCATCCGGAGTTCACCGGCATTGAGGCAGGTTTGTCCGCTACGGGAGACATCTTTGAGGCGATCGCACGGCGCGCGGGAACCAACGTCCATAGCCTGTCTGAGGATCTGGACAAGTATGGGCCTGGGCAGACCGGACTCCTGCGGCTCAGTTGGGATAACGGCGATCGCACGGTGCTGGTGAATGCTGAACTGGGCGGTGTGACGCTGGGGTGGAACTTGTTGCATACCGCAAAAGACGAATTGTTTGCAGCGATTGAAGGCACGGCATTTCATACGCGCATCATTCTGGAGCGCATGGCCGAATACGGCGTGCCGGTTGAACGCGTGATCAATGCAGGCGGCATTCCGCAGAACAATGCCGTGTTGAATCAGGTCTACGCGAACGTGCTGGGCAAGCCTGTTCTGGTCCCCGATGGCGTGCCGACAAGCCTTGGATCTGGAATTTTTGCAATGCTGGCGGCAGACGTGTTCCCATCGATTGAAGCCGCTCAGGAGAAGCTCTGCTTGCCGTTCCGAACCTTCCAACCGCAGCCTGAAGCAGTCGCTGTTTACAAAAGACTATTTGCGCTTTACCGCAAGGTGTATTTCAGCCTTGGCGACCGCGATGCACCCGCCGCCCAACTGGGCGATGTGCTCCCGGAATTGCGCAGAATAGCAACCGATGTACGGAGTTCGTAGCGGGGTCTGATGGTGGTCAGACGAGACCCGAGAAGCAGATACAACGTCTTGCAGTCCGGAGTGGCAGCACAACATTTCAACCTCAAACATTTGCGTTCGCAACGACAACAGAAACAGCGCGTTTTACATTTGAAGCAATCACGTTAGGCAGAGGCAATCTCAATGATCGAATTGCGAAGTCTGGAAGTTTGGTTCGTTACCGGGAGTCAACACCTTTACGGCGCGCAGGCGCTGGCGCAGGTTGCGGAGAATGCTCGGCAAATCGCGGGCGCGCTCGCCGCTGAGCAGGCAATTCCGGTGACGATCGTCTACAAGACGATCGTCACGTCTGCTGAAGAGATTCGTGCGCTGTGCCGCGAGGCTAACGATTCGGACGCTTGCATTGGCCTCGTGCTCTGGATGCATACGTTTTCACCTGCGAAGATGTGGATCGGCGGATTGAAGTCTCTGCAAAAGCCGTTCCTGCATCTGCACACGCAGTTCAATCGTGCGCTGCCCTGGTCCACGATCGATATGGACTTTATGAATCTGAACCAGGCTGCACATGGCGACCGAGAGTTCGGATTCATCACGGCGCGTCTGCGGCTTCCACGCAAGGTGGTCGTAGGCTTCTGGAAGGACGCCGACACAATTGCCGAGATTGCCGCGTGGACGCGTGCAGCAGCAGGATGGTACGAATCGCAGAACCTGAAAATAGCTCGCTTCGGCGATAACATGCGCGATGTGGCCGTGACCGAAGGCAACAAGGTCTCCGCGGAAGCCGTGCTGGGTTACAGCGTCAATGGATACGGCGTGGGCGATCTGGTTGCGCGCATGCAACAGTACTCTGAAGCCGAGGTGGGTAGCCTTGTGCAGGAATACCGCGACGCCTACACAATCACGGCTGAGCACGACCGGCCGGACGCGTTGCGTTCTGCGGCGCGCATCGAGCTTGGCCTGCGCGGCTTTCTCGAAGAGGGCGGCTTCGGCGCCTTCACCGATACCTTCCAGGACCTGCATGGCATGGATCAACTACCCGGCATTGCGGTGCAGCGCCTGATGGCCGAGGGCTACGGCTTTGCGGGCGAGGGCGATTGGAAGACCGCGGCGCTGGTGCGCACCATGAAGGTGATGGCCCAGGGGCTGCCGCAGGGCACGTCGTTTATGGAGGACTACACCTACGATTTCAGCGGAACGCCGAAGGTGCTGGGCTCGCATATGCTCGAGATCTGCCCGTCGATTGCGTCAGGCAAGCCGGCGCTCGAGGTGCATCCTCTGGGAATCGGAGGAAAGAGCGATCCGGTGCGCCTGGTGTTCACGGCACCCAGCGGGCCTGCGGTGGTTGCATCACTCGTCGACATGGGCGATCGCTTTCGGCTGATTGTGAATGAAGTGGACGTGATCCAGCCCGAAGAGGCGTTGCCGAAGCTGCCGGTGGCGCGGGCTGTGTGGATCCCCAAGCCTGACCTGAAGATTGCTGCGGCAGCCTGGATCTATGCCGGCGGCGCACACCACACGGCGTTCTCGCAGGCGCTTACCACCGAGCATCTCGAGGATTTCGCCACGTTCGCAGGGATCGAAATGATCGTGATCGATGAGCACACCCGCCTGCGCGATCTCCGCAAAGAACTGATGCGCTGAACAGCAAACCTGCGCGTGCCCGCAGCGAAATAAGAGAGCCGATATGTTGCTGAAGCAATTACGCGAAGAGGTGCTCGAAGCGAACCTGGAACTGGTGCGCCGAGGGCTGGTGCTCTACACCTTTGGCAATGCTTCGGGGGTGGACCGAGAGAGCGGACTCGTCGTTATCAAGCCCTCGGGCGTGGACTACGCCGAGCTCAAGCCGGAGCACATGGTTGTGACCGACCTCAATGGCAACATCGTCGAAGGGGAGTTGCGTCCGTCCTCAGACCTGGACACGCATACGCTGCTCTACCGGGAGTTTCCAGACATTGGCGCGGTGGTGCATACGCACTCGGAGTTTGCTACAAGTTTCGCGCAGGCGGGATTGGAGATCCCTGCCCTGGGGACCACCCACGCCGATTACTTCCACGGTCCTGTTCCGGTGACGCGACCTTTGCACGATGCAGCGATTGAGGGACGCTACGTCCATGAAACCGGGATCGCAATCGTGGAGCGATTTCGGGGCGATCCTACGATTGCGGCCATTGACCCGCTGGCTGTGCCTGCCTGCCTGGTCAATGGGCACGCGCCGTTTGTCTGGGGCAGGCGGCCCGAAGAAGCCGCGCATAATGCCGTGGTGCTCGAGGCCGTAGCCCGCATGGCATACCGTACGCTCACGCTCTCGCCGCAGGTGGCCAGCGTCTCGCAGGCTCTGCTCGACCGCCACCACTTTCGTAAGCACGGCAAGGACGCGACCTACGGACAGACGAAAGCCTGATGCGAGCATGTTGGGGACCCGGTTCAGCAGAGACAAATGCTGAACCGGGCCCACCGTGCACCAGGCAAAAGAGGCTACACGGTGTGAATGATGTCGAAACGATCCAGGTTCATCACCTTGTACCACGCGTGAACGAAGTCTTTGACGAACTTCGGCTTTGAGTCTGAGCACGCGTAGACCTCTGAAATGGCCCGCAGCTGCGCATTTGAGCCGAAGATCAGGTCCGTGCGTGTGGCTTGCCACTTGACCTCATCCGACTTCCGGTCGCGGCCTTCGAAGGTGTTCTTCCCCTCGTCCGTCGCCTTCCACGTGTACTTCATCTCCAGAAGGTTCACGAAGAAGTCATTGGTCAGGGTCTCGGGGTGGTCGGTGAAGACACCGAACTTCGTTCCGCCGAAGTTCGTATTCAGCACGCGCAGGCCGCCGATCAGCACCGCCAGCTCCGGCGCGGTGAGACGCAGCAACTGGGCCTTGTCCAGCAGCGCCACCTCAGCCGGCTCCGGGTCTTTGTACCCGTAGGAGCGGAAGCTGTCCACCTTGGGCTCGAGCGGGGCGAAGGATTCGGCGTCCGTCTGCTCCTGCGAGGCGTCGGTGCGGCCCGGCGTAAAGGGCACGGTGACATCGATGCCAGCGTCCTTCGCAGCCTTCTCGATGGCCGCTCCACCCGCGAGCACGATCAGGTCGGCGATTGAAATCTTCTTGCCGCCCGCAGCCGCTCCGTTGAACTCACCCTGAATCTGCTCCAGCACCTTGAGCACACGCGCTAACTGGGCCGGTTGATTTGCTTCCCAATCCTTCTGCGGAGCCAGGCGGATGCGCCCTCCGTTCGCGCCGCCACGCTTATCGGAGCCACGGAAGCTGGAAGCCGAAGCCCACGCAGTTGACACCAACTCCGAGACGGAAAGCCCGGAGGACAGCACCTTACCCTTCAGCGCCTCGATGTCCGCCTCGTCGACCTTTGCATAGTCAACCGCCGGGACTGGATCCTGCCAGATCAGGTTTTCCTTCGGGACCTCAGGCCCCATGTAGCGTGCCTTCGGACCCATATCGCGGTGCGTCAGCTTGAACCACGCGCGGGCAAAGGCGTCGGCGAACTTGTCCGGATTGGCGTAGAAGTCGCGTGAGATTTTCTCGTACGCAGGATCGGCGCGCAGAGAGATGTCCGTGGTCAGCATGCCGGGCTGCTGCTTCTTGTTGGAATCGTGCGCGTCGGGCACGGTGTTCGCGCCCTGGTCACCCTTTGGCTTCCACTGATGCGCGCCGCCGGGGCTCTTGGTCAACTCCCATTCATATTTGAAGAGGTGCTCGAAGAACTCGTTGGTCCACTGCTTTGGCTTGGTCGTCCACGTCACTTCAAGCCCGCTGGTGATGGCGTCTCCCGCGATACCGGTCTTGTACGCACTGGACCAGCCCAGGCCCTGGTTCTCGACCGGCGAACCCTCAGGGTCGTGCGCGAGGTGGTGCCCCGGGCCCGCGCCATGCGTCTTTCCGAAGGTGTGGCCGCCGGCGATCAGCGCGACGGTTTCCTCATCATCCATCGCCATACGGGCGAAGGTGACGCGGATATCGCGCGCTGCGGCGACCGGGTCAGGCTTGCCCTCAGGTCCCTCGGGGTTCACGTAGATCAGGCCCATGTGCGTGGCGGCGAGCGGATTGGCCAGCTCGCGATCGCCGGAGAAGCGCTTGTCCGTGCCCATCCACGTGTTCTCTGCGCCCCAGTTCACGTCCTGGTCCGGCTCCCAAACATCAGGGCGTCCGCCGCCAAAGCCGAACGTCTTGAAGCCCATGCTCTCGAGTGCAACGTTTCCGGCAAGGATCAGCAGGTCGGCCCACGAGATCTGCTTGCCGTACTTTTGCTTGACAGGCCACAGCAGGCGACGCGCGCGGTCCAGGTTGACGTTGTCGGGCCAGCTGTTCAGCGGTGCAAAGCGCTGCTGACCGCGTCCTCCACCGCCACGTCCGTCTGAGGTGCGATAGGTGCCGGATGCGTGCCAGGCCATGCGGACCATCAACGGGCCATAGTGGCCGAAGTCGGCGGGCCACCACTCCTGCGAGTCGGTCATGACGGCCGTGAGGTCCTTCTTCAACTGCCAGTAGTCCAGCTTCTTGAACTCATCCGCGTAGTTGAACTCCTCGCCCATGGGGTTTGAGAGCTCCGAATGCTGATGCAGCAGATCGAGCCGGAGGTGATTCGGCCACCAGTCACGGTTGTTCATCGCTGCATGGCGCTCGGCCACGTTGCTCGGGGCCGCACCATTGGCAGACGCAGGGTCAAAGGGGCACTTCGCCTCGCCCGCCACTTGCGCGTTGGGTTCGGATTTTGCTGGAGCCGCGTATTCGGTCGGTTGGTTCGCCATTTGTATCTCCTTGGGTGCAGCTTTGTTGTGGAGCGGATCGACCGCCCACGTGAAGGGCTTTCGTTCAGTTTGGGAGTGACCTTCCCCGGGGTTTTGCCTTCTGACACGCGGCGCAGATTCCGACGACGTCAATGGAGTAGCGCTCCACCTGGAAGCCTCCGGGCAGCTCTCGCAATGCGGGGAGGATCCCGAGATCCTTCTCTTCGATGTCGCTGATCGCTTTGCAATGCGAGCAGACCATGTGGTGATGATGGTCGCCGTTCAACTCAACGCGGAGCGAGCCGTGGTGCATGCTGAGTTCCTTGAGCACGCCTCGTTCGACGAAGAGGTGGATGTTCTTGTAAACCGTCGCGAGGGAGATTGCAGGGATACGTTTTTTGACGCGCGCGTAAACCTCTTCCGGGCTGGGGTGCCCAGGCATCGTCCGCATCACTTCATAGAGAACCTGACGCTGGTGAGTGACGGCAAGCCCATGCTCCGCACAAACATCACGGAAGGTGCGGGCACTGGGAGGAGGACGCATCAATAGCTAGTAAACGATAATGTTTGTTATTCGTCAAGCAGCCCGCAACGTATCACTCGCCCGTCATGAAACAGGACTGAGAACCAGATGCCCCACACACGATGCATTGGCCTTGAATGGGACCACACGTGAGACGCATACCCAGTGCGCGGCTAAGGTACATCGCCAAGACAGGCATTGCCAATGCAGCCACCACGCCCCAAACGATCAGAGCGTGCCACTCCCAGCGCCAGATGTCGTGAACAGTCCGGCATCACCCGATTGGTGATGTAGTCCAGATACTCGTAGACATTGACGATGCGTGAAAGAGGCGTGACCTGCTCGCCCGTCGATGAAGGCATAGGTGACAGAGTTGCATGTCGGGAAGCAGCACGGAACGGGGATGAAGTCGGAGACCATGAATTTCTTGTCGGTCTGCTCTTCAATCATTTTGAGAATGTCAGGAATAGTGATGCGCTGCATGGGATCGTGTTGCATGTGACGGCCGGCGTGGAAGGCTGGCTGAAAGTTGATGCCGCGCACTGCCGGGTGTTGATGGCGAAGTCGATGATTCTTCCGATCTCGTGTTCGTTGACTCCGCGCTCTATCGCGGGAACCAGCGTCACGTTCAGGCCGATGGCGGCGAAGCGGTCGAGGGCAAGAAGCTTCTCGGCCAGGATGTCGGGCTCTCCACGAATGATGCGATAGGTCTCCGAGCGCCATGCAGCACAAACTTAAGGTGAGCGATATCGCCAGCATCATTCATCCCTACCCAACCTATAACTCCGGGATTCAACTGCTCGCAACCGAGATGGCAGTCGAACATAGCATGACCGGCGTGTCCGGCAACTTTTATTCGCACAGCCTCCAAGGTTGTTCGCTAAATCTGGAACTAAGGCACTCTGTACAGGTATGCGGTTTAATCGGATTTGCAGATGGTGTGGAGAACAGGAAACAGCAAAGACAAACGCAGATTCCCTTCGGGAATGACAACCAGAAGTACTCTCCGAACGTTCAATGCTGTACACCCTTCGCGGCAAAGTGTCTTTTCGACGATTCACGCATCTGAGTTCCCAAGGCGGTCTTTTGCAGTTTCCGCACAAGAAGCTCACAGGTCGCCATGCACGTTGAGCGCCTGGCTGAGCAGGAAGCTGCCCCAACCACTGAGGACCGCTCACCGAGCATTGCACGAGGCATTCATGACTAGTCATAACTCCCCTTCTTTGCCTATCAACGAACAGACGGCGTCCCCGCTTGGCGCAGAAGAGCTCCGCCGCATCGATGCTTATTGGAGAGCCTGCAACTACTGTTGCGTTGGCATGCTCTACCTGCGTGCCAACCCGCTGCTGCGCGAACCGCTCAAGCCCGAGCACATCAAGAACAGGCTGCTGGGCCACTGGGGCTCCGATCCTGGCCAGACGTTTACGTGGGTGCACCTGAACCGGCTTATCAAGAAGTACGACCTCGACTTGATCTACCTCGCAGGCCCTGGCCATGGCGCACCTGCCACGCTGTCGAACTCTTACCTTGAAGGTGTCTACTCTGAGGTGTACCCGGACAAGAGCGAGACAGTGGAGGGCATGCTGAAGTTCTTCAAGCAGTTCTCGTTTCCTGGCGGCATCGGGTCGCACTGCACACCGGAGACACCGGGCTCGATCCACGAAGGCGGCGAACTTGGGTACAGCATCTCGCATGGGTTCGGCGCGGCGTTTGATAACCCTGACCTTATCGTCACGGTGATGGTGGGGGACGGCGAAGCAGAGACCGGGCCGCTGGCTACCTCATGGCACTCCAACAAATTCCTGAATCCAGTGCGCGACGGCGCGGTGCTGCCGATTCTTCATCTCAACGGTTACAAGATTGCGAACCCCACGATCCTTGCGCGCATCACGCCGGAAGAACTCGATAGCCTCTTCCGTGGGTATGGCTGGACACCCTACATCGTTGAGGGCGACGACCCGGCCCTCATGCACCAGCGCATGGCGGCCATTACGGAACAGTGCATCGATGAGATCCGGTCCATTCAGCAGAAAGCCCGAAGCGCCGCGCCTGGAACGCCGGTCGAGCGGCCGCGCTGGCCGATGATCATCCTGCGCACGCCTAAGGGCTGGACATGCCCTAAGGAGATCGACGGGCACAAGCTGGAAGGCTCGTGGCGTGCGCATCAGATGCCGATTCTTGATCCGGTCACCAATCCGGAGCACCTTGCGCTGGTGGAGTCGTGGCTGCGCAGTTACCGTCCGGAAGAGCTGTTCGATGAAGCTGGTGGGCTGCTCGCTGAACTCAAGGCCATGGCACCTGCCGGGCAACGCCGCATCAGCGGCAATCCCCACGCCAACGGGGGCCTTCTGCGCAAGCCGCTCGATATGCCCGACTTCCGCAGCTACGCGGTTGAGGTTGCAACACCCGGGCAGAAGGAATGCTCTTCCACCGCTACGGTCGCGCACTTCCTGCGCGCTGTGATGCGCCGCAACATGACCAACTTCCGCGTCTTCGGACCCGACGAGACCGCTTCCAACAAGCTGCAGGCCATCTACGAAGGCAGCCACGGCAAGACCTGGATGGCGGCGCTAAAACCTGAAGATTCCGACGGCGGTGATCTTTCCACCGAAGGCCGCGTGATGGAAATGCTCTCCGAGCACACGCTTGAGGGGTGGTTTGAAGGGTACGTGCTGACGGGGCGCCACGGCTTCTTCTCAAGCTACGAGGCATTCGTCCACATTATCGATTCCATGTTCAACCAGCACGCAAAGTGGCTGGAGAAGTCCAAGCTGGAACTACGCTGGCGCGCGCCGATTTCTTCCATCAACCTGCTGATCACGTCGCTGGTCTGGCGTCAGGATCATAACGGCTTTACGCACCAGGACCCCGGCTTCCTCGACATCGTGACGAACAAGAGTCCAGACGTCACGCGCATCTATCTGCCTCCGGATGCCAACTGCCTGCTGAGCGTCACGGACCACTGCCTGCGCAGTACGGATTACATCAATGTCATCGTCGCGGACAAGGCGGAGCACCTGCAGTACCTGGATATGCATGCGGCCATCGACCACTGCACCAAGGGAATTGGCATCTGGGACTTTGCCTCCAACGATGATGGCGGCGAGCCCGATGTCGTAATGGCGTGCGCCGGGGACATTCCCACCTCAGAGTCTCTTGCCGCGGTCGCCATCCTCCGCGAGCACTGCCCCGCGCTCAAGATTCGTTTCATCAACGTCGTCGATCTGTTCCGGCTGATGCCCGAGCACAAGCACCCACACGGACTCTCGGAGGAAGAGTTCGACGAGCTCTTTACTACGGACAAACCGGTGATCTTCAATTTCCATGCGTACAGTTCGTTGATCCACAAGCTCAGCTACAAGCGCCGCAATCATGCCAATTTTCACGTCCGCGGCTATAGCGAAAAGGGCAATATCAATACACCGCTTGAGCTTGCGATTTTGAACAAGGTCGATCGCTTCCACCTTGCGATCGATGTAATCGACCGCGTCGCGTCGCTCCAGAGCGCGGCCGCGCACACACGGCAATGGCTCGAAAATCAGATCACGGACAGCATTGCCTATGCTCACGAACACGGCATCGATTCACCGGAAATTAGACAGTGGAAATGGACTGTTGCCTAATCCGAAGCGCATCGGGCCGCGCCGAGATCAGTAGCTGGATCTAGCTACAGTAGGAATCAAGTGACAGAACAGGGCAACAGCATTCTCGTGTTGAACAGCGGTTCGTCTTCGCTTAAGTTCGGGCTCTTTCGCCCCGGCCCGGGTGGCGAGGAACTGCTGCTCCATGGCAGCGCGGAAGGCATCGGACGGCAGAGCGGAAGTCTATGCATCCTTGATGCTGAAGGAAACGCCGTGCTGGAGCAGGAGCATCGACTGGAGTCACAGGCCGAGGCGTTGACGACCTTGGCAGCGGCGCTCGGGAACCACAGCTATTCCCCTCTGGCAGCCGTGGGCCATCGCATCGTACATGGCGGCCCGCATCTCCGGGAGCACCAACGCATCACGCCGGAAGTGCTGGAGACGCTCAGTGCCTCGGTACACTTCGCTCCGCTGCATATCCCGTTGGCTTTGGAACTGGTCAAGCAGGCGCAGCAGATATTTCCGGTACCGCACTTCGCGTGCTTCGACACCACCTTCCACCGGACCTTGCCCGAGGTCGCCTGCCATCTCCCTCTGCCCTCGCGCTACTTCGAACAGGGCGTTATGCGCTACGGCTTCCATGGGCTTTCCTGCGAGTCCGTGCTGCATCAGATGGGCGTTGGCCTGCCCTCGAAGGTGATCGTTGCACACCTGGGAAACGGCGCTAGCGTCTCCGCGATACGGGATGGCAGATCGGTCGACACCTCCATGGGACTGACTCCCACCGGCGGCATCCCCATGGGTACTCGATCGGGCGATCTCGATCCCGGCGTGCTCCTTTACCTGATGCGAACCGATGGCCTCGACGCCGACGCTTTGGAGACACTGCTTAACCATGAATGCGGCCTGGCGGGCCTATCCGGCGGTGAAAGTGACATGCAGGAGCTGCTGAAGCGCTGTGATGCAGGCGACCATGCAGCCCAGTTGGCCGTAGATGCTTTCTGCACAGGAGTGCGCAAAATGATCGGCGCATATGTTGCTCTACTGGGTGGTATCGACCTGCTGATCTTCACAGGTGGGATCGGCCAGCACAGCGGAAGGGTGCGTGACCGCATTCGCCAGGGGCTGCAGTGCGTGGGGCTTGGTCCATCAGTTGGCGAAGATTCCAAGATGGTAGTTCTGCCGTCGGAGGAAGAAGTTCAGATCGCGCGGCATACGAGAGCAATGTTAGGGTCTTCGGATGCTCTGTCCACTGCTGCTGCTGCGTCTAGTTAGCGAAGCCGGACCAGACCCGCCGAAGCGGACAGCCTGAACTGCCCGAGAGTCGCCCGCACGCTGCTGGACAGCACTAAAATCGACTTCACGCTCAAGGGGAGTGTTCCAAATGGCGGGCCCACTTTTTGATCTTCAATCATGATGACGATTGGACACTCAACGCTTCCTATTGGGTCATTTCTTCGTGCGCTTAAGGAGAACGACTGCAAACTTCTGGTCGATGTACGCCGTTATCCCGGCTCGCGCAAATTTCCGCAGTACGGACAGGAGCAGCTCTTCGCATCTCTCAACGCAGAAGGAATTGGCGCTGTGTGGCGTGAGGAGCTTGGCGGCAGGCGGACCCCCCACAAGGACAGCATCAACACAGGCTGGCGGAATGAAAGCTTTCGAGGGTACGCGGACTATATGCAAACACCGGCATTTGCGGAGCAGATTGATTGGCTGATGGGGCAACAAGGACTAAGCGCGGTTGCAATCATGTGTGCGGAGGCCGTTCCATGGCGCTGCCATCGTTCCTTGATAGGTGACGCTGTGCTCGCCCGCGGAAGTGCAGTGGAAGATATTTTTGTGCTGCCCGACGGCAGATCATCCCGGAAGCCCCACCTCATGACACCTTTCGCCCAGGTGAAAGGGCATCTTGTCTTTTATCCTGGAGCAGCTTCAGAGCAAGCCGACCTCATGGGAGTACTCCCGTAGAGCTTTTGCGCTCGTGCCGGCGAACCCGATGTAACCATCCGGGCGAACCAGGTAGATTCTAGGTCTGGTGCCCAGAAGCCGTTTGATAGAAGGTGTCCATTGGTCCGAATGGGAGTTGAGCGCCACAGCGGTTACTTTTCTTGGAGTTCCATATCGATCAAATTGTTCCAATGTGCGGGCTTGGACAACAAGTGCCTGCGACCACTGAGCCGGACGATCCGCTTTGTCGATCAATCGAACTGACAGGCCAAATCGCCGACATTCTATGGCGAGGGCAAGTCCAGTTGGTCCTGCGCCGACGATCAGGCACACTTCATCCATATGGCAGTCTAGGCGTTTCGTGGTCGATTGTGAGATTTGGGTTGGGAACTGTCAGAAGCAATGAAGCCTATACTCGGGCGTACCAGTTCTGCTCTTTCCCGCACCTCTCAACCTGTACGTGGAGGTCCGCTGAGTGATTGCTTTCGATGCCGCTCATAAAGCGGTGCATTATCCAGCAGACCGGCGCTTTCGCATATGGATCAGCACCGGAACGTTTCTGCTTCTCTGTGCGGTAATCCTGGGTCCGGTCGTTCTGGCCTGGCTGCAACATGCCTTCTTCGGCCTGCCTTACATCGCTCCTTCGTCAGCCTCAGCCGAAGGAACGCCCAGCGGCCCTCATGGCTTTCCTTTCTGGATCCGCTGGAGTCACTTCTCGAACCTTTTCTTCCTTTTCATGCTGATCCGCAGCGGTCTTTCGATCCTTATGGATCATCCTCGGCTTTACTGGAACGACCACTGCACGCCGGGAACGGAGTGGATACGCTTCACCCCGCTCGAGGTGCCGAAGGACCGCATCTGGACCGCAAAGGACGATGCACGCTACCTCTCGCCGCTGGTCTCGACGCCGGGCTATCGCCATACCGTGGGAATCGCGCGGTCATGGCACTTCATCACGGTATACGGCTTTGTGCTCACGGGCGTCTTCTTCGTCATCGGCCTTCTGACAAGCACGCAATGGGAGCGGCTTGTGCCTACTTCGCCGGATGTCTTTGTGCAGGCTTGGAACACCTTCGTCCTCTACGCCAACCTTCACTTTCCACCCGAGCCAAACGGCTTCTACGGCTACAACGCCCTGCAGCAACTCGCATACTTTGCAACCGTCTTCGTGATGGCTCCTTTAGCAATCCTTACCGGCATGGCGATGTCGCCCGCACTGGTGAACCGCTTTCCGCTCTATACGAAGATCTTCGGCGGCCGACAGGGAGCACGCTCAATCCACTTTTTGGTTCTCGTCGGGTTCATTGGCTTTATCGTGGTCCATGTCGCGCTTGTCGCGCTGACAGGCTTTCAACGCAACATGAATCACATCGTGCTCGGAACCGATGATCTTGGGGCGTCCGGCATGATCCTGGGGTTCATCGGGATCGCTGTCGTGCTGCTGTCCTGGGTCGTCGCGCATTACATTTCCTGGTTCTTTCCGCGTGGCCTTCAGCACGCACAAAAGGCCGTCACGCACCCGGTCATGCTCCTTACGCTAGACCAGTTCATCCCGCGTGAGCACTACACTGCCAAGGACATCTCTCCGCGCTTCTGGCCGAATGGCAAGATGCCGGTGCGGGAGGATTGGAAGCAGCTCGCCGCGGGGGACTTCAAGAGTTACAAGCTCAAGGTTTCCGGCCTGGTTGAGAATCCAGTCGAGCTGTCCCTGGATGATCTTCGCGCCCTGGGACTAGAAGAGGACATCACCATGCATCACTGCATTCAGGGCTGGTCCGGCATCGCGCAATGGGGCGGAGTCTCGATGCGCAAGCTCATCGAACACGTCAAGCCCCTTCCATCCGCCAACGTTGTCGCTTTCTATTCCTTTGGCGGCTCACTCTACGGAGATCTCTATTACGACACTCAAACCCTGCTCAACGCTCTCAAGCCAGAATGTCTTCTTGCACTCTCCATGAACGGTGCTCCCTTGCCGGTTGAATATGGAGCGCCGCTGCGTCTGCGGGTGGAAAATCAGCTTGGCTACAAGATGGTGAAGTGGATTGAGCGAATTGAATTCGTCACCACGGAGAAGACCCTGGGCGAAGGGGAAGGCGGGATCAATGAAGACGACGAATACTTCGATTTGCTCCCGAATATTTAAATCGAATGACGAAGCCGATTCCAATCCCTCCACCAACCCATCGCGCAGAGCACGTGTTCTCACTCATCGAGCGGCTACGCCTCGGTTGGCTGCTGGCTCACCTGCCTGCGAAGTTCGTCTGGGCGGCGTACGTCGCACTCAATAGCTTCGTAACGATCGCCCTGCTGACGCTGTTAGCGTTGCTGACTCGAACTCCCTTTGTGTTTCCCTCGCTAGGTCCGACGGCTTACCTTTTCTTCTTTACCCCGCTCGCTGAATCCGCCAGCCCGCGCAACGCCGTGCTGGGACACGCCATTGGACTACTGTGTGGCTTCGCTGCCTACAAGGCCACTGGGATGCATCCGTTCCCTGAGGGCTTTAGTGGCGAAGTCTATTGGCCGCGCATCCTGGCATCGGCACTGGCGCTTTCGCTTACCGGCGCATGCATGGTCCTACTGCACGTCAATCATCCGCCTGCAGGTGCGACCACTATGATCGTTTCGCTGGGAATTCTGGCGAAACCCGGCTACCTGCCGGTGATCGAAATCGCGGTCGTACTGCTGGCCGCACAAGCATTCACAATCAACCGGCTCGCGGGATTGCCCTATCCGATTTGGCGGAGCCAAACATCACCTATCGGAGGTCACCCGTGAACGCAACAACTCCCATCACCGAGCAGGAGATCGCGCTTCTTGTAGACCGCTTCTATGATAAGGTGCGCGTGGACCCGGAGATCGGCCCAGTCTTCAACGACGCCGTGCAGAACTGGGATGCTCACCTGGCTCTCCTCAAGGATTTCTGGTCGTCTGTGCTCTTGACCACGGGTCGCTACAAAGGCAATCCGCTCCTGGCGCACTTTCGGGTGCCAATCGAAGAAAGGTATTTCGCCCGTTGGCTAACGCTGTTCAGCGAAACTGCACACGAAGTGATGACGGCCCCACACGCTGAAGTTGTCGCCCGGAAAGCAAACCTGATCGCCATGAACATGAAGCGCGTTCTCGCTTCCCAGATGAACACTCCAGCGTGATTGGTACTGGACTCGCAACAACTTCGCGTCAAGCGAGCGCCGTTAGTTGCGCCTAAATGCAATCAGGATTGACCCCCAAGGCATCTGAGGTTACTTAGGTTACTAAAGTGGCATGGAATTAATATTCCTACTGTCTCAAGTTACCTATTGCTATGTTACTCGTGGACTGCTAGGTTCAGTTTAAGCCTCGATACAAAGGTGTATTTCAGCAGTTAAGCCAAGGCTTAAGAACAAGAGGCTACGGTTATGCGTAAGATTAATAGTTACAAGATTTGGCTCGCGGCGTTTCTGCTCATGCTTATCCCTACTGGATGCCAGGATTTGGATAAGAGCGCCGGAATTCCCGGCCTGACCTTGCCGACAGTCGTTTCAGTGGGACCTCCCAATGGCACTACCGCTGCATGTGGCACTACGGTCGTGAATGCCACTTTCAGCGAAGCAATGAATGCTTCAACAATCAATAGCTCAACCTTCACCTTGGCGGGACCGAATGGTGCCCCTGTTTCCGGCCAGGTCTCTTATAGCTCCGCGAATAAGGTAGCCACCCTCACCCTGCCGGCGGCTCTTGCCCAGAACACCACATATACTGCAACGATTACCACGGGTGCCAAAGACTCCTACGGGAATGGACTTGCCGCGAACTATGTCTGGAGTTTCATCACGGCCACATGCGCACCGCCTCCTCCTGTCCCCGTTTTGCCGACAGTGATTTCGGTGGGACCGCCCAATGGCAGTAACACGGCATGTGCGAGCACAATCGTTACGGCTGCCTTCAGCGAGGCGATGAAGGCTTCCACCATAAACTCCTCTACGTTCACTCTGGTGGGGCCGAACAGCGCGGCCGTGACCGGGCAGGTCACTTACAATTCCGCGAACAACATAGCGACCTTTACACCATCTGCGCCTCTGGTCGTCAATGCTTCCTATACTGCGTCCATTACGACGGGAGCCCAGGACCTTGCTGGCGATGCGCTGGCAAATGCCTATGTATGGAGCTTCACAATATCGGCGTGCACGGCGCCTGTCACGCCAACGGTAGTTATGGTGACACCGGCAAACGGGGCATGTCCAAACACGCTGGTTACCGGCACTTTCAGTGAAGCAATGAACCCCGCCACGATCAACGCCAGCACGTTCACGCTCGTAGGCGCAGGTGCGGCAGGAACCGTTACCTACGATCAGCCTAGTCTCACTGCGACCTATACTCCATCTGCGCCTCTCGCCCTGAACACGACCTATACCGCCACAATCACAACCGGGGCTAAGGACCTTTCCGGCAATGGACTGGCGAGCAATAATGTCTGGACTTTCACAACCTCAACGGTGGCATGCCAACAGCCGGTACCCTTGAACTCAGCGGCCAACTTTCTGGTGCTGGCCGGGTCCACGGTAACGAATACCGGCCCAACCATCCTTACCGGTGGAAATCTTGGCCTGAGCCCAGGCTCCGCTGTCACGGGATTCCCGCCGGGAACACTCACATCGCCTGCGGTCATGCACGTGGCCGACCCCACTGCGGCACAGGCTCAGCTGGATTTGACTGCGGCATATAACTACGCTGCCGGAGTGCAGGGGGCTGCGGTTTTGCCGGGCGATATGAGCGGCCTGACCTTTACTCCCGGAGTGTATAAGACATCCAGCACTGTCCAGTTGTCGGCAGGGAATGTCACTCTCGACGCTCAGGGGAATGCCAACGCAGTGTTCATCTTCCAGGTCGGTTCCACGCTGACTACGATAGGTTCCACGCAAGTCATTCTTGCTGGAGGCGCGCAGGCAAAGAACATCTTCTGGCAGGTCGGCAGTTCGGCCACACTTGGCACGTACTCGGTCTTCCGCGGGACGATTCTTGCTCTGCAGTCGATCACGTTGGATACGGGTGCCTCTCTGCAAGGCAGAGCATTGGCTCGCAACGGCGCGGTCACCCTGGACAGCAACGCAGTTACTGCCCCCTAACTATGAGCATTCGGGAAGAGCCAGCTTGAGCTGGCTCCTCCCGGCGTAGCGCTCGAAGCTGTTTCAAGTCTCAAGTTCGGAGGAACGTACTATGTCATCCTGTTTTCAGAGCTGTCCTGGGCCCGTTGCGTCAATGCTCGTCGCAGCAGTTGCTGTCTTGTCAAGTGTCGGAACACTCGCCGAAGCGCAGGACCAGGCTCCAGTCAGCGCTCCCACGTCGAGCCATTCTGTTACCCCGAACGACCATCCGTTTCCCAGGTGGGAGCTGTTCGGCGGGTATTCCTTCCTTTATCCCGGCGCGAAGCTGCATTACATCAACCCAGGCGCCACGCTTCCCGTGAGTGTCCGCCAGGAGTCGAACCCTCGAGGCGTTGGCGCCAATCTTACCTACAACTTCACTCGCTGGCTGGGGCTGACTGGCGATTTCAGCGGGAATTGGAAAGAAGGCGAGGGTGCGCCAAATCTGTCCGCAGGCTATATGGGTACATTGGACGACTCCACTCTTTACAGCGCATCCATTGGGCCTAAGCTGACCTATCGCAAGACGCATTTCGCCCCTTTTATTGAGGGTCTGGTGGGTTGGCAGCGAATGCGTTCAGACTCCCTTGGCAGCAACGACGCCATAGGCTTTATCGGCGGAGGTGGAATCGATATTCCTCTGAACAGGCATTTCGCTGTGCGGCCCATTCAGGGAGACTATGTTTTCTCCAACCAACATTTTGGGCCGTCTGCGAAGGTTCCCACCACCGAACTCCGGGGCGTGAGACTCCAAAGTGGAGCGGTATTCATGTTCGGTGGCATGGGACGACCGGCACCCGTGAGCTACAGTTGCTCCGCGAATCCCGCTGAAGTATTTCCGGGCGACCCGGTAACGGTAGTGGGAAGCGCGCTCAATCTAAATCCGAAGAAGGTGGCGAACTATAGTTGGACATCGACTGGAGGCAAAGTCGCCGGTACATCCTCCACGTCGAATGTGGACACCGCAGGTCTTGCCCCGGGCGCCTATACGGTAACGGGCCACGTGTCCGAAGGAGCTAAGCCGGGTCAGTTCGCCGAGTGCGTTAGCAGTTTTACAGTGAAACCCTTCGCGCCTCCAACCATCGCTTGCGCGAGCAACCCACCTGCCGTGAATCCAGGCGATTCCTCGACCATCACGGCGCAAGGTACCAGCCCGCAGAATCGTCCTCTGACCTACAGCTACAGCGCGAGCTCAGGCCAGATCAGTGGAGCCACCGAAAGCGCTACCCTCAGTACGGCTGGGATTGCGCCAGGAGTGGTGACGATAACCTGCAATGTGGCGGATGACTCCGGACAGACCGCTTCAACAACCACCACCGTGACGATCAATACGCCGACTCCACTGCCAGTCACGGTGCCGAAGACGCAGACGCTCTGCTCAAGCGACTTCGGCAGGGACAAGCGTCGTCCAGCTCGTGTCGATAATGAAGCGAAGGCTTGTCTTGATGAGGTTGCGTTGAACCTCCAGCGCTCTTCGGACGCCAAGCTCACTCTGGTGGGCAACAGCGGACCGGCAGAAAAAGACGCTGAGGCCTTGGCAACCGAGCGTGCCGCTAACACTAAGAGCTATCTCGTGAACGAGAAAGGAATCGACGCTTCTCGCATCGAGATTCGTACAGGCAATGCAGGAAGTCCGAGCGTGCAGAACTACCTGGTTCCTTCGGGTGCTAACTTCGCAAACGATGTGCCTGGGACCTCACAGGAGGAAACCTCCACGGTGAAACCCTCCACGCATGCCTCTAGACACGCGCATTCAAGGCACAGGCACCATCAACGAAACCAGGACTCTCCTGCAACGTCAGGCCCCAGGTAGCTAAACGGAAAGACTCCACGTAAACAGGCACGCGGAACGCATCCTTGCAAGGCCGGCCAGCGGTTCACTGGTCGGCCTGCTAAATACGTGGAGTATCTGGCGGCCCCTGAGGTCTCGAACCGCTGGACAGCAGGGTACCTCGAAAGCATTGGAGACGCTGTCCGTATCTCAGAGCGGCCGTGTAGCAGAACGGGAGCGGGACTGCTTGCAACAGGAAGTGGTGCGCCAGTACACCGAGACGAAGGCAATTTACGAGACGTCTTCTGTAGCTCTCGCGATGATCGATCCTATCGAGTTCCGTTATGTGCGCAGGAATCCTAAGCTAGCCGAGATCTGCACTTGCTGATCGAGGAAATCCTTGGCACTCCAGTGTTCGATCTCGCGGGCGAGGAGTTGGTCCGGACCATTCCGCATGACCCTTGTATTCTTACGGACAGCTCTGCTCACGTCCTGGTCAGCATGGTTATGAGGCCTCTGGAGCCTTCGACGACGGGTTTGCCGGTTTAGCTTCGTCCGAACCGCCCCGTTTCAGAGGCAAAGAGATGCGGAATGCTGTCCCGCTGCGGCCCGGACGCGTACTGCTGCGGACTTTCATTCTGCCCTTGTGCCCTTCGACAATTGACTTTGAGATCGGCAATCCCAGGCCAGTTCCCTTCTCCTTCTTTGTCGTGAAGAACGGATCGAAAACTTTAGAGAATATCTCTTGCGGTATCCCGCTGCCGTCATCGGCGATCGTGGCGTGCAGATGATCATCGCGCTTGCGAAACCTCAGGTGCAGCGTTCCGTTGTCAGGAAGGGCGTCGAGAGCGTTTCCTAAAAGATTCGAGAAGACCTGCAACAGCTCACCAGGATGAACTTCGATCCTGACTTCCTCCCCAAGATCCTTCACTAGATGGACCTTTTTCGCTGCGATCCTGAGTTCGTGGACGCGGAGAGCCGATTCGGCTACCTCTACGAGGTCAACCGGCAGCCTCACATCGGAAGGTTTGTAGAAGCTTAGCGTCTGTCTGGCGATGCGGATGACGTTTGCCACTTGATCTTGCAGCAAAGCGATGTACTCGCACACCTTGGCAGGATTTTCAGCTTCCCGCTGAACCAGGTAAGCAAGATTGGAGATGGCTTCCAGCGGATTATTGATTTCGTGCATGATCGTGGCGGAGAACTGGCCAGCGACGGCACGGCTCTCGCTTTCGCGTAAGACCTGCTCAATTTCACCCCATAAATCCTGCTTCGTCCCTTGTGATGCCATGGTCGTCCCCTCTAATTAACGCTAAGCCTGGGAGGACGCCGCCAGGGACGTCGAAGAAGCCGGAGGAGCACCCCGCCGGGATGAGTTTGATGTCTTCGGCACGTTGAGCCAAATTGACTCGCATGTCTCTAGTATCAGGTACGAGTCAAAGAACGGACTGGATGTTGCCTGCCCCGGTACCCAGCGCCGTTTACCATTAGGTTGCCTCCACTGACTGAATCAGTGCTGGTACAAGATGTCACACTTCGAAGGTGCTTACAGCCAAAATCGGGTTTTCGAGGAGTATGCGGCTCACCGAGGTTGAGATCTTTACCCGCAGTGGGACGGAAGTCGTAGCTTGGAGGCTCCCCGTTCAGTTCTTTCCCCTTCATGCAAACAACTGAGGTGCTGCGTCCTGGCGCAGTGGCGGCGGCACGGCCGAACAAAGTAGCGGTGAAGTGACCTCGTAGTCACGTTTATATTCTTTTCGCGCCCACCAATATGGTGCGGCCTACGTCGAACCTTGTGTGCTGGTGCCAGAATCCATACGCGAGTGGTTCCGTTGCCATATGCTGCGGCCGCTGCTACGCGCGCTGCGTAGCGGCGTCACGCCACGACGGCTGGCGTGGAGCCTGGCGCTGGGAATGGTCGTAGGCATCAATCCGTCTGTAGGCCTGACGACGCTGTTGGTGGTGCTTGTGGCGTGGGTCTTCGGTCTAAGCAAGCTGGCATCGCTGATCGGCACACACGTGGTGGCGCCGCTGCACTTGCTGCTGTTCATCCCCTTCATCGAGCTCGGCGTATACCTGTTTCATACGGGCAAGATGCCGATGGACCGCAAGCAGCTGGAGCACCTGAGCCATCATCCGCTTCGAATGGTTCACGAAATCTGGCGATGGGAGTGGCACGCACTGATCGTTTGGGGCGTGGTGGCTGCTGTCGCAATGCCCCTACTGGCTATCTACCTGCGCCGTGTACTGGTTGTGCTTCTGCGAAGACACAGTACGCTGGTGCGCTCACGGCCCGCAAGCCATTAGAATATTGCGCTGGAGGATACTAACGTGGCAGAGCGCCTGGTTGACGTGTTGGACAAGAATGGAACTGTCATTCACATTTTCCCAATCACACTGGCGGAGTCAGATGCCGCCGATGATGATAAGTACAAGGTGAAGGCCTTGGAGGCGGCCGCCAGCGGGCAGCTAGTCCCCGATGACGATCTTAAGAGCTTAACCGCCAGGATCCACTTCGGGCGCGGCGGTCCGTTGGCTCCCTACGGCGACACCTTGGCAGGTGATTCACAAACAAAGATGGGCTTGGGGCAGACCGTCCGCGAACGTGCCTACCTTCTTTGGGAACAGGACGGCCGCCCACAGGGACGGGCAGAGGAATACTGGCACCGAGCTCTTGACCAACATCTCCGTGAACGCGCGTATGTTCTATGGCAACAAGAGGGGAGCCCCGAAGGACGCGCTGAGGAATACTGGCATCGCATCCTTGATTTCGAGGCGTACTGATCCGTGCTGGGCATCAGTGTTCGGCAGTTTTCATCAGGAATGGTCGCGCAGTTGAAAGCCGCGCACCTATAGCTGATTCCGTAATGGTGTACAGCATTGAACGTCGAGAGTACTTCTGGTTGTCATCCCGAAGGGGATCTGCGTTTGTCTTTGCTGTTTCCGGTTCTCTACACCATCTGCAAATCCGCACCTAATCTAGAAGACTGGTGAGCAAGTTCTCGGGACTGAACGCACTGCTCTGGCACAGTTGCACTCACGGGTCATGAACAGAGAGCCCCGGATTGAAGGCATTTGAATCAAACACTGTGAGGGTGGACTTTCGGATGTACATCCCCACGCGACGCTTCCTCATCTCTTTAAGAGAACCGAAACGAGGAAGCAGCCGATGTCCGAGCACCACGACGCCCCCAAGGCCCACGAACCGCACGCCCTCCACGAAGAGCACGCTTGTATGTTGGATTTGTGGCTGATCGTTAGTACGCAGGTCCTAAGAGACCGTCCTTAGCTTTTGGTCGCCACACCTACTGCCCCGTAGCTCGAATGAATGCCTGGGCCAATTGAGCCC
>JAABUO010001215.1_pt1 | contig 35441 bp, 48 predicted proteins | sample 5559291 | NCBI WGS metagenome assembly JAABUO01 (sample SAMN10711878, study PRJNA513372) | rock metagenome | isolation source: Antarctica rocks | place: Antarctica: Victoria Land, Finger Mt sud
CTGGGATCCAAGGCAACATTCCTGGCAACCCCCATTGCATCGTGCAGATTCCTCTCAACCTCATTCAAAACATCCTGCAGACGTGCAGGGCATGCTGGCAACAGGTGTTGCCATTCAAGGAGTGCTGAGTCAAAAGCGACTGTTCTGGCTAGGGCAATCCTCTCTGCATGAAAACAATTTCGCATTGCAAAATCAAGTGGCTGCTGTGATGCAGCAGGCAGACTAAGGTATAATGAGAACATAGCTGTGTGGCTAGTTGCTGCACAGTGCAAGTTGCACATACCTTAGATGCACCTCTGAGGACAATGCTGCATGCCTTTGGCTTATCACAGTCCACCACAAAGGTGAAGAACTCGTCTCCAATCTTCTGCACCTCAAAAAGACCAGCCCGTGTTCCAATGTCAGACGCCCTGATCTCTGCAGCAGCAGAAGCACCGCGGCTTCATGTCAACGAAGCTATGTGGCACATGCTGATGCTGCTGTGGGGTACAAGAGGAAATAACTTGCACTGTTGGGCATGTCTTGTAAGGCAAGACTTCCATGAGCTGAGGCAGTGAAATGAGGTTGACTCAAACCATTTTGCAAGACAGTAGCAAGCAGCACTTTCACTAGAGCATTATGTCAGGCAGAGTACCCTCTGCTCTGTGTACAATGGTGGCTCCACAGGCCCTGGATATTCTGTTGTTGTCTGTTTTCCTGAGCCGCCTGATTGCACTGATGCCTGCCTTTGTCAGGAAGTGCATGGCAAGATCACTGAGTCCCTTCTCAGTGATGACCACATCCGGTTTGTGCTTGATGATCTCTGCGCAAACGTCCTTGATGTATTCCTCCTCCATCTTCAGCAAGGTAGCCCTAAAGCCAACGCAGCCAATTACCATGGGGTTGCTGCCTATGGCTGCCTATGGCTGGTGACTTGTATCTTGCTGTCGTTGTGAAGCCATGAATGTGTGAAAAGAAACTTGTCTGTTTTGCAACACTGCAGTGAGGCACATGTCCAGCAACGTGATGACCAGAAATACGCCACATGCAACATGGATGAACACGAACAGCAAAGATGTACCTGGCAGGCCACGCATCAAACGTATGACTCTGTGCATGCTTTGGGAAGGGGACACGCATTGGCATCTTTCAAATGTCAGCTTACCAGTCCTCCTCCTTCTCAATCTCCACATTGGTCTGGTTCTCTCCCTTTTTGTACTCAAGCGGGCAGTCCAACAGCAGGATACGGGGGTTGTGAATCTTGCGGCGCATGCGCCCTGGCGCCACCACATCCTTCTGGAACATAACTCCACTCAACACTCTGCAACAAATGAGAGCAGATCATTGCAACCGCAACTTCTCGAGGACAAGCTGTGCTGAAAAGTCCAAACCAACATCTGCTGCCTTAGATTGACAGGGCTGAAAGCGGCTGCACAGTGATCAGGCCAAAGGCAGGAGTGTCCATTGAGGGTATTCCACCTGCAGTCCTCAATGGCACCTCCTGGAATCTTCTCAATCTTCACGTACTTCTTGATGTCAATTTCACGCTGCCCTGTGCTGGCTTCCGCCATGACAGTTGTGACAGCATCTAATGCCAGTTCCTGCATGAGCATCAGACAATCTAGGATCCCATTGGATCCTGCGCCCCAAGGCTTTTTTGGCAGAGAAACTGAACGGGTAAACTTGGGAGACAGGCTTTACACTGCACAGCAGGCGATGCACATCTGACTTGACATGACCAGCTTTTATGACACGCAGGATCAGCATGCTTTTGAGGCGTGGTTCACAGGACCCTGTTCATACTCACCGCCATCAAGTTACCAAACTGATTGGTGAACTTGGTGCCAATGCAGCTGTTGACAATTTTGAGCATCTGAGCCTTGTCGTTGGTGTCGATGGGGAAGCTGAGCTCATCCACGATCTTGATAGCATCCTCCAGAGCTCTGACATAGCCCCGCACAATCACAGTGGGGTGAACATTCTTCTCCAGAAATGGCTCTGCCATGTGTAGCATCTCGCCAGCTGCATCATTGATAATGACTGGTCATGATCACTGCCTGATCTGTCTGGTTTTGACATAATTGCTGTATGTCCCCAGCCCAGGTACAAGATCTGCCTGTGCAAGAAAGTCTGACTAGACAGTGCATGAACTGGAGCCTGTTTACCTAAGATGATGACAGAGGTTGTGCCATCACCAACCTCTTCATCTTGTGTTCTGCTCAGCTCTATCATGGACTGCATCAAAGGTCAGGAAGCTGGAGTATGCTGCAAAAATTGTCGGAAATATGCAGCAGCAGGTGCAGCAGCAAGTGTCAAAGCCGACCTTGGCTGCAGGGTGTGTGACATCTATCTCCCGCAAAATTGCATTACCATCGTTTGTCAACACAATACCTGCAAAGGCAGACAGATGAAGAGGCTGCATCTGCCTGTATTGAATGCGTTCGGAGAATTTCTTTTTGCATACCCCCGGAAGAGTCCAGTAGCATCTTTAGCATAGCCCTAGGCCCAAGAGTGGTTCGTACGATGTCTGACACGGCCTGTGCAAGCCGAAACATTGTTCATGACGTTCAACATCTCATTTCTTAGCCTTGCCGGCAACGCGCCCAGCATGGCCCTGACGCAGAGGAAGTTTGCCCTGGCTGCTAGGTTTACCTTTGCAGCCATGATATTGCCTGACTGTGCTTTCTTGCCAGTCTCTCTTTTCGTATTTGCCGTAAGCACAGCCATAGGAGCTTGCATCTCGTCAAGTAGATGCTAAGCGCGGGTATCAGAGGAAGGCAGGTAGCTAGCGCCAAGCACACTGATCAGCAATCAGAAACGGCGTTGATCGCGCGCAAAGGCGATTTGGACCGTCGACCGCTGGCGGCCGTGAACAACACGTTATAGCAATTCACAGCAATTCTTCCGAGCTATCTTAAGCGTAAACTCAAGCTCGCAAGCAAGTTGATAATCTGCATCTGTACTGGAGGTAGCTTCGAGTACGGAACAGGTGAATGCGTCAGGCGTATTTTCTGCGCTGTGTTTCCGTGTTGTCTCAGTGTGGTCTCTCACTTGGCCACTTGATGACGCATCTCATCTTTGCGACTGCGCAAGTTCTTTGACCAACGTCGCACGCCTTGAGGCGCCATGTCGGGCCACACTTGTATAAGCCCAGGTACACAGCTTTGTCAACACACCCACCCCTACTGTCGCCCTGCGGTACGGTCCGGTGCCAGCAGCAGCAAAGCAGTTTGTGACGAAAGCCGCAGATCATTGCCTACCAGATTGTTGGCCCGCTCGCCTGGTCAGTCCCCTTCCAAATCTCATTGTGGAAGGTACAGCTCACAGAAGAGCAAGCGTCAGTGTATCAGCAGGCTAGAAAACCAACCACAGCAAGAGCAGATTCTGTCAAAGATTCCATTGCACATCCTAGCCGTCATAGCAGCATCTGTTAGCTTGTCAGCTCCAGCGTGGGCAGAGCTGCAGGTACAAGTCCCCTGCTGACCTGAAGGCCTTTGTGTGCACAACAGTGTACTCAACGGGCACCTCAGTTCTGCAGACTGTGCCGCCAAGTCAAGCCACCCAATATGCAAAGCCTATACAACAGCAAAAGGTGGACAAGGGGTTTGTAGCTCTGCTGTTTGCTGGGGGTGCAGCTTCGCTGTTTGGTTCAGCAGTTTTGCTGGAGAAAAATTCAAGATTTTTCCCAGCAATCTACAAAGCAAATCAAGTTATGCGTGAAGCTGAAAAGCGAAATCAGGTATGCCCAGGTATCATTTGACTGGTGTGCACGCAAAGCTGGGCATCATGACAGATCTGCGCCAAGCTGCAGCTCTCTATTTTGCACTGTGCAGGGCCGTGCCATAGCAGAGCAGGCAGTGGTGGATCTTGAGCAACAAGACGAGATGCGGTTGCAAAGAAGCGTGGAGGCTGGCTTGGCTAATGCCCAAGCAAGGGTGCTGCCTGAGTCCAGCAATGGGACTTCCACTTCCAGCAGTGCTACAAATATAGACACAGCCGACAGCACATCAGAAAACAGCAATGCACAGCCTAGTAGCAATGCAAATGATCACGGTCAGCAGAGATTGCATGGTGAAGATCATGATGATAGCAGTTCTGGCTCAAGCCCTGAGAGAGCAAAAGGAAGTCAGCTGTCAGCAGCTGAGAAGCAGAAGAGTGCAGTCAAAAGTGTTTCCTGACCCTGCACAGCCTAGACAATTTTGGCCACTTGCACTGCCATTGTATTTTCGGCAAGTCACGTTGAATGCAACTTTGCTGGCACATGTGTGCTCTGATGTCACAAGCAAGCTCAATGGTCCCGTAAGATATCATGAACTCATGGTGCTGTTTTGTGTATTGCACACACTGCGTTCGACAGTATGTTGCGGGCCGAAATGAGTCGCCACGATCTTGAATGCGCCTGGCTTAGCATCAGCCTGTGCTAAACCAGCTAGCTGATCACCACTATTGATTGTAACAGGGCTGTAATGATCAATCATGCCGTTTGTGGAGGAAACTAGGTCAGCGCGTTGTGACCTAGCATCACCTGACGCAGTGTCAGCTGCTGCGGGAGGTGTCGAGACATTGTAGTTTCGTTTCATCAGACCTGACTCACAAAATGCAGAACCTGAAGAATGTCCGCATGCCTCAGGGCAACGCTGCTGGCAGGCTTGGAGGGTTGATCATCGGCGGTGGTGCTCTGCTGTATGGAGTTTCGAACAGTCTATTCAACGTAGAGGGTGGTCATCGCGCCATTGTGTTCAACCGTATTACTGGCATCAAAGAAGATGTACGTCTTGCGATCGCCGCTGAGATAAATTCACAACACCTGTTCACCTGGGGGCATGTTCTGACAGGTGTACGAGGAAGGGACTCATCTTATGCTTCCATGGTTCGACCGTCCTATCATATATGATGTTCGCACCAGACCAAATGTCATCCAAAGCACCTCTGGCTCCAAGGATCTGCAAATGGTAGGTGGTCAGCTACGCAATGTTTTTTTGGCTGCAAGCCCTGGTCATTTCAGTTCAGTCCTTTTCAAAACTGCACTGTTGTTTGTTCCAAACGTACAGCGTATGTACAGGTGAACATTGGTCTGCGTGTGCTGACGCGACCTCTGCCAGCAAAGCTACCAGAAATATACAGGACCCTGGGCACGGACTACGCAGAAAGGGTCTTGCCGTCAATCATACAGGTTTGCGGTTGACAAGTCACACTTTTGGAATTGGCTTCTGCACATTGTGACTACACAAGCTCTTTGTGCTACTGCTGCAGGAGACGCTGAAGAGCGTCATTGCGCAATACAATGCCAGTCAGCTTCTCACAATGCGAGAGGTACATCTGACGTTTGCTCAGCAGAGCTCCATGCATGCATCCCGTTGGCCAAGTCCAAGTCAACATTGCATATAACAGCACAGCAGCCTGATCTGTGGCCTTCATGCAGGTTGTTAGCAGAGACATTCGACGAATCCTGACGCAAAGAGCGCAGTACTTCAACATATACCTTGATGATGTGTCCATTACCAATCTGACTTTCAGCAGGGAGTATACAGGTGCTGTAGAAGCTAAGCAAGTGGCTCAGCAAGAAGCAGAGAGAGCCAGATTCATTGTAAGCATGCCATGCTGAGTGTCTTGCTTAGCAAAGCAGCTGACACTGACTTTGCTGGACCACAATTATTTGATACTGCTGCTCAGTCAAACGTGTGTGTGGTATCATCTGTACATAGCTATGCAAGAAAACACATGATGCCAAGGAGCACTTCTGAGAATAGTCATATACTGTTGGCAGCAAAAGGATTTGGCTTGCAGGCATTGTTGCGCTCATGGTGTGCAGATCAACTGCTCCTTAACATATAGTTTTCACAGACAAAGTGCGCATGCAGGTTGACAAAGCAGAGCAGGACAAGCAGAGTGCCATCATCAAGGCACAGGGAGAGGCCACCTCAGCGCGACTGATTGGAGAGGCCATCCAGGAGAACCCGGCCTTCATCACTCTCAGAAAGATAGAAGCAGCTCGTGACATTGCCGGCACAATCTCTGGAGCAGCCAACAAAGTGTTCCTGAGCTCTGACAGTCTGCTGTTGAATCTGGTGAGTCTTGTGTCTTTGCCAAATCCTGACAGTTCTAACAGGCATTTTATATGGCTGCAAGTGTCTGGGAGTTCCTACAGCAGAATCCAGTGCAATTGCACGTTGTTGGATCTGTCTGCTGTGCGCATAAATCAAGAGTGACAAGGCTTGTACTGTTTGTGCAGGGTGAACTTGACGTGTTGGGCCAGGTGCGTGCAAAGCGATGATGATGGTCATCGCCCGTCTGTTCTTGAAGCACTGTTCCTAGATTCAACTATACTGATGGCCCAGCTCTGAAGTCCATAGCTCTTGATACTTGACCATCGGCAGTCATACTAAATTCATCATAGCTTGCAGCTTCAACAGAATGCCACACATGCCTGAACACTTGCTTCAGCTTATAGGCTCGCTGAAATAACGTTGCAGATCAAGTATTTGTTGCCTGCTGCATCAAATTTGTCTACATTCATGCATCAGGTGTCATAAGCAATGCGTAAGGCAGTACCGCCTCATGCAGTGGTCGAGTTGATTTGTCAGCAGCCGCAAACCAATAAGGCCAGTAGGGATCCTTTGATTCTCTTGATTTTGCATGACAGAAGTCTTTCTCAAACACTAGTCTGGCTTGCAAAGCATGCCAGTCTTGTCAAACAAGCAGGTCTGCCAGTTGTAAACCTGAGACCCTGCATCCCTTGCAAACCTGCACCCAAGCAGGCATGAATCATTGCACCTGCAGGAGTCTGCCTTTGTGGTTATGAGCTGAGAAATGAGGTGCCGAGCTTTTGACCTGTTGTTTATGCCCATTCCTGAGCAATGTAACGTAAACAATGCCTGAGAGCTATTAGCCAACGCAGATGCTATATGGCCACCCTGGCCTGACATGCCATGCTGAGTATGAGTAGTGATTGTAACAGCCACGAATAGACAGACAAACGACAAATGTCACTCCTTGAAGTCACCTCAGGACACTGTATGCGTTTGCACTGGTCAGAGCAGAATTTGGACAGTGGCATTGCACAGGTGACAACAACTAACGATGCCAGCAATGAGTGTGCGATTCTCAGAGGCTGAGAATGGTGTCAGACTCTCAAGTCAGCTCACATGTAGCGTTCCCTTATGGTAAGTGCATGTGCAGCTTTTCCGCAAGGCAATGCTGGCTGGCTGGCTGGCTGGCAAGGCAATCATGGCAGAGTTCTGAGACAGCATCATTCAGCTCAGGACAATGCTGGCAGGTGCTGTTACCACTGCGGTGTGCTATGATGGTGGCAATGCCTGTCTCATCAGCAGGGCACTCCAAGTAACAAACATCAGTTGCTGCTTGGCCTGTGTCCCAGCCAGGGCAAGTATTCTCAGCATTGGAGAAACAACCTAAAGCTTGACAACCAAATAGGTATGTCATAAATGGCATGATGCATGGTATGATGTGATGGGCTTGCTCATGCAGGCCTGCATTAGAAGTTGTGAGTTCCCGATTGGACAGCTACATTCATGACGCCCAGGCTTCAGGCTCCTCGACAAAGGGTGTTTGACAAGAGCAGTATGTGGTAATTGCCATAGAAGGACATGAGCTGAAGTCACTGCACAGCTGGAGCATTGATTGCTTGCAAAGCATTGTACACCACAACACAGCTTCTGATGTGATCACTTGCGCCTGTGTTGTCAATGCAAGCATGTAAATACAATATTAGCAAATTTCCTTTTGCACCCAAGCCTGGCTTGCAGACTGTTGTTGCAAGCTAACACATGCTGTGTTGCTACAACATTGACCTGACCTATTGTCTTTTTGGAGGCAGATCATTGATCACGGCCTACTGTCTGCTGAGTATGCCATAAGTGCAATGACATTGCTGTTGGTTGGGCATGCCGCGATGCACTGACACTGGTGTTAGGGTATGTGGCACAGCAGCCCATGTGCTCACAAGAGCTGCATGAGAAACAGAACAAGTTGTGTCTCAGTCAGACGTGGGGTCGCTCTCCACGCTGCAAGAGCATGTGTAATTGAATGCAGTGTTTCTTCAAGGGAATCGCCCTTCTGTTATGCCAATGTGCTGCACTGTGACCCAAAGGGTGCATGGCACTATGCATGTGCCTTCCTCTGTTAGGGCCTCATACAAGTCAGCCATGAGTTGTTGCACAGGACGGAGATGAGATTTTGTGTCCGGTCTTCTTACGCATGTAGTTTGCGCGGGTCTGCTTGTGCACACAGGGTGCACCCCACCATGTGGAATGCCTGGCTGCCACAACATTTAGCCAAATGTGGTTGCTCTGCTGCAACACTGGTAGCTGAGCATCAATGCTGCTGTTGCAGGCTGAATGCTACATGTAGATGCTGCAGTTAAAACAAATACCCAAATACTGCACCTATCCTCAGGATTGCAGCATGTACCCACTTGCCATACATCTAAAACAGTTGCATGTTGCTCACAAGAGTAGGCTGCCAAAGCTTGCAAGGTTCGGGATAGCCCAAAGGATTGCTTTGCATTAGATGCAATAGCAATGCAGAGCATTGGCAAAATAATCCATGTCAAGCTCGAGCACAGGAATGAAGCCCTTGAATGAAAGCTAAATTTTCTGCAGCTTTGCACCCTACATCTCGGCGCAGCTTCTTAGACCTTTGTCCATTCGTAAGGTATGAAATGCCTGGTTAGTATTTTGGCCTACAAGATATGTGCGGCTGTTGTGAACAACAAGTTACAGTAGTCAGCTCATGTACTGAGCACCATGATCAATGGGTGTATGCGCATTGAAAAAGAGGGACGTCGAGCACTATAACCCAAGGGACTTCGCGCCGTAGTTAATCAAAAAGCTCATCGCGAGTTCCGATGCTAGTGGCATGCCCGAAGTGGGGCTCGAACCCACGGCCACTAGGTTAAAAGCCTAGCGCTCTACCAACTGAGCTATCCGGGCGATTTCCTGGCCACAACCTTTTTTTGCACAATTGAGTAGTAAGGAAAAATGCGCAAGGCGCTGCAAATTTTTACAACTGCTGCAAGGCATGTATTTGCGCAGCTTTGTTGTCACAAGCATCAACTACCTCGCGCAGACCGACATGCAGCACACTCAAGTCACTTGTAGGCTCTGCACCTTGATTCTCATCTTCCACAAACCTCACCTGCTTTGCTAGCTCCTGCAGGGACAGGTCACCCATTGATCATGAGGTGAAGCAAGGCAACATTGCCGTACCATCATTCCCAGTAGCTTGATGTGCAGCAGCAATGGGTAGCAGGGTACCCATGCTAGCAGGGTCTGCTCAAGGACACTCACATAATGACAACAAGTGACACGGTCAATCAATACAAGAGTTACTTGGTTGCTGACCTGGTAGTGCTCATACAGCTCATCATACTCTGCTTGCAGGGACTCCTGGACTGTCTGCATGCCCATGGACAAAGTGGATGAGCTTGAGCAGCTGTTTTCGGCCCTGCAAAGAGCGATCGCTTGTCAATTGTTTGCTGGCTTCAGCGATCTGAGTGTATGCTCTGTCAAGCAGGGTATACAACAGCACCAGAACCACACCTGTGCTGATAGTACATGCAGTAGAATGATGCCTGAGCATCAGCTCAAAGAATACATGCACAAGCAATCCCGGCAGCTGTTAAGCTTCTCATCCCCCTCTGCAAGTCACAGTTCCCTTTTTACGAGAGTTGCATGATGATGTAGGCTGGAGTGCTGTGCTCAAACACATTAATTACTGATCTGAGTGACCAAGCTTAATCAAAATCAGGCAGACCATTGTCAATCCTCACCAGCTCTGCATAGGGAGGGTCCTGTGACTCCTGCCAGGGTCACACGCTCTCCCAGGACTCACAGCAGGGCTGCCTGCAGCAGCCCTGGGGCTGGCAAGGTCCGGCTGTGGAAGAGGCTCCCAGAGGGCAGGCAGTGGGGTGCGGCGGCCATCCTGCTGGCGCTGTAGGTGGGAACGAAGCGCATTCCTGCTGCGAGCGATCACCCTTGACGCATCTCTGCAAGCCCACTTCCCATGAGGCAGCGTCTTGGCACAAATAGTGATAGTGTACTTCTGTTGCCATCTGGGAATGAGACCATGCAAAGCAGCTGACCAAAGAACATTTAGTGCACGAAACAATGCAGGCGGGTTTTCACAGTACCCTCTGCCATGTGCTGCTTTGCATGTTTTGTCATGATACTGCTCATGACAACAGAGCGTGCCTCTGTGTCTGTGCCTTGGATTTCAACTGTCTTGCTTTATTGTGCAGGGTAACAAGTTTATATATTTGGGAGGAATGGCGCCAGCTGCTAGGGAGCTGCAAATTTGCACAATTGTTTTTGGACCTGGTGCACAACAGGCAAGAATATATGCAGGACACACAGCGCTGAGACTGCCACCTGTGAGCCTTGCATTTGCAAGGAGCTGGGTGACAGCAGTGGTGGTGATGCTGACAGTGATGCTGCCCAGCTGTTGCAACCTTCCTTGCATGGACACCCACAGCTTTGCCACCATGATGACCCTGAGCTCCCTTGGCAGGGCTACAGCCCCCAGTTCTGTGGCACCGGTCCTGATGCTGGTGAGAATGCCGAGGCGAGCTGAGGCCTGAATGAGATTGCTTGGATGTAACCATTGCTGTTAACATCTGGCGCAGCCTGTCGTTGGCACCCTGCACCGCCTGCATCAACCAGTTCAACTAACTTCACACACACCCAGCATGTGCATCTGTGCTAGTCAACATGGACAGGAGGCAGACAAGGCAGAGGAGCTGTGTGCAGGCAGCGGGTGTGATGGGCACATAGCTCTTACCTCATGCAGGCTCAGCCTCAATAGAGCATGATATCTGAGATTTGCACAACCAGCAGCCAATGCTGCTGCTTGATGCAGTGATCATGGATGTGGACAGTATGAAGTGCAAGCAGATAGGCTGTGGACGGTCCATGCGGGTACATAGTGCAATGCTTGGCTCACGGAGGCGATTTAGCTGTTCCTGCCACTGGAAAGACCCAGCAAAAGGCCTTGGTACAACACGTTCTCATCACACTATCTGACTGTCAAGCCACTGCAAAAAAGCAAATGAGCCTTTGATTACCCTGACAGTCTTGTTTGCCTGGTTTTGCCCAGCAACAGCGTCCTGCAACTCGTTGTGCAACAGTGTTTTGGCCTGCAGCAATGACTGCTGCAGCCTTGCTACCTGTGCCTCCAGATGGCTCACATTTCCACTGGCCTACATAACAACACAACAGGGTTTGTTTTGGCTCATCAAGGCTGGTCTGCCATACGCAAGAGAGGTCCTGAGATCATGTCTATCACAAAGCAGCGCTTCTGTGCATTCACCTGCCTCAACAACACAGGACATAAAACACTACTGACAGGTTTTGGCATGTCCTGCATGTTGTCTCCAAAGAGTTCATTAGTGTACAGTGTCACATCATCAAACCAGCTGCCTGTTGTGTATGCAAGGAGGCACATCACTCATGCTGTTCTGCAGAAGGACTCAGCAGTACGTGCCAGTAGACATAGTCATCCTGTTCAGATGCAAGCACATTTTTGCGGAGCAAACTGTCAAACCTGCGCAAGCAGAGCTTGGTAGCGGTGTAGCAGGCTGTCGGCTTGGCTGGTGAATACGTGAGTGTGTGCGTGAATGTTGCTGTGCTGCAGGTTGGTCACAGCTGCGAGGCTAATCTTGAGGTGTTCAGCTTGCTCATGTACTCTGCAGCACAAGACGTGGCTGCTGTATGTATGCCTTCATAGACATTGTGATGTAATGTGCACAACTCTCATGTAACACGTGAGCCAGTGCGTAGGTGCAGTGTACTGCAGGTTTCTTATGCGGTCCAATTTGTCAGTGCATCATGCATTTATGACATTCTCGAGACTGCACATTCACTGCATCACATGATGTCTCGGCTAGCAGCATTGAGCAAGGCTAAGCACTGGGCGGACATCGGTAGACATGTAATATACTCATTCATTAAGAGCTAAAGAGAGCCAGATAGTTCACATGGGAAGACAGAGAAAGGGATAGAGTTATGGAATCTTGCATGGTTTATGGCTTGTCTTGATTGTGCCTGGACAGCTGGCCTGATGATTGATGAGTCACAGCATGCTGACTCATTGGTAGTCTGATCTGTGACGACAGGTCCCGCCAGTGCCCAACTGACCACACCAGTATATGCAAAGTGTCACACGCTCAATCAGCACTCTGCACCAGTGTACAGCTAACTGTACCATTGCATGCACAGCATCACCTGGTGTTCAGGGCAGCATTCTGGGCCGCCACATGCTCCAGTTCCTGCCTGAGGGAGGCCAGTTGCATGTGCAATGCATGTTCCTGCTGCGTGGCTGCATGCTTTGCACTTGCCAGCTCCTGCCTCAGCCTCTGCGCCTCCTGCACTTCCGGGTGCCTTCAGTACTCCTGACGCCGTCGCAATGGTATGCAAAGAGTAGGGCAGCAGCTGCCTGATGGCGTGCTCAAGGAAGCAGTAAGCCGTGTAATGCACTAGCTGAAAGCCCCCATGACTTTCTCTGTTGAGCTGAGACTGATCACGCTGCATCCCGGTGTTGTTGAACACAGAGCCAAGGCAACATGTAATCAATGTCATGATGAAGAACAGCCACTGCTGGGATGGCAAAACTGATGCTGACGCTCAGGGCACCAGTGCAATCATCCCATGCAGATAAAGCACGCCTTCAGGACTACACCCTTTTCTGTAAGGCAACCCTGCACACCTGTGTCGCTTGCTGCCTGTCTGCAAGCAGCTCGTCTTGATAGCAGTGGTCATGCCGCTGCTGCTGCTCAGCATCCTTTGCCGTTCCTTCCAAGCTGCTGCACTGTGTTTCCAGCTGATGGACTCTGCTGGCCAGCTGAGCATTCTCTGCTGTGACTTTTGTGAGGTTTGATTCCAGCTGTTCCTGAAAACAGCAGATGCTAGCTTTGCATGAAGCATGCAGGTGGCATCTGCTGAACACATTCTGACACTGCAGTGGCTCACCGTACAGCAACTTGATGACCCAAAAAAGTGGTTTTATGCAGCTGCTAAGCCTAATCTTTTCAGCAGGACAGCACACGCAGATGCCTGTTATACCTTGGTGTCCATCAAACCCTGGTTGTGGCGCTGCAGGCTGTCTAGTTGGTCTGACTTGCTGACAAGCTCTTGCTTTGCAACACCACTGGCCAAGGACTGCTCGTGTAGATCCTGCTGAACTCGGCTGCAGGTGCAACTGCCAAATCAGGTGTTTACGCATCATGCATGGGCAGAAGCGTTGCTTTGCACAAGCACTGGCAGCTCCCATTGCCAAATGCAGGAATGGGCACTGCCTATGGTATGTCTTACCGCATGCGCAAGCTCTGCTCCTGATGGCTGTGTTCTGAGCTTGCAAGCTGACATCCTATTTCTTGCAGCTGTGCTTGGGTTTTAGATACACGCTCCTCAGCTATTTGGCCCTAAAATTGCAAGGTGTTTCAAGAGAAATCACTTACTTCGCAAGCTATGAGACGCAGTGGCTGTGCTCACTTTGCGGCGGAAAGCCTCCTTGTCCTGTGCAAGCTCGGCCATCTGTGAATCTAGACCCTTCAGCTTTTTCTGCAGACTCACAAGTGCAGCTTTCATGGCTGTGTTCTGCTGAGCCAATGTCTGGCTGCAGCCCATCCTAGCTTGCTTGCGCCTTGTGTATTTGCGAAACAACGGGCAGGACTTGTGCCTTTAATCCTGCTGGCATTCAAGGCATTTTGCTCTCCGACGTGCGGTTAGGTCTGGTACTATCGTTGCCTCGAATGTCGGATGGCGTTGTGTTGATGGCTGTCCGAGTGACAGTTTGAACGAACAGGCAAGTTGGGTACGAGTTGAAATTAGTCTGTTGACATCGACTTTGCTCCTTACAGTCTGAAAACTTATAAGGGCCCCACCGCGCATCATATTGCTTTGACGCAGTTTCACTAGGACCCAGCGGCTAGAGCTAGCTGATTCACACTGCGTTCATGGTCACAGAAGAACCGAAACCTGAAGCAAGCACAAGCCAGATCAAAGCTGTGAGCACCGAGAACCAGGCTCAGCCGCCGGCCAAAGTTCCCAAAGAACTCAGGGCATGGCAAGCCTGGTTCACTGCGCTCTGCATCCCAGTATTTCTGGCCATGTTTACTTGTTCCATGCTGGGCCTATACGTACTCACAGGCAAGCTCAACATTTTCAGCAGACCATACTGACGTTGAAAGCTACCACGCAGGTTGTAAGTCCCCTGTGCTCAGTATTTGTTTGGCACATGCAGATGAAGATAGTTCCACTTGGCTTGGTCAAAGCTGGTTTGGAAATCAGTGGCGCAGACTTATCAACTATAACCAATTTTTCAGTGCTGCAACTCTGAATGGAGGCTTGTTAGGTGGGTTTGCATCCTGCCGCTGCTGTGAACTCAATACCTTACAAGTGCACAACAGAGATGACTGATTGCTCTGCAGGGAGTCTTATTGCCAGTTTTCGTTTGAAGGAGCATCGCAGTGCCCAAAGGGTAAGCTGAGGTCATGGGTTCACTTATGCTGTATTGCTGTTGTGCAGCTCTCTGACTTAAAAGCATGTTTGCAGAATCGCATCTTTCGATCTCAGTTCTCCAAAATATACGATCCGTCAGAAATTGCAAAAGACAAGAAGAGCAGCAAACGGCGATCAGAGCCAAAGAAACACAAGTGATTCCAGCAATGAATGTGTTTCTGTATCATTGGGGTGCTTGGCTGACACCAGCACCGGATTCAGCAGCTTCAGACGTCATATTTACAATGTTCATCAGGATGGCATGCACATCTGTCTGCACCAGGTATCTCTTGCAGATTGTGCTTGTACACAATAATGCGCAAATAAGCTGCTCAATGTCATCCTGAAAGATGATGCAATCACACAATCACAGACTCATCAAATGGCTATGATTGCTGTGTGCTTGCAAAACTGCTTTCTGATGGATGAGCTGGTACTCAGCATAGTATGACACTTAGTGATGGACCTTTTATAGTGCCAAGCATTGTATTGCAATGTATTATCACGTCATGAAAGTAAAATTACTTGCTGACATCATATCAAGCCACTTGCAGCTGCATGGTCTTCGAGCACAAATAAAGCACACCATCTGCCACAACATGCTGTGCTGTGTATACCCATATTATATTGAAAGGATGAATGTGTCTGCAATGGGCAAAATGGCCTTGTTTCTATGGAAATCAGCACGAACAAACAAGTGTTTATGCTTATGTAGACAACCAAAACTCTACATGCTCTTCTTCTCAGCAACAGGGTTTGCTGATGACTTTGTATAAGTGTACATGACAAATCCAATAACAGAAACAAAATAGCTCCACAGTTGTTGCAGTGAGATGACATCACCCATGAGTACTCCAGCACAGACTACAAAAGAGTTTTTGACACACCCCAGAACCTTGAATGTGAGACCAGAGGTTGCTTTGATTGCCCAAAACGTTGTCAAGTTCACAACAAACCCGCCAGTTGCCGCCAGCAAATATCTACTTGGGTGGCAGGACACCTTGTACATTCCGCCATGGTGTGCTGTTAGACCATCCCACTCAAACAGAAAAGCACCAAAGCCTAAGCACACAGCAGTCATGGGACTGAGATACACCAATGCTTCAACCGCATTATATTGCATCTTACCCAGCAGCAGCTGGATCATGACTGTCCTGGACGCTTCACATGCTGCAGACAAAAGGAAGTATGCCAAGCCAACCAGGCTGAAGTGACTAGTCTGGCTTTCTAAGACAGCTGCATACCCTGTGCCAACTGAAATAAGACAGACTGAAACTGTCAGTGAAAGTGTCAAGCGTTCAATGCCTGCTGCAATACCAACTGCCAGAGTGATGGCTGGCAGCAGCACTTTCAAGACCTGAATGAAGGCCACTGACAGCGACAGGTACGCCATATTGCCTGAGACAAGGGAGATTGCTGACAGAATCACAATCGGCAGCAGGCGTTTGAGAAAGAAAGCTCCATTTGGCCGGGGCCTGCAGCTCATGAAGCCCATCTTGGCCAAAGCCGAACCTGAACCAACAGAACTGTTCAACCAACTGATCTGAAGTCTAGGTCGATGTGTGGCATTAGCAATATCATCATCACACCCACAACAACTTCAAATGCTGCATTGGCATGGAGATGATGATCAGACAGATCAACCAAGAAGTGCAACGAGACTGCAACTTGTGGACAGCAGTGGTATTACCTCCCAGGTATGAAGTAAATTGACCTGCTGCGGTTAGAGCCATTGGGTACTTGAAGCCATCTGTGACCATCAGCTCTTTGTTTAGCAGAATCAAACCAGAGCTGCTGAGGGTCCAGCCTAGCAAGGCTGCTGCAGACCAGACCATAACAGTAGCTTGTGGCACATTGCGGTGAGTGGCATGCTTATATTGGCTCCCTTGCTTGTGCTGTTCATTGTTATGCTCGCAGACAGGAGCAGCCGTGCTTGATGGCATGAGAATTGGTTTGTCGAGGGAGGGACTCATAGCTGTGACTCTTTTGCAGTCTGTGTCTGGGGAGTTTTTGTTGTATACTGCAGCACTCAAGCTTGTTAAGCTCTGCAAGCTTATGACTATGAATGTAAACTGAGCACTTGGTCTCCTGTGTGTGTGAAGTGATCACCTTGTTCACCACCCAGTCTGCATCCCGTACAGCTCTGTCGAACATTGTTTGCAAGCGCTCATTTGAACTTTCTTCGCTGTGCGACACAAAGTTCTCGCGTAGATGGCGTCTGTAATAGTCCCAGGAAGGTCTGCAAGTACAGCAGAAGATGATACCCTTATGTATTGAGCTTTACCAGCGTGCCTTTGACAGGTGTTAAGTGATACATCAAATGTGAGCATATCCTGTCAATGTGCGGTGCGACCCGGGGACGGGTGCCTATCAATACTGGACAAACAGTGCCGTCACGACGTGATCGCAGGGTCAATCTACCTTGGCAGCTCGCGTGTGCGCCTGTACAATTTTCGATACAAATGTACTGCAGCTTGAGTCATATATGTCGACGCCGGCAGACTGGCAATGCCGACAAGCACACAAAGCTTTGTCTTGGCATGTGCAGAAAGGTACCGCTTTTGTCGACGATGCTCACCAATGTTAATCGCGATCTACACCGCTGGACTGGTGCCTCCAAAGCAGAATACAACTAGGTGCTGATGGTGTCCTGAATGGCTCCCGCAAGTCACTCGATGACATCAACAGGGGACGCACGTGTATGGCGTCGTAAAAGCCAATCACTAGGCAGGGATTCTACAGTCGTTGGGGCCAGCTAGCCCAATTGCAGTCTTTCATCAAAAAACGAAACAGACAAAAACAAATGACATAGACAAACAAAATCATCATTGACTGCATGCTGTATCTGACACAATATCTCTATGATCCAGGCACTTTACCAAGCTCTGCAAATCAGTGTATCCTTGGGAACGTGTATCTGAGATCCAATCTATCAAGGAAACAAAATCATCATCAGTCCTAGGAAATTGTCACCGTGCGTGGAAAGTATACAAATGTGCTACAAATAAGAGTCTCTCAGCATGTAGTTAGGTATCAGACACCATTGTCATATACCATTGTCATATATATATGTCTGTCTGATCACTGACCTCAAGGTATTCATTGTTTAGTCTTGTTGAGTTAGAATCACGGGATTGAGGGTATATCTAACACCACTCAAACAGGTTACACAGCGGGCAGCAACATTACATTGATTCAATTGTAGACCCTATCCATCAGCCTAATCTACAGTCCAATGTTACTGTAGTGCATCAGAGTTCCCAATACTTCGGCATGTATCTATTTTCTTGACTACTTCACGCATGATTGCAAGACAGCTATGAAAAACAATCAGAAGCTGAAGAGGGATATTTCCAACCTGCAATTGTATGCGCTTGCTCCAATGTACTTTTAGGCTACTTTAACATACATGTATGCTTGCTGATGCCAGACAACACCTTCACGTGCTATTATCCACAAATGCACTACGTGTCAATCCAGGAGCAAGCCACAACGCTCACGCTTGCTCCAAACTGGGCACCATGTTTGTAAGTAGGTTCTTGCGATAGTGAGGCAACACCTTTAGATCCGCAGAGATGCAATCATCCACAAGACAGAAGTTGTTCAAGAGTCAGTCCCCAAGACTGCACACCTGTGTTGCAAGATGTGCTAGACTTCTTGAGGCCAACAGCCACATCAAGTACTTGAGTCTCTGCAGCTATGCCTTCAACTGTAAGTGTATCAGGCCAGAGCATCATATTGTGATAGCGTGCAAGCAAATGACAAGACTTTACCATATTGGGTGTCATTGCCTTTGCCAGAAATGACTGCTTACACAAGATCTGGCACCTTTGGTAAGATCGAGTGGACCCCGTATTAAGTAGACAGTACTCCTTGCTGTCAGAAACCTGGTCAGAAACCTGGTCAGAAACCAAAACAGAGTCAGACGTATGGAAGTGCAACACAAAATCGCTGGTTGCATGCATATCTCACTGCCACTTCTGGTCCTGCTGGTATTGAAGAGTTGCTGTAAGCCACCGTCTGCCTAAAATATACTCAGAATCAACATGCTGTGGTTGCTCAAAGCGCGGCCGGTGTATGCGGGGCAGTTCATCTGCTTGTGGTATCTCATAGTTGTGAAGAAGCACTGTATTTTCAACAAGGGTTGCTAGCTTCTCGCCATTCAACAAGGTTTGCTAGCTCTTCGCCATCAATCATCACAACAAATGCTTGGTCATCTGTACAAAAGCATCAACCTTGAACCCCAAAGAAGGTTTACAGCATTGCTTACGATAACGGGCACCTTGCTTGTTAGCGCGTGCAGCGCCGCTGGTAACGTAGACTTCCGCAACCCCATTGGAATTGCAGACTGCCCACTGACCGCGCAGCCCCTCGAAGTGACCAGCCAGCTTATGCTCATAATATGACTTTCTGTTGCGCTCCCAGTTGTTTCGCACTGGTTGCCACACTATCTCTGGACGCTTTGCCAACTTCCATCCGCCCTGACTGCAAGCTCAGCTGACTTGTATGGTGCTTTGAACATCACTTGCAAGTTCCATCTCAAAACCCTTTCCTGCTGCTCACGAGCGAGGCCTTGTTCGGCAAGGTTACCAGGATTCCCAGGTTCGACACGGACAACCTTACTGCATTCCATCTTGAATGTCAAAAGTTAACAAAACTGTCGAGCGCAGGTAACAGCGACGATGGTCCTCTTGAGAGGATATCAAACGTCAACCTTGATGACTCTGTAAGGCAGTAGTGCAGACACGTACAGGCAAAATGTGTATGTTGGTTCAGCTTGAACACACTTGCCAGTGAGTCCACATTCAAACTGCTGGATGATGTGCTGCAAAGTGGACTGAATCTGCAAGAGGTGATAGGCTTGCTATAAACATGGCAAAGATTACTGTTTGAGAGCTTGCTTGCATATTCAGTTGTCACTTTGCAGGTTTGTGGTGACACTATTAGTGATGCCGCCAAATGGCAGGCTAGGCTAGAAAGCAAATACCCACGTATCAGGCCAGGAGGCATTTGTTGTGTAACAGAGCCTGTCGCAGCAGATGAACAGTGCCGGCAACGACGTTCATTGAGCCATTAATAATGATAGTCAATACACACTCTTGAGCTGCAGGTTTGCTGTCTGTCCAAAAGCAGATGCACTGTACCCAATTGTGAATGCAGCCAGCATTTTGGCAAAGGTGAGGAACATCCAACGTTGGATTAAGAATGATTTTTGCCACAACATCGTTCTCAGGTTCTGCAAGTGACGTGCCACTGCATGTAGATCTAGAGTAGACACACATTTGACAGCAAGAATATCAATGGTCTGTGGAAGCATCAAGGCATTTGCTGAAATTGATAGTTGCTGCATGCTTCAGACGAGCCTGCGTGGCCTGTTTAGCTTGCTGTTCCCCAGCCCCGTATGCCAAGGCAGATGTCTGAGCCTTATTTGTTGTCATGTGGAATGAATCCCACGATGAGCGCTTGCACGCGTGCACGTGGTGCACCACACGTACGTGCACGTGGTGCACCAAGGGCATGAGCTCCCGCTGCAGAGCACAGTCAAACCAGATGCTGATCCAGGTTCCTCTAGAGATGTTCAAGATCTTGAGTCCTATCAAACGTCAACCTTGAGACTCAGTGGTGCAGACACGTACAGGCAAAATGAATTGCATGCTCAGTGGGTACGCATTTATCTAAGTAGATCTAGAATGCTGTACAATTAATTGCGTGTTGCAGATGTTGATGATATTGCCAATTCTTGCCTACTAGGAGACAGGCTTTCATCCTGCCAGTGCTCAAAACGTGTAACCCTGTATACATTCATATCTGCTTTCTATTGATACTCTGCTGCAGCACAAATGGTTTCACAACATGCATATGCAGCTGCATCTGACTGATTTCATCCTGCCTCAGAAGTTATCAGTTGATCAAACACGGGTTCACATTGCCGTTGACTTAAGACCCTGAACCTCATCTGTCACTGACCATTTACAAATCGTCCTTCATGAACCCTGATCAGCTAGCAACTCACTCAAGGAAGGGAATGGGGGTTGAGCGCAGCGAAAGAGAAAGTTTCACCCCCTGCTGATCAGTCACAGATTGTTGATAGCAGTAGCTTTGCAGAAATGTCATCCTCTGCTTGCATGCATGTTACCCATGTGCGTTGGGTAGCCGCCCGTATTAGTCACGGAGAAGTTGTTTTTCATCTCAGGACTGAACCTGAGACCAGACCGCGTATAACAAGATGGCCCCGTCAAAGACGTCGAGAAAGGGAAAGAAGGCATGGCGCAAAAACATAAACACACGTCAGGTATCTGCATGTGTACCGTTCTATTCCGACAAATTACCTTCAGGATTCCACGGAATGGAACTCGGACGACATACATATCGTCGCAAATCTACCATCACACGCATTTGTTGGTTTTGCAGTTGGAAGAAGACCTGACGAGACATCAGAAGGAGGAGCAGGAGGGCACTGCTCTGCAGACCTTTCCTGACAGCAACCTCTTCTTTGTTGACAAGGTAGCTGGGTTGCACTGTTCTGTCATTGTTGCAAGCCCATGCGCTTCTCTGTATCATGCCCATGACACTTCTCGTTTGCAGGCTGGTGACGAGCAGACTGCTTCTGCTGTAGCTAAAGGCCTGACTAAAAAACGAAAGCAGCTATCTAAGCCTTTGCGCTGTGAGCTTATTGCTGGCGCCCACAGACCTGTCACCAAAGCAGCCACCCAGCCTGGTCACAAGTCCAAGGGCAAGCTTGTCCTGCCTCACCAGAGGAGGCAGCCACAGCTGCAGCAAAAACACCAAGGAAAGGGTGTGTACAAGCTCCCAGCTGCATCCACATATGATCTCTGGAACGTAAAAGCAGAGCAGACAGATCCCAGACTTGACAAGCACAACAATATCCCAGGCGCCATCAATGGCTCAGCAGGGAGACCCTCCAAACGTCGCAAGCAGGCTGTCAAACCTACTGCTTGTGCAGTGGAGGTGGACGCTGCTGGCTGCTCTTACAACCCTGACGTTGAGCACCACCAAGAAGCCCTCAGCCAAGCAGTCGCCACAGAGATGCAGAAGGTGTACAAGCAGGAGCTTTTGCCCAAACGGGTACCACGCTTTGTTGACTATGAGCCAGAGACAGATGAGTTGGCTCTGCTACAAGTGGATGCAGAGCCAGATTCTGATGACGATCCTGCAGCACCTTCTGCTGCAGATGCAGCTGCAGCTGCATCAGGCCAACCTGTAGCTGCTGCATCACAGCGCACAAAGCGAATCAAGAAGGACCGTGGACTGGAGCTGAGGCGCAGGCTGCGGGAAGAAGAGGATGAGAGGAGGCGTGCTCTGAAGGCTCAGCGGCGCGACATTGATAATGTCAAGCACATTCAACAGCAGTTGCAAGAAGAGGAAGCTGACAGGTGCATCAACAATGCATATTGCAATTGGCATTGTTGCAGAAGGGCTGCTTACAGTACCTGCTGTCCTGAACAGCGGATTTGGTCTGCAGTGAAAGTCGTGATGTGCTGCAAAATATAGTGTGGGCTGTCTATCAGGACTGCAAGGCTGACAGTATGTCAAGAATGGCAGCTGCATTGTTGGTGTTCAGGTTGCAGCATGTTACCGTCCCTGACATGTGTCTGGCTACTGCCAAGGCAGCTGCAAAAGAAGGGAAGCATCCTGCTTATTGCAGGGAAGAGCTGCGGGCTGCCAAGGCAGCTGCAAAAGCAGAGAAGGCAATGCATGAGCCGCCCCGCTTGGGCAAGGTCAAGTTTGAAGCGGAGCCAGTGCAGGTAATGATGAGAAGCTCTGCCTTGCTTGAGCCTGGAGCTCCAGTCATGCTCAGTGTCCCATCAGCTGTCACAGTCCTGCCTTCAGACTCCTGTGATGCGTTCAGCATGTCAAATGTGGGAGCTGCCTGCACAAGTCTGCAGTGGATTGCGGTGACAACAAGTGGCCTAAACTTGTCATTATAACGCTCAGTGCATTCACAGCATCATTCTGGCATTTTGTGTATGTCACCAAAATGGCACCATATCTGCAATGCATGCATGTCACAGTGCTTGGCCCACATCTGCAGTGTGTGCAACAAATCACAAGCACGGCGCATATGTGCAGGTGTTGCTGAGTGAAGAAGTCTCTGGCAGCTTGCGCAAGCTCAGGCCCACTGCCACTTTGACCAGGGACAGGTTCAAGAGTCTGCAAAGGCAGGGCATCATTGAGCCTCGGGTAGCTGCCAAGGGCAGGAAGCAACCCAAAAGAGTGTCATATACTCAAGGGGAGAGAGCAGATAAAGCAGAAGCTGGCATGGAGGAAACCCGTGCACTGCAAAACAAGCGAAAGCAGAAATAGACTGAACCACATCTGTTACTTACATATTGAAGTAGGTATCAACGTGGTGTTGTCGATCACAGCCAGTCTCATCCACTACTGGATCAACGCTTGATCACTGGCAGCCACTAGCAAGGGCTGCAAACATGCAGCACAGATTTAGGTAGGAGTAACAGTCTTGGGAAGAACTTTGTGCATGTCTGAAGGGAAGATGACAGACTGCCTCGTGTCTGTATTGGTTAGAGGAGATTTTCCCTGTATATGAGACATGCATTCAGCAAGCTGAAAACAACTGTTGATTGTTCAGTGTATTCCAAACAAGATGCCCAGCACTGCTGCAAGACACTGCATAATGTTCTACATCAACTGTTGCTGGAGAGTGCTACCACATTACGTCAGACACATCTCACTCATGCCTGGTCTGCTCACAATGTGCAGTTTATCAGGGCACACCCAGCACTTGCGATGAAGATGCTGGGGGAAGGACAACAGGTTGGCAGCTTGCTGCTGCACATGTGCAGAAATAACAGAACTCTCGAAACATCATTGCTGCCACTTCATAGCTGGCCTGCTCCTTGTGACTTCTGACTTGGACCCCAAGCTGACCATTGTTCTGATGTCTGTATTTGCAATGATCACATCAAGAATGGAACCTGTTGCGCACTCTGCAAAGCCTCCTGCTGCCTCAACTACCAGGGCAAGTGGGGCAGCTTCGTACAGTAATCTTAGCTTTGCTGGGGCTGACTTGGACACAGGGTTTGTGAACACCCCACCCCCCTAGAAACAAGCACCACAATGTGTGAAAATGCTCTCTGCAGGCAGAATGCAGTCCCTAAAGTATGAAGGAATGTCTGGCAAGCTGTCGTGCCTTTTCTGGGGAGAGCATGGAAACTTGGCCAGAGGTGCTGGAGCATGCAAATGGCAACAGGGTGTTCATGATGTGTGCTGCCGGAGTCCGGCATGATATACAATACATGTGCATGTGCAACTTGCTAAGCAACGAACGTCTCTTGCGTAATCGCTTTGGTGCTCAAACGCAAGGCTGTTACTGAGCATGACAACCAGGCAGGCATGCAAAGCGCTGCTAATGAACCGCTTTGAGCTGTGCAAAGCCTGGAAAGCTTGTATAGGCAGAGGGATACTGTCCCACCTTTGTCAAGATGTGGTGTATGTCTGGCACCATGCCTCCAGAGTATCGCAAGGTATATTTGTTGGACATCCAGTATTGCACAAGCTGCTGATACTCCTCATTCTCTGCAGTTGCTCGCAGATTGGCCGGAGCGAATACTGCCTTATCCTTGATGCTGATATTGTCCCGCTGTAGCAGCCATTGACTGCCGCCTGTCTGGTGTTTTGTCAACAGATACTCCTGCACCTGGCCTGATGTTTCTGCAGCATGCACTGCAGCTGTCTGCATTGATTCTTGCTGCAATGACATCTGTTTCACTGTCCAAGATGCTCCTGGGATGCCAAGGCATGACCTGCTAGCCATGCAGCAAGCATCTGTGCCAGTCATGGATGCATGTACGCTGACATCAGCCTTGGGACTGTGCATGTAGCTTGGCAGATGATATACATATTGCGCAAACAGACTCTATGTGTAGACCCTATATGCGGCAGATGGACCATACATGGCAGATGCACAGTAAACGGCAGCAGCAGTGCTGAAAGTCAAACTGGATGTCAACTATGCACAAGACCTTGAATCTGACCTTCTCCCTTGTGAGGCCACGCAACAACAAGAACAGTCCTTGGACCATACACAGCATAAACAGCTGCAGCTTGCTCGCTGCCCCTTCGGCCTATCAGCTCATCACCTGGCCAGATGCCAAAGATGCTGCCTACAGCAAAGTTTGCTCCAACAATGCTGCTGCCATCCAGAGGATCAAAGGCTACCTGCAAGCAGCAGAGGCAACCTGAACGCTCAGTTTGCCACATGGCTGATGCATCACATGATGAGATGGGCGCTGCAATGGTGGTGAGGCTGCTACTGCCGCACAAGCAAACGGCCACATAGGCACTGAGGGTGCATCAGACATAGTAGGCTCCCATCTCCCTTGCAATTTTGCGTTACTATGTGAATGGCTGGCCAATGACTCTGCTTTACAGTCTGTTTCAATGGAGAATCAACAATTGGGTTTCGGTTGCATGGCTTGATGCAACGTCACTTCACACCCATGCTGAGCCTCAAGTCATGCATAATCAAGACAAGATACTCGCCATACACAGACATGTTCAAGCCTAACGAGGTAGTCAATCTATGCACCACCACTTGCAGAAGGTGTGCATGAAGCTGCCACCCACAACTGACCAAACAGCATGATGCAGTTGCACAATCTGCACACACTGAACATGCTCAAGGAACCCAGATACATGGGATGCAAAGAGAAAGGTGAGATTGTTTGGCATAGCATGCAAGGAGCTGTCTGTATGCATGCCATGTTCTATGCTGTCAGCTGCTGCAAGTCCTTCTAAATCAACAGTTTGACATGGACAGCATGCTGGGTAACCAGCCTGTTACAGCGCGACATGGCAGCCTATATGTGTGACTCACTGAGTAGCCTTGCCCACCCAGGTCCTGGCACTCAGTCTGCTCCTCACTGGATGCTGATTTGACTGTGCCGCAGGAGAGCAAGTGGTTGAATACAACCTCGTCAGATTCAACATCAAGCTGCAAACCATTTCGCAAAAGTGCCGCACACTGTAATCTCTCAACATTGCGCACAGTGTCACCGCAGGAATAGCTTGTGCATAAGTGCAGAGTCAAATGGTGGGTGTGAGCAAGAATGAGTTGAAAGCTTCACACAAACAGCAATGAGCAACGTCCAGCTTACATTCAGTTGCTGATCACCAAAGGCATTTGTGCTGTGACTCTCCTCAACACCTTGGCCTCGGAGTATGTCCTACTGCGAAGCATGCAGACTGCGTGACGTTGCATACAATAGTGACGTTCAGCTTTACTGTCTAGGCTGCCTACCGATATTATAGCAACAGCATCGGCAATGGCTGAGAGCGTACGTGCCTGTACGTCAAGATAAAACGTGTGATCGCCGGGGGCCTCAAAAAATTTCGGCCTGGTGGCATTGTATACTAATAAGGCTCACCAGCTTGGGCTCGACTCGCAAGGTGCTCATCTCCTCTTGCAGAGTTCTCGGCATTCCTGTTCCGTGAAATGTAGCAACTTCTGTTACGCTGTTCGATGTTTTCTGCTTGACCGTCACATGCATGCTGTACCGTTGCGCAATGTATTATAGTTGCCTTGAAGGCTTTCTGGTAGACATGACTAAATATCCATACGCAGGACAGCTCAGCATTCTGGGATCCAGCTGGGATGCTGGCCTTAGTCATGGAAATTTGGTGCCTTTACGCAGGCGTCATGTGATTTCGCTCGGACAGTTCTGAAAGACCCTGCTCGCTTATTGCCGGACAAGGCTTGTAATCAACGATATATCAATATGGTATCTGCTGCCGGCTCCCTTCACGGCCGTACCGCTCAAATCCAGACTGTGCGGTCTGCACGATGTGCACGGCCCTTGAGGTGTCGCATGCCAAGATCGACGGTCGCACGAGCGGTCGCACAGGAGCAGACTCCTCAACAAGCAGGCACCAAGGAGGCTGAGAATCAGCTGGAAGCCCTTAAGGCAGTCAGCTTGGTTGTGGCTGACACTGGCGAGATCGACTCCATCAGGAGTTACAAACCTGTGGACTGCACAACGAATCCCAGCCTTGTCCTCAAAGCTGTGCAGAATCCCCAGTATCACCACTACTTGGAAACCGCCATGGCTCAGGAGCATGACCATCACGACTCTGCAAACAGTGACAGGTGTTCACAGCAGAACCAGTAATGCTTTGTGACATATGTGTCTACCTTTGGCAGCTTGTTCATCAGCACCTCTGAATCACTGACCTGTATGACATTCAATGTTCATGGCAATCATCAGGCACACACTTTGGTTTCAAGCAGTATTGCAAGATCGCCATTGGCCTTTCTGTTGGCTCTTATGACACAGCGCCAGGTAGCTTCATAAACTCACTGAGTGCCCTTACTTCTCAGGCCGTGGTCAGGAGTGACTGATCACTTGGCTGTTGGCATTGGTACCCAGCTGCTTGGAATTGTACCCGGACGTGTATCTACTGAGTGTGATGCACATCTCAGCTATGACACACAGGGTACCATTGACAAGGTGACTGCATCACACCTCACTCAGTAGTTGCAATAGATCGGGCCTGGATGCTGACAGGCAATCACCAACTGTGGCTGTAATGCTGTAGGCACTGAAGATCGTTGACCTGTATGGCAAGAACAACATTGATGTCTCCAAGCAAGTCTACATCAAGGTGGGCGGATTTGCTTTTGGAAATATGCTACTAAAGCCTACAAATTGGCTTCAAAACTTGCTACTTGTTGTTTTGGCTGCATGCATCCTGGAGCGATGTTACTGACCTGTGTTGCTTATGCAGATTGCCTCCACATGGGAGGGCATCAGAGCCTGTGAGTACCTGCAGAAGCAGGGCATCAGCTGCAACATGACCTTGCTCTTCTCTTTTGGTCAGGTAAGCATAGTTTCCTCCTCTTGTCTGCCTAATGCCCCAACAATAGCATTCTCTCTTCTTCCCCTGACAGTCTGGCTTCGTTGACCTTCCAAATCAGCTTCATGCTCGCTGTTTGGCTGCCATGCCTTGTTGAAGATGTTTAAGGCGAAAGGGGGCAACAACAAAAAATCACCTGATTGGTATGCGCAGGCTGCTGCTTGTGCCGATGCTGGTGCCAGTCTGATCTCTCCCTTTGTGGGTCGTATCATGGACTGGTACAAGAAGAAGGAGGGCCGTGAGTTTGCACCACATGAGGTTTGTCACCGAACTCTCAAATGTGACCTTTACTGCAGCTCTGCTGTGTGCTATGAGTTCTTGTGTGCTGGGCATAATAACAACAATAACAATAACAATGACAATGACAATGACAATGACAATGACAATGACAATGACAATGACAATAACAACAACAATAATAATAATAATAATAATAATAATAATAGTTTTATGCTTTCCAGCTCATGATGAGCTAGGTACGGGCAGGACAAGTCTTGTATCTCCAGAGCAGCCTGTTGGCATCATAAATTGCTTCTCTTTCTGCAGCATGCATGTTGACTGGCTGCAGTGAAGGCAAAATTTAATGAAAAGTCCAACGACCCTGACAGCGAACCTGCAGTTTGGCAAAAAGACTTAGTTGTAGCCTGTTCCCACCTCACTTTGGGTTGGTCAACCACCTATAAGCAAGTGTGAGGTGTATGCATGCAGGACCCTGGTGTGCAGTCTGTCCAGCGTATCTACAAGTACTACAAGCAGTACAAGTATGATACCATCGTCATGGCAGCTTCCTTCAGAAATGTTGGAGAGATCAGGGAGCTGGCTGGGTAAGTCTTTCTCTGCATGCCATGTATGCCAGCATTTGCCTTACAGGTAGACCAACCTGAAAGCTGTTCTCTTTTGTACAGCCAGTGTTTGCTTTGTGCAATGTCTGCTCTGTACACTACCTCCTGAGTCCCCAACCTTTCACAGAGTGATCAATGTTCTGTTGCGCCACAGCAGTGACGTTGTAGCGCAAGTGGGCACAGAGCCAGCATAACCATGTCAGACAGTGACCACTGCTGTGCAATTTTTATCGAGAGGGTAAGTTGCAGAGGCCCTGTATCAGAGGCCCTGTATCAGCATTCGGTGCACATCCGCAACAGGCTTTCAGAAGCATGAATTGTATGTCTCTAGATGGGCATTTGTTGCGGTGCATGCAGATGTGACAACATCACCATCTCTCCATCCCTTTTGGGAGAGCTTGAGAAGAGCAAGGACCCCCTCCCCCGCAAGCTGTGGCCCACCATGGGCGGGTGCGATGAGCCCCAGGTGGACATGCATGAGAGTAACAAGAGCCTGTTTGACAAGCTGCACGGCGAGGACCAGATGGCAGTTGACAAGCTCAAGGAGGGGATTGAAGGTGTGTCTGGCAGGCTCCACCCAAAATCACTGGGTTTGTAATCAGCATGCATATTGTGTTGGTCTGGCTGCATGTACGCATCGCCGCCAATGCATGCAAGCAACGAACTTGTACAGTTCCTCAGCATGCTTTTGACTTGTGCTTGACAGAGGGTGCGTCCATGACATCAATATGCCATTCGGGGCATGAGCATGATCTCATGCTGTGTTGTATAGGCTTTGCCAAGGACCAGAGGAAGCTCGAAGAGATCATTGGTGAATTGGAAAAGCAGGGCGTGAAGCCCTGAGCAGCACTTGATCAAGCCTCGAGGGCACTGTTTCATTTCACGTTCAGCTGCAGACCTGTCAATGTCAGGACACTATCTGTTGATTATTGGGGCTGTGTTGTAGCCATTGTACATGTATGCATAACTTTTGCTGAGCTAGTGCAATTGGCTAGTTAAGGATTTAGAGCTCAGCTGACAATTTCAAATGGTAGTGATTTCTCCAAATCATTTTATGCAATGCTGAAGCAAAGGATGTAATCAATAGTAAAACTCATGTCATCTCATTTGCATAAGAAAGAACAGCAATGAATATGCGAAAGCACTCATGCATTGTCTGGACCTGCCACTAATTTTGCACATGTAGTTTTAGCTTTTTCTTTTGTGACCTGCCCTTTTTCTGTGATCCGGCCCTCTTACTGCTAGATGGCCGTGCCCTCTTGAGCCCATCATCTTCAATAGCATTGTCACTAAGCACATGCGACTTCAGACCATCTGAAGCTACGTAGTTGACTGTGTCAGGAGCATCTTCTTCTCCTGCTGCTGCCTGATGTTGCATAGAACCCCATGCAACAGCTGTCAGGTGCTGCTTCAAGTACAGCTTGCAAAGGAGCGCCTTGGAGTCCACGTTGTGGATTCTGAGGAATCTGTCTAGCCCAACTGATGCTATGATAGGCAGCTCTGGGTGCAGTGCCAATGACTTCACTGCACCACCAGGCCCTTTCAGCGAGCCCTGCAGCTTGTTCATCCTCAGGTCCAGACACTCTACCTTGCCCATGCCATTGGCTGCCCATACTTGCATGCCTGCACGCAGGTAACAATCAGCCTGAGCAAAAGCAAAGCAGTACATGAGAAGGCACATGCTGCAAGACTCGTGCGCCTGACAAAAGCTAGATGAGCTTTGACCATGAGTAGTGGCTTTGACAAGAAGCTGACTTCAACACAGCATGCTCAAGACTTGTTGCAGCTCACGTGTCTGCTCAAGGTATATGTATCGATTCCTCCCTGAAAACTGTTTTGAGGCATTGCAAAGAGGTGACAAGCAGCATACCATTGGTTTGTGCAGCCAATGCTGTGACCTTGGCTTCCCCAAATTCTATATCAAGAGCTGGCCGACGTGACTTCACATCATACAGCCGCAGCTTATGATATGCAGTGCCAACAACCACTTTCTGCCCATCACTGCCAGGCAGAAAAGCGGCACATGTGTTCCAAGGCTTGTCTACCAAGCCTATTCTGTTGGGCTTATTACCCTTTGCATGGTAGCTTTGCTGCTGCTTCTGAAGGTCCCAGATACCCAGCTCGCTGCCATTGCATGCCAGTGCAATGTGCGTGGCTGTGTCACTTGCATGCACAGCCTGCAGACATGGTTACAGTTGGCATCACGGACCAAAGCCTGCTTCTAGATTTTGTGCTACAATCACCAGGCGCAAAGATGCAGCGCGATTGCATTTAAAATGCAAACAACCTGCTACTGATACAGTGTGTACTGGCTCTGCCACTGTGACACAGAATCTGTTATTGCACACGCATGGGCACAGCATGCCTGCAATCTCAGCTGCAATCCACATTAGACATACCATGCATTCTACACTGGCTGTGGACTGCCAGGACAGTTCTTCCCTGAATGAGCACTGCGAGCTGCCATCCTCTTGTGACATGGCATGCAGCCGCATTAAACCGCCGCGACTACAGGAGAGCAGTGGTGGCAGACTGCATTGTGCACACACATGCCATGAGCACATCGCACATGACAACTCTTATATGCATGTGGCGTGGTTCGCCGCGTTGCAATGTGGTGAGCATGGTGTCCAATGCTTAAGAATTGCATCTGCACAGATCTTTGAGCGCCATGCATGCATGCTAATGGGTTCATGCCTGAGTTGTGCTGCAGGTCCAGGGATGCGTTGCCTCTGTGTGTATTGCTTGCATGCTACAGAAGCAAGAGCCTGGTCTGTACTGGGCCAGGATCTGACCAATTCATGTGCTGCATGCATCCTGGTCTCATCTGTGCCAGATCTTTGGTGCACACCATCTTGGTTTCACCATGTCATGCAGCTGTGAAGCATTACCACCTGTCTGTGGCTGGCGGTAAAAGACAAACTCCACTCGGTGTCCGGTCATCTATCCCAGCAGCAGCTACAAAACCTTTTACAGCTCCTGAAGAGGGCTGCAACACCTCAACTCCACCTGGTCTGCCAACTGCTATGTAATCACAAGCTGCAGAAGCATGCCTAAGTCAGCCGAGTCTTGACAGTGGGTATGCAGCTCAAGCAAAATGTGCAGTTCATCCCCTCCGTTCATACCCTCTGCACTCAGGCTATTGATGGCTGCAGCACGGCTGGGCTCACCCCTGCAGCAATCAGCGGCAGTGTCGAGGGCTGTGCAATCTGCTTTAGTCTTCGAAAAGCTTGTACAGCATGGAGTGCATACTGCACAAACAAAGTTGCAGCAAGCACAGCAAACGTACCACGTCTGCACGACACGCGCGAGATCTATTTGATTGTAACTTGGTGCTTCGACAACTGCGGTAATTTGCAAGAGGTGAAAACTGTTTCGTAAAGCCTCAAGAGACAGCAAAGGCGAAGCGGACCTTTGACTAGACCTAGCTCATCGGTTGTGTATATCCGCAACATGGCGGCTGCGCTCAAGGAGAGCACCCTCTGCGCGTGATCTTCAGAACGCCAACGGCGAGGGCCTCTGGTTGACAGGCCTAACAGCGCTTGCTGCCTGCAGCCATAATGGATGTCGGCAAAGGTTTCGGAGCAACACGCTAGAATCCTACATGCTGCGCCCTATGCTTTGCCTTAAAAAAGCACAATCGTGAGATATCACGACATGCCGCTGAAGCATGGATCTGCATATGTGATATTTGTTGACAAATTTCTAAAACAACACTTTTAAGAGCAGACATTGCAAGCACGATGCGCGCTCGTGGCACATCAATAGCGTATGTCAGTCAGTCCTTAGATCGTGCCATAGCACTGTCAGGTCGGTGCAAGGCACTCCGCCAAAAGGGTGATCAACGGGTCAGACTGGATTTACTGGCATGACAAGGTCCAAACGATCCTGGCCTGGTGAAGCTGCTGAGACGGGCAGGGTCAAGAGGGCTTGTTCAGACGCTGAGGCACCTGCCAACCAAAAGTCCCCAGCAAAAGGTAGGGCAACCAGAGCAACTAAAGCAGCCAAGAGACAAACAGCTGATGACGACAGAAATCCCACTGCCAGGTCAGTGCATGCTGCACTGGCTTCTTGAGTACATCCCTCGCTATGACTTACCTTGAGATATATGTTGTTGCTGCCAGGCAAGGCTGGTCAAGGACAGACCTCCAGCAGCTATCCAAAGCAGGTAGCCATCTGCTTGTGTATGGAAATTGCCAACACAATGTTTCAACATCATGGTTTGCACCTTTGGGTGCAGTCATTTGCTGAGTTTCCGGTCGTTGCCTGCAGCTAGAAGTGAAGCACTAGGTAGGTCAGGGTCACTGTGTGCCAGCGTAGATGCGCAGCCAAGCTACACAACATCAGGTACAGGAAGGCACAATCATGTTTTGACAATCAATGTTTAGCCAACCTGCCAGTGTGCTCGTGCATCTTCAATGTTCTCCTCCAGGCGATCAGGAAACACTTTCGGTAGTATTCCTGGATCTTGGTACTAAGCGTAGTCAAGCTCAACGTCAATGCAGGGCATGCCACTGGTTCAGCTCAGACTGACCAGCAAGGCTGTGCATTCAAGCCTCAGCCACAGACAAGTGCATCTAGCCCTGCTACAAGCATTCCAAATCCGAAAGCTCAGCCTGGGGCTGTTGCTGTCATCAGCCCTGCTCACCAGCCTGCAATCCCCAGCACAGCTGTCAGGAGGAAGGCCAAGGAAGAAGAACAGCAGCCACCGCAGCGTACAGTGGCTTTTTCAGGGCTGCAGCCTGTGCTTTCACGGAGGCCCCATAACATGCGCAAGGCAGCATATTTAGCAGGGCCACCTTTATCTGAAAGAAACAGCCCGGAGTATAGACTGCCTGGTGTGCTGCCGATCAAGGACGTGAAACATAGTACCCATATGATGGCAAATACAGCTCAGCAAAATGCTGATGCTGACATGTCTGCTGCCGCACCTCTTTCCACGGCTTCAGCGGGCGCAGCCAAGAAACAAACAGCTCACACTGCAGCCCGGAGTCAGAAGCACACAGCTGCAAAGAATTTCACAGCTCAGCAGTTAGCGCAGCCACAGTTGTTGCATGGCGCACGCTATGACTGCCAGGGTCTCAGGCTGCTGCCTGGTGATGCACTCCTGCACAGCGAAGTTCTGGCTGCCCACAGGCAGCAAACAGGCAGCTCATCAACCAAACCAGCCGGTGCTCCCATCAAGTACCTTGATGTGGCCTGCACTGTCGATGACCTGTGCAACTGTGATCAGGATTGCAGTGTAGCAGACCGCCCATACATGGGCAATGGCAACTCTGGATGCAAAGAGGGTCATGCAACGGATCAGGGTGGGTATTGTTTACATCTGGTCTCATAAAGCTCTCTGGGCAATCCAGCTGCCACATGCTGTCGCCATGCAGACATGTTGTATTGTGGGTGTGCATGTCTGGATTTCACGCATTGTTCACAAAAAGTCAACCTTGCTTCAGGATGTGACTGATGAGTCACAGCATCATGTCACTGCCGCCTTCAGTCTGTGATACCGTCTTGAGCAAGCTTTGCCTTCTGTTTACGTGTCTATGTCTTACACACAAGTGTCTTACACATTCTGCAGACAATCACCCCTGCGCTGTTGCAGAAGGAGAGATGCAGGGGTCCACCGAAAGGTACAATGAGGTTGATCTGCTTGTACGGAAGATGCTGTGGTGGAGGGCTTTCAAGGCCCATGGAGTAGCCTTTGCCAATGCGGCCCTTGTTGTCAGAGACACCTTTGTTCAAGTGTGCTGCATGGCTCAGCGCACAGATGGTCAGGCTGGATGTCCAGACATTCATCAGTCTGCCCAGGTGGGGAACAAGCTGGGCAAGATGACAATTGTCTTACATTGAGCATGCATGCTCCTGCAGTCAAAGAGTCCCATAAACTGCAGATGTCAATGAAGTGCACCAGTCACAATGTCATTAGGTGGTTGCTAGCAACATCAGCTGATCATCCCTTGCATTGGACCAGTACTGATCCTGTGCAAGGATATTGTATTGAGCAGACGAACAAAGACTGAATGCACCTTCACATCTTACAGGCTTGCAAGGACTATCATAAAATGCTGCTGGAGGTTTACGGACCAACAAAGGTGCTGTCACCGTATGTCTTGAACATTGACGCCATCAATGATTACGATGCTGAAGGTAAGCTCTGCTTGACTATGCCAATCATTGCATTGATGCAGTCGCACTGTGCTGTATCACATGCCAAAAACAGCTAGCTGTATGCTCACTTGGAACGTGTGGATGGCACTGGCGGCTTAGTCTGCAGCTTGTCAATGGGATGCATGCCTTGAATTGCCAGAGACTGCCTGGCTTATCTGTGCTGCATGCACTTGACCAGAACACATCATTGTGGCAGATCATCACGGCAGCACTGCATCCATTCACCATGAGCTTGCCTGCATGACAAGCTGTCCTTCCATTACTTACCGGAGGCCAAGCAGCACCAGATCCACTTAGCATTTCCTGACTTTGCCTTGCCTGCTTCGACAGGAGGGGCAAAGGATCTGCATCACTTCCGCCTGCTGCAGAGGCGCTTCATTGTGTATAGACCCAAGAAGGCAGCAGGCCAGTTCTGCAGCAACCCAACAGGCCCTTCCCACCCTAGTACACACTCTGGCCAGCCATGTGGTCTAGCTGAGTCAGCACAAGCAGGTCAGACTGTCACTGCAGAGCCTGGCGCCTCTGCCTCTCAGGGTCAGCCTTTGCCGTGATGTGTACTGCACCCAAGCCTCTGACTTGATTGCTTAGCTGTGTCTTGTTGCGCCTACCTTGTTTCCACGATCAAGTCAATGGTGTCGGCATGAGGTTTCCTGGACGGATTGTTCTGTCATTCACAGCCAGCAAGTGCATCACTGTCAAAGCTGAGCAGAAGTTCAAGAGACGCATGGCAGGACAATAGGCAGCAGGGCGCTATTGATGTAAATCTGCCCGAATGCCAGTCTCTTTATTTCCTTAGATAACTGCTGACAGCCCCTTTGGACACGCAAAACTTTGTGTCACTGCCTTCATGTTGTTGTGGGCAGACAAGTATGTAGTGTTGGTCATTACTCTCTATATTGTTTTGTGGGCAGACAACCAGGTAGGTTTAGTCGCTGATTTCCTTTGGTGTTGTACAGGCGGACAAGCAGGTGGCCTTCCATGTGATGCAGACACAGCTGCAAGTGCTGCCAGCAGCAGTGTCATCGTGGACATTGTCAACAGTCATCAG